>Ga0315273_10013365_pt1 | contig 10544 bp, 16 predicted proteins | sample YL17G02_0_MG_FD_205753 | JGI IMG/M metagenome (GOLD analysis project Ga0315273, IMG submission 205753) | Sediment microbial communities from Yellowstone Lake, YNP, Wyoming, USA - YL17G02_0 | ecosystem: Environmental > Aquatic > Freshwater > Lake > Sediment | place: USA: Wyoming | collected... | reverse complement strand
GAAGCAGAGACAGATGCAGAAGCAGAGAGCGAGCCAACTACCCCTGCGCGCACACGAATAGCAACGCCTGTGCCAACTGAACCGAATTCAGCGCGCTCGCTCAATTCGAATCCGAACCCCAAAGACCAAAACGCCGAGATTTGCGCCGACGTCTACGCGAGCCTCGTGGCAATCGGGATCACGGGCCTGACCTACGCCGACCCGGTGCTGCGCATGCTGGTCGACCGAGGCATTGGCCCTGCGGAGTTGATTGGCGTGGCCCAGCAGGGCGCAAGATCGGGCCGTGGCAATTGGGGATGGGTCCAGGCCGCCGTGCTGGGCAAGCGGCGCGACGCCGCGGCAATCGGGCAGCAAGCGGCATCCATTGCGCCACCAGCTGCGCCACCGGCACCAGCGGCAAGCCTGGGCCCTCTCCCGCCCGAGACACCCGAGGCGCGCGCCAGGCGCCGGGCCCGACTGGGATTCCCGCCGGAAAAGCCGGAACCGAAGCCGCCGAGCGAGCTCGAGGCGCAAACGCTGGCGGCGCTACAGCAGAAACGCGGAGAGCCGAGCTTTCAGGGCGACAAGGAGGACGCGTGAGCCAACTCAACCCATTCGGCGGGACGGTCCAATGCGCCCCTTCGAACCTACTCCTCGAGTGTGAATCCTGCGGACGATTCAATCCGGGGATTCCAAACCACCCATACCACCGCAAGATCATGGTCATCGACGCTTCGCGGTTCCTGATCCGCGATTCGTGCCCGCTATTCCTGACGAACCGCACTCAATACGTGCCAGCCTACCTAAAAGATGGAGTAGTCCATGACGACTGAACCGACCGCATGCAAAACCTGCCCAGGCCAACACACCATCAAGATGACTTTCACAGTGTGCTCTGACTGCGATAGCACCATCGCGCTGTCAGACGCGATCGCTCAAATCCTCTGCCACATGCGCGGGGTCGCAATTTCGATCAACGCGAGCGATAAGCCGGTATCGTGGAGCATTCGTCGCGTCGAATACAACCAGCGCGAATCGCTTGCACCAGCGGGGTACCGTCGCGATGGCTGTCTGCCTGACAATCCTCGGTGAACCGGCCTCGAAGGCCAACAGCCGCCGCCTGGTGACCATCCACGATCGGCCCGCCAGCATCAAGTCGCGCAAGGCACTCGACTACGAAGGCGACGCACGCCAACAAATACCGCCGAAGGCACGCCTGCGCCTCGAGGGCCCGGTGTGCGTGACCCTTCACCTGTACTACCGAACCCAGCGCCCCGACCTTGACGAATCGATCGTGCTCGACGTGCTGCAGGATCAATTCAGCAGGACAAACCCGCGCTACCTCATGCAGTCCGGCGTCTACCGCAACGATCGCCAGGTGCGCGAGAAGCACGTGTTCCACTACATCGACGCGGAAAACCCTCGAGCCGAGATAGTCGTCGAAGAACTCCCTCCATTCCCATGAAACGCGGCCCACTCGGCTTGAACATGCAACGCCTATGCAACCTGTGCCACCAGCGCGTCACGGTCCAAAGGGGTGGAACCCTCCAACTGATCCGCGGCGCGAAGCTCTGGGTGTGCCAGAAGTGCAGCGCCAAACCCCGAAAGGTGAACCCATGACCTGCAAACAATGCTCCTACGACGCGACTGGCAAGCGCACCCTGACCAATCCATTCTGCCCAGAGCACGGCGTGGATGCGATGGGCGTCAACGCGATGGCTGTCGAGGATGATGCGGACATCAAGGTCATGCTCTACCGCTGGGCCCTGCGCCTGGAGCGCGATGCGAATACGCTACGGCAGATCGGGCTACGTGACCCGTCCGGTGCGCACCACATGGGCGCCGCCAGGGCCTACGATGAGATCGCGAACCTCCTGCGCAGCGGCGAAGAACCAGAGCAAGACCTCGTCCAGACCGGCGACAGGCCCTAACCCGTGCCAACGCTGCTCGACGGCCGCGACGTGCCATCGGACTCCGAGGACTGGCGCCACGAGTGCGAAGCGCGCGCGATCCTCGACCTGCCAGGCAGCCCGGACGATCGCCGCAACTGGCTCGACGAGCTCGAGGCGCGCCGCGGGGTCAAGCACACCGACAAACTGCGCGAAACTGTGCTCAAAATGTGGAGAATCCGCTACAGTCAACGCCCGCGGAGTAGCTCAACGGTGGAGCGCATGGCTCATACCCATGAGGTTGCCGGTTCAAGTCCGGCCTCCGCAACCAAGGACGACGAAGCATGACCGCCATCGGCGAGCGCCAACGACCAAAAGCCCACGTGGCGCCGCAATGGTCGGCCTCCCACGAGCTTGTCGCCAACATGCGCGCGCTGTACGAAATTCTCAAGGACAATCCGCGCGGCCAGATCCTCGCTAGGTGCTGGCACATCGCGAACAAACTGCACTACATCCAGCCCTCCAGTACGCTGATTGAGCACGCCCTCGAGGCCTATGAACTCGACGAACCGCCTTACGAGCCGGCGGAACCAGGCTCGCCACCCGAAGGAGATACCGACATGGGCAGAACGAAGGTCAAACCTACGAAAAAAAAGGGGCCAGCCCCAAAGCAGGCGCCCTACAGCCCGGGGCCCTATTCCCCGCCGCCGAAGATGTTTCCAACTGGAGGCGAAGGCAACAAGTGACCATCCAGACTCCGCGGCTGACGGCGATTGCCAAGGCCGACGCGGTTGCGCTCATGCCCTCCAGCGTACAACCGCGAGTAGTGCGCGATCCGGCGGTAGCTCGTCTCATGCAAGCCGCTTGGGGCGGGAACTGGTCTGTCGGAACTCGGTTCTTCATGCTGGAAACCCCGTTCGGGGTTGAGATGGCCATCGCGCCCTAGCTCCCCAGATAGAATCCGGCGCAGCGACAGTTGCCCGGCGCACTTTCCGCCCGCCACTGCGCGGGCTTTTTTCCGTCAATGGACCCGAAACTCCCAGTCGAATACTCCGAGCTGCTTGCAGAAACGATCTTCGAGTACCTGTCCGAGGGTATCTCGATGAAAATGATCTGCGCAAAGCCGGGTATGCCATCGTATTCGACGGCCAGGCGTTGGGAGCGCACGCGCAAGGACTACGCCGAGAAAGCGATGATGGCTCGCACGGTGGGCTACCACTACCTCGCCGACGAGTGCCTCGAGATTGCCGACGATGCGACCAACGACTACATCGACACCAACCGCGGCCCCCAGTTCGACTCCGAGCACGTACGTCGATCACAGCTGCGCATCGACACCCGGATGCGATTGCTTGAGAAGTGGGCGCCGATGCTGTACGGCCAGAAGATCGACCACTCGCACTCAGGCACCGTGAAGGTCGAGAAGATCAAATACGTCATCATTGACCCAGCACCCAAGCCTGTGGCGCCCGATGCCGGCCGAACTGACGTTTGAGACTGCGCGGGTATTCGCCCCGCTGCTCACCCCGTCGCGCTACAAGGGCATCTGGGGCGGCCGCGGGTCAGGCAAGAGTCACTTTTTCGCCGAGAGGATGATCGGGGACAGTCTCGCGGAGCCGGGCGAGTCGGCCGGCGTAGGCATGCGCGGGGTTTGCATCCGTCAGGTGCAAAAGGACTTGCTTCAGTCCTCCAAGGCCTTGATCGAGATGAAGCTGGACCACTACCGTCTAGGCCAGGTGGACGGATTCAGGGTCTTCAAGGACGTGATCCAGACCCCGGGCGACGGCGTGCTCATCTTCAAGGGGATGCAGGACTACACGAAGGAGAGCGTGAAGTCGCTGGAAGGCTTCAAGCGCGCATGGTGGGAGGAGGCGCAGACCGCCACGCGGGGTTCTGTGAGCATGCTGCAGCCGACGATTCGCGCGGACGGGTCCGAAATGTGGTTCAGCTGGAACCCGCGGCGCAGCACCGACGCTGTCGACGCCATGTTCCGAGGCACGGAGCTCCCAACCGGCTCGATCGTCGTGCGCGCGAACTGGCACGACAACCCGAAGTTCCCCGCGGCGCTCGAGCAGGAACGCCTGGACTGCCTGCGCATCAAGCCCGAGCAGTACGACCACATCTGGGACGGTGGCTATGCGACCGTGCTCGAGGGCGCCTACTACGCCGCCGCGCTCAACCAGGCGAAGATGGAAGGGCGCATCGGCCGCGTGGCGCCGGACCCTCTCATGTCCTACCGCGCCTTCTTCGACATCGGCGGCACTGGCGCGCGCGCGGACGCCGTGGCCATCTGGATCGCCCAGTTCATTGGGCGCGAAATCCGCATCCTCAACTACCACGAGGAGGTCGGCCAGCCGCTGGCGTCGCACGTGAACTGGTTGCGCGAGAACGGATATGGCGCGGCGAAAATCTGGCTTCCGCACGATGGCGATGCTGGCGACAAGGTCTACAAAGTGACCTACGCGAGCGCGCTGCGCGCCGCCCTGTTCGACGTGACCGTGATCGAAAACCAGGGAGCCGGCGCAGCGCGGGCTCGCATCGAGGCCGCGCGTCGTCTCTTTCCGTCTATGTGGTTCAATGCGGCCACCACGCAGCCCGGACTGGATGCGCTTGGGTGGTATCACGAGAAAAAGGACGAAACACGCAACATCGGACTGGGCCCAGAACACGACTGGTCGTCGCATGGGTCCGACGCGTTCGGCTTGATGTGCGTGTGCTACGAGCAGCCGACAATCGACCAACCTCCGCCGCCCGTGAGTTGGCGCACTCGACTCGGCCAAAACATCGCCACTCAGACTGCTTTGGGGACGTAATCCATGACCAAATCACCGATGGGCACATACCCAGTCGCCGAAGAACTGTGGAATCGCTACAACTACTGCGTGCAGCGCGGCCACCGCGAGTACACCATGCGGGCCCAGATGTGCGAGCGCATGTACCTGGGTGGCGGCTTGCAGTGGGACGAGAACGAGGCCGCGGGGCTTATCGTGCAAAAACGCACGCCCTACGAATTCAACGACATCCTGCCGAGCGTGAATTCCGCCCTCGGGCACCAGATCAAGAACCGCATGGACATCCAGTTCCGGCCGCGCGGGGGCCGATCGGACCAGGTGCAGGCGGACATCCGTTCCAAGGTCATCAACCAGATCGCGACGTCACAGCACCTGCACTGGCTTGAGAGCGAAGTGTTCTCCGACGGCATGATCCAGCAGCGCGGTTACTTCGACGTTCGCATGAAGTTCGACAGAAACATGCAGGGCGACATCTCAATTACTGTCCCCGATCCACTGGACGTCATCCCCGACCCTGACGCAAAGACCTACGAACCCAAGGGCTGGGCTGACGTGATAACCACGCGCTGGCTGACCCAGGACGAAATCGAACAGTCCTACGGCCAGGAAATCGCGAACGAAGCCTTCGCGGCACGCCCACAAGACTCCGACTTCGGAGAGTACGACGACACCGGCGCGCGGCGCCCGAAGTTCGGGCAGTTCTTCGATTCGTACTACTCGGATGGGCGCCTGACCCGCGCGCGCATCGTCGAGCAGCAGCGCTGGGTGACGCAGAATTTCAAGACCTTGTACTACCCAGCGACTGGAGATATGCGCATGGCAGAGAATCTCTCTGCGGTCGTGCTCGATCAGCAGTTGGCAATGGGCGCCAAGTTGATACAGAGCCGCCAACGCCGGGTGAAGTGGGTTGCCGCGACGTGCAACGTGACGCTGCACAACGATTGGAGCCCGTTCAACCAGTTCACGATCGTTCCATTCTTCGCATTCTTCCGGCGCGGGCAGACCATCGGCCTGGTGGACAACGCGATCGGGCCGCAGACCGCGCGCAACAAGGCTTTCTCCTCGATGCAGCACATCCTCGGTTCGGTTGCGAACAGTGGGTGGACCCGAGAGGCGGATTCGCTGCACAACATGACCGACGAGCAGTTCAAGCAGCAGTCGGCGATGACGGGCTTCGACATCGTCTACAAGAAGGGCTCCAAGGCGCCAGAGAAAATCCAGCCAAACCGCGTTCCAGAGGGCGTCGACCGCTACATCGAGCTCGTGACCAACGCGCTCAAGAGCGTAACGGTGCCCGACGCGATGCGCGGCATGGACGGCATGGACACCAGCGGCATTGCGCGCCAAACCCAGCAATTCGCCGCCCAGCAACAGATCGCAGTGCCGATCGACAACCTGGGGCGCACGCGCCACATGCTCGCCGAGGTGCTTCACGACCGCATGCAGCAGTTCATTACCGAGGAGCGCGTTTATCGCATCACCGAACTCGACTTCAAGACCGGGAAAATGGTCGAAAAGCCGATCACAGTCAACCAGTGGGACGAAAACACCGGGACTTTCTCCAACGACCTCACCGAAGGCGAGTACGACGTTGATGTGCAAGAGCAGCCGGTTTCCGTGACGCTGGATTCTGGCCAGTTCGAGCAGGCAATCACGATGCGCGAGAAGGGAATCGCGATCCCGGACGCTGTTGTGGTGCAGTCCTCCAATTTGAACCACAAGCCCGAGGTTATCGAGGAGATGGCGGCGAATGCGCAGACCGCGGACCCGCTGCAAGAGGCGGAAAAGAACCTCCTTGTCGCGCAGGCGCAGAAAACCGTCGCCGATGCAGTTTCGAAGATGGTCGAAGCGATGTTCAGCGCCACCCAGGCCGCCAACCAGATCGCCACCGTGCCCACCGTTGCCCCGCTGGCCGATGCGCTGCTACTTTCGGCCGGTTTCCAGGACGCCAACGCACCGCCGATCGTGCCGAACCCGCCGCCTGGCGCTCAGCCCGCACTTCTGCCAAATAATACACACCCGAACTTCCCCGCCAACCCTGACGTGGGCGCCATGAACGGGATTGAAGCGTTCGATCCTGCCGCCGGAGTGCCGCGGTAACCACCTTGAGGAGAACACGATGTCGAAATCCAGCGCAGTAGTAGGCTACGGACCCGACGATTGGGAGGCCAAACGAGACATGCGCACCCTTGTCGATGCCCAGTGCATCAAGAACGACCCCAAACGCTATGCGAAGGCGAAGAAGTGCGCCGAGCAGGAGGCCGAGGAAATCGAACAGGCATTCGACACCGAGCCCCCCGAAGGCGGCGCCGACAAGAAGGACAAGGGCGACCCGTACTGACTCCACAACAAAAGGAACTGATCCATGGCAACAGCACAACCGAACCCACTCGAAGACGCGGACGAAATCATCGACACGACCACGCCTGCCCTGCAGGTGGCCCAGACCGATGACGAGGACGACGGCAGCACACCCGACACGCCCGAGCAGCTCGCGGCAGCCGAGGCCGCGCGCCAAGTCGCCCTGAAACAGGTTGCCGCGCCCGAGACGCCGCCGCTGCCAGACCTGCACGCAGACCCCACGGCCCGCCAGTCCGGGATCATGGTGCCCAAGCAGCGCCTCGACGCGGTCTATGCACGGTCGCGAGAGCTCGAGGTTGAGAACGAGACACTGCGCATCGCCGCGGCCGCGGTTGCGAAGCCTGTCGTACCGGAAGTGCCGCCATTCGACCTGGACAAGGCCGAGACAGAGCGCCTGGCGGCGCTTGCCAGTGGCGATGACGCCGCCGCGCTGCAGATTTCCAAGACGATCAACGCCCACATTCTGGAAACCGCCACCAAGAACGCGATCGCCGCGATGCGGCAGGATCAGCAGGCCCAGGTCCAGGCAACCCAGGAAACCGAACTGGCGCAGGCCGTCAAGGATGTCGTCCTCCTGTACCCGCAGCTCGACGCGAAAAGCGAGGCCGCCAACGCGGACGCGATGCTCTTTTGCAGAGGCAAGCGCGATCAACTCATCGACCAAGGCCAGCCGTGGGGCGCCGCGCTGCGCGCCGCATCCGATGCCACGGCCAAGCTCTTTGGCTTCGATGCCCCACTGCCCGAAGTCAAAGACCCCAAGACTCCGGCCCCAAACACGCCCGCGCTGCGGCTGGTTGAAGCGCGCCGACGCAACGCCGCGGCGCTGGCCAGTCAGCCGCCCGATCTCGTCGGTGGAGTAGGCAATCGCGGTGCTGCCGGCGTGCGCCTGGACCCGCGCACCATGACCGATGCGGAACTGAATGCCTTGCCTGCAGCGGAACTGCAAAAACTCGACGGAAGCACCTGAGCGTTTCGGCGGTGCTATAGTCCACGCCAACGGATTCGCACATTCCGCCCAAAAGGTGCGTGCCTCGCTCAGCTAGGGTGCGATAACCCCAGCAGGCCCTCGCAGAGCCTCCCCATTCTGTGTGCCTCGCGGCAGAGCGGCGATACGGCTCAAAGCATTCCCCATGTTTTGATCTGCCGTATAGGAGCGCCAAGCTATGTTCACCGCATTCAGCGAACTGAACGCCGTCCAGAAGCTCGTTTGGTCCCGCCGCACCTGGAGTGCCGCGCGCGACATGATGTTCGTGAAGAAATTCACGGGCGGCGAGGAATCCATGATTCAGATGGTCACCGAGTTGACCGCTGACGAAAAGGGCGCCAAGTGCGTCATGCAACTGGTTGCCGACCTGGTCGAAGATGGCGTCGTTGGGGACAACGAACGCGAAGGCCGCGAGGAGGCGATGCAGAACTACGAGCAGACCATCCAGCTCGACCTCATCTCCCACGGCGTGATTTCCAAGGGCAAGATGGAAGAACAGAAGACGGTCATCAACTTCCGCAACAACGCGCGAAGCCGTCTCGCATACTGGCTCGCAAACCGCGTCGACCAGTTGGCCTTCCTGACCCTGTCGGGCATCGCCTACACGTTCAAGAACAACAGCGCTCCGCGCACCGGCTCGGCATTCCCGAACCTGACCTTCGCCGCGGACGTGACAGCCCCCTCGAACCTGCGCTCGCTGGCCTACAACGGCACGGCGCTCGAGGTTTCCGTCACCGCCAACGTCACCTCGGCCTACGTGCTTTCGTACAAGGCCATCGTGGACCTCGTGGCCTACGCCAAGTCGCATTACATCAAGGGCCTGATGTCCGGCGGCAAGGAGTATTACCTGTTCTTCTGCGACCCGCGCACGCTGGCATCGCTCAAGAAGGACGCGGACTACCAGCGCGCCGTGGTTGGCGTGGCCACCAAGAGCGGCACCGATTCGCCATGGTTCACCGGCGGCACGGTCACGATCGACGGCCTGGTCATCCACGAGCACCGTCTGGTCTACAACACCAAGGGCGCGGCTGGCGGCGCGAAGTGGGGCGCGGGCTCGAACATCGATGGCACGCGCTCGCTGCTCTGTGGCGCGCAGGCCATGGGCATGGCCGACATCGGCACGCCGGACTGGGTCGAGAAGAAGTTCCAGTACGACAGCCAGACCGGCATCAACGTCGACAAGATGTTCGGCCTCCTGAAGCCCGTGTTCTTCTCGATCTACGACGGGTCCGCACAGGACTTCGGCGTGGTGACAGTCGACACGTTCCTGCCGTAATCAACCCCTGACACCTGAAAGGATTTCACCATGGCACTCAGAAAGCCTGCCGAACGTCAGGACTTGATCGTCGCAACGGTCGATTTCACGTTCGCTGACATCGCCACCACTGCGGTTGCCGTTGCGGCAATGGACCTTCCGCCCAACGCGATCGTCGCCGGTGGCGACATCGTTGTCACGACGGTCTGGAACACCGGCACGTCAGCGGCCCTGGCCGTGGGCGACGTGACCACGACCAACCGCTACGCCTCGGCCGTCGACCTGAAAGCGCTCGGCCGCACGGCGCTGACCTTGACCGGATTCACCGTCACGTCGGCGCAGAAGCTGCTGAACTTGCTTCCGACCTATGTCGGCGGCGCGGCCACGGCTGGCGTTGCTCGACTCACGCTGCACTACTACATCAAGGCGCGAGGCACGCATCCGGCCGGTTGATCGGTGCAAGAATTGCGCGCCCGGGGCTTAGAGTGCCCGGGCGTTCAATTCAACCCACCCAACGGAGCCTCATTCCATGAAATTTCGAGCACCGAGCAGCCACGAGCATGTCCACATCGGCTTGACCAGCGGCCACACCTTTGTCGTCCACAGGGAACCAACCGACGTACCGCCCATGTTCATTGAGCAGGCGATGAAACGGGGTTGCATCCCCTGCGACGCAGAAATTCCGGTGCTTACCAAGGTCGTTCGTCCAACCAGCAATGAAGATGTCATCGTGGAGGCGATCAAGCGGATGCTCGAGGCGAATGTTCCGGGCACGTTCATGGCCGACGGCCGTCCGCAGATCGATGCGCTGGCCAAGGTTGTCGGTTTCACCATCACCACCGGGCAGCGCGACTCAGCCTGGGCGGCAACGAAAGCGCTTGTCGCTTGACGAAGCATGAATCGCGGCGAACTGATCGAAGCATTCAGGAGCGACGTCGGCGACGAGAAAGAGCCCTTTCTCTGGACCGAAGCTGACGTTCAGCGCTACCTGGACGACGCGATCAGCGAGGCGTGCGATCGCGCACGCCTTATTCGCGACACAACCACCGCCGCGATCTGCGAAATCACCGTCAAGGCCCTGACTGCGTCCTACGCTCTTGACGGGCGAATCCTGCACTTCGAACGCGCCAAGCTCGACAACAGCACCGTTCCGCTGGAAATCACGTCCACTGCCGCGCTCGACGCCAGCATCCCCGCGGTGCCGCGCACCTGGCGCCCGCGCAGCAGCTTCGGCTACTGGTCGGCCTTCGGCTCATCGTGGGAAACAGCGAAGGGGCGGCCCA
>Ga0315273_10013364_pt1 | contig 10545 bp, 8 predicted proteins | sample YL17G02_0_MG_FD_205753 | JGI IMG/M metagenome (GOLD analysis project Ga0315273, IMG submission 205753) | Sediment microbial communities from Yellowstone Lake, YNP, Wyoming, USA - YL17G02_0 | ecosystem: Environmental > Aquatic > Freshwater > Lake > Sediment | place: USA: Wyoming | collected... | reverse complement strand
CTGGGAGCACCGGAGCGAGATCACCCCATCCTATGAGCGACGAGAGCGGCTCACACCGCTGCCCGTCTTCGAACTGCTCCCCAGGACGAACTGCAAAGCCTGCGGATTCCCAACCTGTCTCGCGTTCGCTGCCGAACTGGCGGCCGAGCGCATGAGCGTGCTGCGGTGTCAACCGCTCTTCGATGCTGCGCACCAGCCACGACGTCGCGTGTTGCTGAAGATGCTCGCCGATGCCGGCTACGAGGTGCCAAGCGCCTTCCGGGTCCAGGACAGCGCAGAATGAGGATCACGGACCGCTGTGCGTGGGCCCGCAGGTTGGCTTTGACGTGTCCTGGACCGACTACTACTTCCTGCCTCCCAGCAAGCAGAGGATTATTGGCGGAGGCACCACAGATGTCTATTCGGATGGTGAGGTAGGCGTGCGGCGCACCATCGCGGTAAGCGACGTGTTTCCGCACGCCCCCTCCCGAACCGTACGTGACAGTTTCCCGTCATACGGCTCTCCCTTCAGGGTTGACCAGGTTGGCTGTCAGCCACCAGGTAGGGATGAGGTATCCGGCGCAATCGCGGGTAGCGCTGCACCCTGATGTCGCGCAAGAACGCGACCGGGAGCAGCCTTCCCTCAGCACGAGGGACCGCGATCTCCTTCCGACCTCCTACGCTTCTCACATACTGCCGCCAGATCTGCCGTGGCCCGCATTGGTGCTTCTTGCAGAGCCAATAGAGGACGCGGCCCCACACGAAGTGATCCAGCGACGCGGCCACTTTGGAGAGGGAGCAGTAGCGATAGTAGTAGCCCCAGCCTTTCAGATACAGGTTCAGATGAGTGACCAGACTCTCGGCGTCCCAAGAGAGCAGGGCGCGGTCGGTCAACGCACGCACCTCTTCCTTGAAACGCTCCACGCTCTTCCGGCTGGGCCGGATAATCAACACCGGCCTCCCGTAGTCGTTGCAGCGCCGGGCGTGGAATCCGAGAAAGTCAAAGCCCTCATCGGCGTGGGTCACCAGGGTCTTCTCCGCCGAGAGTTCCAGATGCAATTCATCCCGCAGGAAGGTCGCGAAGCGTTCCTTCAGCGCCTGCGCGCCTTGCTTTGTGCCATTCCACAGGAGGACGAAGTCATCGGCGTACCGGAGCAGGCGCGCATTGCCTTCCCCGGCCTTGCGGCGGAGCCGCCTCTGCCATTCGGTGAGCTCGATGTACTGCTCCCGCCAGAAGCGGTCCATCTCGTGGAGGTAGACATTGGCCAGCAACGGAGAGAAGATGCCCCCTTGCGGGGTGCCCATCTCTGTCTGCCTGACCGCGCCTTCCTCCATGACCCCGGCTTTGAGGAACATCCAGACCAAGTCCAGGGTGTCCCGATCTCCCACGCGATGCTTCAGCAGTCTCATCAGCTTGTGATGGCCGATGTTATCGAAGCATCCCCTGATGTCTCCCTCGATGATCCAGTAGAACTTCACATGAGGTTGGATGTAGCTCCAGAGCTGGCTGACGGCGTCCATCGTCCGCCGGCCAGGCCGGAACCCATACGAGCAGCCCAGAAAGTCGCTCTCGTAGATCGGCTCCAACAGCATCTTCAGTTCCATTTGGACCACTCTGTCCCGAAGCGTCGGAATCCCCAGCGGTCGGCGCTTGCCGCTCGCCTTTGGGATGTAGACGCGCCGGCACGGCTGTGGTCGGTACCGCTTCTCTCGAAGAAGGCGTTGAGTCTCCTCGATGAAAGCGGCGCGGTAGTCGGGGTCCTCAAACCATCGGACCGTGACTCCGTCCACACCCGGCGTCCGGCTCCCCTGGTTGGAGAGCACGCGGCTAAGCGCCTCCTCAATCCAGGCCCGGGAACAGAGGAGAGAGTACAGGTCACAGAACCTGTGCTCCGGTTGATGTACAGCCTTCCGGGCGAAGCTCGTCTGTATCCTCGCGATAGTCACCGTACAAGTCTCCTGGCATTTCGCCGATACAGGATGAGTCTCTGCCCCGAACTGTGGCCCTTCTCCGCCAACGGCGGATACTACGGCCACTCCGCCCCGCCGCTCTCACCTCAGCCGCAGGTGGCCCAGTCCTCTCGGACCGAGGGCGGCGGTTCCCACGTTCGTGCGTTGCGCCTTTGCGACCGGGTTAGGCCTCCCCTGATACCCGTCCGGTTGACTCACAACCGGCGACGAAGTCCCATGGCTCATTCCCCTGAAGCCAGAGGGGTTCACCCAGGCCTGGGCTTTTGGCGCTACTCGCCTTTGCTCGCGCTACACTTCGTCTCCGACCATTCCCATCAGTTAGCAGTCGGTCCTGACTAAGGGCACGTCACCGGGGATTCCTGCACGTAGCCATACCGGTCTCAGGCCGGAGGACGCTGAGGAGTCAATGGGATAGACTCCAGGCTCCCCTTATCCCCCTGGGCTTCAGACGGCCTCTTCCTCCTTGTCCGCCGCCTGCCAGGTTGGCCTCAGGCGATGTGGGGACATCGCCGCTCCTACCGCGTGACCAGCGCGTTCGGAGATTCGCATCGCACGCCTCGTGGCGCACAGGCGACCGTCAGCAGGTCTGCATGCGCCCGCTCGCGCTTCGGCTGCGTCTGGTCCTGGGGCTCCGCCTCTCCGCCCGCGCGGCGTCCTCGTCTGCGCGGCGTCCCCTTCGCGGGACTCTCCTGCGCCTGCTCAGCCACGGCTTCGTCTTGCTTGCGTCTCGGCATGTGCTCCTCCTCGGAAGCAGTAGTGGGGTACATACAGGCTCGGAAGCGAGAGACAGTCAAGGTCCGGCGGGAAGAAAGGGAGTCGGCTGGTAGCCGGCCTGCTCGGCATAGCCAGGCCCGATTAGGCCGCGGTCCCACCACCGCCTCCCTCCCGAACGCGGCCCTGCAGCCAACGTGGCGCGCCGTTGGGTGAGGCCGTCAGCTCTCTGGGTCTTCGTCGGGGAGCTGGTCAATCGCTGCGAGTCTGACAAGGACCTCGTCCCACTTCTCGGGCTCTACCACGTGCCGGATCATCTCAATGACGGCCCGCAATTTCCTCGTATCCTGCACGATCTTGATCGTCCGGCCTGGCATGCCTCGGTGCACCAGCTCCATCACCTGGAGCTTCTCCATGAGGGCGACCGTGGCAGGGAATGCCTCATCCATGCCGATGACTTTTGTCTCGGTGCGCTCTATGCCGCCCGGGCTCATGACGATGCTGACCCGCTTCTGGCTCTCGTAGGGAGCGTTCCGCACCCCGCCCTGGTTGACCAGATCCATTAGGCGGGCCGCCCTGGCGATCGCTATCTCACCGCCGCCGAGAATGGTGTTCAATTGGCGAACTCTCGACTCCGCCAGCTTCCGCTCGGCCTCATCCTCAGCCGCCCGGCGATCGGCATCGTGTCGAATGGCGGCCTGGATCTCATTGTAGGCGTCGAGAGCGTCGCACCTGCCCGGCCAGTCCCACCTGGTGGCCCAGCGCTTGCCCCAGCACGCAGCCATACCGTGGATGAAGCGGTCTTGCTGAGGATGCACTCTGAATGCGGCCTGAGATCGCTGCTGGCGTTCTCTGGCCTTTGCTGGCAGCGGGGTGCCCTCGGCACGCGAACCCAGGTAGATCCTGACGGCATCAGACACCGTGCGCATCGGGCCCAGATCACGGTAGAGACGAAATGCTTCGTATTGATGGCGTGGTTCGCCCGGCAGACGTTCCCAGATGGGCTTTTCGCCGTTCTCAGCCATCCCGCACCGTCCTCGTCGTACAGCAGTTGTGGTAGAGACGCCGCCCGGGCAGGGCATTCCGGGGCTGGCGCCGGTGCATGGCCGGATCAGCGTGCATCATCTGACCTCACCGTGACCTCTGGCTTGCAGCAGCAGGGGCCGATGCCACACAAGAGAGGACACCAGGAGTCGTGCGCGATGTAGACGTGAGTGAGGCCTGGTCCGGCCTTCTGGGCGACCGCGACCAGTGGTGCGATGTAGGGCTGTCGCAGGTAACTCTCCAATCAGCACCGTTCAGTGCGGTTCATGATGCTATCCCGTCGCCCGCAAAGCGAGGCACCCTTGCGCTCGCCGGCGATGCCGTTGGGGCCGCCGCAAGAGCGGCCCCCGACGGCCGAGTGCGAGGGTTCGATGCTCGCCATTCCTGCGATGGTTCTCGTTGCGACAGTCGTTGCGAGGGTCTGCGACAGTTGCCGGCGAGCAGTGTCAAAGCAGCCCAAAGATCACCTCCCGGCCCACCTCGTCGCGCTCGATCTTGTTGGCGTTGGCGAGTTCGGCGAGGACGTTGTCCGTGGTCTTCTCGCTGATGCGCTGATGTGCGGTTATGGCGAGCAGCTCTTTGCGGGTCCGCTGGCCGCCGGCGAGGGCGCCAAGCATCAGCAACTCGGCCGTTTTCGCTTTGCCGAGGGTATCTGAGTCGGGCTCGCCGCCGCAATCCAGGGAGAGGCCGCCTGCCTCGGTGGAGTCGAATCGCACGGTGAAGGGCGGGTTCCTCTTCCCGATGCGAGCCTTCGTCTGGACGATCAGGCGTTCGGCTTCGTCGCGGGTCGGGTTCATGGTGAGAACCACGTTGGCGATGTCTTTGAGTTGGGATGCCCCCCGCATACGGGCGTTGGGGCTGTTGTCCGTGAGCTGCCCGGTCTTGCGGAAGTGGTGGATGGGCAGCATCGCGCAGTCGTGCTCTTTGGCGAACTACTTGATGGGTCGAAAGACCTGGCGCATATCGGCATTGCTGTTTCCGTCAGCGCCATCGGGAAGCATCAGGCCGAGGCAGTCCACGACGATCAGCGCAGGCTTGATGCTTCTCACGAAGGGCCGCATCGCCCTGGTGAACTCACTTCCGAGTCGGAAATCCGGGTCGAAAATGAAGTGGACGCCTGCTTTGGCGGCATCGCCGAACCCGAGAGCATGGAGCCGTTCATTGACGATTTCCTCGCCCATCTCGCAGTCGATGTAGATCGCGGGGCCAGGTTCTCCCATGGCGAAGTGCCCGAGCCACGGAAGTCCAGAGGCGCAGGATTGGCATAGCGCCATGCCGACGAAGCTCTTCCCTGCACCATCGGGGCCGGCGAGGAATGCCAGTCTCCCGCGGGGGATAATGCGATCGGCAAGCCAGGATACCACCGATTCGCTGGCCATCACTTCGCCGGCAGTCTTCACCGCCGCGTCGAGGTCGGCCCCTCGCTGGCCGACCTTGGCGATCTCCTGTTCGCAGCGATCGAGGATGGTGTCAACATCCTCATCGCCGGCGGTCTGCGCCATGTTGCGGATCTCGCCGGCGGCGCGAATCAGGCCCCTCAAGGTCGCTTTTTCGCGCACGATGCGCGCGTAATGGCCCACCGCTGCCGCGGTGGGGGCGGCATCCTGGAGAGCGAGCAGGTATGGCGTGCCGCCGGTCTGCTCCAGTTGCCCTCGGTCTTGCAGGCGGGCCTGGAGCGTCACGAGATCCACCGGTTCGCTGTCATTGAAGAGGTCGACCATGGCGCGATAGAGACTCTGGTGCTGGGGGTTATAGAAGTCGTCGGCCTCGAGCAGATCGACCACTCGGGCGATGGCCTCACGCTCCGTGAGCATGGCGCCGAGGGTGGCCATCTCCGCCTCCAGGCTCCGGGGCGGGATGCGCTCGAGAGCCAGGAGGTCGCTCATCGCACCACCCGTCCCGGCGGTGCCTTAACGAAGGCCTCAGTGCCGAGCCGCTGGCAGATCACATCGGCGTATGCCGGATCCTGTTCTATAAGAACCCAGTCGCGGCCGAGTACCTGAGCTGCGATCGCGGTCGTGCCCGAACCCGCGAAAGGATCCATCACGGTGCCACCAGCGGGGCATCCCGCCTTGATGAACCACGTCGGCAGTCTGATCGGGAACACGGCGGTATGGAAATCCGCGCCGTCACGCTTCCCCTCCTTGGTCCACGTGAAGTAGTTCGGAGGGAGAGCGGAGCCACGGCGGTACAAATCGCGCTCACTCTGGTTCGGCGCACGCAGACGACTCTTGGGTTTCCCAAGGTGACGCTTGCTGCGGTAAGGCTGACGAATACCCTCGTCGCTCCAGTAGTGGGATTTCGTTCGAGCGAACCAAAAGATGGGTTCAACCGCAGGCATTGCTCGCTTGCGGAAGCTTCCGGGCATCGGATTCCGCTTCATCCAGTAGTGAGTTTCGACGAAGACGAACCCAAGTTGCCGTTTGAGCGCGATTACGAGGTCGAAGACGAACAAATGCCGCTCGCCATCCACCACCCGGTCACAGATGTTGAGGATGAAGGAGCCGGTAGGCTTCAGGACACGGAGGAACTGCTCGGCGCGCGGGGTGAACCAGTCGACGTAATCGTCCGGGCGAATCGAGCACTCGGGTCGGAGGTCCGCATATGGCGGGCTAGTCACGATCAGGTCGACGCATTCGTCGGGGACGTGATCGCGAAGGACCTCGAGGCAGTCGCCGACCATGAGCGTGCCCGCGCCCATGGTCGCCCCTCCAGCAAGCCGGCGACCGCGGCCCTTAGGCGTGCGGCCGCGGTCTCCCTACCAACGTCTCGGGGCAGCTCGAGGGTGAGAATCAGCCCGCACGGGGCGGGCCGGGCCGGCGGGATGCATCCGCGACGAGAGAGCCAGCGGGGGTTCGCTCACCCCCGTAGTGTCCAGAAACTCATCTGCCCCCCAGAGCGCCAACCATGGTATTCCCGGCGGTCGCTGAGATTCCTGTGCTGGGAGGCGCCGAGGATGGGCGAGGATGCCGAGCTGGGGTTGAACTGGGCGGGGTTGCCGGTCATTGTCACCGTGGCGCGGCTGCTGTCGTCGTTCGCGGCGGCGCGCCGGCCAGCGACTCCAAGCTGAAGGGGTAGCCGGAGTCGGGGGGCTCTCAGGCTGGTTTCACGGGCGGTTGATAGCGACACATGGAGCCAGGTTGTGCGGTTCGCGTGACAGGCGGCGAGGTTGGCGGGCCGAAGCTGTCGGGCAGGCAGGAGCGACTGTTCTTGGCAGGAGACACGCTCCTGCCCTACAGGAGGCGCGCCATGCTCACGCACCGATCGGCCGTGTCATTCGCGATGGTCGCCGCAGGGGTCTGCCTGGCGGTGGTGATCGCTTTCGGCAGCACTGCGCGACCGACGCCCGGGGCTGGGAAGCCTGCGTCACTATCGGCGGGCGCGCTTAGGCAGAAGGCGGTGGAGTTCGCGGGCGGGCCAGAGGCCCTCGCGAAGGTCCACACATTCTCCTATGACTTCGTGTTTGGGACCGACCCCAAGGCAATGATGGTGCACCATCATGCCTATGACGCGGACAAGCAGCTCTACCGATACGCTTGCACGCTCGACACCTTCACCAAGACGAACTTCTGGAAGGGTGACCACTGGACCACCGACCCGGACGTCCCGAAAGGGAAGGAGCTGGTGGCGATCTACCATTACCCGCGCCTCGAGGGGACCCTTTACATCGACGGCAAGCCGCTGTCCGGGGAGGAGAACATGCGGCTGCTCCGGCGCGTCAACGACAGCGTCGAAAACGATCGATATTTCGCATTCCTGCCGCTGATTGTGAACAACCCCTCGATCCACCTTGATCTAGCGCCGCCGGTGAAGGACGAGAAGTACGGGGAGCTTCACGGATTCACGGCCTGGTCGGGAAGGGACAAGGCGACCAACCGGACGCTCTGGACCCTCTATCTAACGCCAAAAGGCGAGTTCGTGCGGACGGACATCGTGGTCCTGAACGGCAAGGGGCCGGTCGTGGTGTATTGGGAGAAGTGGGGGCGATTCGGCCCGGTGAAGATCGCGCAGGAGCACATAATCCCGCAGATGCGCCGAGTGTTCCGCCACGAGCATATCAAGATCAACGAGCCAGTGGTCATCGAACCGCCGAGGTGAGGTGGGCTGCTTGTGGGAGCGGAGAAAGCCGGAACGACGCTGGGTGCGACCGGTATCACCTCGCATCCCGGCGCGTCTCAGCGCACCTTCACAGCCGCCTTCGGCCCCACCGGGTGCTCTGACGGCTCGTCCCTCTCCCATTATCTCACCATCACACGCGCAGTCACACCGTCGCTCATGCCGGTTGGAGCTGGTGTGGGCCGCTCAGGTGGTGTCCCAAGCCAACTTGGCACCCGCAGCGTGCCCCGAGAGTTGGTGATCGACAGTGCTCCGGAGGCGCACAAGCCTCAAAGCGGCCGTGCTGCGCGCGGCTCTGGTCGGTACGGCCTCAATCGCTCCCCACACGCACGTGGAGGCGCGCGGTGGCCCTGACGTCACCCTCCGTGTGCTCGACGCGCACGAGGTAGTGCCCCGGCTTCGCATACCGGTGCACGGTCGGCACGTACCCATCCGGCGCCAACGCATCGCTCCCGTCCGGCTTCACCGGGTTGCATCTCACCGTCACCGATTCCGAGCCGTCGCCGAAGTCCCATACCGCCGTGCCGTCTGTGGCGTTGAACACACGCACCAGGAGGGTCACCGCCTCGCCCGGCTCGATGGCGAGCGTGGGCGTATAGGCGGCATGGATGCTAGGCGGCATCTTCCCTCGCGCCGCATGGTACACCTGGACCACGGCGAAGTCGTAGTCCACATGGCCGCTTCCGTCGGAGACGCGAAGGGTCTCGCTGTAGATCCCGGGCTTGCTGTAGGTGCGCACGACCTGCGCCCCCTCGGCGGTGGTCCCGTCGCTGAACGTCCACTGGTAGGCCAATGTGCCGTCCCGCGACCAGGAGCGGGAACCGTCCAGCGTCACGCGTTCGCCCGGCGCGCTGAGGTGGTGCGGCCGTGCCACGGCAAGGACCGCGGGGTCATGGGAGCGGCGGTAGGCCTCCATCAGATAGGCATAGCCCTCCTCCGTGCCCCACTCCCCAGAGGGCTGACGCGCGAAGATGCCGTAGTGCAGATGCGACCAACCCCCGCTCGACCCCTCCTTGCCCAACAGGCCGATCCGGTCGCCCTGTCGAATACGCTTGCCCACGACCACGTTCTCGTCGATGTGCTTGAGATGGGAGTAGACATGCAGCCACCCGCGCGCGTCGAGCACCGCCACGCGATCATAGCGAGGCTTGTACCCGAAGTCGGCGATGTCGTCTCTCGCCTGTTCTCCTCTGACGATGACGACGCCGTCGGTGGCCGCCACGATCTCGACCAATCCCTCGGCGCCCCCGATATCGAGCTGGTCGTGGTAGTAGATCCCCTCCCGGCTCAAGGTGGGGCTGACGTCCACGTACGTCGGCTCGTCGGCCATCTGGGTCATGGAGGCGAACCAGCGCTGCCGCGCCGGGTAGAGGTAGGAGCCGGGCTCCATCCACGGCGACCCGGCGGGCCAGAATCGCAGCCGGGCATCCTTCACCAGTGCCCACGGATTGCCATCGCTGTTCCGCAGGTAGCCCTTCGTGATCGGGCAGTCTACCTGAACCGTCTCCACCGTGGTAGGCAGAGCGTAGTTGCCACTTGGCAGCCACACCTCCTGATCGCCGATCCGCACCCTTACCTTCGCCCCAATGGTCGCGCCGCGGAGCGCGTCGGCGGTCTCGGCGATCTCCAGCAGCTGCACGCGGATCGTTTCCTGGTTACTGAGCGTTACCTTCGCTAACTCGCCGATGCTCAGGTCAACGACCCGGCGAAGCGCCTCCTGGGCCGGATGCGGCATCTGCTCTCCCACTGTGCTTCCTCCTGTGGCAACGGCCAAGGTGAGAAAGGCAAGCCAGGCGACAGTGCGAACCATGGCACACATCCTTCCTAACACGGAGCCGTCCCGATCGGGGTGGAACCATGGGGCGACGACGAGCGTCGTCACAGTCGTCGTATCCCCGATGGCTATGCACACGACATGGCGCGGTACGCCGACCGAGTACCCCGCGACCAGCTCCCCAGGCACCGCCGGCCCCGTCTGCCTCTCATTCTTCCTTCGCCAGCAGGCCCCCCTGGGGCGTTACCTTACGTGTGAGGTCGCGGTCGGCGAGTACCCCTTCGGGACCGGTGATCCGGATGTGGCCCGCGGGGTCACCGGCGGTCAAGAAGAGCAGCCGTACGTTTCTGTCGCCTGCCGTGAAATGGACGCCGACGCGGCCTTCCTCGCGAAGCACCTCACACTGGGTCATCGCCTTCAGCGTGGCGCGGTCACCTACCTGGATCAGGTGGAGGAACACATCATCGGTGCGCGCCTCGGCCGGGGAGACCTCCACGCGCCACTGCCCCAACAGTTCTTCCTCGTCACGTGTACGCCAGTCGGCCGGCAGGGGCCAGTTGCGGCCGTCCGACCAGAACTGCTTGCCCGGGCCACCGACTTTGCTCAGCTCTGCTTTCTCGGGCAGCAGCGTACGACAGAAGAGGCGGCCTTCGCCCTGGTCGGCACGGAAAACAGGCCCGTGCAACTCCGGCTCCCGCGCCGTGTGGAGGAGCCACGTCTTCCGGTACTCGGGCCTGGTTGACGTCACCCGGTCCAGGATCACGAAGTAGTCGGGTGGGACGAATACGATCTGGCGCACCGCCAGAGAGCATTTCTGCGCGTTATAGCACGGGGTGGCATCGCCGGCCACGTAGGTGTACTGCGGGCTGGTCTCAAATGCCAGCAGCTTCGACCCCGTCACCCGGTTCTGCCCGCCGTCGTTCGGGACAGGCAGCGGCTCCTCGCCGGGC
>Ga0315273_10013363_pt1 | contig 10545 bp, 11 predicted proteins | sample YL17G02_0_MG_FD_205753 | JGI IMG/M metagenome (GOLD analysis project Ga0315273, IMG submission 205753) | Sediment microbial communities from Yellowstone Lake, YNP, Wyoming, USA - YL17G02_0 | ecosystem: Environmental > Aquatic > Freshwater > Lake > Sediment | place: USA: Wyoming | collected... | reverse complement strand
GACGGCGCGGGCCTCACCCGGGACCGGCCGCGGTGGGCGATCGCCGGCCTGGCCGCGATCGCTGTCCTCGCGCTCGTCCTCTACACCTGGTCCCTCTCGCGCAACGGCATGGCCAACAGCTACTACGCCGCCGCGGTCAAGAGCGCGACGGTCAGTTGGAAGGCCCTCTTCTTCGGTTCGTTGGACCCGGGCTCGTTCATCAGCGTGGACAAGCCGCCCGTCGCCATCTGGGTGATGGCGCTGTTCGCGCGCATATTCGGCTTCTCCAGTTGGAGCATGCTGGTGCCGCAGGCCCTGGCCGGGGTCGCCTCGGTGCTCGTCCTTTTCCGCCTGGTACGACGCTGGCGGGGAAACGCCGCCGCCCTTCTCTCGGCCCTCGCCCTTGCGCTCACTCCCGTCGCCGTGCTCATCTTCCGCTACAACAACCCGGACGCGTTCCTGACGTTGTTGCTTCTCCTGGCCGCCTGGGCGTTCTGGTCGGCGCTCGAGAAGGGGTCCACCTGGAAGCTCGCGCTTGCCGGCGTGGTCCTGGGGTTCGCCTTCCTGACCAAGATGCTCATGGGGCTTATGGTGCTGCCCGCCCTCGCCCTGATCTATCTACTGTGCGGGCCGCCGCGGCTGGGACGCCGCATCCTGCAGTTGCTGGCCGCTTTCGGCGCCCTGGTGCTGTCGGCCGGCTGGTGGATAGCGATAGTCGAGCTCTGGCCCGCCGCGACCCGGCCCCACGTAGGCGGCACGACCACCGACTCCTGGATCGCTCTCATCCTCAACCGGAGCGCGGGCATCCTCGAGACGACCACTCAGGGCGCCAACCTGAGCGGCGAACCGGGCTGGCTGCGGATACTCAACGAGCAGTTGGGGGGCCAGGTCGCCTGGCTCCTTCCTTTGGCGCTGGCAGGCCTCGCGGCCGGTCTGGCCGTCACCCTCCGAGCGCCGCGGACCGACAGGGTCCGCGCCGGCTACCTTCTCTGGGGATTGTGGAGCCTCGTGATCATCGCGGTGTTCGACGCCGCGTCGGGCACGCTTCACTCCTACTACACGGTGGTGCTCGCGCCCGGGATCGCCGCTCTCGCCGGAGCTGGTTCGGTGGAACTGTGGGCTCTCGGGAGGCGGCGCCGGTCTCTCGCCTGGCTGCTGCCCGTGGCAATCGCCGGCACCGCGGTCTGGGCGGCCGTACTGCTCGGCCGGGTCCCCCGCTACGCGCCCGGCCTGGCCACGGCGGTCCTGGTGGTAGGCCTGTGCGGCGCCGCGGGCCTCCTCCTCGTGCTGCTCCTGCCGCCTGGAACCCATCCCTCGAAGCGCCGGATATGGCGGGCCACAGCCGGTGCGGCCGCCGCTCTCTCGCTGATGGCGGTGCTCGCCGGCCCCTTCGCCTACTCCGCGAGCACCATCGGCCGCACGGTGACCGGGAACACCGCAGCCGCCGGGCCCCGGACGGCCGGCCCCAATGCGAGCAGTTCGAGCGGGTCGGACCTGAGCGTAGACGCGGGCCTAGTAGCCTACCTCGAGGGGAACCAGGGGGACGCCACGTACCTCGTGGCGGTCCAGGCCACTTCGCGGTCCGTGCCGATCATCCTGGCCACCGGGGAGCCGGTCGTGACCATCGGCGGCTACAAGAGCCGCGACCCATTCCCGACGTTGACCGAATTGGAGAGCCTGGTGGCCGCCGGAGACCTTCGCTACGTCTTCCTCACAAATGGGCCGAAGCCGGGAGCGGGCTCGCGGAACTCCGGCTCCACGGCGAACACTCGTCAGACCCTGCAGGCGGTCACCGATTGGGTATCGGCCCACGGAACGGTGGTAGGCGCGGCGGAGTACGGCGGCTCCTCCGAGGGCACCCTCTACTATCTGCACGGGTAAACATCGCCCCTCTGCGCGTACGAACGGAGGATCCAGGGGAATACTCGAAGTACTGCCAACTCGCGCGGGAGGCTCCGATGGTAGAGAAACTGATCCGTAGCAAAGACGAGTGGGGCCGGCTGCTGCCACTCGACCGTTTCCGTGTGCTGTTCGAGGACGGGACCGAGCCGGCTTTCGCCAACGAGTACGACGATTTCTGGGAAGCCGGTACCTACCTCTGCTACGCCTGCGACCTGCCCCTGTTCAGCTCTCGGGCCAAGTTCCACTCAGGCACGGGCTGGCCCAGCTTCTGGCAACCCATCTCAGCGGATGCGGTCGAGGAGCACAAGGACCGGTCGTTCTTCATGACGCGCACCGCCGTCGTCTGCGCCCGGTGCGGCGGGCACCTGGGCCACGTGTTCGGCGACGGCCCGCCGCCCGCCGGCCTGCGCTACTGCATGAACTCCACCGCGCTCAAGTTCGTTCCTGAGTAGGCACCGGGGCGGGGATACTAAACCGCGGACCCTCTCCAGCCGATAGCTCTAGTGTGACCAGTAGAAGCGAAAATCATCCACGCCCCGCGGCGGCTCTCGCCATCTTCTGCCGCTACTGCTCGTCTCCGCTCGTCCAGGCATCGGATTGGACGAAGGAGGACGAGTCGTACTGGAAAGTGCGGCTGTGGTGCCCGGAATGTTGGCGCGAACAGATGATAGTGCTCGATAGGGCGCAAGCGGCCTACCTTTCCCTCGCCGTCGAAGAAGGTTTCGCCACCGTACTCGAGACGTTCGAGGGCCTCGACACGATCGTCACGACCGAGCCCGGCAGAAGACGGGGGCGGAACCCAAGCTAGCCTCCCGCCGACCTCCGCCGCCTACGCTATCCTGGTTCGAGATGCGGAAGCCGCGGCGAGGAGCGGGCATGGACATGGAGGTCTATTTCCCGGGCAACAAGAGGGTCCACGCCCGGTACAAGGGTTTCGTCGTCGAGACCGACCAGCCCGTCGATTCCGGCGGGAACAACACAGCTCCCGCCCCCTTCGACCTTTTTCTGCTCTCTATCGGGACGTGCGCCGGCTACTATGTCCTCAGCTTCCTTCGGCAGCGTGGGCTCTCCACGGAAGGGGCCGGGGTCGTGCTTCGCGGCGAGGTGGACCAGGCCAGCCATCTGACCAGCAAGATCTATCTCGAGATCAAACTGCCCGGCGACTTCCCGGAGAAATACCGCGACGCGGTGATACGCGCAGCCGAGCAATGCGCCGTGAAGCGAGCGTTGGAGAACCCGCCGGCGTTCGAGACTTCCACCACGATCGGATAGCCGCGGCGACCGGGCGCCGCCCCCAACGCCCGCTCCTAGCTCAGCGTTCTTCCCAGCCCATCAGGTCTGGAGCGCCCTCCGGCCGCCGCGACAACTGCACAAGCGCGTCCTTGTACTTCGAGTGCCGCAGACCGATGAGCTCGGTCACGAGCTGCAGGAATCGCCACAGGTCGCTACTCACTGTGTCCGACGTCGAATCGAGGTAGATCTCGCCGGAGCCGACCCCCGCGCCCTCCACTTCCTTGACGGCGTGGAAAACGGTCTTGCTCACTACCATATCGATGGCCAGGTCGAGGCCCTGCTCGTCGAGGCTCTTGATGAGACCGCCGCCATCGGTGAGGCGCACCGGGCGCGACCCGGAGACCTCGACGGGGCCAGGCACCAGTTCTACCACTACGGCTCCCCGGCGGCCCGGATACCGGAACGGCGTCTCAACACGCAGCCGCTCCCCGGCCGCAAGCCGGTCCAGCAGGTGCCGCGCGCCGGCGACGAGGCGGACGAAGTCCGCGTAGCCCGGATCGGTGGTTTCCTCAACCACGCGCGCCCCTCCTTATGGATTGGGCGGGCGGAGGATCTCCCCGTCCGGCCCGGTCTGTTGCGGCGAGGCTTCCGCGCCGCCGGTCGTGCCCGGCCCGGATGGATCGTAGTCTTGACCACTCGCGGCAGATCGCTCCCGGCCGGCCGGCCGCGCCTGGACATCCGCTTCGGCTTTGGCAGCGGCTTCCGTCCTTATCTTCAACAGTCGATCCTCCAACCGCGAAAGGTCGTCCAGCACCTTCTGACGCACTGTCTGGTCGACCGCTCGACCCCGGTAGAAGTCGAACACGAGATAGCCGAGCTTCTTGGCCTGCCCGTCCATCTGCATCTCGATCTGCAGTTCGCCGACCTTGGTCTTGCCTTTGTCGAGAGCCCTCTCGATCTCCCGGGCGGCCTGTTCCAGTCCGTCTCCGACCTTGTCCATGAATCCCATCTGCGCACCCTCTTTCCCCGGCCTCGCGCGAAACCGGGCGCCGCTTCCGATCAGCAATACTCCTTTCTCCAATCTAACGACTGAACACGCCAGACGCAACGCTTTCCGGCCAGCCTCCGCTCCCGCTGATATCATTTGGCGCATGGACACTGTCGTTCCTTTTCGCGCTTGGCGCTACGCTCCCACCGCCGGTGATCCGGCCCTTCTGATGGCGCCTCCCTACGACGTCATCGGGCCCGACCTTCAGTCCCGCCTGTACGCCCGCAGCCGGTACAACGTGGTGCGGGTCGATCTGGGGATGACGACGCCCAGCGACAACGACTGCGACAACCGCTACACCCGGGCAGCGGCGCAACTGCGGGGGTGGAAGGAGTCCGGCGTGCTGATCCGCGACCGGGCGCCGGCCCTCACGTTCGTCGAGGAGGAGTTCACCGGTCCGGACGGCCGGGCCAGGATGCGGCACGGGTTTCTCGCAGCCGTCCGCCTCCACCAGTTCTCCGAAGGGGTAGTGTACCCCCACGAGCAGACCACTTCCGGTCCGAAGCAGGACCGTTTCGAGCTGATGCACGCCACCGGGATGAGCCTCAGCCCGGTCTTCCTTCTCTACGACCTTCCCGGAGATGAAGTCACTTCCGCCTGGTCGGCGGGTCCCGGCGCTCGGCCGCCCGCGACGGTGATCGCCGATGGGGAGGGCAACGTCACGAAGCTCTGGCCGACGTCCGACCCGGCCCTGCTCCAGACCGTCGGGCAAAACCTGGCGGCTGCTCGTTTCATCATCGCCGACGGCCATCACCGGTACGAGACAGCCCTCCGCTATCGCGACCACCGGCGGAAGCAGGGCGGGGCGGCGCTGGCCTACGACCACGTCCTTGCCTACCTCAGCAACATTGCCGATCCGGGGCTCGCCATCTACGCGACCCACCGGCTTGTGGCGGGGGTCGACCCGGAGAAGATCGCGGCGCTCCCGCAAGCGTTGGCCGGTACATTCGCCGTCGAGCCTCTCACTCCGGCGCTGCCTGGGACCGCGGGGATGCGCGAGAGCATCGAGAGCTACCTGGCCTCCCATGCCAGGGGAGCTTTCGGCGTCTGGGCGCCTGGCGCCGATGGAGCATATGGGCTTCGCCTCCTCGATCGCGCCGCGGTCGCCCAGGCGGCTCCGGGCCGGACGGCGGCCTATCGGGAGCTGGACGTGACCGTCCTGCAGAAGCTGATACTCGAGCAGGCCCTGGGCGTCCCTTCAGAAGGCCCCGCTTCCGAAACGCACGTCACCTTCTTCAAGGATACGGCAGACGCTTTCGCGAGGCTCGAACACGGTGAGTTCCAGGCCGGTTTCTTCATGAATCCCACCGGGCTGGAGCAGGTGCGCGAGGTGGCCCTTGCCGGAGAGCGCATGCCGCAGAAGGCGACCTTCTTCTATCCGAAGCTGCCCACCGGGCTGGTCTTCCAGGACCTGGCCGGCCTGCTGTAGCACACACCGCTCGCAAAGAAACGTCCACGGGAAGGATCACCATGAAGATTGCGCTGATCGGGGCAACGGGGTACGTGGGGTCGCAACTCTTGAACGAGGCCCTCGACCGGCAGCACGAGGTCACCGCCATCGTCCGCCGGACCGAGCGGCTGCCCGTCCACCCTGGCTTGACGGCCGAACAGGGCGACATCATGGACACCGACGCCCTCGCGGGCCTTCTTGCCGGCCACGATGCGGTCATCGCCGCCTACAACCCCGACCGGGAGACGCCGGGCGACGTGTACGCGCGCATGGTAGCCGGCGGCAGATCGATCATCGACGCGACCAAGAAGGCGGGCGTCAAGCGGCTGCTGGTGGTCGGGGGGGCGGGGAGTCTGGAGGTCGCGCCAGGCCAGCAGGTCATCGATCAGCCCGGGTTCCCGGAGGAGTGGAAGGCGGGGGCGGGGGGCACCCGGCAGTTCCTCTACCTGCTCAAGGAAGAACCCGATCTCGACTGGACCTTCCTCAGCCCCGCGGCGATGCTCGAGCCCGGGGAGAGGACGGGGGCCTTCCGCCTGGGAGGAGACCAGCTCCTCGTCGACGCCGACGGCCAGTGCCGCATCTCCACGCAGGACTACGCGGTAGCCATGATCGACGAACTGGAGGAGCCGCAACACATTCGCAAGCGCTTCTGCGTGGCTTACTAGCGGCGAGGGCGGTGCGCGGCGCTACCGCGCGGGCCGCCGGGTGCGCCGCCGTGGCGCCCGGTCTGGCGCTTGTAGGCTGCCGAACAATGACGCTTCGCCGCAAGGGCGCGATGGGCGAGCGCGAGAGAAGGACGCAGGAAGCGCTCGTAGCAGCGCTACGCGCGCGACCGAGAACACCCTATCGTGCCGGCCAGTGCGTTCTGGTGGCCAAGGCTTCGTTGTTCAGCAGCCTCCTAGGCCGGCTCCTCGAAAGGTTCGATGCGCAGGGCGCGGCCATCGTCGCCTAGCTCCACGACCACGCCTTCCAGCCACACGTCGCCGTCGGCCACTTCGAAGCGGACGGGCAGTTGCGTCACGAAGCGCTCGAGGACGAGCTCCTTCTTGACGCCTATGACCGAGTCCCGGGGACCGCACATGCCTACGTCGGTGATGTAGGCGGTCCCACCGGGCAGCACGTGAGCGTCGCCCGTGCGGACGTGTGTGTGCGTCCCGACGACTGCGCTGACCTGACCGTCCAGATGCCATCCCATCGCGACCTTCTCGCTGGTCGCCTCTGCGTGCAGATCGACGAGCACGTTGCGCACCCCATGTAATTGCTCCAAGGCCTGGCCGACGACCTCGAACGGTGAGCGGGCGGGGTAGAGATAGAGGTGTCCGCTCAGGTTGACGACCCCCAGCCGGCCGGCGCGAGTGTCGACGACGGTGACGCCCCTTCCAGGGTTCGAGTCGAGGAAATTGAAGGGCCTGATCACCCGGGGCTGCCCGTCTAGGTACCGGTAGGTGTCTCGCTGCTTCCAGATATGGTTGCCGGTGGTGATGACGTCCACGCCGGCGCTCAGCAGCGCTTCCGCGTGGGCGGGCCTGATGCCCTTCCCATCGGTCGCGTTCTCTCCGTTGGCCACCACCGCGTCGGCGCCGTAGCGGTCCTTGAGCGCCGGGAGCTTGGCGATCAGGGCCTCACGGCCCGGTTTTCCCACCACGTCTGCAAAGAACAAGATGATCATGCCCAGGAGTTTACCCCAGTCGAGCTTCCGCGAGCCCTCGCGGGCACCCTCCGCCACCTGCCGCCGCCCTTTGGGGCGGCCCCGTGGCTCTTGCCGCCAACCCTCTTCGGCGTCCGCCTTGGCGGAGTCGCCAGGACCCGCCTTTGGTCTCATGGGCCGCCCTTGGCCGGTCCCCTTAGCCTCGAGCCGTAGTGAATCGCGAGGACGAGGAGGAGGCCATGATACGAAGACGATGTTCGTGGACGGACCACGGAGAGCGCGCTCGGGGCGCACCACTGCCGGGCGAAAGCGGGTTGAGGCGGGTGGTAGGAGGCGGTCTTGTCGCCCGCATCGGGGCGCCGCCGCTGATCGCTCTGGCGACAGCGCTCGCCCTGTTGGCGCTCCTGTTGTGTGCGTTCTTCGTGCCGGGGTTCGTCCTCAGGGCCGAGGCGGACACGACGGTACCCACGGCGCAGCCCGCCCCGGCGAAACCGGGCACGGGCGAGACCCTGCCCAACAAACCTGGCGCTTCCGAACCGGCGGCAGCCCCTGCGGCCCCTGCCCAGCCCGCGCCGGTGGAGCCACCGCCCGGACGGGCGTTGGTCACCCTGCCCTGGGGCGACGGAGACGGGGAGGTGGGCCTCGCGCAGCCGGGCGAGGGGCTCACGCGCGGACCTGAAGCGCTGGCCGTCGCGCCCGACGGGAGGATAGCCATCCTCGACTCGGTGAATCTGCGTCTCGTCCTGCTCGCCGGCGACGGCTCGTTCGCGGCGAATGTTCCTCTCGCTCTCGCCCAGCCGCGTTTCCTGGCGGTCGACAATGATGTGCTGTACGTGCTCGACGCCGACGCCGACCGCAAGCTGGTCTATCTCGACTGGCAGGGCGCGGAGGTTCGCAGCGCTCAGATACCTGTTCTGGACGACGCCGTCACCGGGCTCTTCGCCACTGACGGCGGTCCCTGCGTTGAGGTAGCTCATGACAACGTCTTCCTGATCGAGTCCACAGACAACGGCGGGCAGGAAGGGGCGAAGCGTGCAGCGGTAGCGGCCCTCCACGCGCTGGCAGGCCGGCCCCTCGACCGCGACCTGGGAAAGGCGGCGAAGATCACCTTCGAGCCCAAGGAAGGTGTCAAGCTCAAGCGCTGCAAAGTCGACAAGAAGAGCCTCAAGGCCCTCCAGGTCCGAACGGCCGCGCCCTCGCTCGTGGCGGGACGTCAGGTCGAGCATCTGGTGTCATTGGATGGCGATGGAAAGGGAGGGCTCATCGTCGGCGCCCGCCTGCTCCGCCAACAGGGCGACCTCGCCGGGGCGCCTTCGTTGATCATCGCGCGCATGTCCGGCTCGGACCAGCTCGGAGGCGGCACTGCGGTAACGGACACCCTGACGCTCAACGACTCCCCGTTCGCCTACCTCGGTCAGCCCTACGTGGTCGCTCCCGACGGGCGCATATTCCAGCCGGTCGGTAGTGACGCCGGTTACACCATCCTGGTCCACTCCTTGCCCCTGACTGCGATCGACGAGGAGGTGCGGCCATGACTCGCCAACCCCTCTCTGGGCTCGTGAGCCCGCGCCCGGGACGGCTGCCGATGCGCGCCGGCCTGGCGGCCGCTTGTCTGGGAATCGCGCTCGGCGGCCTCTTCGCGTTCGGCCCCGCTCCCGCCCCCGCCCAAGCGGCCATACCGACGATGACCCGCGCGGAGATCATCGCCCGGGCAGAATCGGCCATAGGAACCGACTACACCTGGGGTCAGGAGAGCTGGGCTCCGGACACCGCCAGCGGCGACGGCCCAGATTGCTCCGGCCTCGGCCTGAAATGCTGGGAGGTGCCGAAGACCCTGTACTACCAGGAGGAGAATGGCGAGAACGCCACCATCTCCCCTCGGTACACCAGCTACCAGTTCTACAACTGCCAGGGCCCCTGGTACGAGCTGAGCAGCCGCTCCCTGCTCGAGGAAGGAGACATCCTGGTCAAGAACAACGGCACCTCCGGCCACGTGACCATCTATGCCGGAGGCGACGCCTGGAACTCTCCCGTCATCTACGAGGCCCCGGGTACCGGGCTCCATATCAGGAGGATCAGCAGATACCTAGGGAGCGAATACAGGCCCATCCGCAGAGAATCGCTGACCGATTCCAACATAGTCCTCGACAACCCTACCGCAAGGAGCGTAGGGGGCACGGGCGTCAGCGGCAACTGGACACGTTCCACAAATGTCCCGGGTTACTACGGAGACGACTATCAGGTGCACGGCCCCACCTCGAACACGGCGTGGGCGCGGTGGACGCCGCGGTTTCCCTCCACAGGCCCCTACGAGATCTTCCTGCGCTGGACCAGCGCGACGGACCGCGCCTCGTCCATCCTGGTGACGGTCAACACTCCGGCCGGCCAGTACAAGCGGTACATCACTCAGCGGATCAACGGATCCCGCTGGTTCTCGCTCGGACAGTACTCGTTCCGGGCCGGCTACGCCCCCGCGACGGGCGGGATCACCATGTACGCGACCGGAGTCGATGGGTACGTGGTCGCCGATAGCGTCATGTTCGTCCCCGCGTCATAGCGCGCCTCGGCTCAGATCGGGGCTTTCAGGCATGTGCGGTCCCGCTCATAGGGCGGGACCGCACTGTCATTTACCCTGCTTGGCATCACCCGGCCGTGGCCCTTGTATGGGCGGTGGTCGGGAGCCATGAGCTTGAGGTGGATGTAGCCGTTCGCAGCCTTACGCCGCGCTTATACCCCAGCGCGTATATTTGCGCAGCATGGTTTGAAGGGCCCTGCGGGAGGCCCGGAAAAGGAGAGCTTCGATGATGAGGGGTTACTGGAACTTCCCCGGCGGGGGAGAGTCCTTTGGACATCACATGGGTGGGGTCGGCATCGCAGGGATGATCCTCATGACAGTCCTGTGGATCGCCGTGATCGCTGCCATCGTGATCGGGATCCGGGCGTTGGTCGTCCATTCGCGACGCGACAGGACTGTGGCGGCGGCCGCGGCGGTGGCCCCAGCCGGCCCGTATGGCCCTGGTGTGGCGGCAGGTCCCGCCCCGGCCGCGCCGTCCTTGCTGGCGATCGTCGAGGAGCGCTACGCGCGAGGAGAGATCGACCGTGAGGCATTCCTTCAGCAGAAGCAGGATCTTGGGCTGACTGCACCCGGAGCCGCACCGACTGCTGCCCCCACGCCAGAAGCGCCGGCGCCACAGGTCACGAACTAGGCACCCCGAGACGGCCGGCTCCCCCCGGTCGTCCTGCACCCCAGAAAACGGGGGCTCCGCACCAGCGGAGCCCCCGTTT
>Ga0315273_10013362_pt1 | contig 10546 bp, 11 predicted proteins | sample YL17G02_0_MG_FD_205753 | JGI IMG/M metagenome (GOLD analysis project Ga0315273, IMG submission 205753) | Sediment microbial communities from Yellowstone Lake, YNP, Wyoming, USA - YL17G02_0 | ecosystem: Environmental > Aquatic > Freshwater > Lake > Sediment | place: USA: Wyoming | collected... | reverse complement strand
CTGCACAAGCGTGTCCGGAGCAGCGGTATAGGTGTCAACCGGAGCAAACGATATGCCACCGTCCGGGCTGTAGAGGATGGCTGCCGCGAGAGGCGATGATTTGGAGTCGCCGATCAGAAGCGGGATATCGAGAGAATCCGACGTATATACCCCGCCGAAGCTGAAGGCGTCGTTGATGATCCGGACGAAGGGAGTTCCGTATGCAGAGTTGTTGATGGCAAAGAAACCCGACCGGTCAGTCCCCTTGATGTGGCCGCCGGAGTCTTTCACAAACAGCGTGAGCTGTCCGAACGGACAGTCGTTGACCGTGCCCGTGTTCCAGAGGTAGGTCCCGGTGTTCTGCTCGGAACGGCTGATGAGCTGCCACCGTGTTCCCGCATCCGGCGAGAACCAGATTTCAACGCTGTCGCCCGACGATGCCGGACTCCAGGTGATCGGTTCCGTTCCCACGAGTGTCCGGTGGGATTTCAGGTTGGAGAGCGTGATGGCTCCTGCACGTTTCCTATATTTGTCAAATACCCACGGGAAAAGGTAGGGATAATCATACGACTCATTCCATATGATATGCTGCCCGAGCCGGTACTCCGTGTAGAAGAGATCTTCGTGACTCTTGACGGCCATCGCGATGAGGCTGTCGGGAAGTCCGTAGCAATCGCGGTTGTAGCAGTGTGTGTAGATCACCGGCCTGCCAAGATCGTGAAGAGCACCGATGAGCTCACGCGAATTACCCACCGGAACGGCCGGATCAAGCGCACCATGGAAGTCCCAGATCGGAACGCCGATGTCCAGGTGGACGGAGCCGACGTCTCCTCCACCGCTCATCGGGATAGCAGCGGCAAAGCGCTCGGGAAAACGGACAATGAGATCCCACGTCCCGTATCCCCCCATCGAAAGACCCGTGACATAGATGCGGTTGGTGTCGATGGAGAACTCCCGGGCGAGGGAATCGAGTATGTCATTGGCGGTCGCAAGTTCAGGGGTGGCATTGGACCACTCTCCGCCGACAGGACATTGAGGGGCTACGACAAAACAGGGGTACTTCGCCTGGTTCACTGGATCGGCCCATGACGTGGCGAGTCGCCAGTTCTGGATCTGACTGAGATTGTCCGAGCCCCGCTCTCCCGATCCATGCAGCGCCAGGACAACGGGGTACCGATCGGCCGGGTTGTATGGATCCGGAATGAACAAGCGATACGGCAATGTCGTCCCCTGGAACGAGTGCGACCGGGGGACAAATTTGGCCACGATGGCCGGCTGAGCCTGGAGACCGGCGGCCGCCAGGGAAAGAAGAATAGCGAGCGTTACGAGCGTACGCATATCAGGGTCCTCCGTGAGACGTGATCAATACGCTTTCGTCGGCACCCGTGATGACGGGGGGGGAAGAGCAAGAGGGAAGGGCGATCGATCTTCGGGAGCTCTCTATCCCCCCCCGAGGGATCTGCATTGCCCCGGCGGGGAAACTTCCCACCCCGTTACGCCGGGCGCCTATGTTCAGCGAAAGGACGTCCTACTTCTGCATACGACGGGTTTCGGGAGCAGGCGTCAAGGCGGGCCTCTTACGGCTTCCGGGGTTCCATGGAAGGGCGTCCTTCGAACTTCTTTCCGGCGTTCTCATTCACGATCGTCTCGGCCGCCTTCCTCATGTCATGGGTGAGAAATGCATCGGTCGCCCCCAGGGTGACCGTGGTCTGACTCCCCCCTCCCCTTCGGAGTCTGACACAAATCCGGATGAACCCCCCCACGACAAGCATCAGGAGAACCAGGACAAGCAATAATGACAATGCGTCATTCATCCCCGTTCACGCGATAGACATGGTATTGTCTGTCACGCGACAAGGTGAAACCTGTCGCTTCTTCACGTTCTGCTTCATCTCCCCCAGATAAGCAAGCCCGAGCGGAAGAGAACGCCCAAGATGCTCCAGGAATCGATCGCTGTAATGTATTCGGTACCGAGCGACAGCTTCCGCTACAAGTAACAGGCCGCTCTGTTCGATCACCCTGTCGATCGGCGCACTGCCCGGCGAGGCCTGGTCTTTCAACATCACGACGCACCTCCGGGTGAAGTGGATCAACCGGCTCGTGATGTCATCTAGCAGGCCGTCTTCCCGTGCGCGCCCAAAAGGGGTCGAATGACCCGGGTTGACGTCCTCGTCAAGATCCTGAAGATCATCAATCAGTTGAAGGAATACCCCATACCCGAACAGAGCCTCCGCCTGGGCGGGGGTCAGTCTTCCGGCAGCCAGGTAGCCGTCGGCGAGGACGGAGGCCCCCCCTTTTTCCAATGTGATCGAGAGAAGACCAGCGTCATCGGAAGACCGCGGGACGTCGTGAAGTACGAGGCTCTTCTGCTGCGCGCGGTGGATCGCATGAAGACTATAATGAACGTTCGGGAAGAGGGACCGTGGATACTCCCGCTCCACCATCTGGAGGAGACCGCCGACCTTCTTCGTCAGTCCGTCGGTTGGCACGCACGGTTCTCCTTTAAACCAGCGGGTGAGCCACTCTACCATCGTCCTTTTTTCCTCCGGCGTCCGTACCTCGCCGTCCAGCCCGTTGTCCGTATAGGGATACAACAGGCTGTATGCGAAAGACGAGGGGGTGAGCAGCACCGAACGCCCCAGGAGAAGCTGGATACTGTTGAAGACCCAGAGGTTCCTGAGGGCCTGCTGAATTTCGTCCTCGTTGATCCCAGGATCGAAATCCCTTGCAGCGTCGACAAAGGACCAGGTTACCCGTTCCGATGCGTCGAAAAACCGATCACGAACAGGGTCCCGGGTGAACCAGGGCAATCCGGTCACCGCCTTCCTGACCCGCGAGCGCATGCGCAGCCGGTCTTTCATGGGCATCTGCTCGTACGCCGCCAAGGACGCAGGGATCTCCCAGAGTTGCCGATCGAGGCTTCTCTCATTCTTCGCCTGTTGCCGGGGGGTGAACCTCATCGCAAGCTCGGGGTAATCCTGCGGAACCTCCTCCCACAGGGCGAGGAACCGGCGGGTGAGCCGGTGGACGTTTTCATCGAATCGGGCGGCTTCACATTGAGCCTTCATGGGCGAATGGGTCGTCTAGAGTCGCGATGACACGGGATGAAGAAGGTGACGGGTCAGAAGTCGTGTTCCGTCAACGAGGATCTCCTGCCAATTCACTCTCTCCTGCTACGGAACCAACGACTCAGAGATTCACCGTCCCGGGGTCCTGACACACAGAGGCCTCTGTCAATGAGCTCTATGAATGTAGGGGGGATATCGTGGAGAGTCAAGCCGGCGGAGCCGCGGCGGCTTCTGCCTCCGCATGGCCAGGATCTCCTCCTCCCGCTCCGGATCTGCGTTTCGTGGCGTAGATTCAGGCACTGTATGCAACGGAATTGTCCGCCGGGCGTTATATTGGTACATAATGCTGACAGCCGACCGGGAGAAAGCCATCGTCGAAAAGTGCAGGACCGACCCCGCGCACTTTGAGACCCTCTATGACGAGTATTATTCGCCCATCTTCGGGTACATACTCCGCCGTGTCGGTAAATACGATGACGCCCGGGACCTGACGTCCGAGACCTTCCTCAAGGCGTACTCATCGATCGGGAAGTTCCGTTGGAAAGGAGTCTCGGTCTCGAGCTGGCTCTACCGCATCGCGACGAACGAGGTGAATACGTTCTACCGGAAGCAAAGCCGTCTGGGTCTCAGTTTCTTCGACATCCGGGAGAGTTTCTTCGCCAGTTACGCAGACCCTGCATCTCTCGAAGCAGAGAAGGAGGCAGAGGAGCGGCAGCTGGCGGAGAACCAGATGTTTCTCCGGGTCATGAGAATCGTCCAGGGGATGCCCCCCAGGTCTCAGGCGGTCGTCGCACTCAGGTTCTTTGAGCAGAAGAGCATACGAGAAATTGCGGAGATAGTCAGCATCAAGGAAGGAACCGTCAAATCGCTGATCTCCCGGGGACTCGAACGAATCCGGGACGCCCTCAGGGCTGCACCGCCACTCAAGGAGCTTGACCCTCGATGAGTACGAAGGAGAACCCCCCGGTCATCCCGGGACTGAAGATACCCGAGTTCAGGGCAGAGAAACACAGGGAGCAACTGAAACTCACTCTCTTTAATGCGAAGAAATCGGCGGCCATGACGGTCTGGCTCGTGGCGATCCCCTGTTTCTTCCTGTTCGCCGTCTTCATGAAGCAGTACTTCCATTACGACCTCAGCCTCTTCGGCAACATCGAGGAATTCATCGCGTCGATCGACAGGTCAAGTCCGATTCCGATGCTGAGTGTCATACTCCTGGTGGGACTACCGCTGGTGGGACTCGCCATCAACACCCTGTCGATCCTCCACCTGGAGATCAACCGGGAACGAAAGGAGCTCATCGGGACGATCAAGTGGCGGTGGATAAACGTCGCCTTTATTCTTCTGTGCGCGGGTCTGCTGGGAATTTTCATGCTGTACTCAATCGTCGAGAACATTCGCCACCTTTCGCCGGGAGCTTTGCCATGACACTTCACCTGTTCACCCGAAGAGGCTTTCTCTTCCTCCCCTCATCCGTGATCGGGTGGGCAGTCTTTCTCGGCATGTTAGCATTTCTGATCTGGACCTTCCTCGATATCGACAGCCGCTCCCATTCGGTGAGCGACACCCTCATCAATTTCGTCTTCAGCGCACTCCTTGTGGCTGTGGTCTACTCCATCATCGGTTTCATCGGATCTCCTCGCAAGTGATCGAACCCCCCAGGAGAAGGGCCGGCCGAAGAAGAGACGATACACGTCGTTGACGGCGTCAGGGACCTTGCCCGGCTCCACCGCGTCGCTAGGATGAACCGTTATTCTCCGCCTATGATACCGGACAGCATCTTCTCAGCCTTCATGCGAATAAGGGCATAGTTCGACGAAGGGATCGAGTAGAAATGGGCCGCCTTCTGGCAGAACTCTTTCGCCTTGCCGGCATCGCCCTTCGCCTGGTAAGCAAGCGCAATCCGGTAGAGGTTCTGCGGATTCTGCTGATTCGCCTTCCCGAGTTCGGCGATTGCTTCGTCGCCGTCCTTTGCCGAGAGAGCGATCATCCCCGCAAGCTGGTGGGAGGCCATCACCTGGAAGTTGTTCCCGTTCATCAACGCACCTTTCTGGAACTTCTCCGCTTCCGCTCTGGCCTTCTTCATGTCATTCTTCCCCATCGCGGCCGTCGCGAGGTCAAAGTGAAGAAAGAGCCTTACGTTTTCTCTGGCATCCGGAGGAAAATCGGATTGTTCGATCATCTTTGCTTCGCGATCGAACAGCGCTATGGCGTCGTCACATCTTCCCATTTCAACAAGGATCGTCCCCTTCGCGTCCAGATCCGCCACCATCTGTACCGCGTCATCGCTCTTTTCTGCCAGCGCATATTGCTCGTCCAGCATTGTAAGCGCCTTGTCCATGGCGCCGCCGTCAAGGTGAAGGACTTCCATCGCAACAAGCGCGGCGCGGCGTTCCCCGTCATTCCTGGCCGTCGCGGACAGTTTCTGCAGCTCCGATTCCGCTTCCCTGGGCTTTCCCATGTACATCAGGTTGACAGCGAGTCCGATGCGCGACGACACGAAGTTCGGATCCCTTTCGAGGGCTTTCCCGTAGTTCTCCATAGATGCCTCAAACTTCCCCTCCTTCAGGAGCAACTCCCCATAGGAATCGTAGGGATTCGGGTCGTTCGGGATAAGCTCGATGTACTTCTTGAACGCCTGCCCGGCCTCAGGGTATTTCTCCATGGCCCGATAGGTGTACCCGAGGGTATTGTACGGGGAGGAAAACGCCGGAGCCAGCTCCGTTGCCCTTTTGAGATGTTCGACCGCCTTCTCATTTTCCTGCTGCCCCGCGAAGTAGTTCCCATAGACATTCTGGGCCCGCTCATCCTTCGGGAATGCGGCGACGAGTTTTTCCAGAAGTTCCTTCTGTTTGGCGGCGTTGCCGTTTATCCCGCTTCGTTTGCGAGAATCAACAGCCGCTCCCCCTCAGACACGCTTCCGGCCAGGCTCACCGCCTTCTTCAGGTGTTCAAGCAACTCTTTTGCGGTGGCCGACGAGTTTGAGCGGTCCAGTTCCGCCATGGCAAAGCCGGGGTCGAGGGCGATTGCTTGGTCGAAGTGTTCGAGGGAATTTTGGAAGAGCAGCCGGTCGGCGAGGCCCCGCCCGAGGAGGTATTCCTTCCTCGCCGCCTCCGACGTGGCGGTCAGGGGAATCTTGCCGTCGTCCGCCGGCTTCATACAGCCGACCCAGGCTGCCCCGACGAAGCCAACCGCAAACAAGAACAGTGACGGCCTGGAGCGATGAGTGTGCATGGTGCCCTCCTTGTAGGTGTGAACCGGGTATAGGATAGTGGTACGTGGGTCTGTGCTGCAGAGTTGCGGGATGAACGATTGAATTCACAGAACTGGTCACAGGACGTCAGGAGCTTGTCGACGGACGCCACGCGACGGATGGGAGTTATCGACTTCCGTGCGGGGAAAGGGACGAGATCGCAGGATCGGTCGATGGACTGAGGAAAACGGTGTTTATTCTGAGAAGAGAAAATCATATATTTACATCCGTGGTAACCACTGCCGAGACTCTGCCTTTCACCTTCGATCGGGATCCGACAAATGGACGACGCACTCCTGATTCACAGGATTCAATTCGCCTTCACCGCCGCCTATCACTATCTGTTCCCGCAGCTGACGATGGGATTGGCACTTCTGATCGTGATCCTTAAGGTGGCTGCACTAAAGACGGGCGCGCTCCCGTACAACAGGGGGGCACGATTCTGGGCAAAAATATTCGCAATTACGTTCGCTGTAGGCGTGGTGACCGGCATACCGATGGAATTTCAGTTCGGGACAAACTGGGCCCGCTTCTCACAATACGCAGGAGGGGTGATCGGACAGACTCTCGGCATGGAGGGGATGTTCGCCTTCTTCCTGGAGTCAAGCTTTCTCGGACTGTTCATTTTCGGCGAGAAGCGTCTGGGCCCCCGGGCACACCTGATGTCGGCGGTGCTGGTGTTTCTTGGTTCCTGGCTTTCGGGATATTTCATCATCGCAACGAATGCCTGGATGCAGAATCCCACCGGGTACACCGTCGCGGCGGACGGGTCTCTCCAATTGAATGACTTCTGGGCTCTTCTGCTGAACCCCTGGGCAGGCTGGCAGTACTTTCACAACATGGCGGGGTCGGTTGTAACCGCGTCGTTCGTCATGGCGTCCGTCGGGGCATTCTACCTGCTGACGAATCGCGACAGCGACGACGGCCGGATATTTGTCCGGCTCGGCCTGGTTACGGGACTCATCGCCACGATTCTTGTCATCTTCCCGACGGGTGACGGGCAAGGGAAGAACGTTGCCCTGCATCAGCCTGCCACGCTCGCGGCGATGGAAGGATTGTTCCGAACGGAAGAAGGGGCTCCGCTCACGCTGATCGGGCAGCCCGACGTCGAGAAGCTCCGGCTCGACAATCCGGTCCATATACCGAAACTCCTGAGCTTTCTGACGTATGAGCGCTGGAACGCCCAGGTAAAGGGCCTCGATGCCTTCCCCCGAGAACATTGGCCGGACAACATCCCCCTCCTCTATTATAGCTACCACATTATGGTTGGACTCGGGACGATCTTCGCGGCCATCCTGGCCATCGGCACAATTCTTCTCCGGAAGCGGAGGGTCTTCACCGCCCGCCCGTTCCTCTGGATCCTGATGCTGGGATTCCCTTTTCCATTCATCGCCAATACCGCAGGGTGGATGACCGCCGAGCTCGGCCGTCAGCCGTGGCTGGTCTACAATCTCCTCCGCACCTCATCGGGGACTTCGACGATGGTATCGGCGGGAAGCGGCGTCTTCAGCCTCCTTGGTTTTCTCGGTCTGTATTTCGTCGTGGGCATCCTGTTCCTTTTCCTCGTGATCAAGACTATCAACGAAGGACCGGACCATCCCGCCGGACATCAACTTCCACACTCAGGGTAAAAGCACCGCCATGGAAGTTCTCTGGTTTTCCATACTCGCCTTCATGATTACGATGTACGTCGTCCTGGACGGTTTCGACCTCGGCGCCGGTGTGCTGCACCTTCTCATCGCAAAGACGGAGGATGAACGGCGGACGATTCTGAACGCCATCGGACCCGTCTGGGACGGAAATGAAGTCTGGCTCATCGCAGCGGGCGGGACATTGTTCTTTGCCTTCCCTCTCCTGTATGCGTCAAGCTTCAGCGGCTTTTATCTCCCCCTCATGCTCGTCCTCTGGCTGATCGTGCTGCGGGCACTCGGCATTGAATTCCGCCATCAGAGCCACCATCCGCTGTGGAAGACTTTCTGGGATGGAGTCTTTTCCGTCGGGAGCATCCTGCTGACGATCTTCTTCGGCGCGGCACTCGGGAATGTCGTACGCGGAGTTCCTCTGCGGGCGGACGGATATTTCTTCTCGCCGTTCTGGACGACGTTCACCGTGGTCCCCGAAAGCGGCATCCTCGATTGGTTCACCGTCACGATGGGGGTCGTTAGCCTGTTCACGTTGACAATCCACGGGGCGAACTTTCTTGCCTTGAAAACAGAAGGAGCGCTTCAACAACGGGCCAGGTCTGTCGCCAGGATGACCTGGTGGGGACTCTTGGTCTCATCCCTGGCCTCGGCGGTTTCGATTTCATTCATTCGTCCGGAGCTCTGGAATAATTACCGCACCCATGTCTGGGGCTACCTCTTCCTCGTCGCGTCGATCCTCGGCCTGGTCGGAATGTACATCTTCAGCCGCCGCAAGGAGGATCTAAAGGCATTCCTCTCTTCAGCGGCATTTATCGCGGGGATGCTCGCGTGCACCGCCTTCGGGCTCTATCCCGTTGTCCTGCCTGCATCCACCGACCCCGCCTACAGTCTCACCGTCCAGCGAACCATCACGCACGACTACGGCCTCTCCGTCGGTACCGTCTGGTGGAGCGTGAGCCTGGTGATGGCCGTGGGGTACTTTCTCTATCTTTTCCGCTCGCTCCGGGGCAAAACACGGCTCCCCCACGAAGGAGAGGGATACTGACCCCCGTTATGCTCCTGGCTGCATCTCACCGGGGAATCGAAATTTACAGAGGAGACTCTCATTATGTCGATCAAGAAGGCAGTCGTCAAACAATTGCGGGGCATAACGTTAGCCGGCAAAGCCGATTCGAATCACTGGGTCATGATGGACGGGAGGGACCAGCATGGAGGGGAGGGGGCCGCGTCCACGCCGAAGGAACTCCTCCTCGTGGCTCTCGGCGGATGCACGTCCATGGACGTCATCCCCATCCTGAAGAAGAAGCGCGTACCGCTTGAGGGGTTCGAAGTGAGGCTCACAGGAAACACCCGCGAGGACCATCCGCAGGTGTTCACGGATATCCACATCGAATACGTTTTCTACGGAGACGGGATCGCGGAGGCCGATGTGGAGCGGGCGATCGAGCTTTCAACGACAAAATACTGCGCGATCTCCGCCATGCTCCGGGAGAGTGTCACCCTGACTCATGCCTACACGATACACCCGGCCTCACGCCTGACCGCCCCGGCGGAACCGGCTTTCACCCCCTAAAGGAAGAGCTCCGCTTCCCTTGCTTCTCTTCCTCCGTTTTTTTACCATGGGATCAAGTTGATCACGCTCCCTCTCGCGTGCTGATCAGTCGACAACCTTCTCCTCGACTCATGGAAGTTGCCACCACAAGCGCCGAGCCGACGTTCGCAGAGACCCGGGGAATATTCGCACTCGTTGGACGACCCACCATCGCCTTCTTCGAACACCTCGGCAAATACTCCCAGCTTATGTGGTGGGCGCTCAGGAACATTCGCAATGTACGGGAGTCGGCGGGAAATGTCACGTCGCAGCTGGTCCAGATCGGGGCGGATTCAATCCCCATTGTGATCTTTGTGTCGACATTTCTGGGCATGGTGACCTCTGTCCAGTCGGCGTATCAGCTCTACGCCTGGATTCCGCGATCGGTGGTGGGAGCGCTGGTCATCAAATCCGTTCTTCTGGAGCTCACCCCCCTTGTCTCCGCCCTTATCCTGGCGGGGAAAGTGGGCGCGACCATCACCGCTGAACTCGGGTCGATGAGGGTCACCGAACAGGTGGACGCCCTCGAAGCGATGGGATACGACTCGATCTCATTTCTGGTCACACCGCGCGTGCTCTCCGGTATCATCATGTTTCCCATCCTGGTCGTCTTCGGGGATCTGCTCGCCGTTCTCGGTGGCCTCTTCGGGGCGGTTGTTGTGGCCCACATTTCCCCCTCCGCGTTCATCGATGGTCTCAAGAGCTCGTTTGCCGTCTGGGACGCAGTTTTCGGACTCATCAAGGCGACGTTTTTCGGCTACACGATCACGTCAATTGCCTGCTATCAGGGGTATTTCGTGCGGGGGGGGTCGGCAGGGGTCGGGAAAGCCACGATGAACACGGTCGTCTGGACATGTCTGGCGGTTGTGGCGCTGGATTTCCTGCTCGCCTCCATATTACTGTAGATGATTCAGGTCGAGAATATCCATAAGAGGTTTGGCGACAAAAAGGTCCTGCGCGGAGTGACGTTCGACGTGCGGGACAAGGAAACTCTCGTTCTTTTGGGGAAAAG
>Ga0315273_10013361_pt1 | contig 10547 bp, 9 predicted proteins | sample YL17G02_0_MG_FD_205753 | JGI IMG/M metagenome (GOLD analysis project Ga0315273, IMG submission 205753) | Sediment microbial communities from Yellowstone Lake, YNP, Wyoming, USA - YL17G02_0 | ecosystem: Environmental > Aquatic > Freshwater > Lake > Sediment | place: USA: Wyoming | collected... | reverse complement strand
ACTCATCATCAACGACACCACCTACACGGAGGCAGACCTCACCGCGTTCTCCGCGTCCGACTACCTCGTCGAGTACGACAGCGGCATCATCCGAATCGGGGACTGGGACAGGTTTCCCAGGCCCACAGCCGTCTATCCACAGATGGTGGAAATCACCTACACCTACGGTTTCATCGAGACGCCGGAGGAAATCAAGGCTCCGTGCATCCTCGCCACCGAGTCGCGGCTGAGGAAAGAGGACAGCCGGGGCCGTATCCCCCGCAATGTGACCAGCTACTCGACGGAGAAGACGACGTTCAACTTCATGCGGAAGTCTGCTCCAGATGAGCCGTGGCCTTGGGACTGGGACGCTTCCGCTGATGTGCAGGCGTACTGGCTCCCGAGTCGTCCGGTCGGGATGATGAGGGTTGGATGACGCTAGCCGAACACATCCACTTCTTCGACATAGATACTGAAGCTCTGGAACTCTATGTCGCCCTCGTCGGTGCTGTTGGCATAGTCATCGCTGCCTACGTCAACACTCGCAGGACCCGGAAACACGTTGAACGTATCGACCGCAACATCCAACCTTCCAACGGGGACACCCTTGCGGAAACCGTCGAAGGCAACGCGCTCGTCCTTCGCACGTTGGTAGCAGGGCAGCATCAGATAGGGGGGCGCATCGACACGTTACGCAACGACCTGAATGACCAGCGCATAGATGTTCAGGAGATGGACCGCATCAACCAGGAAGCCCATGCGGCCATCCTCTTGGAAGTCCGTAAGCGGGTGGACCCCGAGACCGCCATAATCGCTGCCCAGACACAGGAGCTCATCACCGAGGTAAAAAAGCGGGCCGACCCGAAGGTCGGTCCTGCTCATGTTCACAAGCGCATGGGGGACAAGGAGAGCAAATGAACGAGATGCTCGCGATAGTCGGCCCGGTTTCGTTGATGGTGACGAAGCTTGTAGACCTCATTCGTAACGCGATAGACCCGAACGATACCGTCCCGAAGACCTGGTGGAACGTAGCATCCTTCGGACTCGGTATCGCCGTAGCCAGCGTGTGGCATATCAACGCTGCTGTCTCCATGCTGCCAGCCGACTCCCAGCTCCAGGACTGGGGAGGCATCGTCCTGACAGGGCTGGTCGTCGGTGCCGTAGCTTCAGGTTGGCATGAGCTTCTCGATGCGCTCTCAAGTGTTGCCAAGAGAGGGAAGTAGATGGCCTACGGTTCCGTAAATCCGACTTCTGCCTACGGTTCTATCGTCAATGTCACCTTCACCTGGGACCAGGCAGGTCTGAATCTACTGAACGTCATACGTCCTCAGGCTGCCCACAAGACAGCCACCGAAGCTGCTGCGCTGGCGGCAGCTGCTCTATGCAACGTGAAGCTGGGCTGGCTACGGGGCGATGTGAGCAGACCTGTGTTCACCTCTCCGACGAGTGCGCGCATCGGGTCCAACCGTCCGTACGCAGGGGTTGAGAACGCACCCTTCACGCTCATCAGCGGCAAACCATGGTTGACCGTCCACGGGTATCACGACAACACGCCCGAGCAGAACCTCACGGGCCACCGCCGCTTGCCGGGTGGGTCAGGCCCCGTTGGAGGGCGGTTCGCTGGCAGCGGTGATGTCACCGCCGTCGTTCATCAGGTCAAGCACTACGGGACCGGCTATCTCGACGCCGTACCGCCTGTCTATTTCTCGACGTTCTTTGCGAGCTACTGATGGACCAGGATGACTTTGACCTCGAGATTCGGGTCGTCGATGCTCTGGCCGACTACCTAGAGAACGACGCGGAGCTGCCCCGTCACGACGTTGTGAAGTATCGCCGTCCCCTCGCTGTCCTGCCTGACGACTGCCCCTTGCTCTGCATCTGGCTCATCGACAAGGCGTTCAGGCCGCTGACGACCAACTTCTTCAACGGGAGCATGAACCTAGGAATCTCTTGGCAGCAGGCTTCTGTGATGGAGGCACAGACCCTCAGAGACAACCCCAAACTGGCGAAGGAACTGCTTGAGGCGATAGGCCGTATCCAGCAATCCGTTCGTAACGTGGCGGTCAAGGGGTGGGATGTACTCGAGGCATATCAGGTCTATCCCATGCGGGTGGACTACTTTCAGTCGATGCCAGTAGATACTGGCCTTGTAGAGGGGTATCTTATGACCGTGCGAGTTGACGTCCAAGAGGACGGAGGCTGGCCCGGCTAGCTAGAGAGGAGAGTTGAGATGGCAGCATCTCGGAAGTTCGGTGCCATAGCCTTCGGACCGCAGGCTGCGCTCGGAACGGCGAAGACGACTTACCAGTTCATGATGACCAAGATGTCCGGGGGTATCAACCCGGTCAAGGACTACGGGGACCTGCCGAGGGTAGGTGCCTCGATGACGCGGTTGGGCCGCTTCACTCAGAAGGCCCGCGCCGAAGGAACGGTACGCGTGCTCGCCACCCCAGAAGCCCTAGGGCTGCTCCTCTGGCAGGTGTTCGGCAACGACAAGTACACCCCCGGCACCCCGTCGAGCCATGTCTTCACGATGGGTGACGCCTACCCCGGCTACGGCTTCACCGTCTGGGACTCGGTGACGTCTGACGCTACAGACCTCGGGACCTGGTGGAAGTACACCGACTGTTTCGTGACGAAGCTGGGGCTCATCGGAACCTCAGGGGAAAACTTCGCTGTCGAGGTTAGCTTCGTCGGGTTCAACTACGTTCCCGCCGGCACCCCAGGAACTGGCGCCGCGCCGGCCGCGTCGGCGACGACTCCGGTACCGATTCCCGCAACCGGCACGAGCCCGCCCGTCGAGCCACGCTTCAAGTTCATCGGCTCGACAGCGAAGTTCTCGCTGGAGGCTTCGCCTGCTGCAACGACGTACCCGAACATCGAGAACGTGACGTTCGAGGTAGACCGCGCGCCGGAGATGCGTTACGGTCCGTCGCTTACCCCAACGGTTATCGCTCCCGACCGAATGGTGAACATGAGCGGAAACATGACCTACGACTCAAGCTACGGGTCGTGGGACTGGCTCATCGACGCGATGACCAACACCATCACCGGCACCTCTCCTGCCGCTCAGAATGTTGGTCAGGCGTCGTTCGAGATAACGGCTGGCAAGCACCCGTCGTCGAGCACCGCGAGCCTGAAAATCGAGTCGAACGGCTACAACTGGCAGTTCGCTGCGACCAGGCCCGATGCAGAAGCGACACCGGGAATCGCCGAGGTTTCGTTGGACGGCATGGTTGTCGCTCCTGACACCACCAAGGGTGGTTCCGCTGTCGCTGACACCTCGAAGTACAACACGAAGTCAACCGAGGCCACCGTCACGCTGCTCAACAGCTGGGCGGAGGAGTACGGCGCCGACTCGTAGAACTGAAAGGGGCTCCCATGGTAGAGGCGAAGACAACGCGGAAGCGTGTATCGAAACCGAAGATAGTGGAAGAGGCGATTCCGACAGAATCAGAGGCAGAGTGGGCAACGGCGGACGACCTTCCAGTAGTGGCCTACCGGGACATCACTCTCCCGCTAGCGCAGAAGAAAGTCCGGGTCCGCTTCCTGACCAACGCGGAAGTTGCTTCGATGGCTCTCCTGCCCGACCTCGCACGCTTCTCGCAGCTCATGAACGAGATGATGGGCGAGAAGGCGAAGCCGCCTTCGCTGCCGGAGCAGATGGAGCTGATGCGCGAACGCCTCAACTACCTCGAACGGGCTGCCCACCTCTGCGTCATCCCCGCCAAGAACTCCATGAAGGCCATCAAGGATTGCCTGTGCGACCTTGCGCCTCATGGCCCCGTTCTCTGGACGCGCGAGCAGGTCACCTACCTCGACCACACCGACCTCTCCGAAATCGTTTCGGTTGCAGAGCGACTGGAGGACCTAGCCCGTGTGCGCCCTTTATCGCAAGCCCTGATGGAAGACGATTCGCTCGAGCCTGCGAATACTGGGGAGTCGACCCCGCCGACGAGCTCCTCGGAAGAGACGCCAGCCTCTTAGCTCGGCACGCCGTCAGGGAGGCTTTCATGGTCGCTGCTGAGGCCAAGAAGCCTGAGAAGGCTGCCGGCGACCTGGACCCCCCCGTCGACGACCCCGACCTCGAGGACTGGAACCAGCCCTACGAAACTGGCTACCACTCCCCGCAGCGCAGGGCCAGCAGGCGGTCTATCATCGAGTCACTTAGACACGGAGGCTTCGGTGGGGAGGAGTAGTGGCTGACCTCGGAGGAATGACAGGCGGCCTCGTCGGTAGCGGCGGTGGTCTAGGAACCCGTGTAGCCGTCGCCTTCATCGACGTCATGTACCGGGTAGACCCCTCTGGTCTTGCCCCTGCCGAAGCCGCTGTGAACAACCTCGGGACGAGGATGCAGGCTTCGGGCGCGAAGATGGCGACCACGGGGGCCATGCTTTCCCGGAACCTCACGCTTCCCCTCGTAGCTCTCATGGGCATCTCTGCGAAGATGGCTGCTGAGTTCGACCTGCTGATGCAGAAGACCGTTCTCCTTGGTGGTGTTCCTGCGAAGTCTCTTGACACCTTCCGTCAGGGTGTTCTCAACCTATCGAACGAGACCGGTCAGAGCGCGGCGTCGATAGCTGAATCGTTGTACTTCGTTTCGTCTGCCGGTCTGAAGACTTCCCAAATCATGCCTGTAGTTGAATACTCCGCCAAGGGCGCAGCCGCCGGGTTCGCTGAGGCCGGTGACATGGGCCAGTTGCTCACCTCCGTCATGGTTGCGTATGGCAAGTCAGGCATGACCGCGAAGTCCGCGATGGACTCGCTGACCGCAGCCATCAAGTACGGCAAGGCTGAACCCGCAGACCTGGCGTACACGTTGGGTTCTGTCATCCCCGTCGCCGCTCAGATGGGCGTGTCGTTCGACCAGGTGACGGCTGCTGTTGCTGCTGCGACTAACACGGGTGTTGAGGCACACCGCGCCGTTACCGGTCTGCGCTACATCATGACCGCTTTGCAGAGGCCAACCGATGCTGCGGTGGGCGTGTTCGACAAGTTCGGTCTCTCGGTAGGGGGAATCCAGCGCGACCTAGCTGACCCAAGCAAGGGCTTGTTGTGGACTCTGGAGAACCTCTACAAGACCTTCGACATCACGACCGTAGCTGGTAAAGCCGCCTGGGGAACTGTCATGGGTGGCGTTCGAGGCACTATCACCGCGAACGCTCTCGTCGGTGAGGGCTACGCCCGTAACGTCCAGATATTCGACCTTGTGAAGAAGGCCGCAGATGGTGTCGGAGTTTCGTTCGACAACGTGTGGTCGCAAATCAAGACTCAGCCCCTCATCCAATGGCGCATGGAGTGGGAGCAGCTCAAGAACTCCCTCATCGGCCTCGGTGAGGGGTTCCTCCCCGGCGTGACCGCCATCATGAAGGGGCTGTCTGGCATCTTCGAGATGATTGCCAAGCTGAACACGGCGACCGGAGGGTTCGTTGGAACCCTGATGGGCATAGCTGCTGCTCTCGGGCCTCTCATGTACCTGTTTGGCAAGCTGAAGATGGGTGCCGGCGCTGTCACCGCCTCCTTGTTCCCGAAACTTGGGCTCCAGCCTGGGACAGCTGTTGCCGGCGCGGCAGCCACAACTGCCGGGGCTACTGCTGAGGCCGCGACCCTGCAGGCCGCCGGTGCATCGCTTCAGAGTGCCGCCGCCGAACTCATGACAGCTGCGGCCGCGCTGAAGGCTGCTGCTGTAACTGCCGCGCCTGCTGTCGTACCTGAAGCTCCAGGCACAGGCGCAACAGCCCCCGCCGCCATCCCATACCGTGTGCATGGCCTGGGAATCACGCCGACCCCTTCTACTTATGTGCCGCCAGCCGTTACAAACCGTCGTGGGTGGAACATGGTCAACGGCGTACCGATGAGCGCCTCCCAGATGGACCGCATCGCACGGGGGTTGCCGCCAGGTGTCCCGTATCCGTCCTCGCTAACGCGCGTAGGGCTGGAACGTCAGGCCATGCGCCTCCCCGGCTCGATTGGAAGTGTGCCGCTAGCCTACCTTCAGCAACAAGAAGCAGGCTACCGGCTTGGTCAGAGCTACCGACCGAACGTGCCGCTTGGACTGTCGGGAACCTCCTACACTTCACCCTTCCCTCCAACGGCAGCATCGAGACTTGCCGAGCGCCAGGCTTGGGCTGCGCGGGGGCTGATGCCTGGGATGTCCGGTGGCGGTCTGACCGGGATGCTGATGAACCCTTGGCAGACGACAAGGGGCGCGGTCCAGGGTGCTTGGCAGACGACAAGGGGTGCGGCCCAGGGCGCAAACGACTGGGTTACAGCGAAGATGACCCCGAGTTCGATGTGGAAGTACCCCAAGGTCGGCACGCTCAACCCTCAGACGGGCCTCCTCGAAGGAGCTGGTGCGCTCGAACGTGGAGTTATGAAGACCGGCGAGTTGGGCAACAGACTGGCGGCTGGTCTTGGCGGGATGGTGAGGACCATCTCTCCGATGGTGATGATGCTGGCTGGTATGCAGGTAGCCTCAGCGAATCTGTCCGACTGGACGACTACTAACGCCGACCTCTCTGCCTCTGGTGGTGCTCCGTGGATGCGGCAGATGATAGATACCCAGAGGGGTGCCGTTACCACAAGCAGGGCCAAGGACCTCTCTCTCGGTCCGGTCCCTCTCGACTTCCTCGCTCGTCCTCTTGCCTTCCTTGGTCAGAAGGTTGGTGCGCCTATTGCCGCTGGTTTGGGGTTCAACGTGGGCGACATGGGAACGAACCCCGTAGACCTTTCCCGCCAGGGCAGCGAGGCGATGAAGCAGGCCACCACGGAGCTGATGGCGGCCAACCATCTCACGCAGGCTACCGCTACCTTCCAGGTAACGGATGCCATGAAGGGCGCCATGGGGGAGTACGGCGGGCTCAAGGGAGAAGTCCAGATGCCGGAGGTAATCCGGAACATGAGGACATCCCTTGGACTCCAGAACGACCTCACCCCTCTGATGGAACAAGCGTTCTCTGCTCTTTCGGACGGCATCCAAGGTCAGACGGAAGACGCCTTGCACAACAGGGCGCGCTTCGACGACACCCTTCGCCAGTTGGTCGATTCCGGCGCTGGCTCAAAGGTGATGGGGCAGGTACTCAGCTCGGGAGTTCAAGCTGGCGGCCTGTCTATGACCGACGCCGCAGGGTATCAGCGGTACGTTGGCAGCTTCTTCCCGCAGCTGGCCCAAAAGCCGCTCCCTATGCAGTATCAGAGGGCCGCTGGCATGAATCTCGCCGGGATGGACTTGCAGGAAACGATGCTCCAAGGGAAGGGTTACTACGCCTTCGGGGGCGTTGGAGCGGAGAGCGTAGGCCGCCTCGCATCCTTCGGCGAGACGGGGGCAGGTCCGGGCGCTGAGGAGTTCGCCAAGGCGTATGCGCTGTCGCAGAAGTACAACCTCAGTCTTGGCGAAGGGGCACAGAGGTATATGTCCTGGCAGATTGCCCAGGGTGAGGCTACACAGGCGACGGCGGCCTTCAATGCTGCTATCTCCAAGCAGGACATCACCGCGCTCCTGAAGAAGAACGTCGGCGAAATGGATGCCACGGAGAGAAAGACCTCCGCTGCCGCCCTTGCAGCCGGCGACTATGCCAAGGTCCTCGGCATAGTTGACCAGGCGGGCAAGAAGGCTGCCGAGCAGCAGAAGGCTGTTGCAGCCGGGACCGGGCAGGTGTCCAAGGCCATCCGCGACGGAGTTGAGGCTGGCAAGCTCGACCTTGACCAGAAGACGCAGATGGAGAACCTCCTCGCCGACCTGAACAACAAGCTCGCTTACACGGGGACGAAGCTGAGTGCGTCAGCGGGCCAGAAGCTATCCGGTCTCATCGGCTCAGGGAACACGACCGGCGCCTTCCGGGATTTGTTCAAGCTGCTCGCCCAGATGGACCGGATTAGCGCGTTCCAGGCAGCGCATGAAGGCCAGCTACCTACCATGAAGGGCCGGTTGGGTACGCCCGACGCTAAACCCTCAATCAAAGAAGTTCCTGACCCCCGCACCACGGTGGGCCGCACTCGGGAGCCTGTGAGAACGAAGTATGCGCCTCTTGCGCCGGTTGGGGAGAGGACATACGAAACGAAGGTTGAGAAGACTACTACCACCAAGACCAAGGCCAAGGTCGAAGCGGATACGAGCGGCATGGCTGCGGATATACGGGCTGCTGTGCCGAAGTCGGTCGACACGAAGGTTATAGCTGAAACCTCCGCGGCAGCGGCGGCTATTTCGGCGCTGTACGCGATGGCCTCGAAGCCAATCACTATCCAGGTAACCACTACGACGACACCCGGCGGTACAGGAGGCAGCGGAGGCAGCGGGGGCAGCGGAGGCAGCGGGGGCAGCGGAGGCAGCGGGGGCAGCGGAGGCGGAAGCAATGGCAGGACCGAACACTCCGGCGGCTGGATTATGCACTCAGGGGGCCGTGTCCTCGATGCGGTACGCCGTATGCACTCCGGAGGTTCGGCGCTAGCCCGTGACGAGGTGCCGGCCATCCTGCAACGTGGGGAGTTCGTCGTTAGGAAGAAGCAAGCTCAGAAGTATGCCGGGTTGCTCTCTCAAATCAACGATGGTCCGCCTGACAAGGTTCGTCGGGTCCTTCAGCAAACCCTCAAGGCAGCTCTTGGAGTTGGGTCCAAGGTCACAGACCCCAAACCGGCGGTCGTTCGGCAGATGCTTATGCAGCAAGTCCTTCGGAGCGTTGGGCTGAAGCCAGAGGGCAAGCCGTCGCCTGTTCGCCAGATGCTCGTACAGCAAGCCCTTCGGGATGCAGGGATGAGTCAGAGGGTTATCAGGGCTCTCGGAGTAGGTTCCAAGCTGTCGGCCCTCATCCGCCGGGTCGTCGTGCAAGAGGACAAGACGAAGACTCCCAAGCTATCTCCGCTTACCCGACGGGTCACGATGCACAGCGGAGGTCTTGCAGACCCCCAGCTCTCCCCGCTCATACGGCAGGTTGTGTTGCACAGCGGAGGTATGCCCGAGCCAGTCATGCACGTCGGAGGCAGGGCGCTGGGGGCCAGGGTCATGAACAAGAGGCTAGCCTCTGACGAAGTACCAGCCATCCTCCAGCGAGGAGAGTTCGTCGTCAGGCGGGAGCGCGCACGGGAGTATGCTGGCCTACTGTCTCGAATCAACGATGGTGCGCTACTCGAAACCAAGATGCACTCCGGAGGTAGAGTGGAAGGAACCCCTCGTGGAGGAACCCCTCGTGGAGGAACTTCTCGTGGAGGAAACACCATCAACCTCACCCTGAACGGTGTTATCGGTGACCCGAAGAAGATTGCTGACATAGTGAGTAAGCGCATCGCTCGCGAGCTGTCTATGGCGGAGGTGAGGTAATGGCAGGACTCCTGAGGATAGTGACCTCGAGTGGAGCCGAAATCATCAACCTGAACGGTCTGCAGAGCAGCAACACCGCGCCCCACTACGTCTTCACGGATACCTGGCGGACGACGAACACCGCTTCGCTGCTGGAGTACGTCGACCTCGGTGCTCCTGAGCGAGAGGAGACCTGGATACATCCTTCTGGCGGGTCGTCGTACCTCGGCCGTATCATCGACCGGCCTACTGAGATGACCCTGGTCATCCATCTACAGCCGCATCAGACTCACGCTGCCCTTCGAGAGACGGCCAGGGCAATCCGAAACCAGTTCGAGTTCTCGCAGGCGTATGTCGAGTACGGGGAGTCTGCTAACGACTACCTGCGGTTCAGGACTTACCCCTCCAAGTTTGAGTCACCCTTCGGACTCGACGCGCTGGGCGCAGCGATGGTAGTTTCCCAGATGCGAGTCCTCGACTGGTCCATCACGCTCTGGCGTGAACCTTACCCTGTTGCAGGGATGGTGAGCGGTTCCTCCAGTACCGTCGATGTGAACCACCTCCCGATGCTATGACAGTCTGGGACGATATTCGCGCCGGCTACCCGACGCTCTACGACCTACAGATGAAGGTCACGGGACTCTCCTTGAGCGGTGCTCCCCAGGTGCGCTACCTGAACGCCGTAGCGGATACGACGACGGCCTACATGCAGAGCCAGACCGACCTGCAGGGTGGGCATGTCATGTCTCCTGGCGACGATGCGTCGAACCTATGGAAGGCCCCCAGGGGTGTCGGGCAGTCCTCTGCCGTGTTCTCCATAGGTGAGTTCGGAACTGTCATGCCGGGTGGCTACGGGTCTGCCAGTTTCACCGTTCCGGATGACGAGGTATGGGCTCATCCGTTCGTTTACTGCCAGCTTGCCGATGTGCGGATTGTGATAGCTGACGGCCCCTACATCGGGAAGACCGTGTGGACCGGCTATCTGAAGGACCCCGTGCGCGGAACCACAGGGGAAGCCGAGCTGAACTGCGATGGCTGGTGGAATCGACTCAAGGAGACCGAGAAGCAATGGCTCTGGTCGACGAAGTCCGTGGACGACTGGGTTGACACCGAGGCCCCACCGTTCAAGGGTTTCACGAACTCCAGAGATGTAGATATGGAGGTTCGGCGCACAGGATTTAGGTACAAGGCCACGAAAGGCTCCGACATTACTGGAGGTGACAGAGCCGTGGCGACCACCGAGGTAGCACGGCTGGGGTGTTACGTTGGCAATGAG
>Ga0315273_10013360_pt1 | contig 10547 bp, 10 predicted proteins | sample YL17G02_0_MG_FD_205753 | JGI IMG/M metagenome (GOLD analysis project Ga0315273, IMG submission 205753) | Sediment microbial communities from Yellowstone Lake, YNP, Wyoming, USA - YL17G02_0 | ecosystem: Environmental > Aquatic > Freshwater > Lake > Sediment | place: USA: Wyoming | collected... | reverse complement strand
GGCCTGATCGGACGCCTGCACCCAAGAGACGGCCATTGCTCCTCCCGGGACCGCGACCAGCGTGACGTCGCTCAGGTCCTCGGACGGCGCCGTCGTCACGGCGACAGCCGGCCAGCGAGCCGGCTCCCGGGCGGTCGCGACTTTCACCAATTCTCCCTCATCCCATGCCACATGGAGCACGCCGTTCCGCTCGGACACGATCCGCGCGCCTCTGGCGGCGGTCGCGGCTGATGCAATGCTGACCGGTACCGTCCAGTTCTTACCTCGGCCGAAGCTATAGCGCACGTCGGTTCCCTGGTCCACCCAAACAATCTGTGCGAGCCCACCAGCACTCGTTACGGAAGGCCCTAACGACTCGGCCCCAGGTCGGTCCGAGATTTCGACTGGCAGCGACCAGCTTTCGTTTTGCAGCTCGCTGAGGAAGACGTGGAACGATTGTGGCGCGGACTGGCTGGATGGCACCCGATCCTGCCACGCCAGGAAGAGAGCGCCATCCGCGTTAGTGCTGAGTGCGGGCGCCTGGCCCCGCGCATTCGGCACGGGCGCGTTGTGCCAATACTGCGCATCCCGATTTGCATGGTATATGGTCCAGAAGCCCGGCGTGTTGTCTGACCAAGACACGTGCAAGGCCCCGGAGGCCGACACTTCAATTGCCGGTTGGGCGGAGTAGCCAGAAGTGTGCGAGATGTTCACGGGGAGGATCCACACACCACGTTCGAAACGGACGTAATACACCTCATGGTTTCCCATGAATTGGTTGCCGAAAACCATGTGAAGTGCGCCATTGAGGTCCGCCCTGATTGACGGAGCGAAACCCGTGCCGACGCGCCGGGCGTCGCTCCATAGTTCACCCGGACGCTGCGAGGCATGGTACAAAGCCCCTCCGGACTCCCAGACGACGTGAGCCGCGCCGTCGGAAGTGTACGCGATGGTGGGATGATCAGCCTCAGGCAATTCGGACGCGATGGCCATTGGCTCGCTCCAGGGCTTCATCCTTGGATTCCTGCTCGGACCGCCCGTTGAGGCCCGCCCCGGTACGAGTCCGGAGGACGTTCTAGAGGCGACGGGAGCCGCTTGCTTTCGGGTCATCAGCAAGGCCGGGTGGGGTTCTTCAACGCTGATCGTATCGGCCTGGTATGAATTGTCTCCCAACGCCAGGGCGCGCACCTCGGCCCACTGGCCGTTTTTCGCAACAGCGCGGCTCTCGTCAACCAGGGTGGTCTGATCGGCATAGACCAGTGTGGGAATGGGATCGGAAAAGGGCTCGTCCGGCAAGACGACCATGTCCCAAAGGTCGACGCCTCCTGGCAGCGGGATGATCGAAGCAACCAGTGCGCTGAGCATGACCGTCGCGGGCGCTTCTGACACTCTTATCGAGGTGGCAGTGGGGCGCCCGGACGTATCGACTTGGGCTCTGATCTCGGCGTGCCTACCGACGGCCGGCTGCCCTTCGATCCGAGTCGCTAGCGTGACGCTCAGTGGGGTTCCATTGACGACCCAGGCGTCGGGCCCGATGGACTCAACAGTCCCAGCGAATTCCGCGAGGACGGCGCTCGGATCCGCTGCGATCCTGGTCACGGAGAGTGCCAGAAGCACTGGCCCTTCCTGCGACGCCGTCACTGATACCAGATTACCAGGCTGTAATGGGTCCTCGATGCGGGTCTCCGAGGAAATCTGCACGGGCTTTTCGTCGACGAGCCACCAGCCAGGAGACTTCTTGGTGAGCGCGCCGGTGAACTGCACCGTCGGAGCCGGCTGCCCAGCCGGGCGATCGACTTCTATCAGACGCGCGCGCAGGCGGCCAGTTTGTTCGTTGGTGCCCCAAACGATCAGCCACGCCCCAACCTCGGCGCGGCCCCGCTTCTCGACCACGATGGTGGTTCGATCCACGGAGACAAGCGAATCCCCCACCAACCAGAGTGTGTGGCCCTGAACTCTGAGGTTGCCTTCGAGGCGGTGTTCGGGCAGAGCGGGCGACAACAGTCCGGGCGAGCGCACAGCGGGGCTAGAGCTTGCTCCAGCCGGCAGCGCCTGGGCCGTCACCAGAAGCAGGACGAGTGCGGGGACCACAAGTCGCGCATACGTCCGCGGGTGAATTCTGAGGTTCATTTCGGCCTTTGGGTAACGCCTGGCTTCTATGTGTCCTTCTCTATCGAAAGGTTCTTGGCCCCTCGTGCCCCGGACCGGCGCCGCTCCTACGGGGCGAGGGCGTGGGCGGGCGGGACCGGAGACTCGGTCGCCGTAGCAGTGGGTGAGATCGTTGGGCTGGGCTCCTGGCTCGGCGTTTCGGTGGGAGCCGGAGTCGCAGCGTCAGTGGGCGCGGGCGTCGGCGTCTCGGTTGGCGACGGAGTCGGAGTATCGCCGGGACTGGGGGTGGCGGTCACCTTGGGCGTTCTGGTGGGCTTTGGTGTGGGTGTTTCAGTGTTGGGCAGAACGCGGATTAGGAGAGCCACAAACCGGTTCGGGTCCTCTTCCCAGGCGCGGATCTCGGCGAGCCGCCCGACCTCGGGACGGCCGAAGAACTGGGTCGCTGCAGTGACCTCGAGACGGTTGCCGTCGACGACTAAATGGTCCTGAGCCACCTCTGTGATTAGGCCCACAAACTCAAAAGGCTCAAAGCTGATTATCTGGATGGACTTGGCCCAGATCTCACCGCCAGGGTGAATGGTCGCCTCCACCTTGGCGCCGCTGCCAACCGCAGGAATCCCATCGATCTGCGCATCCCAGGGCACGAAGACTGAGATAGTTCGATCGGCGGCGAAAGTCCAGACGCTGTTCTGCATCGTCTCGATGATGCCGGTGAATTCGTAGGGCTCAGGGGTCGCCTCGGGTTTCGCGATCATGCGAATCTGGACTGCCCGCCACGAATCGTCCGGCTGTTGGACCAGAGTCGCCTCAACCTGATCGAGGAGCTGGGGATTGTTTACCAGGATCGTATCCCCGTCGACGGCGGCGATTGTCGTATCGATGGTCCACAGTTCGCCGGCAACTGCCACAACCCAGCCATACATCCGGACGCGCACCACGGCTTTGAGCGGCACTGCGGTCGCTGTAGGTGCCGCTGTTGGGACGATGGTGGCAGTCATAGTGGGCGAGACCGTGCTCGTCGCCGCCAAGAGCGGGAGCGGCGTGACCGTGAACGTAGGACTCGCCTCGCGCGTGCCCCGCGGTGGCATGTCCGGCTCGTTCGCTATCTTCAGCGCGAGATCCGTCCGTGCCGAACGCGCCGTTGCAGACGAGGTGGGACTGGGCAAATGGGTGGCTGTCGCCGAGGAGGTCGCGGTGGCTGCCGGTGCCGCAGTAGGTGTTGTCGTAGGCGTTGGGTTGTCCAGGCGGAGCGAGGGCTTGACAACTGCTAGCGAGAGGGCGACCAGCGACCCGTCGCCGGGGGCAGTCAAGACGACATGAACCTTATCCCCGCCAGCCGGCTCACCCCGCACGACCGTGCGCTCGTCGACAATGATGGACACACCCGCAACCAGCCACCGGTCTGGGCCCATGGCTTCGAGAGTGCCGAACAACTCCAGGCGTGGGACCGGGCGCTGCAGCCGGGCAACCGCCTTTGCCTCAGATGCACGCTCCTGTTCGATTTGAGCGAGCACCGACTCGCGAGCTTGCGAGTCCCGTGCAACGGCCACCCGTGCCTGCTCGGTGACCGTCTTCAGGGGGTACAGAGGGTCGCCGGGCAATGAGTTGGCCGATGCGGTGAAGGCCCCGGTTGTCAGGACGCCTGCCAGAACCACTACAATGAGAGTGGCCATCATCCTGATGGGCATCGGCTGAAGTGTGCGGAAGCCGGCGACAACCTCGGCCCACCAGGTGGCGATGCTCGCGCCCATCGAGGGCATGGGTGCGACCGATGCGCGAGGTGCCGTCGTTGCGGCCGCTGCAAGAAACGCGGCCCGGGACTGCGCCGCTGCTTCTGGCCGTCGATACACGGGAATTGCCGGCCTGACACCTACCACCGTGAGCAGCATAGGTTCGAGGGCCGGAGCGTCCAGCGGGTAGGCCGCCAGAATCACGGACAGGCTCTCGCCCGCACGCATGCGCTCGCAGCACTCGTCGAACCGGTCGATTAGTCTGTCTTCGTTATTTGGCGTCATGTCTGCATAACGCGGCGAAGCGCGAGGACAGCACGATACTGTAAAGCCTTAATCGCGCCATCGGTTTTGTCCATAATCACGGCGACTTCAGAAATACTGAGCTCCTCAAGGAAGCGCAGCGTGATAACCTCCGCTTGCTCCTCGGTGAGTTGTCCCAAGGCTGAGCGCAGGTGCTCGCTCTCAAGCCTCGCCTCCACCGAACGGTGCGGATCGCCCTCTGTCGCGCTGAGGGGCGGCGCGTCGTCGATGTCGATGAATGTTGCCCGCTGGCGCCGGCGGTAGTGATCGATCACCAGATTGTGGGCAATCCGGTAGAGCCAGCCAGAGAATGAGGTGCGCCATGCGTCTCCCTTGCGCACGGACTCCAGCAAGCGCATGAAGACCTGGCCTGTCATATCCTCGGCTAGATCGGCCTGACCCACCCGGTGGTATATGTATGCGTAGATCTTATCGGCGTATTGGTCGTAAATCTGGGCGAGTGCCGCCGGATCGGCTCGCCGTGCATTCTCAAGTAATGCCGACTGCTCTGGCTCTTCTGCGCGCACTGCCTCACCCTTGAAGACGCCAAAGGTTGCGAAAGATAACGCGCAAAAGAACCAGTACTGCGAATGCATTCTCTCTTCTTAGTCCGAGCAGGCTACGGCGTCGCCTGGTCCATCCGCCAGGTGATCCAGATCCGCTGGATTGCCGTGAAGCCTGCAAGCAAGGCGATGATTGCCAGCGCAAACTCAAGCTGGTTGATGATCAAGCCGGCAATCAACACGATCAGCCGCTCGAGACGGGTGAAAAGACCCTCCTTGATCGGAAGTCCCACGCCTTCGGCGCGCGCACGCGTGTAGCTTACGAGCAGTGAGGCGGCCATGGCAGCCATGGCGAGAAGAATCCCATTGCTCTGGCCCGCGCCAGCAAACCTCCAGGCCAGAGCGCCAAAGATCAGCACCTCTGCCCAACGGTCGAGCGTGGAATCCAGAAACGCGCCGAACCGGCTCGTGGCGCCCGTCAAGCGCGCCAGCGAGCCGTCAAGCCCGTCGACGCCGAGTGTAAGGATCAGCAATGCGCCGGCGATCTGCGTCCCTCCGGCAGCGAGAACTGCGGCAACTGCCGCCGTCAAGACGAAGCCGATCCAAGTCAGAGCGTTTGGCGTAAGGCCGATGCGCGCGAGGAAGCGTACGAGGGGCGCGATCAACTGCTCCGACCACCGCCGAGCCCACTTCGTCACCATGGCGTCCCCCAACGCAAGCGGAATCTAAGCGTACTACTCTGGAAGGCCCGCGGCACGCAGTGGGGTCTCATCGTGCAGAGGGCGGTCTGGCCAACAAAGCAAGCTGAATACCGCCCGGCACATGAGAAGTGCAGCGGGCGGTTTGCCAGGAGGACGATTTGCCCCTGCTGTGGCAGGAGTCCTCGCCGAGTCATCCCGATTCCTGTCAGCTCCACCAGGGATGGTATCACACAAAATAGTATATAATAATCTTACACCGGTACGCGCCCGGTGTCAACTACTATTTCTCGTTCCTTCGCAACTTGGTCCGAATCAGGGGCGAGAAGCGGGCCTAGCGTGTGGTGGGCAGGGTGGCGGCGTGGGTTCCCAGGGCGACTGCGGCGGCGCCGGCGGCTCCGGCATCCCGGCCGTCCAGCCAGCCCGCCAGGAAAGCGGCATCGAATGCGTCGCCCGCGCCGGTGGCATTAGCGATGCCAGCAGGAGGCGCCGGGACGCGCCACCGTAACTCGCCCGTTCCGGCCAGGCAGCCTTCTCGGTCCAGCTTAATGCAGACCAAACGCGCGCGGTGGAGCAACTCCTCCATGGCCGCACCGGGGTTGGCGCGGTCTGTCAGCGTCTGGGCTTCTGCCCGGTTGGGCAGTAACACGTCGACGTGCCCAATCAGCGACCAGAAGCTGGCTGGGCCGAGCGCCTGCAGCGGCGCGTGGGAGCTCGGATCGAGACTAACCGGCACCCCATGCTGGCGGGCCAGACGCATAGCCTGCAGCGCGCCCTGACGGCTCGCCGCATCCAGGAGTACATATCCTACGACGTGCAACAGAGCCGCTCCTGCGATCAGCTCCTCCGCAATCTCGGTACCTGCCCAGTGAGCGTTGGCGCCGCGATCGGGAACCATCGTGCGCTCACCGCCGGGCTCGACGAGAACCTGGATCACTCCAGTGGCGCGTATTGGGTCCACGATCAGGCCGGATTCAACGCCCTCGGCACGCAGATCGTCCGCCAGCCAACGCCCGAACGGATCGTCTCCGACGCGGCCGACGAACGTGACCGGCTTGCCGAGCCGCGCTAGCCAAACGGCAACGTTGGCACCGGAACCGCCAGGCATGAGACGCACGTCGGCGGACGCGTCGCTCCCTCTTGCGAGCTGGGTGTGCAGCGTGCTCACGATGTCCACGGCTATGTCGCCGACGACGACGATCATGCGACTCCTCCCCTGACCTGAAGAATTCTTAAAACTCGGCCAGCAAACCAGTTGCCATGCGGGCACATATGGGGTATAATTGGCGCGTGAGCCGAGTGGGACACTACAGGAGCAGCGACTGTGGCGCGAGAATCGAACTCCAAGCCGGTGCATATCCTGTACGTGGGCCGAGTCGACGCGAGCCATGATAAGCTATGGCAGCAATTGCAGCGCGAAGGTGTGGTTGTCGTATTTGCGCGCACGCAGCGATCGGGTCTGGATATCGCCAAGGAGCTGCAGCCCCAGATCGTAGTCATCAACACCTCGAACGGCCATTTCTCAGGGGATCGCCTTTGCAGGACGCTCGGCAGGAGCGTGCCCGCGGCGCAGCGCCTACTGGTCACCGACCGAGGAGCGGGCGCCAATGTACCTTGCGAGCAGCGGCTCGTGCGTCCATTCACGGGGCGGAAACTGCGTGAGACGATCGTCAAGCTGCTCGAGGCTGCCGCGCCGCAGTTGGTGCGCGCCGGTGCCGTCGAGCTCGACATCGTCACGCGCATGGTGACAGGGCCCAAGGGACGCCACCATCTGACCCCAAAGCAATGCGACCTGTTGGCGGTATTCATGCAGCACCCCAACCAGGTTCTCTCCCGCAAGGATCTCATGGAGAAGATCTGGGACACCGCCTATCTCGGCGATACGCGAACGCTCGACGTGCACGTTCGCTGGCTTCGGGAGAAGATAGAGATCAACCCTACTCGCCCAATGCTCCTGCAGACTCGACGCGGAATCGGCTATCTGCTCGCAATTCCCGAGCGAGACAACGCCCCGGACGACTTCACCGACGGCACCACCGATCTGGACTAGCTGCTTAAACCAAAATCGGCACCATCACAGTGCCGATCGGTATGGCGCGCCAATCGCAGCGGTCGCTAGACGCCGATCTGAGTTTTGTGGAGTGCAGCCATCAGGCGAGACTTGCGCCGCGCCGCATTGTTCTTGTGGATCACGCCCTTTTCAGCAGCCTTGTCCAAGGCGCGAATAGCGTCCTGAACGGCAGTGGTGGCGTCCTGCGGCTTGCGTGAGCCGAGCAGGGCACGAGCCCGCTTGACACTCGTGCGCGTGCCGGCGCGAACCTTGCCGCGGTAGACGCGCTTGCGGGCGTCACTGCGGATACACTTCAGAGCCGATCGATGCTGTTTCTTACCGGGCAACTTGGAGCCTCCCACTGATCTGTAACTGCGAACCGTCAACTTACCGCCGCGTACTATACCTCAGACGTGCTGCTTTGTCCAGTTTGGGGGTGGGCGCGCGTCGGAGAGGTGCGCACGACATCCTCCATGGCTTCCTGTACGTACGGATAGGCCAGCCAGACCGTTGCCGCGCCAAATAGCCCTCCGGTGAGGAGACGCAGCCACCACGTGCTCTCACGCAAGCCGAACAACTGCGTCGCGCCGTCGATCACCATCGGCAGCGACATCAGGGCATAAGCCTTCAGCGGCAGCTTGGGTATGCGCTTCCCATCGCGCTGATATCGGGCCCGGACTGCGCCAAAGAGCAGTCCGGCGAGCAGAATAGCGCCGTAAATGGCCACATCCCGCTCGCAGAAGGCTACCTTGTAGCCGATCTCCGGGTTGCCGATGTAGCGCAGCATCTCGCGCTGGAAGATGCTAAGGCCCGCGGGCAGAGCCCTCATCGTTTCAAGTTCGGCGGTGCTGTAGGCTCCGCTGGGGCCAAACAGAAAGAACGACCGCTCCGGAAGTTGATGGCAGGTAGGGCTGTAGATCGTGTAGATCAGGGTTCCTGCCCTCGTGAGACCCAGGTGCATGAGAACAGGGGCCAGGAACGGGAGGGCGATAAACACTGCCACTATCGTGTTGAAGATAGCGAGCCAGTGTCGCGCCATCCAGGCGACCAACCGATCGACCAGGGCGGCCACACGGCCGCTCCCCCCTTTGGCCTGCGGCGGGGAGGCCTTCGCGCTCCCCATGCTTTCTGGCATTCCCACTCCTAGGCGCCGGCGACCGCGCCGTCTGCCACGGCGGTCCCGCTCAGATAGCCGATATAGGCCGGGATCAGCGGCAGAACGCAGGGTGATAGAAACGAAAGAATGCCTGCGACGAAAGCGATGGGGATGGTAATGACGGCCGATCCTACGGCTCCCGGCTCGAAGCTCGCCAGACCGGTCCCGAAGCGCGATACGAAGACGTTCGAGAAGAATGCAAGCCGGTCCATGAACAGGAGGACGCCGATCAGAATCAGAAAGGCCCCCGTAATCTTCGACACGAGGGCCATATGCCGGTTCAGACGGCGGAGAAAACCTGTGGCTCTGCTCAGCGCAGCCCCGGTTATCAAGAAGGGGATCCCCAACCCCGCCGAATAGGCCAGCAACAGCAGGGCGCCCTGGCCCACAGTCTGAGTGTCACTTGCCAGCAAGTAGATCGCCGCGAGAACAGGTCCCACGCAGGGGATCCAGCCCGCCGAGAAGAACACTCCCATGAGCGCCGACGACAGGTATCCCCACTTCCGGTCAGCGCGAACCTGGACCCGACCCTCAGTGTACATCACGCGGCTCAAGCCATCCACAAACGCGACGTATGCATGGCCGATGGCCTTTCTGTCGCCGCCTGCGCGGCGAATGCGGTCGGCGATTCCCGGCAGCACTCCGGCTACCTGGAGTCCGAACACGATCAATATCGCTCCGCCGACCTTCACGACGTACGGCAGCAGACGATTCAGAGCGTACCCGAAGTACGCCACCGAGGCGCCCAGCACAACGAAAACCAGGCTGAAGCCCAGCACAAACGACAGGGCATGCAAGAATGTGTGCCGGCGTGCTTCTGTCGTCATTGACCCATTCCAGGTCCCGTCTTGCATTATCCAGGCGCTCCCGCTATCGCTGCTGCTCCTTGTCCTGAACAACGGCCTTCAGAGTGGCCAAATCGCGCTCCATACTCTGCTGTCTTCGCACCATGCTGAAGATCAGGGCGAACGACGCGAACCAGATGATCATATACGCGGCAGCCATGTACGTCATTTCGATTCTCCTTGTTGAGGGGGCTTCAGTAGCCCAGTTGTTCCTTTATCGCGTCGACTTGCTCTTTGGTGTCTTCAAGCCGAAGCCGGTAGAGGAGCAGCATCACATAGAACAGCGTAAATGCGGCAAGACAGTAGAAGAAGACCGGTCGCATGCCAGCTGAGAGGCCGAAGTTTTTGGCATCGAACAGAACCGGGTGAATGGTGCGCCACCACCGGATCGAGAAGAACGTGATCGGCACGCTCAGGAAGGCGAAGATGCCATAGACACCGGCAAAACGCGCACGGCGCGCCGGATCGTCCATGGCACTTCGCAGCATGAAGTAACTGACGTAAAGCAGAAAGACGATCGTGTAGGTCGTCAGGCGCGGGTCCCAGGTCCACCAGGTATTCCATGCCGGCTTGGCCCAGACCGAGCCGCTCGCCATCGCCGCCAACGTGAAGGTTATGCCGATCTCGGCCGATGAGAGGGCGAGCGAATCCCATCGGCGGCGGCTGCTGACAAGGTAGCCGATGCTCCCGATCAGGGTCACTCCGAACGCCAGCATACTCAGCCAGGCGCTGGGGACATGGAAGTAGATGATGCGCTGTGCCTGGGTTTCGTCAGGCGTCAGGCCTGCTGCGGCAGGCGCGACAACCAGCGCCAGATAGGCCGCCCCGAACAACCCGAGCGCTGTCAGGATGGTCAGGACGCTCAGACCTCGACCGGAACGAGACATCAATCTTTCCTCCCTACAATGATCGTAGTTTACTCCTCGACGATGTAGCCGAATGTGAGGTAGGCCACCAATGTGAAGGCGACATCGTAGACGATGACGAGGCGCAGCCAGTTGCCCATACTGCTCAACGACTCTCCGTCCAGCAGGCCTCCGGTCATCTTTACGCCGGCCACGAGCACCGGAACCAGCACGGGGAACAGCAAGATCGGCAGTAATACTTCCCGCGCCCTGGTGTTCACCGCGATTGCCGCGAAACTGGTACCCACAGCGGCGAAACCGAACGTGCC
>Ga0315273_10013356_pt1 | contig 10547 bp, 8 predicted proteins | sample YL17G02_0_MG_FD_205753 | JGI IMG/M metagenome (GOLD analysis project Ga0315273, IMG submission 205753) | Sediment microbial communities from Yellowstone Lake, YNP, Wyoming, USA - YL17G02_0 | ecosystem: Environmental > Aquatic > Freshwater > Lake > Sediment | place: USA: Wyoming | collected... | reverse complement strand
GCCGCGGGCCCACAAGCGACATGTCGCCCCGCAGCACGTTCCAGAACTGCGGCAACTCGTCCAGGCTGGTCTTCCGGATGAACCGCCCGGGGGGCGTGATACGCGGGTCGTTCGTGAGCTTGAACACTTCGTTGCCGGTGCGCGGTTGGTGCTCGCTCGACTTGATGAATTGGGTCATATAGTCCTGGTGGATTCCATGACCCGCGTTCACGTGCATTGTCCGGACCTTGAGCATCGTGAACGGCTTGCCCCTTTGTCCGACACGGACCTGCCTGAACAGCGCGGGGCCCGAAGACGTCCACTTCACGGCCGCGAAAACGGCCAGCAACACCGGCGCGAAGAGCGTCAGAAGCACGACGCTCCCGAGAATGTCGAGACCACGCTTGGCGGCATCGCGCACCGGCTGGTCCCGCCGCGGGGCGAATGCATCGAGCAGCATGTCCACGGGCGGGATGGCCGCACCATTGGGCCCCGACTCGTCACCATGGGTGTAGAGACGCACCGACAGGGCGGCCAGGGCGCTGTCGCCGAGCCGCTTGGCGATCTCGCGGCGCAGGCGATACATCATCTTGAGCGCTCGATTTTCGGAGACCTCCGGCAGGAGCAGCCCCAGCACGGCGCCCTGTTCGAGCCAGCCCACAGCGTCGACGCCGCGCTTCACGGCCACCATCGCGCGCAGGATCGAGACCCAGGGGTCCCCTTCGGAGGAGCTGTCGCCCCGGTCCACGAGCAATACCGCCAACGGCGTATCAAACCGGTCCGCGCGCTTCCGCTCCCGGACGAAGGCGTCCTTGAACAGCCTCTCGCCGAGGACGTAATCGTCCACCCGCGCGTGAGTACGGCTCCGGGATGACAACCGAACGGCCGGACGCGCGACATCTTGCCGATCGCGTCCTCCAACCTCGGGAATCACAGCCACGAGCGATGTCGTCATCTGTGCCAGCCCCTATACATTCGCGACCCGTAGTGGTCCCTGCTGAACAACGCGCACGCGCAGGCTGCGGGCGGCGTTTGAGGGCAGCCGTTGCCGGAGCGTGTCACCAACCCGTTGCTCAAGGAGGTCCGACATCTCGGATTCGAGCGCGTCGTCGCACGCGCTCAGGACAGCACCCGCCACGCGCCCCTGCCGGTACCAACCCATGACGTCCGTGTCGCGCAGCGACATCCTCAAACCCTCGAACAGCCTGATGGCGCTCGCCGGGGGGATCGGGGCCGGCTGGCCGGGGACGGGCTCCAGGGTGGCGAGTAGAAGCCGAGGCGGATGTTTCACAAGCCCGGCTCGCGCCCGCTCGATGGCCAGAAAATAGACGAAGGTCTCTTCGTCGTATTCGGTGCCGGGCGGGCACTCGAGTGTTCGGATCGGTCCGTAACGGTCTTGGTTCGACATCTCAACCAGTCCAGGAAGCAACAGTGGACGCTACCAGACTGGAAGCAAGGCATGAGCCAAGACGGGTCGATTGCGAAAATGGCGGAAGCTACTACCATAAGTGACACAATATCAACGGGATACCAGCACCCGTCCAGAAAAGCCGCCCGCGCGGCGGGCAGACCGGCGGCCGTGAAGTCCGCGTGGGCGGCGACAAAAGTCAACTCCTGCCAAGCTCACTGCCGTAGTAGTGGCTGTAGTCGCCCGCGCCCCGGATTTCGACCGGATCGACGCCATTGAGGACGAGCCCGAGAATGCGCTCATGCCCCATCACGGCGGCGGCAGCTTCCAGGTCCGGGAACCGGGTCACGCCGGCCCTGACGACGAGGATGGCGGCGTCAACCATCTCCGCAACGAGGCGCGCGTCGGCCAGCACGCCCACGGGGGGCGAGTCGACGATCACCCAGTCGAACCGGGAGGCGGCGTCAGCGACGATGCGCTTCATGCGGCCCGACGACAGGCCGCCGAGCGGATGGGACCCAGGCCGACCCGCAGGCAGCAGCGCCAATGTCTCGCTGATCTGCACCGCCGCCACCTTCTCGTCCGTCTTCTCCTCCAGCGTTTCGCTTAGACCCCTGGTGTTGGGAACCCGGAACATCAGGTGCAGCGTCGGGCGGCGCAGGTCGGCATCGATCAACAGGACCCGCCGTCGGTACGACTCACTGAGCGTCAGGGCCAGATTGACGGCCACGTGGCTCTTGCCGTCGCCAGGCGAGGACGACGTCACGATCACGCTCCTGAGGTGCTGCTCACTCTGGGCCCGATGCAAGGTCGCCGCGAGGCTTCGGAACTGCTCGACGAGCAGCGGCGCGACGGTTTTCGACACGACGAGCCGTTCGAGCACGCTGGCGTCCAAGCGGCCCCACCCCGCCGGCCGTCTCTCTCCGGGCACGGGGCAGTCGGCCGGCGCGCCAGCCACGGGCTCGCTCGCAGAGGACCTTTCGGGTTCTGGGCCATCGCGGTCTTCATGCTGCTCGACCCGCCAGGGCGAGGTGGCTGGCGTCGGCGTCTCGGCTCCCGTGCCTTGAGCCGCGTCCAGGTTCGAGCGACGCAGCGCTTCGTCGATCCGTCCCATCACAACACCCCTGACGCGGGCGCCCGCCTCGTCCGCCATCTCATACGACGAACTTCCACAACTTCAGGAACCAGACCAGCGCTCCGGCGGCCACGCAGACCCCGACGGCGGCAGCCGACTCGATCGAGCGCCGACGCCTCTGTCGGCGAAGGTCCGCCTCCGTCGTCACGAACGGCAGGAGCACCAGCACGGGCAGATCGATCGCGCCCAGCAGGTCGGCCTCGGACCGCAGGGTCGAGTCGCGATAGCCCGCCCGCCCCACCAGCAGGAGCCCCAGCCCGAGCCCCGCGAGCGTGCCCATCAGGTTGATCTGGATCCGTTTAGGACTATGGGGTTTCAGCGGTACCCGCGGCGGATCGAGGATGCGGAACTGCTCGCCGATCTGGCGCTTCTCGAGGCTCGCCGCCATCTTCGAGTTCTCGCTTTTCGAGAGGAGCTCGCGATAGCTCGCCTGCAGCGTGTCGTAGTCGCGCGTGAGCGCGACCCACTCCGACTCGATCCCGGGTACGGCCTCGAGACGCGCCTGGTAGATGCCGATCTCCGCGCGCAGCCGTCGATCCTCGCCCTCCTTGAAGGTAATCTGCCGGTCGAGGCTCTCGATCTCGGCCTGCATCGCCCGGAGCCTGTCCCGGCGACGGATCTCCTCCTGGCCGGCCGTCCGCTCCGGGCCCGCCTCCGGGGACAGCGGGCGCCGGAGCTCCTCGGCGGCCACCTGCCGCTCCAGGTCCTCGATGAGGCGCCTGGTGCGCACCACGTCCGGATGCTTCGGGCTCAGGCGCAGCTCCATCTGGGCCAGGAGGCGCTGCCCTGCCTGCAGCCGCTGCTGCGGTGTCGCGTCGGCTGGCAACTGCGACGCTGCGTCGCCGGCACCAGGCGCGCCGGGCGCGGACGAGATCGGCGCAGGAGCGCTGGCCGGCGAATCCGCAACGGCGTCGGCGTAGAGGCGCTCGAGCATCAGCTTGCGATCCCGGTCCCTCGCCAGCGACTCCACCATCGCCTGGAGCGCGAGCTGGGCGTTCTGGATCGCCTGCATGTTGGTCTGCGTTTGCGTGGGCAGGCGCCCCGAGTTGCGCTTGCGGAACGCCTCGAGCTTCTTCTCCTGGGACTCGAGGCGTGATCGGCCATCGGCCAGCTGCGCCTCGAGAAACAAGCTCGTCTGGTCGGCCTGCTTGCTGCGGTCCCGCGCGTTCGTGTCGATGAAGAAGCTCGCCAGCCGCTCCACCACTTTCTGCGCGACGACCGCGTCCTGGTAGTCGAAGGACACGCGGAACGCTTCGGATTGGGATTCGCGCCGCGACGTTTGCGTGGCGGCGAGCGGCTCGATGAGGACCCGCGCCGTCATGCGCCGGACGACGTCCTCCAGCGGGTACTTCTGGCGCTCGTCCGGGAACAGGTTGAACTCGGTGATCAGCTTCTCCAACTGCGTCCGGCTGAGTACCTCCTGGGCGAGCCCCCGCAGCCGGTCTCCCACGCCCTCAGTGACGGTCGAGGTGACGTAGCTCTCCGGCACGCGCTGGGGCACCACCTGGATCACCGCGTCGGAGCGGTACAGGTTCGGCTGCGAACGGGAGTACAGGAGCCCCCCCAGGACGCCGAGGAACAACGGCCCGACGAGGAGCCATCCCCGCCTTCGCAGCACCTTGAGCGTTGAGTCGATCGTGAGTTCCTGGCCAGGAAGCATCGCGGCGCCTTTAACGAGTTACCTTTGCATCGTCGGTGGTGGGGTGGGTGTTCCCACCAGCGGGACCCGCACCGTGAGCCCGACCCGGACGGTACTGCGGTTGTACTCCGCGGGGAATCCCGCGGGAAGGCTGCCCGGGTTCGAGTACCGTTGGTAGTAGTAGTAATAGCCTGCGGTTGCCGCCAGGGTGTCTGTGAACAGCACGCGAACTTGCAGCGACGCGCCGTAGACGTTGAGCGTGTCGTTCACCCCGGAAGCGATCGGCGTTTTCCAGTTGCTATACGTGGCGCCCACCCGCAGGTCGGTGCGAGCGGTCACGAGCCCGCCGGTGGTCAGGAACGCGGTGTCGGTCGTATACACCTCGTCGGTCACGCCCTGGAACAGCGAGAAGTCGCGCCGGTATCCGCCGTCCACGGACGATGTCGGTGAGAGCGCGAGCGTCGCGCTTCCGCTGCCGGTGGGGATCCAGGCATGGTACGGCTGGCGGTCCGTCGAGCTGACCGACTCGATGTAGCCGGCCCCCGCGGCCAGCGAGAACGTGAGATGGCGGCGGCGGGACAGCGCTGTCTCGATCTCGGCGCCGCCCTCAATCCTATGCTGGCGGGTTGGCCGCGCGACTTGGTCGGAGTCGGTATAGTCGAGGTTCGTGTACCCGTAATCCGCGCGCGCCCTGACCCCGGTCGCCAGTCTCCTCCGGTACCCTGTCGCCACGTTGAGCGAGGTGCTGTCTCCGTAGTCATCGTTGGTGAACTGCTGCACGTTGTACGAGTAGGAGAGCGACGTCGAATCCCGCCGGCTCCAGCGGCCATCCACCGACACCGAGCTGTTAGAGCTCAGCGATCGGCGCTCGAACAGGCTCGTGGCCGGGACCGCCTCGCCGATTCCCGGCGGCAGCGGTGCGCCGCTCGCGCCGGGTGAGAAGACGTTGAAAAACGGTTCGTAGCCAACCCGCTCCGACGCCCGGAACGTCATGTTCCGTCCCACTGTCGTCCTGGCGCCGACGTTGGCCACGCCGCCCGCCACCGGGTGATCCAGATAGCCTGGGTAACCCGTCAGGGTGCCTGTCGTGTCCATCCGGATCGAACGCAGGGTGTTTCCCCGGACGTAGCCGAGCGTCCCATCCAGGGACGCGGTGGGCCCGCTGGCCATCGCCGTCGGCGCGGTGCCGGCGCCCGTTCCCAACCCGGTTGTCAGGTTGTCGTCGTAGCCCCCGAGCACGTTCGCCGTGAGCGTCAGTTCCTGCCTGGTCGGTCCGGCCTCGCGCGACGTGCGGGCCTCCTCGGCCGTTCCTTGACCCGGCCGCGGGGGCTGGCGCTTCGACGTGCGGGGCGACCTCTTCGTCGGACGCCGGGGCGGCGGAGCCTGTTCGGGCGGCGCCTGGGCCACGGGCGGCGCCTGCTGTTCGGGGCGCGCTGGAACAGACTGCGGGGGTGACTGCGGCGGTGACTGCGCCGACCCCGGCCCCGCAGTCGCGAGGATCAGCGCCACGGCCAGGCACGCACCGGCCTTGGAGAGGACCATCACGGGCGCTACTTCTCGGGCACCACGACGGTGTCGCCGGGTTTCAGCACGATGTTCTGCTCGGGGTTCTTCCCCCTGGCGACGTTCTTGTAATCGAACGCAAACGTCCGCGTCCTGCCGGCCTCTACCCGCATAATCGAGATGCTGTTGGCGTCGGCGAACTCGGTGAGCCCGCCCGCGATGGCGATGAGCTGCATGACGGTCATCGACGAGGCGAGGGGATAGGCGCCGGGGCGCGCCACCTCGCCAGTGATGAAGACCTTGCGGCTATTCATCTGCCGCACGACGACCGTGACCGAGGCGTCGGTGATGAACTCGCGGAGGGCCGCCTGGATGCGATCCGCCAGTTCGTTGGGCGTCAGGCCCTCGGCCTTGACGTCCCGGATGAGCGCCAGGGTGATCATCCCGTCGGGCCGGACCGTGACGTCGCCGGACACCTCCTGGTCCCGCCAGACGAGGATGCCGAGCACGTCTGCGGGCCCTATGGTGAAGCCGGCCTCGACGGGCACGCCGGTTGCGGGAACTGCAGCCGGCCGGGTTGCCGGCGGCGTCGGCTTTGGAAGCTGCGTCCGCGAGGGTCCGGACTGGGCCAGTGCCGCGCCTTGACCGAGCAATGTGAGCGAGAGGGCCGTGGCCAACAAGGTACGCATGGGCTTCACCTCTAGAAAAACCGGAATATCCGCGTACGGCCCTCAACCATGGGGGCCTCCAGGCCTTCCTCGGCCGATTCGGGCCGGGACTCCTTGCCCCGAGAGGAGAACCTGGAGCGGGACGCCGCCCGGCGCGGCCGGGGCTCGCCAGGGACCGGGCGTTCCGGCACGGCGACGTTCTGGTCCGGCAGGGCGCCGTCTTCACGAGGGGGCCCGCCGTTGGCATAGAGGTCGAGATCCGCGCACACGTCGCCCACGATGGACTGATCGACGGGCTTGATCTGCGCCGCGTACCCCGCGAGCAGTGCGTTCTCGCAGACGACCCCGATGGTCCTCGGGATTCCGCGGGAGGCCTCGTAGATGGCGACGACGGCGTCCTTCGTGAACACGCCGCACGGGTCCGCGCCGGCCACCCGAAGGCGCGCCGCGATGTAGGAAGCCGTCCAGTGCAGATCGAGAGGAGCCAGCGAGGAGCGCAGGACGATCCGCTGCTTGAGTTGACGGAGGGACGGGTCGTTCAGGCGGTCGGCCAGTTCCTGCTGTCCGACGAGGACGACGTTGACGAGCTTCGAGGTTGCGGTCTCGAGGTTCGCGAGCAGCCGGATCTCCTCGAACAACTCGTGGGTGAGGCTCTGCGCCTCGTCGATGACGACGGCGGTCCGGCCGCCGGCTGTGTGCCGCTCGAGGAGATCGCGCTCGAAGGCCAGCAGAAACCGCCCCTTCGAGCCGGAGGCGTGGGGGAGGCCGAACTTGTCCGCAAGAATTTCGTAGAAATCCGCGGGCGCCAGCGTCGGGTTGCTCAGCACCGCGCACCGGTGTTCCGGGCGCCGTTCCGCGTGCAGCGCCGAGCGAAGAAGGGTGGTCTTCCCGGTGCCGGCCTCGCCCAACAGCACCGTGATGCCCAGTGACGAAGTGAGCCCGTAGCGGAGCGTGGCGAGCGCCTCGCGGTGCCGAGGATTCAGGAAGAGAAAACGCGGGTTCGGCGTGAGGTGGAACGGCCGTTCGTTTAACCCGAAGAACGCTTCGTACATTCGCGATCACTTCTGACGTAGCTTCGCCCCGTCAGTCCCATGTGCGGAGCCTGAGTCGCCATCGGACGAACTGACTGTAGGACCGCCTCAGGACGTTGTCAAGCGCGATCATGCGCCACTCGCGGTCAAGCTCGCGCTGCGCCCGTGATTGTCATGCTGTGTATCGGACGCGACACGCCGGAACCTTAGCCCCGGACCTAGCGCCCGCGCAGGAATAAGACCGGATCTTGATGTCTACGTCCTCGGGTGAATCGTGTAGTTCCGCAGAGGCTGCGTCGTGTGCCGATCGACGTGGAGCGTGGCCATCATGGCATCGGAGATCCTGTCGCCCGTCAGGTACTCCTGGTCCACGAGGTGCGGCGTGACACGCAGGCCGGTCGTGGTCGTCGTCGTGCTGATGTCGTTGAGGATGGTCTGGTAGCTCCGGAGCGGGCAGCCTGCCCAGTTCTTGCTGATCTCGCTGACGGGGCGATGCTCGTGGGGGTTCCACGTCGAGGCGCCGGTGGGATCGTGGCAGACGGTGACGCGCAGCCCAGAGGCGTCGCACAGGCGCGTCTGCAGCGCATGCGTGAAGACGCGGAGGCGTGGCCCGTTGCTACCGCGGCCGACGGCCAGCACCACGAGTTCCCTCACTCCGGGGTAGCGATCGCGTCCCTCGATCGCCTTCACGCAGCTTCCGAAAGACCGTGACAGCCACGTCTGCGTCGAGGACCGCCTTGAGTTCGGGCATGGTGGCGATCGTCTGGGTGCGCGGCAGGGTCCGTAGGCGTTCGGCCTCCATGGCCGATCCTCCAATGTTAGAGTGACGCCTGGCAATTGCGCAACTCTAACGTTCAGGGTCGCGGCGGTCAAGTGGACACCGGTAGCCATGACGCGTCGAACTGTGCGAGAATACCGCCATCGTGGTCGGGATGATGATCAGTCACGGCTAGCGCATCAGACGTTGTACAGGATCGGAGTTACGCCGATTTATCCGGAGTTATTGTTGCGCGGGTCCTCAGGGATGCTGAGGTCCCGGGCACGCTGGCACCCCGATCGAGTTGGGTGCCGCTCAACGCCGGGCCCTGCGTGAACGGCGCGGGCGTGGGCGACGTGATCGTCGACGTCGTCGGGTCCGGCCCGCTCCCCGGACACGGCACTGGCGTTCCGCCAAACAGCGCGCCCTTCAGCGCCACCACATACCGCCGGCAGTCCGGGAGCGTCACCGTCCCGCTCGTAATCGGGTAGCTCACCCCCCGATACACCAGCTGCCCATTCAGGATCGTGCCCCTCCACCCCCCGCCATTCTGCGGCCCGATGAACGTCCCGTCGCAGCCTTGGTCCTGCTCAACGTCGCAGCTTGCGCCATCGCCGAGGGTTGTGCGAGCCGGCATGAAGACGGCACCGCATGTGCGCGGCCCTTCAAGCGCCAACGCATATCTCGAGCTGCTACCCGAGCAGTCCCCGGTCCACGCCAGGAACACGTGGCCCCGATCCGCCTTGGCTCGTAAGACGATGGTCATCGGGCCGGGCATGGTGACCGCGCAGGCCTCGCTGTTGGTTCCGCAGTCGATGCCGGCCGACTTTACCGCGCCTCCCGAGGGTCGCACGACTGTCAGCGTGTACGGTCCTCCAGGCGGAAGAACACTGTTGACCGTCAGACTCCTGGAGGCAGTTGCCGTCGTGTAGAGCGTCGTGTCGGCCGGAGTAAAGGTGGCCGTCAGCGTGTGGGTGCCGGCGGCGAGGACGGTTCCAGCCGCGGGACTGTACGCGAACGCGCCAGGCACGCTGGCGATGGCGTTCAGCTGCAGCTCGCTAAGCGGCGTGCCCGCTGTGATCGGTGAGGGTGCGGACCAGGTGATGACCGGCGTCGTGCGGAGCGCGGTCACGATCAGCGCGGTCGAGGCAGTTGCCGTCGTGTAGAGCGTCGTGTCGGCCGGCGTGAAGGTGGCCGTCAGCTTGTGGGTGCCGGCGGCGAGGACGGTTCCAGCCGCGGGACTGTAGGCGAACGCGCCAGGAGCAGGAGGGAAGGTGGGCCCCATCGTGAGGGCGCCGGCGGCGAGGGCGGTTCCAGCCGCGGGACTGTAGGCGAACGCGCCAGGCACGCTGGCGATGGCGTTCAGCTGCAGCCCGTCAAGCGGCGTGCCCGCTGTGATCGGTGGGGGTGCCGGCCAGATGATGACCGGCGTCGTGCGGAGCGCGGTCACGACCAGCGCGGTCGAGGCAGTTGCCGTCGTGTAGAGCGCCGTGTCGGCCGGCGTGAAGGTGGCCGTCAGGGTCTGCGTGCCGACGCTTAGCACGGTGCCGGCGGCGGGGCTGTAGACGAAGGCCCCGGCGACACTCGCCGTGGCATTCAACTGCGTGGCGCTGAGCGCCGTGCCCTGCTCGATGGACGCGGGCGTCGGCCAGGTGATCGCCGGGGTGGTGCGGGGCGCGGTGACCACCAGGCTCACTGTCGCGGTGGCGGTGGTGTAGAGGGTGGTATTCGTCGGCGTGAAGGTGACCGCCAGGGTCTGCGTGCCGACGCTTAGCACGGTGCCGGCGGCGGGGCTGTAGACGAAGGCCCCAGCGACACTCGCCGTGGCATTGAGTTGCGTGGCGCTCAGCGCCGTGCCCTGCACGATCGACGCGGGTGTCGGCCAGGTGATCGTCGGGGTGGTGCGGGGCGCGGTGACCACCAGGCTCACCCTCGCTGTGGCGGTGGTGTAGAGGGTGGTATTCGTCGGCGTGAAGGTAACCGCCAGGGTCTGCGTGCCGGCGCTTAGCACGGTGCCGGCGGCGGGGCTGTAGACAAAGGCCCCAGCGACACTCGCCGTGGCATTGAGTTGCGTGGCGCTCAGCGCCGTGCCCTGCACGATCGACGCGGGTGTCGGCCAGGTGATCGTCGGCGTCGTGCGGGGCGCGGTGACCACCAGGCTCACCGTCGCGGTGGCGGTGGTGTAGAGGGTGGTATTCGTCGGCGTGAAGGTAACCGCCAGGGTCTGCGTGCCGGCGCTTAGCACGGTGCCGGCGGCGGGGCTGTAGACGAACGAGCCGGCGACACTCGCCGTGGCGTTCAGCTGCGTGGCGCTCAGGGCCGTGCCCTGCACGATCGACGCGGGCGTCGGCCAGGTGATCGTCGGCGTCGTGCGGGGCGCGATGACGACGAGGCTCACCGTCGCGGTGGCGGTGGTGTAGAGGGTGG
>Ga0315273_10013353_pt1 | contig 10548 bp, 6 predicted proteins | sample YL17G02_0_MG_FD_205753 | JGI IMG/M metagenome (GOLD analysis project Ga0315273, IMG submission 205753) | Sediment microbial communities from Yellowstone Lake, YNP, Wyoming, USA - YL17G02_0 | ecosystem: Environmental > Aquatic > Freshwater > Lake > Sediment | place: USA: Wyoming | collected... | reverse complement strand
GCCGGCAGCCGGACGCCGAGGGCGCGCAGCTGGTCGCGCGTCACGCGGGCGTCGCCATGGTGGATCGCCTGCCAGCCGCAGGCACGCGCACCGGCGACGTTGGCCGGCAGATCGTCGATGAAGACGGTCGCCGTCGGCTCGAGGTCGAACATGCTCTCCGCCTTACGGTAGATCGCGGAGTTCGGCTTGACGACGCCGACGCGAAACGAGGCCAGTGCGCCGTGCACCAGCCGATCGACGCCGTAGTGAGCGTCCAGATGCGCCCAGTGCAGGTCGCCCACGTTCGACAGCAGGTAGACCCGGTAGTCGCCCATCAGGCCGCTGGCCAGCGCGAACATTTCGTCCCAGCGCTCGAACATCGCGAGCCAGCGGCTCGCCAGTTCCGCGGGGTCAAGCGGTCGTGCTGCCATGGCCGCAACCCGCGCCAGCAGTTCCCCGCCGGTGATTTCACCGCGCTCGTGCGCTGCAAGATCGATGGTTTCCAGCCAGGCCGGCAGGTTCGACAGGTCGATGCCGGCCTCGCCGAGGTAGCGGATGAACGGCTGGTAGTGCAGGCGGACGAGCACGCCACCGACGTCGAAAACGATGTTGCGGATCATGGGCTCATCACCAGGTGGATCGTCTCCCCGACTGCGTCGGCCCGCTCCCCCGCCGGTGCCGGAGAGGGCTTGTGTGGCGGGTGCGGATGCCAGCCAAGCGTCAGCATCAGCACTGCGAAACCCGCAATGTACCCGAGCGTGACGTGCCAGCCCGCCTTGAGCCAGCCGCCGACCGAGCGCGCTTCAGGAAACAGGTTGGTGATCGCGACGCCAGCCGACGAACCGAACCAGATCATCGACCCGCCGAAGCCCACCGCGTAGGCCAGCATGCCCCAATCGTAGCCACCCTGCTCCAGCGCCAGCTTGGTGAGCGGAATGTTGTCGAATACCGCGGACACGAAACCGAGACCGAAGGCCGTCTGCCACGACGCGGCCGGAAGCCGCTCGACCGGCATCATCGATGCGGCCAGCACCAGGCACAACAGGAACACCGTGCCGCGCAGGGCTGCCGGCAGCACCGACCAATCCGGACGGCGCCAGACAGCACCCGCCACCAGCGCGGCCCACACGGCAACGCCGATGAACGGGAAGCGCGACGACAGGTCCGGAAACATCACGTTGGTCGTGACGTTGACGCCGATCGCCGCGAGCAGGATGAACGCGACAACACCCACTCGCACCCAGTCCACGGCAGCGGGCTCGTCACCGCGCCGCTGGATCGGCGAGTAGGCCTGTTGCTGCCGCGAAGCCGGGATACCGCACACGACGACAGCCACGCCGGCAGCCACGTAGGCGTGCAGCACGTTGAGCGGGCTGACTCCGTCGATCCACATCATCGTGGTGGTCGTGTCGCCGACGACGCTGCCCGAGCCGCCCGCGTTCGAGGCGGCCACGATTGCGGCGATATAGCCTAGATGCAATCGGTGGTGGAACACGGAGGCCGCAACTGTGCCACCGATCAGCGCCGCGGCGATGTTGTCGAGGAAGCTGGACAGGACGAACACGAGCACCAGCAGCACGAAGCCGCCCCGCCAGTCGTCGGGCAGAAGATCCGGCAGGCGGCCCGGGACGTTGCTCTCCTCGAAATGCCGGGAGAGCAGCGCAAACCCCATGAGCAGCGCGAACAGGTTGGCGAGCACCACCCACTCGACGCGCAGGTGCTGCGCAAGGCCCGCGAAACCTGGCTGTCCGTGAAATCCGGTCGCCACGAGCTTATACGCAACGATCGCGAGCAGCCCGGTAACGGCTACTTCGAGCGTGCGGTTGTGAAACAAGGCCACGCCGAGCAACGTCGCGGCAAACAGCACGAACTCGAAGGGAATGCCCAGCACTTGAATGGCGGTCATGGTCTGGGCCGTCTCACCGGTCGCCGGGCGCGAGCTTCTGCAGCTCGCACGGTTCGCCCTCCGCGCGGCGCAGTCTCAGCACGAAATCGAAACGATCGACGTCCGTGCAGTGCTCGAAGTCGGGTTCGGGGGCCCAATCGCAAGCCGGATCGAAAAACTTGCGCGCTGCTGGCGCGTCACGCAAGCGATTGCGCACCGCGTCGCGCGACGGTGCCGCCCCGCCCCGCAGCATGTGCTCGAGGCTCTCGGCGTACAGATCGTCCTCCGCGCAGCGCTCCCGGGCCTCGTGACCCATCCGCACCAGCGTGACCCGGGCTGGAGCACGGCTCACGATGTGCCGGCACACCGCGGAAAGATTCACGAACCCGCCGGTCAGCACTTCGTCCGCGGCCTCGGCATTCACGAGCCCCTGCGTGCCTGCGTGCGTCGTGTGGACGACTACCTTGCCGCGCACGTCGAGCGCGAGGATTTCCGTGGGCGAATTGCCGGCGTCGAATCCGGGCAGTCTGCGGGCGTGCCGTTCCCCCACCAGCACGACCCCGGGGAACCGGCTGCGCATTGCGAGCGCATCCTTGATTTCGCCGACGGGCAACACCCGCGCCGCGCCGGCCGCAAACGCGTGCGGCGCGACAGAGAACGCCCGGAACACGTCGATGATCACTGTGATGCCGCGGGCCGCCCGGGCGCCGGCGACGTGGTCCAGCACGTCAATTCGCACGCTTACTCCTTGCATGGCGGTTGAACGCGACGATTTTCGCACGCGGAATGAAATTGAAATCGGTGGCGGTAGCCGACGTGTACGCGCCCATCATGCGGCCGACCAGCAGGTCGCCGATCTGCAGTTCCGGCAGCGGGATGTCCTCACGGATCACGTCGATGCTGTCGCAGGTCGGCCCGGCCAGCACGCTCGGGTGCGCCGGACCGCCGCGATCGAGGCTTTCGACCGGATACGAGGCATGATCATAGAGCTGCCCGCTGTAGCAGCCGTACATGCCATCATCGAGGTAGTACCACCAACGCCCTTCCCGCTGCGCCCGGCCGACCACCGCCGACACGCTGGTGCCCGCGGGGCCGGCGATGAAACGTCCGGGTTCCGCAATCACGCGCACCTTGCGCGGCAGCGTCTTCAGCGCCTTGCGGATCGGCCGGCAGAACTGCCCGATCGGCGGCGCCTCGCCGCGGTAGGCGATCGGAAAGCCACCGCCGATGTCGAGGATGTCGAGCTCCGCCACGCCGTCGCGATGGGACTGCTCGATGATCTCGCGGCAGGCGCTGATCGCCTCGACGTACTTCGCCGGGTCGGCAACCTGCGATCCGACGTGGAAGGACAAGCCGCGCACGTTGATCCGCAGACTGCGCGCCAGCTCCAGCAGTGTGCGCACCGCGCTCGGCTCGCAACCGAACTTGCGCGAAAGGTCCACGACGGCGGAGGGATTGCGGAACGACACCCGGATCAGCAGTTCGACGCGGCGGCGATACGGCACGAACTTGCGTACCTCATCGGGATTGTCCACGACGAAAGTGCGGATGCCGAAGCGCAGCGCCGCCCTGATGTCCTTGTCCGCCTTGATCGGATGCGTGTGGATGCAGCTCTCGGCCGCGACGCCCTCTCCGCGCACCAGCTTGATTTCGCCGGTCGTCGCAACGTCGAAGCACGCTCCCAGCTCGCGCAGCTCCGCGACGACGGCTGCGTTCGGCAACGGCTTGAGCGCGTAGTAGAAAGTCACGCCGGGCAGGGCATCGTGCAGGTTGCGGTACTGGCGGCGGATCACGTCGCAGTCGATCAGCAGCAGCGGAGTGCCGTGGCGGGCAACCTGCGCGTGGATATCAGGGGCCTTACGCACGCTCGACGACCACCCGCTTCATCGCCCCATGTCCTCGCCCAGATCGGCGCGCAGGGCGGCGATATCCGGATCGCCGGACACGACATTTTCAGCCGATGCCGCACGACGCAACCGGTCGCGCACCGCATCCCACTGCTCGCCGGCAGGCACTTCCTCGACCAGGATCTCTCGCGCACCCGACTTGTCGAGCGTGCGCAGGTTGACGTAGAGCTCGCGCGCGAAGACGTCCGCGCGGCGGCCGGCGTTGATCCAAGTCATGTACCGGTTGGCCACGCGCGGCGGCCTGCTGGCGAGCACCGCGACCCTTGCGTGATTCTCCGTCAGCTGCCCGACCACCTCTTCCAGGGTCTTGCTGGTGACGATGCTGAGCGGCGTCGAGGGCGCATAGTGCTTGGTGTCGCTGCCCGGCACGCGCGGCGCATAGGCGTCCGGACTGCCCTGGGCTGCAGGAACTACCGCCCGCAACTGCGTCAAGGTGATGATTCCGGGGCGCAGGATGCGCGGCACGGTATCCACGCACGAGACGATCGTGGACTCGAGGCCGATCTTGCAATCGCCGCCGTCGAGGATGATGCTGAGGTCGTCGCCGAATTCGTCCCGCACGTGCTCCGCCCGCGTGGGGCTGATGCGGCCGTACCGATTGGCCGACGGCGCGGCGATGCCGCTGCCGAACGCACGGAGCAACTGCTGGGCGACGGGATGCCCGGGCACCCGGACCGCTACCGTGTCCTGGCCGCCGGTGATCGCGAGGTCCACCGCCGGCGCGCGCCGGAGCACGAGCGTCAGCGGCCCCGGCCAGAATTTCTCCGCCAGCGCCATTGCTTCGGGCGGCACGGCAAGTGCCCAGCGTTCGAGCGCCCTGGGGTGCTCGATGTGCACGATCAGCGGGTGGGTCGCGGGACGGCCCTTCAACTCGAAGACCTTGCGCACGGCGTCCGGGTTCTGCGCATCGGCACCGAGCCCGTAGACGGTTTCGGTCGGGAACGCGACGACCTCGCCCTCGCGCAGCGCCTCGACCGCCTGTTCGATCTCATCCTGTGGGAGCCGGGCTGTAACCATCCACGAATGATAGCTGCAAAAAAACGGGGCCGCTCGCGCCGCCCTGCGGTTTGGGACGAGGAGACCAGTTACAGCTTGAAGTCGTACCGGAACTCGATGCCGAAGCTGCGGCCCGGACGCAGCGCGCCGAAGAAGGCGCGCGGCGAACCTACGTCAGCGCCGCCCGCACGGCCCGCAATCCCGGTCACCGGCACGCCGGTCGGCGAGGTCACCCCAACCCCAGGTGTGCACGGAACCAGAGAGGAGGCCTGCACGCACGCAGCCGCAGGCGCACCCGGATAGGCGCTGCCGGTTCTCAGGTCGAACCAGCGGGTCGCCATCGGGATCGTCTCGCTGTCCGTCAGGTTACGACCGTACGCGACGACCGACCAGCCATTGGCGCTGCGCAAACCGCAGCGAAGGTTGACCATCGTGTTCTCGCCGGTCTCGGCCAGGTTGTGCACCTGGACGTACTTGCTGCCTTCATACGTGACGCCGAAGTTGCTGATCAGGTCGAGCCCGGTGCCCAGGTTGAGCGGCGAGTCGTAGTTGAACACCAGGCTGCCGTTCTGCTCGGACGCGAGCGGGTAACGGTTGCCGGAGATGTCGCACGCCTTGACGTCATTCAGCGCCGGGTCGTAGAGCAGGCCGCCCGAGTTGAGCGTGTACTCGAAATCGTCGCAACCGCTGGTGATCTCGGTGTCCGTATACGAGTACCCGGCCGAAACCGTCAGGGCCTCAGTCACCGCCGCATGCAACTCGAGTTCGGCGCCCATGATCCGGCCCGCGCCCTGGTTGGCGGCGATCGAAGTCACTGCGCCCGAGCCACCGGACGGCAAAGCCTGTGTGAACTGCACGTCCGTCGCCTCGGTGTAGTACAGCGACGCAGTCACGCGCACGCGACTGTCCAGCATCGTCATCCTGGTCCCGATCTCGACGTTGTCCGATTCTTCCTGCTGGTACTCGGCCCTGCCGATCAGCGTGCCGGCGATGCCGTTCAGGCCACCAGGCTTCGCGCCCTGGGAATAGACGCCGTAGAACATCGTGTCGTCGGTGAACTGCCAATCGATGGTGAGCCGCGGCGGCGTCGACTCGAACTTGACCTCGCGGTCGTACTGCAGGGTGCCGAGCGGACGGTTGTAGTACAGCGGATTGCCCGGCCCCATGACCAGGCTGCGGTTGGTGCAACTGGCCGTCCAGGCGTTGTAATCCTGGGTCGCGGCCGGGGCGGCGCAGAACTCCTGTCGGGTCTTCATTTCCTCCGCGTAGCGAACCTCGCCCGTCACGGTCAGCCGGGGAGTGATGTCGAAGGATACGAGTCCGAATATCGCATCGTCGCGGACGGTCTCGATGTAGTCCTTGTCACCATGCACCGGGTCGGCGAAGGTCAGGTCGTGGCCACGATCCTTGTAGTCGTAGTGGTAGTAGCCAATCAGGCCACGCAGGCGCCGGTCCTGCGGACTTGCGATGCGAAGTTCGGTCGACTTGCTGATGATGTCGTCACGATTGGTATTTGCGAACAGCGGCTCCTTTTCCTGCGGAGTGCCGGGACCCGGAATCTGCTGACCGAAGAACGGAGGGACGGCGGGCGCGTCGGGATTGAAGCTCGGCAGCAGCGTGAACGCGCTGGAGTGATCGCTGTCCGTGCCGAAGCGGTTCGTGTAATCGCGATGACCCGACACAGAGGTAAGCACCCATCCCGAACCGGCAATGTCCCAGTCCAGGCGCAGCGAGCTGAACCATTCATCGGTCTCGACGCCGTCGAATGCCGTACCGTCACGCACTTTCGACTGGCCGAGGGTATCGGTGACCAGCAGCGGATCAGTATTGAGCGCCGCGGTTCCGGGCCGGATGATCCCGCAGTAGTACTGGTTGGAATTCGCCCCTTGGGTCGCGGGGCCGGGCGGATTTCGATAACGTGTCGAGCGATATCCGGGGAAACAGTTGTTGGCGCCGGCACCCTGCAGGAAGAGCGCCAGCGGACCGTCGTCGTCCTCGCGGAAGAAGACGTTGCCGGCGGCCTTGAAATCGTCGAACGGCTGCCAGCTGAGCGAGAGGCCGGCCGACTGGGTGGACTCGGAGCCCACCGTCTTGCCGGTCAGCGTGTTGGTGTATTCGCCGTCGTACTGGTAGTCGCGCGCGTACAGGCGGGCACCAAACCTGTCGTCGAGGAAACTGCTGCCCATCGAGAACGAGTAGTCGTGCTCGCCGTGCTGCGCAACAGCAGCCCTGACAGTGGCGGCGACGTTCTCGCTCGGCGGCTTGGTGATGAAGTTGATGGCGCCCGCGTAGGTATTGCGACCGTAGAGCGCGCTCTGCGGGCCCTTGACGACCTCGACGCGCTCGAGCGAGTTCAGGTCGATGCCCTGGATGTCGCCGGGGAAATAAACGCCGTCGATGAAATAGGCGGTGCCCGATTCGACGCCGAACTGGACGCCGGCCAGCACGCTGGACTGGCCGCGGATCACCGGGCGGTCCGTGGTGCGACCGAAAGCCCGCGAGAACGACAGGCCGGGCGTGTACTTGGCGATCTCGTCGATGGACCGGAGGCCCTGCTCCTCGATCGTCCTGGCAGTGAAGGCCGCAACCGCGATGGGGGCCGACTGCAGCGCCTCTTCGGTCTTGCGCGCCGTGACGACGATCTCCTCGAGTTGCTGCCCCATGGCACTCGTGGCGATCAGCCCCAGGGCCGTGGCGACTGCGAAACCGAGGAGTGCCGAATGCCTGATCCGCGACATGCGTGCCGACCTCACCCTGCCGGGAACCGTGTTGCGCCAAAGCGACGGCCCGGGTCAGTCGAGCGGGCGGCGCTGCCAACCGGAATCCGTGCGCCTCAGTTCGTACGTCGGCCAGTACTGGCGATCGAGTTTCAGCGTCGTGACATCCGTGGAGCCGTTCCACGTGACTGTCTTCAGGCGCACCGACGAGCGGTCGGGCCGCCCCTGCACTGCCGCAATGAACGCGTCGAGATCCGGTGTCGGCCGGCCATCGACCTCGACGATGCGGCGCCCGGCGAACAACTGGTAGCGCGTCGCCGGCGATCCATAGGCGAAATACGCGACGAACACGCCCTCCGGCGGAATGCCGCGCTGCGCCGCCATGGCGCGATGCGGCGCATGCAGCACGGCGCCCGCCCACATCAGCAGCCGGTCGATGTCGCGGCCGAGCAGCGCGGCGGTCTCGACCTCAAGGGCCAGCTCTCTACCATCGCGCAGCACCGTGAGCGCCACCTTGGGCGACTGCGCTGCCAGCTCCACCTCGCGGAAGCGATTGAGCGCATGACCATTGACGGCCAGCAGCAGATCGCCTTCCTTCAGCACGCGCTCTGCTGCCGAGCCTGCCACGACCCGGGAGACCGCCAGCACCTGCCGGTGCGACGGATCGCGAGATTCCAGCCGCGCCACCCATGCATCGGGCAGGCCGAGCTTGCGGGCCGCCGCGATGGGCAGCGCGTCGAATTCGGTCTCCAGTGAATACAGGGCCCTGCCGGATCGAGCCGCCTCGGCCGCCTCGAGCACGAACTCCGCGGGCATGCCGCGGTTGATCTGCACCATGTCGCGCGCGCCTTCGGTCGCGAAACTCGACCAGAGGGCGCGCACCCTCCCGTCGCTGCCGACCACGACGCCGTCGAAGTCGGTCGGCGGATTCACGAGGTTGGCCACTTCGAGGTTCGCGTCGCGGAACTGCAGCGTGCGCGACAGTGGAAACACGACGTCGTCCACCGAGGACACGGTAGTCGATAGCGAACGCAGCCGCGAGTCACCGCCCAGACCCACCACGGTGACCGGCTCGCCCGGCGTGAGCTCGCGCGTGTCGAAGCGAGGCGCGCGGATCGGCGTGCCGTCGAGCAGCTGCGGATCGAAGGAGACCACGGCGAGGTTGTGCAGCGGATGAATGTATTCGACCCGGCCCGGAACCTCGATCGAGCCGGCGAACGTCAGGCGCACGTCGCCTGGCGCCACCGGGACGGTGTTGCGGTCCACGACGATCAGGCCCCGCGCGGCGTCGACCAGCAGCCCGGTGCCGTGGTAATTGCGCTCGGTGATCCCTGCGACCGAGAACGGCATGTCGAAATTCACGAGCACCAGCGATGCCGCGAGCGCGTCGGCACGGGCGTCCCCGGTCGCGGCGAAGGCTGTGCGAGCCGGCTTCGCCGGTGCAGCGGCCGGGGCCGCCGGAAGGTCCGTGCAAGGCCACAGCCCGGTGGTATCGTCCCGTCGGCAATGCCGCGCCGGGAACCAGGAGCGAGCCATGCGCATCACGCGAGTCTCGGAACCCTGCGGATCGTCGAGGGTCTTGTAGCGGACGGCCGCCCGGCCGCCATCCGGCAACCCGGCGATGACTTTTTCGACAGCAGCGACGTTCGCAACGGGCTGGCCGTCGATGCTGGTGATCACGGCGCCGCGCGGCACGCCCGCGGCGCTGAGCACGTAACCGGGGTTGGCCACGAACGCTCCACTGACAGGCGCATTGAAGTGACGGGCCATCTGGTAGGACAGCGTGTGCACCACCGCGTCGCCGAACTCGAGATACTCGGCGGGCGTGATCGAATGCAGGTCCTGCACGCGCAGGCGTTGCTCCACGCGGTCGCCGCCGCGCTCGATCTCGACAGTGATCTCCTGGTCCACCGCGCCGTCGAGGATTTCATCCAGGGGCCGGAACGTCGCAATCAACTTGCCGTCGACGCGCGTGAGGATGTCACCCGGCTGCAACTTGCCCTCGGTCGGCGAACCGGGCTGGACCTCGCGCACGACGAGCATGCCGGTCTGCCCGGGGTGCGCGCGGCGTGAGGCACTTTCCGTCTCCGCGCGCAGCCCGAGACGAATGAGTTCGTCGTATGGCGTGTAAGCGAATACGGTCTGCAGCGTGCCGCGGCTGACAGGCTGGCCCGCCTGGATGAGTTGCAGGGCGCGTTGCACCCGATCGAGCGGCAGGTAGAAACTCGATGCCGCGCCGGTGCTGCCACCGGCGTTCAGCGCGACGACGCGGCCGCGGATGTCGATGACCGGCGAGCCCGAGGACCCGCCGGACGTGCCGGACGCGGCCTGGATGTAGAACGTGTTGAAGTCGTTGAACTTGCCGACGCCGTAGTCGGGTGCTGCGCGGTCAAGCCGCGCCAGGGTGCCGGCGAGGATCGAGAGCTGCTCACCTGCATCATTGCCGACGACACGGATCTCCGTGCCGACGCGTGCGCCCTCGGGATACAGCGGCAGCGCCGCCGGCCGCGTGTAACGCAGCTTCGACGGGTCGTATCGGTAAATGCCAAAGTCGTGCACCGGGTCGCGGTAGACGGCGCGCAGTTCCACTTCCTCGCGGCTCTGGAATACCGCGGTCGCGACCACCGGGCCGGGTGTCACGACGTGCCGATTGGTCAGGATCAGTCCGCGTTCCGCATCGACGACGAACCCCGTGGCCTGGCTCGACTGGTTCCACTCGGTGTCGAAGGCGCGCGTCTGGTCGATTTCGATCGTGACGACCGACATCGCAATCCGTTCGAGCGTCTGGTCCCAGGCCGGGTTGTCGGCCGGATACGCCGCTGCCGCGGCGAGCCAGGTGCAGCCGAGGAGCAGCGCCTGCAATCCGCAGTGCCGGAGTCGCCTCACAGCTCGCGACCAAAGGCCGCGCGGAACTCGCCGCGGAACTCGTCCGGAGTAAAGCGATGATTCTGCGTTCCCGCCTGGGCGATCTTGAGCGCGCCCATCAGCGACGCCACGCGCCCGGTGGTTTCCCAGTCGAGGCCGTTCATCAGTCCGTAGATCAGGCCGGCGCGATACGCGTCAC
>Ga0315273_10013352_pt1 | contig 10549 bp, 9 predicted proteins | sample YL17G02_0_MG_FD_205753 | JGI IMG/M metagenome (GOLD analysis project Ga0315273, IMG submission 205753) | Sediment microbial communities from Yellowstone Lake, YNP, Wyoming, USA - YL17G02_0 | ecosystem: Environmental > Aquatic > Freshwater > Lake > Sediment | place: USA: Wyoming | collected... | reverse complement strand
AACTCTGTGTGACTCTGTGAACGGCGAGGCCCTCGACGAAGTCAATCCTCTGTGTAACTCTGTGTCAGTTCTTTAAAAGTTAATCCGGTTAAAGTAATTAGCTGAAATGGAGTCAATTGTGTTTGCCAACACTGATAACTTGAAATAATTTCTGCCTATTTTCTCGTATAGCTGGTATGTATTGCCTTATCAAATATCACCCAGTCTTCAGCCGTCATTCTGTCGGGTGTGAACAGGCATATACCTGCTGCACCATTTTCTATTGATTCTCTTATGGCTGCTTCCAATTCTCCGGGTAACAGACCATGATTCTCAGGATCGGGATCACTTGCTTTCTTTTCAGGATCAGGGCAGATGAACAAACCACTGAAAACCGGTTTTTTATTATCAAGCGCGGTCACGGATTCCTTACACATCTCACCGATCCATTTTGTCCCCTCAAGATAAAAATCATTGTAATTCATCGGAAAGAATGCGTCTATTCCCCATTTATCCCACTCCTGCCTCACTATTTTTTTTGCAATAGAATTCGGGCCCGGGAATACTGCAGCATTGATCTGTTTATTTTTGGAATGAACCATTATGGTCAGACGATTCACCAGATTTGTAATCAGGTCATAGCGGAATTGCTTCCATTCCTCCACCTGGGATGGATCATTAACTGCTTTAATATCAATACCTGTTTTTGCTTTAAAGTCAGATACGCACTTGTCGCAATAACAATAATCAAACTGGGGATATTCCCTGTCCATTACCAACCCGTACTTTTTCCATAAGCCCTTTGCGAGAATGACATCAGGGAACCGGATAAAATCCAGGTGTATGCCATCTACCTCCGGAATATCTGCAATCCTGCCATACATCTCTTCCAGATAATTACATACCTCTTCGCGGTTTGGGCATACAAAATGGTAATGATCGGCATAGGCAGGTTTATCATAGGCTGATTCACCGATACCGTTCACTGCATACCATTCCGGTTTCATGTCGGGATTATAGTTTTGGGTAAGCGTTGGTATCCAGGTATGAAACTGCAATCCTTCTTCTTTGGCAATTTTCCCGACGCGCCGGTATACCTCAGGATCCCGGCCGGCTGAGTACATCAATCCATCGATTCCTTTTTCCTTCAGGTCAGTGAACTGTGCTTTCAATTCACTGTCTGTAGCTTTACCTGGTCCACCAAGCCATGCATAGCAGGGGATCTTTGTTTCATTATGGGCTTTACATGAAACCATGATAAGTAATAGAGCAAGAGCAATCAGTTTATTCATTTTTTCTGTTTTTTATTAAGAAAATATTGGAATAATTATAGGGTTAATGGATTGAAAAGGAATAAGTTATAAGCATATAGCCTATTATATAAAGCAATAATTAAAGATAAAACAAATCAATGAATTCACAAGCGCTCATCAAGGTTCCTGGTTTCCTTGCGGGCTTCCTTTGAAGCATTCAATATTTAAGTTTTCATAACTGATTATTTTCCAGTTCAATAAGTTGTCAGAATCATTTGTAACAATTACTTAATAGCTTTGCAACCAGCCTGTAATAATGATAACTGACTTTTGTAACAGAAAAACCAGGTAAAACTTAATACAAGAAAAATGAAGAAGCTTTTAGCAATAACAATTTTTACGATTTTATCAATTAATGGGTTTTCACAAATTCAGTCGAACGATTCTCTGAAGGAGCTAATCGACAAACATGATGGAAAGATTAATGCTCTTGATGAGAGAGTATTAGTTAATGAAGCCGACCTCGGTAAACTGAACAAAATAAAAGTCTCAGGTTACATTCAGTCACAATATGAGAATTATGGTAAGGATATCGAGAAGTCTAACGGATATAATAATACATTTTATATAAGAAGAGCCAGGGTTAAATTTACTTATGAGCTTACTGATGGAGTAAAATTCGTATTACAGCCTGATTTCAGCACAAATAGCCTTTCATTAAAAGATGCTTATGCAGTTGTGAATATTCCAAAGCTGAAAGGATTCACTTTGTGGGCAGGTCAGATGAACAGACCTAATTATGAAGTTGAATATTCATCAGGTCAGAGGGAAGTTCTGGAGCGTTCAAGGGTTGTCAGGGCCTTATATCCCGGTGAAAGGGAAATCGGCGTTAAGCTTGAATATATCGGATCGGCAATTCCTCTGAAATTCCAGTTGATGGCAATGAATGGTAACTTCACAGGAACTCAGGCAAAAGATGTTGATTCAAAGAAAGATATCATGGGACGTCTTGTTTATTCTATCAAACTTCCTGGTGCTGGTGTTGGAATTGATCTGGGTGCAAATGGATACTTTGGTGGTAATTTAGCAAAGACAAACCCATATGTCAGAAACAGTGATGGAACTGCCGATAGTCTTAAAAATGCATGGAGTTACCTTGATAAAAACTGGGCAGGTGGTGAAATTCAGATTTTTGCTGATGTTCTTGGAGGTATGGCAATCAAAGGCGAATATATTGGAGGTGTAAATTCAACTCCAAGTACAATTACATCAACAGCAACTATGGCACAGAAAAAAGCCGATCCCAATAAATTAAAGAATCTTTCAGGATATTATATCTACTTCATCAAGAATATCGGACAGAAGAATCAGTTTGTTGCAAGATATGATTATTATGATCCTAATACTAAATTAAAGGGAGATGCTGCCGGAAGCGACATTTTCTACAAGACATGGACCATCGCTTGGCAATATTATCTAAATGACAATATCAGAATCTCACTGAACTACGAAATGCCTGAGAACGAAATCAATGCATTGAACGCAATCGAAAAAAAGGATAATGTTCTTGGAGTAAGAATTCAGGCAAAATTTTAACAAAGTTCAAGACAAAAGATAAAAGTAAAAAGACAAAAGTTTCAGGTTTAATTAAAAAAATACAGAAATGAAAAATAATAAAATTCTCCCGGTAATGCTGATAATTACCCTTATGGCTTCATCCTCAGGATTTTCGCAACAATCAAAAATTACAGTTAAAGGTTCTGATACAATGGTTATCCTTGCTCAGAAATGGGCAGAACTATACATGAAGAATAATCCTTCAACAGCAGTTCAGGTGACAGGCGGAGGTTCAGGTACTGGTATTACAGCCCTGATAAACGGAACAACTGATATATGTAACTCAAGCCGCCCGATGAAACAGACTGAGATTGAAAAACTAAAGGCAAGATATAATACCCTTGGGGTTCAGATCCCTTGCGCAAAAGACGGAATAACAATTTTTCTGAATGACGCCAACAAAGTAAAGGAGCTTACAATCAAACAGTTAAGCGATATTTACACGGGGAAGACAAGGAACTGGAAAGAGATTGGTGGAAATGATACCGAAATCAGACTCTATGGCCGTGAAAACAGCTCCGGAACTTATACCTATTTCCATGACGAGGTTGTAAAAGCCGATTATGCTGCCAGCGTTCAATCTCTGCCAGGTACCGCTGCCGTTGTAAATGCTGTAAAAAAAGATGTTAATGGTATCGGTTATGGTGGTGCAGCTTATGCAGTTGGTGTAAAACATGCTAAGGTAAAAAAGGATGCAAGCAGTACTGCATATCTGCCGACAGCAGAATCTATCGGGAAAGGCGAATATCCAATTACCCGTTTCCTTTATATGTACCTGAGAAACAGGCCTGCAAATGAAACCAAAAAGTACATAGACTGGATACTAAGTGCAGAAGGACAGATGGTTGTTACAGAAGTCGGATACTTCCCGTATAAATAGAAGTTTTTAAAAGTGTTGGTTTTAGGTATTTGGTCGGACTTGTCAGAAATACACTGACAGGTCTGATTATTTTAAGATAAAAGATAAAAGTAAAAAGATAAAAGTAGAAAGACAGGCGACAGGCAACAGGAAAAAGAGGAGCAAGAAAAAGGTATGATAAAGGATCTTATCAGATTGAAAAGTAAAGAGCAAAACGCTGCAAAGGATATAGTAATTTTTAATAAGAAGAAATTCCGTTTCTCGGACTGGTTTGCAGAAAAAGTAATTAAAGCAGTAGCCTTTCTCTCGATCGCGGTAGTAATTCTGATCTTTATTTTTGTTTTTCGCGAGGCATTCCCTATTTTTAAAATGGATAAAAAGGAAGCTGTGCAGACTGACCTGCTCGTGCAGGAAAGTTATGGTGGCGCAGAAACCGAAAGTGGATCCGTTGAAGTCGCTGACAACCAGGTTGACAATTCCAATATAATCTATGGGCAAGGAGAGAAACCTTCTTCCTCACTTCTTTCAAATACATGGATGCCGGTATCTGATAATCCGCGATATGGTATGTGGCCATTATTCCTTGGTACTCTTAAAGTTACTCTCATTGCCTTATTGTTTGCCGCTCCGATTTCCATACTTGCTGCGATTTACACATCAATGTTTGCAAAACCACGAATAAGGGAGATCATAAAACCTGTTATTGAACTGCTTGCAGGATTTCCATCTGTGGTTATCGGCTTCTTTGCATTGATGGTCATGGCAACAGTATTTCAGAATATTTTTGGTTATGCAAGCAGGTTAAACGGTTTCGTTGGAGGAATTGCAATGGGTCTTGCCGCAATTCCTATTATTTATACTCTTACGGAAGATGCATTAACCGCTGTACCAAAGACTTTTACAGAGGCCAGCCTCGGATTGGGTGCAAGCAGGAGACAAACAGCATTTTATGTTGTGTTACCTGCGGCAGTACCAGGTATTTTTGCTGCTGTAGTACTAGGTATCGGAAGGATCTTTGGTGAGACTATGATTGCCCTGATGGCTACAGGAAACGCTGCTATGATCTCAATGAATCCGTTCGACTCCGTGAGAACTTTATCTGCAACAATCGGCGCAGAAATGGCAGAAGTGGTTTTCGGTGATACCCATTACAATGTATTATTTCTGATAGGTTCATTGTTGTTCATCTTCACGTTTGCACTAAATGCATTAGCGGAATTCTATTTTAAGAATATGGTAATAAGGCGCTATCAATCGAAGAAATAACATAAAAAGAAATAAGTTGAAGTAAATTAAAATGAACAGAAACTTAAAAGATTCGATAGTCGAAGGTATAACCGGGGTTTCGGTTCTGCTGATAATATTTATAATTATTTCAATTCTGGCTATCACGATTGTGGGCGGATGGCCAAACCTTAACTGGACATTTTTATCAGAATTTCCCAGGGATGGCATGACAAAGGGGGGTATTTTCCCTGCAATTGTCGGAACAGCAGTGATGACGATAATAATGGCTGTTGCTGCTGTCCCTTTTGGAGTAATTACGGCAATCTATCTTGCAGAATATGCTAATGAAAAATCTGTAATTGCAAAAACAATCCGGTTTGCCGTGAAAACACTTGCAGTTGTACCATCAATAATCTTTGGACTTTTCGGGCTGGGCTTCTTTATTGGCTTTATAGGCAGGAATATGGATGGCCTTTTAAATGGGGGAGAGTTGAAATGGGGTCAGCCAAATATCCTCTGGGCAAGTTTCACAATGGCACTTCTTACTCTTCCTGTTGTAATTGTTTCAGTTGAAGAGGCAATACGGACAATACCAAGAGAGATGCGCGAAGCCAGCCTGGCGCTTGGAGCCACTAAATGGCAGACTATAAGGAGCGTAGTATTACCGGGCTCGGTGTCGGGAATACTTACAGGTACAATCCTGGCAGTAAGCCGTGGTGCCGGAGAAGTTGCCCCTATTTTGTTTACCGGGGCGGCCTACTTCCTTTCCGATCTGCCACATTCATTAAGCGACCAGTTTATGTCGCTCGGATACCATATATATATTATGTCGACTCAGTCATCAAATGTCGATGCAACTCTGCCTATCCAGTTTGCAACCACACTGGTATTGTTGCTTCTCACATTTTCACTTAATGCAGTCGCAGTGACATTAAGATACAGAATAAGAAAAAGAGCAAAATAATCAGCTTTTCATGAACGATATTAAAGTAAAAGTAAAAGATTTATCACTAAGGTACGGGACCAACCTGGCATTAAAAAACATTTCAATGGATATCCCGGAAAAAATGGTAACGGCGTTTATCGGACCATCGGGATGCGGTAAATCCACATTCCTCCGGACTCTTAACCGTATGAATGATCTGATTGATAATGTTACCATTGACGGGGAAGTTCATATCGACAATATAAATATTTATGATAAGAATATTGATGTTGTTAATCTTAGAAAAAAAGTTGGAATGATTTTTCAGAAATCGAATCCTTTTGCAAAATCTGTTTATGACAATATTGCTTTCGGTCCGAGAATTAACGGAATAAGTCAGAAAAGCATACTCAACGAAATAGTCGAACATTCATTAAAGCAGGCAGCTATCTGGGATGAGGTAAAAGACAGATTGTTTAACTCGGCTTTAAGCCTGTCGGGAGGACAGCAGCAGCGAATATGTATAGCCAGATCGCTTGCTGTCAATCCGGAGATAATTCTTATGGATGAACCTGCAAGCGCTCTTGACCCTATTTCGACTGGAAAGATTGAGGAGCTGATTCATGAATTAAAGAAGGAGTACACAATTATTATTGTTACTCATAACATGCAACAGGCTGCCCGTACAAGTGATTTAACAGCCCTCTTTTATATGGGTGATCTTGTTGAGATGAACAGAACGGAAGTAATTTTTTCCAACCCTGCCAAAAAGCAGACAGAAGATTATATTTCAGGGCGTTTTGGATAGAACCTGATCCAGAATTTTATTTCGGAAGAGAGAACAGGAATTCAATTCCTCCTCCGGTTTTGTTTCTTACCTGGATATCTCCTTTATGTAACAGTATAGCATTTTTGACAATAGCCAGTCCGAGTCCTGTACCTCCGCTCTTTCTTGATCTGCCTGAATCTATCCGGTAGAATCGTTCAAAAACCCGTCCAAGATGTTCTTCAGGAATCCCCACTCCATTATCTGAAAATGAAAAATGACAGAATCTATCATCCTGGTTATATAAAGCCACTGTAACAGTTGTATTGTTACCCGAATAGTTAACTGAGTTTTCAAGAAGGTTCTGAAAAACAGAGGTAATAAGAGAACGGTGGCATGTGACAAAAATATTATCGTCGATGTTGATTTCTACTTTCATTCCCCTGGTTTTGATGGCAGAAATGAAATTATCTTTTACCTCAATTAAAATTTCTCTGATGTTTATTTTCTCTCTGGAAAAGGTGTTTGCGGCCTCTTCAATTTTATTTACAACGACTATATCGTTTATCAGTTGTGTAAGCCTGTCATTTTGCGCCAAAGCCTTTTCAAGGAAATATTTTTGCTTTTCCGGTTCCATGCCCGGTTCATTTATAAGTGTTTCAATATAGCCTTTGACAGAAGATACAGGAGTTTTCAGCTCATGGGCAATATTCGATGTCATCTCCTGCTTAATCAAACGTCCTTTCTCCGACACTGTAATATCACTAAGTATAACCTCAAAGCTATTATCGTGAAATACCACGCATTGTACTTTGAAGAACCTCCCATTCTTGCCAATCTGATACTCCATCTTGGGTAAGTCTGAAGATTTTATTTCAGTACCCGTTTTATTTTCTATGAACTCTATAACAGGAATAAATTCCTGCATTTTAAAAAAATTGGCTGAAGAAATTGTAAGCTCACCCGAAATCATATTCATGAACTGAATGAAGTGGTTATTTGTGAGAATTTTTGTTTTGTCTTTAGAAAAAAATGCTATTCCTTCATTTAATGCATTCAGATGGCTGAAGAGTTTCTCCTTTTCATTTGCCAGGTCATTCTGCGTTTTGAGCATTTTGTTATAGATCTCCAGGATCTCCTCACCTATAACACCTAGTTCATTTTTGGGAAATTTTGAATCAGAATCGAAAGGTTCATTATTAGCCACCCGCACAGCGAAGTCCTTAAGTTTGGCTATCGACTTCCCGAATTTATTTGTGACGGCTAGCAATACAAGCCATATTACAATGAATGAAAGAGTTATAACGACAAGAAAATATTTTTTCGCAGTAAGAAAACTGATAATTTTTATGTCGTAAATTACGGCTGCCCTTATGTAGTACCTGCTGTAATACTTAGCATAATAATAATAATCCTCATTTGTTGTCCCCGATTTCCTGATTGTCTTGCCAAAGTCAGAATAGAGCGATTCACTTATCTCCGGTCTGTTTTTATGATTTTCCATATTCTTCCAGTCACGGACAGAGCTATCATAGAAAACTTCTCCTGAAGGACTCACTACTGTAACACGCAGGTTCTCCTGGGGCAGCAATTTAACAATTGAATCTGCAAGAACCCAGTTACGGGTTTCATAAATCGAATTTGACTTGATATAGTTATCAATAACCTTTGTGATATTGTCAAGTTCGTCATTCAGAGTTGAAATCCTGAACTCTTTTTCCCTAGTATAGAGATAGCTTAGTATCAGGAGTGTGAATAATGCAAATATTGATGAATAGTATATGAAAAGATTATTTCTGAACTTATTCCTTGTGATCATTTCTGATAAATTATTTCATTAGAATTCAATAAAGTAGCCATAGCCGGTCTTGTTTCGCAATAATGAACCGTATTGCCCAAGTTTGGTTCTTAGTCTTGTAATATTTACATCAACAGTCCGTTCGGTGACAATTACATCCTGTCCCCAGACTCTCATAAGCAGATCTTCTCTGGAGAAGACTTTGCCCTGGTTTTCCAGAAGGAGTTTCAGAATTTCATATTCCTTTTTGGTAAGCTCAACACGTTCATCGTTTATTATCAGTCTTTTGTGGACTGTATCCAGATCGATCCCGTTGAATTGAATAATGGATTTATTTTCAAGCTTATCAGCATGAAATCTTTTCAGCACAGCTTTTACCCTTGCTGTTAATTCATTAACAGAGAATGGCTTGGAGATGTAGTCATCAGCACCCAGACTGAATCCGGTAAGAATATCATTCTCAGTATCCTTTGCAGTAAGAAAAATTATCGGGATATCAATCTTCAATTCTTTTCTCAGTTTGTCGGCAAACTTAAACCCCGACATAGGACCCATCATTACATCAAGAAGAACCAGGTCAAAGTTTTCAAGCGGCCTCTTCATGGCCTCTTCAGCGGAATGTGCAATCTCAGTATAATAGCCATCATTGCTAAGATTATACTGAAGTATTTCGCAAAGATCCTCTTCATCATCCACAATCAGAACCCGTTTTCCTTTCAGTTCCATGGTGTTCAGATATTAATTATTCTCATTGTGAATTGTCATGTTTGGATCCAACCCGGAATGTCTGATATCGGTACCCTGAAGCGAATATATTGAAGCTTCAGCAATATTGGTAGCATGATCAGCAATCCTTTCAATATTTGTAATAATATTTTTCAGATCAACATAGCTGAGTAACATTTCTCTTGTTTTATCGCTGACATTTGCTTTCGAGATGCTGTTTAAGAGTAGTTTACGGTTCATGTCGTCAACTATTTCATCATTTTTTATAGTCCATATTGCATACTCATTATCGTTGTTTATAAAGGAAAGAAGCGATTTTTCAACCATTGTTATTCCCGATAAGAGCATTCCTGTAATCACCTCATTCATTGCTTTGTATTCTTCAGAATCCTTTATATTTTCAATTGAATGGAGAATGTTCATAACCAAATCGCCTATCCGTTCGAGGTTTATTGTCATCCTGTAGATTGCTACAATTTTACGGATATCAGACGCAACAGGCTGATACAGAACTATTGAGTTGATAAACTTGTCGCTTATAAGAACTTCAAATTTGTCAACCTTATCTTCATTTTCCGTTATCTCATCCCTGATCCTGTCTCGTTCTTCTTCTGTTCCGGCCATATATTTTTCAAGAAGTGTGAGCTGGGTAAGAATGGTGTCAGCCATCTCTTCAAATGTAGCGATGATATCGAGTATTGATTCTTCTCTCTTTGTTCTCATCCCTTATAATAATATTAAACTGTTTCGATACTAGAATTACCTTTAATAATTAATATTTTCTCCGTTGCAAAGTTAACTTCATTTAATGTTATAGTTATCAGGTATTTGTTACTTAATTGTTACAATTTGGTTACCTTATAGATGAAGTTTCTGAATATCACTGGTTTTATATTCATCAAAATGACTTAAATCTATTCTTTGAATCAAAAATTCATCAGAGAGGATTAATAAATTTATAAATTGCAGGTTCTAATTCCGGTAAATATGAGAGTGAAAATAGCAATTTCAGTTTTATTCTTTCTTACAGCGGGCAATGTAAATATATTTTCACAGATTTATGATCAGCCTAACATAGCACTTAAAAGTCATGAGACACTCGATATTTTAAAAGTCGAGATTTCACCACAAAAAACAGTGTTTTACCTCAGTGTGGAAAACAGGATTGCCAGTGGAAATTTCTGTGCTGACAAAAATATCTATATTATTTATCCTGATGGAACACGAGACAAGCTGATTACCTCAACCGGTATCCCTGTTTGTCCCGATGCTTATAGATTCAAAACAATAGGGGAGAAACTCAACTTCGTTCTGACATTTCCTGCCTTAAAAAATGGTACTGAATGGATTGATCTTATCGAAGATTGTTCAGAAAACTGTTTTTCTTTCTATGGCATAA
>Ga0315273_10013350_pt1 | contig 10549 bp, 18 predicted proteins | sample YL17G02_0_MG_FD_205753 | JGI IMG/M metagenome (GOLD analysis project Ga0315273, IMG submission 205753) | Sediment microbial communities from Yellowstone Lake, YNP, Wyoming, USA - YL17G02_0 | ecosystem: Environmental > Aquatic > Freshwater > Lake > Sediment | place: USA: Wyoming | collected... | reverse complement strand
TCTACTTAACTCAATAGAATTGTAATGTTTTTAGAAGTCTAAGATTTTATTTAGTTATTACAATTAGAAAATAAATCTAGTTCTTTCTTGTTCTGATATAGTAAGCTCCGACTCCTACAATTCCTAGTATAGTTGGAGCCATCCAAATCATGCTAGATGATAATGTAGAAATGAATAGTGCTGTTGTGTTTAATGATATGAGTTCACCTGCAACCGTAACCAGTGGGCAACCGACTTCATCTACCGCGGTCGCTGGAGGGGTGTCTCTACATTCATCCAATTCATCTGGTACTCCATCTCCATCAACGTCACAGTGAATGGATCCTGAAACATCCAGGGTAACGTCACATGGTATACAGATGTTCCCTGATGATACTTCGCCATCTGGGCAAACAGGAGCTGCAAATGCTGTAGAACTCATTCCTGCAACTAGTACCATTGATAAGATACCTACTGAAAGTTTGTTAAATTTCAATAATTTTCATACTTTTACAAGAATATAACTAATATGATACAGATAGTCCATGTTTGAAACATTCTTTGAAGTTTTTTTAGGGAATCAAAAAGAATCTAATTTATTTTTCCTCCCGATTTAATCACATTTTTGTTACCAAATGTTAAGCGTTCATCTTTAAAAAAATGTATTTTCTATTCACAGATTGACGTTCTAAATTGCTTTTCCACCTGAAATTGGTGAGAGTACCAAACCAATTTAACAAAACTCATTAACGGTGTACATTAACTGTGTAACAGAATAATTTTTTACCTCAAGAAGGGTTTCATGATCTAATTCTACGCATTAACTTATCCCATTAACGCTAAATCTCTAATACAAAATTACTGAAAAAATTATTTGATTAAATATACTGGTATCTTTGATTTGTGCACAACATAGTTGGATACACTCCCAAGCATTTCATCTATAGCAGAACCAGCACCTGTTGTGCTCATAAATATATCATCAAATTTTCCACTTTGTGATAGTTTTATTATTTCATTGCTGGGTGAACCTCTGATTATTTTTGTCTTGAATTTTACGTTTTTGTTTCCAGCATGTGTAGATGCCTTTTTTAAAAGAATATTTCCCTCAGAAATAATTTGTGCATCTATTGCTTTTGTTCTAGGTCCTCCCTCTCTGATGACATGTGGTATTACATTAAGACATGTAACTTCACCATGTGTGAATCCAGCTAAAGTCAATGCTCTATCTAGCGCCTCAAAGGATTTTTTTGAGCCATCTATAGGTACCAAAATTTTATGTAATTTATCCATAATAAACGGCAAAAACAGTGGTTATATTAAGCTCAATCTAGAATATCAATTTTAATATTACAATAAGCCAAATCATTGGTGGTATTAAATTTCAATCTCCTCAAAAACGATTCAAATCATTGCGAACCTGTTTTGTCACACAATCAAAAAGAATCTAATTTATTTTTCCGCCGGATTTAATCAAAAAACCACTACCATTGTGAATCTTTAGATATTTTGTTATAAAGTTAATATCTAGTAATTACTAGTTACATCATGGAATTACTGGATGATAAAATGAGGGTATGGTTAGATAGTGCAAAATTTGTCAAGGCGATTCCAGGTGTGTATGTTTTGTACAATAGAAACAAAGATGTAATTTACATTGGCGCAAGTAGTAATTTGGAAGAGACATTTACAAAATATGTAGATACTGAATTTGAAGGAAATGAATGTAAGCAAAAAACTCAATCCTATCAACGGGAATTTATAAATTCTCCAAAAGAGCGACAAATCCAACTAATTGAAGAGTTTAAAAAAATGGCAGGAAAACTACCGTCCTGCAATACTGAAATCTCAATTGAAACTCAATGATTTCTAAATATGAGAATGTCGATATATGTCCTATATCTAGTTCGCAAGATTGTTTATGCATCAAAATAGAGAAACTAATTAATTTGAGATCCGCATAGGTTCATGGTGCACCAGTGTTATTATTGTGAGCAGCTTTTTGATAGCAAGGATGAATTGTATGAACATTTAGATGTACATACAGACATTGAGCGAAATCAAGAGATAATGGATAAAAAAAAGAAGGTAAAAAAAGCCTAAAATAAAATATTTTAAAATCATCAAAATAGGATTACTCAAAATTTGATAAACAAAATTAGAGTAATTGTTAGAAAAGATCAGATTCAGGAGTGGAAATAATAATTTTTAATTAAAACATTGTGGATTGGGTCGAATCTTTACTAAAGAGGTCTTGTGATAAAACACTGACAAAGGGAGAGGTATTACAGAGTTTGTTTCAAATGATAGAAATAAATGAAAACACTTTAAATCACATAACATCAGACAAACGAAATTTTGGACCCGAATTAGAAGAGTTAAAACAAACCGAAATAGCAGATTTAAATTTCCATTTAAAATATTATCGCAGTCTCGTTAATTTCATTAATTCAAATCCTGAAAATAAAATTATCCGAGAGAAGTAATCTCTAAACAATCTAAATAGAGATCAAGAATCAACTGAAAGTATGAGGGTAAATTATTTTGGTAATCACGTTCTTAATGACTCCGTAAAAATCGAACTCATTATTAATTCCATTTAAATTTCCTAGTTTGCTAATTAAATATTTGTGATTAATCGAATTAACATATGATTACAGTCAGCATATTAAAATGCATTTCAAATATTTGGTTGTCCGGATAACTCAAATGCTAATCATATTTCATATTCTTAATTCTTTAAATCTCTCATCGTATTCCAATTGTTTTTCTACTATTTGACCATAATTGGTGTGTTTGTCATACTCTTCATGTTTTTGAAAAATGTGTTTTTGTAATTTTTCAAGTTCTTTAGAAATTAACATGTTAGAATACTCACGAGCAAATTGTTTTTGTTGTTCTTGGGTATGTCCTCCAACTGTGAATTTCTTTGGCTCAAATATAATTTGAAGATCTTTTGTGATTTTGGATCTAAATAATTCTGCAAGATCAAAATGACCCTGCTCGTGTTTTAAGAGCATTAGATTCGCTTGTGATGATCTTACCCCGGATAGAAGAGGAAAAAATTCAGTAGTTAATTGAATGTTCTCAATATAAAATTGAATTTGTCCGTTAACATTATCTGATTTTACAGTCCAAGTGTGTCTGTATTTGATTGTACTGTGGGCATCTTCAAAAGATGAGGGATTTAATTCAGCTTGGTAGTCTGACCAATTTAAAAAATTTTCTTTAGACCAGACAATAGAATTGTAAAAACTCATAGATTTCATACCTCTTAGAATTGAATAAAGTTATTGAAATTCTCAAATGTTAAAATTAGGCTAATTTGTTTGCTAATTCTAAAAGATTGTAGCATTTCTCATCGTCGTTACACACCGTTATTCTTAATTGATATAATACATGTTTTTGTCAACTTTTGGACAAATAACACCCTCATGAAAAAATATTAATTAATTCTAAATAAACGAATTAATTAAAATAACAAAAAATAATTGAAAAATACTATGTATGACATTCAATTTCTTTTACCATCACGTCCGCTATAATTCCCAAGTGATTGAGGAACATCAAATCCTAACCAAAAGTAATTATGGTCTTCTAACGCTCGATGATATTTTTCATGTTCCACGAGTCTATCATCTCCCCAACTTCCAGTATGAAGAAATTCACATTTCTCCATCTTGCTGTTTTTTCTATCTCCTTTACAAACTATTATCAATACTATTTGATGTTATTTTGATTTGAAAAGTTTTTGTATTTTTTTAATTAAAGATAAGTTTGACGGCAGATGAATTTTAGGGCATGGTCAGTTAAGGTAAACGTATGAATACCGTCAAACGTGATGACTCGCGTATGTTATTTTTAAAATCATATAAAAAATTGTATGTCCAATTGGAGACACTGCCGAATAGTCATGCACTGATAAAATTAACTGGACAGTAAATTTGGCCTATTCAAAGTTTTTGATGAATGTAATGAGAAGTTGAAATGGACCATTTTTTACTCTGTCTTGATCAATTAACAAGATGTGATTAATTTTATAAATTTTCTAGAATTAAAAAAAAACCAAAATCTATGAAATGGGATTTTTTGCTAGTTTTATGATTTAACCTGGCTCACAAGTGACTGATACAAAAGAATTAACTTTCTTGCTTTCCTTAAATGCAAAACACTGTTTAAGATATCACAAATGTGAAAAAAGAGTCACTTATTTAGTAAATGAATCATCTGCCAGTGAAAGAAATCATCAATTTTATGATGATGAGTCAGATAAAGTAAAAAATTATGATGGTAATCGATGACTCTTATTTGGGTACATTATAGAAAGAATCTATTAATTTTACTAAGAATCAAAATTATATATGAATCTAAAATTCATAATTTCTATGAGCGTTTCAATAACCGCATTAATTGTTGGCTTTGTATTACTGTATTATAATTAACAAAATAAGGAAAACATGATCAAAAAAATAGATGAAAAAAGATACCATGAGTTGGTAAAACAAAAAGAGGAACTTGAAAAAACCAGGCCCCATGATATTGATTCAATGAGAAGATGGAAACATGCCATGGGAAAAATTCTAGAAGAATTAGAATTGTATAAAAAATTATAATGTAATTGGTGATTTAGTCAAAATTTTATTTTTTGATTTGAGAAACTATTAATTTTATATATCAAATTTACTCCAATAATGCAAAAATATGGAGATTTGGATATAATGGTGCTCTCTGAAAACATTAAATTGGTTTCTACAAGACCAATTACATATCGCGACATGACTTATTATCAAACAGGTAAAAAATTTGACTGAATGTCCTACTTGTAAATTGGCCATGGAATCACACTCCACCGGGGAATTGATGGAGTGCTGTATGAAACAAATAGGTGATGATTTTACTGAAGAAGATAGTGGAATATGTCCGAATTGTAAACATGATGTAAGAAAACATTCTGGCAAAGAACTTGTAGAATGTACATTAGCATTTTTTAAATCGAATATCAAAAACTAATCTATGCGTTCAATTCAAAAATAATCAAAAATTTTCTGATTTTATATTTTTACTCTGCAGTGATTTAACATAATGTGAAGAATTTACATTATAAGGTCGTTTTGCAGGATAAGCATAAACACTAGTTTGAACGATCCAACATATTGGATCATTTAACTGCAGTATTGATTGAAAAATATTCCCCCATGTTGACAAACAAACAGATATGGGATTACGAGCAAACTCATAATGAAATAAAATTTGATTTATTGTACGTAAAACCCGGTAATAAAGACAAAAAATCATGGAGTTCAAGACTGTCGTATCTGGATGGTGACATCCGAATTGTATTGGTGAGGACAATTGACTATCTCATAGATGGGTACGAATTATGGGTGAGAAATTCCAAAAACAATCAAAGAACACCTGATGAATCACTATTTTCATACCTCATGGCGGTGATAGTAGACATAATGATTGATGATGAAATTTGCTTAAAATTTAGAGAGGATGAAAATTGTTTGGTATTATCAATTTATACCAAGGCAGATGTTATTGATTGTAAAGAATTCTTTGAAGCATTTTACCATCTGGCTACAGGGGTCAATTATGACATGGACATTGGCATTCCAGAAGATGAGACAGAGGCAGAAATGTACTTAACACGATTACAAGAAGATTTTGATCAGAAAATGAGGTTAAATCTTGGTGAAAGATATCTTCCTGGAAATGCTACACCTGATTCGTTCAATAAAAAATTAGTATAACTAAAAAATTAATTTTAATTACATTTTAATCATTATGGCGTTAAAAAAGTTCAAAAATTATGTTCCGATCAATACCCATTTAGTCTAATTTTCTTACATTATCGCTGCATATTCGACTTAAACAATACCCCCAATTATGGCTAAAGCAGCAGCAAAAAAACCAGCAGCAAAAAAAGCTTCAAAAAAGAAATAAATTTTTGAAGCAAATTTTTTTCTTTTAAATTCTATTTTCCACTTATTTTAATATTTTATTTCTGAATTAAATTAATATACAAATAATGTGAGGATTTAAGATTTATTGATTATTCCGTAGGATTAATCATTTCTCCAAAAGTAATACAAAATCCTTAAGTGTTAAAAAATTTGAAATAAAACAATTAATGGAACATACAAAGGAATGTGAATATAGAAATTCTCATGATATGATTCATTCTAATTGTTTTTGTAAGTGTCATAAAATAATCATGATGGACTAGTCAACCTTCCTCAAACAATTCATTAATAGTAGGAACAAAAAAAAGTTTAGACAATCAAAAATAATTAAGCATTCCACGACTCTGCAAGTTCTTCAAAGTCATTACGAGATCATACAGGGTTATCTTCCCATCATGTATCCATTTTGCATTATACTGTTTAACCCAATTGGGAATATGTTGACCATCAATCTCCAAATGCTTTAAAAAATCCTCATCCGAAATAGTGACATCTGAGAATCCTGCCCACTGGTTAAATAGCTCATCTGAAAAAACTTGATCATTTTCTTCACCATCATTTGATTTTGTAATAGATTCTTGCACAGTGTCATTCCACGCATTTTCTGATAATGAATTCATAACAATTAGTATTTCTGGAATATGCAGATAAGTACTATTCCTCTCAGTATCCCAAATTCTAAAAAGTAAATCTGATGTATTCATTTCCTTTGAGAATTTTAATTCAAATTCAAAGATGTCTTTATTCCCTTGTATGTTATGTGTAATTAGGGCATATTCAATCAAGTTGTTAGGGTCTGTAATTTGTGTATCTTTACCTTTTTCAAAAGTGATGCCCGTCTCAGTCAGGTTGTTTAGTATTTTGTTTCCATGTTGGTTTAGATATAGAGTAACATGCTGGATGTTATTCGTTCCTTCATTTTCATACATTCGAATTTGTAGTTTTAGGGGTTTTACTGTTTCAACTTTTATTTTTGATGAATTAGTTAGTTGATCTAAACGGTAATTGGTTCCGTTAATAGTGAGTGGAAATTCAGTTTTATCAAAAGTTGTCTTAAATGATGGGGGTGTGCGATCTCCACTGCTATGATTAAATGATAATCTGGTAATTGTGTCAAAGGATTCTCTCTTCATCCAAACAGTAATCGAAGTTTCATCATGATAAGGTATTTTTACATTGGTGGCAACTGATTCTGTAATTGGAATGGATGTAATTCCTCGGTTAACTAAATACTGCAAGGATGAAATATAATCTGATTCACCAATTTGATCATCTGACCACCCTTTTGCGTTATTATTTACATCATCTGAAATTTTTGAATTATCCGCGTAGATTCCAACTGCAGATATTATTTGTATAAAAAATACACATGCCAAAATCAGACAGAGTTTGGTTTTTAACAATACAAGAATTTATCATTTTAATACTTAAGGATTCAGAGAGTTTAAAATCTAATCTTTGTTACATCTGAACTTGGCTAGATACATCTAAATCTTCAATCTCATCTGTTTTTTCTTTGAATAGTTGTCGTCTAACGAATTCTAAAATCAGTATTAATTTGTGTTCAAAGTCCTAAAATAGCAGCAATTTATAAAAAAATAGTGCCAGAAAATAAAAGATCCTTCAGAAGATCAGGGAATAGTAAATCGCGAGCAAAAACACAGACAATAGAAGATAGAATCAAGGATTTTATTTTACGTAATTCAAAAAATGGCTACTATACTAAAGTATCAACATTGTCTTACAAATTTGAAATTCCACAAGAAAAAGCTTGGGAAATTGTCGGTGGTCTATTAACAGATGGTACTGTGGAATCAATTCATGATGAATTTACTGGTGAGATGAAATTATGTGAGGCAGGAAAAACATATTTAATTTTAAATCTAGAACAGCAAAGAAAAAGACAAAAATCTCAAGAATTCAAGATGAGTGGCAGACGAAAATCTAAAAAATAGTAGAATGTCATGAATTGATAAAAAAATGACCTATTACAAAAATATGAGAAATGTAAAAAATGTAATTCGGTTCCTCAGCAACAATTAAGAGATATGTGGAATTAACACAACTCTTAATTTCATAGATGTCACAATCAAACAGGAAAATGAAGATAATGTTCCAATACAATACCGTTCAATTAATATTTCAAAAAAGAAAACAATATCAAAAGTGAAAAATGATGACAACCTTAAATCAAGAAGACCGAATTGAGATCAACAGGATTCTTGAATCCATTGAAGGTAGACTGGATAGAAATTTGATCAGATTTACCCTGGATTTGATTTTAAAAACAAACTGGACTAAAAGCATGGAAATTAATTTGTTCAAGTACAACATAAGTGATATTCCCGATAAATCCATTAATGCATTCCTTTTAGGAAGCCATTTTGGTCAAACTTATCAAATATCATTAAATCTCGCAAAAAAATTAGAACTATCATTATCATCTAACCAAAAAAATATTTTAAGAGAATTTGTATTCTTTTTGGTTTTACTTCGTTCAAAAAAGTAATGAAATTGCAGATAAATTTTTTCCAAACAATACCCTTAATTTTGTAATAAATCAAAAATTTTTATGAAACAATGCAAAATATGCGGTACTCCATTAGGAAAAGAACCTACTCCTATACAACTTGAAGAGCATTGGAAGAAACATCATAACTGGCACTGGCAAAGCAATAAAGATAAAACACCTGAAGATGCTCTTTTAAAAAAAAGATAACGTAGGGAAGCCTCTTTATTTTAGATAGACACTGAAATTTATATGGAATTTATCATTACCATATTTCATTATCATAAAGGACATGATATAGATCATGTTATTTTTGGAAAAAAAACTACTGAAAATAAAATCAATGAAGATATTCGAATATTTCCATCAGGTGGGTTAACAAAAAAGAATGGAATACAGGAAAAATATTTAAAAGTAAACTTAAGAAATGACAATGATTTTAATTTAGAATTATTGTCAGATTTTCTTTCTTACCGATTATCATCAATTGATGATGCAGATAGTTTGAAAATTGGGAATAACACAATCGCAATAAAAAAAGATGAAATCAAAAAAGCGTTACAGAAGTACATAAATGAAATTCAAAATTGAAAGAATTTTGATATGTATAGCTGCCAAAAGCATTAATCATAAAAATTAAAAATATTATAAAATTAATGAATTAAATTTAAACTCAATTCAGGATGTAGACGAAAGTACTTAATTTCAGTAAACACTGGTACTCCATTCTTGTTTTCATTTTGAAAATTTCTAAAATTAAGAATTGAATTTGTGGTTCTATTCATTTTTCCATAAAAAATCTAGTTATTTTCAACACACAGTGAAATAAATGGAGGTTGAACCAAAAAATCATATTTTATGGTATGGTGTATTCTAAAGTTATCAAAAATTTTGAGAGTAATATCATTCACATTCTTATTAAATCCTATTTTTGGGCGGATAATATAGTCAAGAAAATCCATTCGATATTGAAGAATTATATGAAAAAAACTTTAGGTAAATACAATTTTTTACATTAGTGATTCAAAAGGATTAATTTGATAAATTATTGGAAATAGACCATGTCTTTTGAGATAAAGTGGCATGGAAATTTTTACGGTATATCATGGGCATATGAGAAAGACAGATTGGTAGTGTCGACAGTGTTTGAGGACAAAAAAGAGGCAATAGAAGTTGCAACAGAAGTTAATGGTTGGAGTGATAAATTCACTAGATTGACAATTGTCGAGAAAGAAAACGGCGAATATTCGATTTGTTGTTATCAGGACCCACAAATTTCAAAGAGTAAAAAAAATCTGGGGTTATACCGTACAGGTATGCGACAAAGCGGAGGATACGAACAAGTGAAGCCAATGATTGAAGAGAAATCACCATTATTACAAATTGCATATGCCTCAGACGTAAGAGACATGACAACATATGAACAAATATCTAGATTAGTTCCAATGAGAAAATGTAGGATCATCTCAGAAAAAGATCTGAAAAAACAAGAATTTTTTTATGAAAAGATTGCAGAAAAAAATGATCAAAATTAGATAGTTGTCAAATTAATATGATTTTTAAAAATGAAAGAATTTGCACGTTTGGAGTCATGCATAATTATTTATTCATTGATTATCTTTTAATAACAAAGTTAAATTAAAAGAATTATCATTCTATTAGAATACACATCCAAACTATTACAATTAACAAATCATCATAATTTTCAAATAATTAAATGATATTCTCACGATGATCTTTTATGGTATGTGCAGAGAAGATTGAGGGTAAAACCCTGCTAATAAAAAACCAAACATGTGATAAATCACCAGGTTCATTTAATTAAATTTAAAATTAAATTCAAAAATATATTTGAGGACATTTTAAATTAATTAAACGAATTTCTAAATTTTTGGGTGATCCATCCACGATTAAAAATTTTTAAGAATCATCCATTTTAACAAAAACAAATTATAAAAACATCCGAAAATAGATGATTTATAGACAACTAATTTTAATTATTATTGATTATATTTCCAAAACCTTAAGTTGGCAACCTATTAGGTGAGTTATTGAAAATAACAGAGTTTAAAAAATCAAGTATTTTATTGAG
>Ga0315273_10013348_pt1 | contig 10549 bp, 9 predicted proteins | sample YL17G02_0_MG_FD_205753 | JGI IMG/M metagenome (GOLD analysis project Ga0315273, IMG submission 205753) | Sediment microbial communities from Yellowstone Lake, YNP, Wyoming, USA - YL17G02_0 | ecosystem: Environmental > Aquatic > Freshwater > Lake > Sediment | place: USA: Wyoming | collected... | reverse complement strand
ACAGGACAGCTCATAAAATCGTGATGGTTTTGATAGTTCTGGGAATATTATTCTGCATTGGAGGAATTTTTACAAGCTGGGTTATCCAGGAAGAAGATGAACTGGCAAATAATCCAAAGATAGAATCTCAAATAATTGATGCTTTTAATGAAAAAACAAATGTGGAAGTTATTGTAATGCTAAAAGAATCTGAAGGAAGAGAGATTCAGTCAGATATTTTAATGGAAAATCCTAAATTTAAAGTTAAATATCAATATTCAATTATTAATGCATTTGCAGGAGAATTAGATAAAGAAACTCTTGAACAATTAGCTGATAATCCGCAGGTGGAAAAAATATATCTAAATAAAATTTATAAGATTAATCTGGATGAAAGTGCTGTATTAATCAATGCTGATGATGTCAATAGAGCTAAATTAAATAACATAAACCTGACTGGAAAATATCAAAGCGCATGTGTTGTTGATACTGGAGTTAACTACAATCATCCTGCTCTTGATGGCAGAGTTATTTTAGGATGGGATTATGTTAATAATGATTCAGATCCCATGGATGACAATTCTCATGGAACTCATGTTGCTGGAATAATCGCATCAGATGATTCTGTATATACTGGAGTTGCACCTGAAGCTAATATTGTTGCTGTAAAAGTATGTGGTTCTGGGGGAAGTTGCGCAGGAGAGGATGTCATCGCTGGAATAGAATGGTGCATTGACAATGCCTCACAGTATAATATTAGTGTTATTAGCATGAGTTTAGGAGATGGAGTTTACAATAATTCAAATTGTCCAACTGATTTTGATTCTGTAATAAACAGCGCTGTTGCAAACAATATAATTGTTGTTGTTTCTTCTGGAAATAACCTCGCTAGCAATGGAATTTCAGTTCCTGCATGCTCTCCAAATGCAACTTCTGTTGCTTCAACATATAAAACAGATTCTATTTGGACTGGGGGAAATACAGGTACAAATCTTGATTTATTAGCTCCTGGAGTTAGTATTTATTCATCTGTGCTTGGAAATAATTTTGAGTCAAAAACAGGAACTTCAATGGCAGCACCGCATGTTTCAGGAACTGCGCTTTTATTATATCAACATTATAATCTAAGAAGCCAAAGCATTACCCCAAATCAAATAGAAAATAAATTAAAAGCAACTGGAAAAAATATCACTGATTTAAGAAATGGATTGAATTTTCCAAGAGTAAATGCAGAAGACGCAGTGCTGATGGCAAGATTAACAGCATCTCATAATGCCGGAGCTTATCCAAGAACAAATAATAATATTACTTTTTATGGAAATTACACAAACAGGACAAATAATAATTCAATATCCACTGGAAATTGTTATCTTACTCTAAGTGGTTCAGTTTATGGCATGACTTACAATGCAACAGCAGCAGCATATCAATTCATTAAAAACTTCACAACAGCAGCAACATATACTTATAGTGTCCAATGCAACCAGTCCAGTTTTGAAACTATTACAGATGAGGAAAGCATTGAGGTTGTGGAAGAAAGTTTAGATTGCACTTATCCTGGAAGCAATATTAACTGGAATCTTACTGGAACAGATTACTCAAGATGTGTTGCAGAAAATTTAACTATTAATCAAAGCAACATAAATGTAAAGGATAATGCTGAATTTGTCCTTAAAAGTACAAATCTCACTCTTGTTGGAGCATCGTCTATTTATGTGATAAACACAACAGGTGAATCAAATTTCACAGTTTATAATTCATTAATAAAAGGAATAGATACAACAACTAAAAGATTAGATGTAGAGATTTTTGGCTATGGTGATATTTATAATTCCACTTTTGAAAACTCTAAGTTTATAATCTCAGGAAATAAAACTCATGAAATATTTAATAATACATTTAAGTATTATTCATACTTCGGGGATAATTCAACTAATCAGGTGAATAAATCAAACTTCACAAATTATGCTTATTTTGAGGATTCATCTTTAAATCAAATCAAGGAATCAAATTTCAGCGGAAGAGTTTATTTTGGAAAAATTTCCTCGTCTGATAATCCAGTAATCAATGTAGATGGCTCTACTTTTAAAGGAGATTATTTAATTATTGCTGCAAGCGCAAAAGTGAATTTTACTGAGCTTTCAAATGTAAATTCCACATTATGGTTGCAGAATTCTCCAACAATTTATGGGCATGTAAACATGCCAGGCACAGTCACAATGCTAAGCGACAACACAACAAGATATTATCCAGTGTATATTTATTATCATGGAACAACAACTCCGTATCCAAACAAACAGGTGAATATTACTGACAGCGAAGGCAATTTAATATGGCAGGGACTAACAAATGCTCAAGGGTATGTTGAACCTGATTTGCTTTTGAATACCACAAATTATGGAAGCGGGAACTTTACTATTTCAGTGAATGAAAGCAAGGATATTAATTTATTGACAGACACTCCAATTACACTGGAAAGTGCTACACTGCCTCCTGTTGGGAATTCAGGCAATGGCGGCACAACTCCCTGCGATGAAAATTGGAGTTGTACTGAATGGGAAATTTGTATTAATGGAATCCAAATACGAACATGCTCTGACTTGGAGAATTGCGGAACAGAAACAGACAAACCAAATGAAACACAGGAATGCATCTCTAACGGGAATGGAGAGGACAATGACAATCATGACAGAATTCTAAGGATTAATGAAGTTTTCAATGAAGCTGGCAAAGACTGCTGTTTGTTTGGAATTTGCTGGTTTAGATATATTATTTGCTGGTATTGGTGGATTTTGATTGCCATTATATTAATTATAATAATTGTTTCATACTGGAGAATGAAAAGGAAAAAAAGAAAAAAGATACAATCTGCAATGATAGATGCAGTCGGCGCTGAATGGGTTGTGCAAAAATTTAAAATGGAATAAGAAGATTTATAAAAGGATTTTTTATTAAGATTAAATATGATGTTAATGGCTGGAACAATAAGTATGCAGGATATGAGGTATCTAAATCTTTTTGGGAGGATAACTGGAATCTCAACAAGGCATGTGATTAAGTATAATGAGATGATTGTTTTCTGCGTCCCTAGAATGCTTATTCCAAAAGCAATTGGAGAAGGGGGAAGAAATATCAGGAAGATAAGCGAGATTCTCGGAAGAAGGATAAAAGTTATTCCAATACCAAAAGAAGAAAGCCATGCAAGGCAGTTTATTGAGGCTATTGTTCATCCTGTAAAATTCAGGAACCTGGAAATAAAAGATACTGAGATGATTCTTACTGCTGGAAAAACAAGCAAGGCTGCATTGCTGGGAAGAGATAAAAGAAGATTGCTTGAGATGCAGAAGATTATCAAAGACTTCTTTGGCAAAGACTTTAAGATTATATAATGGTAAGAAACCTAGTGTTTTATTGAAACCGTCCATCTTTCCTTAAGCACTGAAGCATGATATCTTTAATTACCTCTTTCAGATATCACAAAAGTCAAATCGACGCAGTCATTTGAACTAAAGCAAACTTTATAAATCAACTTTATTAAGAATTATTATTCGGAGATGATTATATGGGATTAAAAAATGCTTTAAAGAAAAAGAAAGACAGGAAGAGATTTAGATGGAGCGATAAAAAATTCAAAGTAAGAGTTTTAAATTTATATGCCAAGTCTGATCCACTTGGAGGTGCCAATCAGGCAAAAGGAATTGTTCTAGCAAAAGTTCAGAAAGAAGCAAAACAGCCAAACTCAGCAATGAGAAAATGCTGCAAAGTTCAGTTGACTAAAAATGGCAAGTCAGTCACTGCATTTATTCCTGGAAACCTTGCCCAAAAATTTATTGACGAGCATGATGAAGTAATGATTGAAAGAATTGGCGGAAAACAGGGAAGATCAAAGGGGGACATTCCTGGGGTAAGATATCAGGTTATTAAAGTAAATGACCAGCCTCTGCATAGACTATGGCAGGGCAAGATTGAAAAGGGTAGAAGATAAAATGGCAGAACAAACACAAATTCCAAATTTCAAAATTTTTGATTTATATGACCTAAAAGGAATGGAGGTAAAAGACCCTGGGCTAAAGAATGTAATTAATCTTCAGCCAAAACTTGTTTTAAAAAGCCAAGGAAGATATGTTATGAAATTTGGACAGATAAAAGTGAATATTGTTGAAAGGTTGATGAATAGAATTGCAACTGCAGGGCATAGGGGGAAGAAGCATAAGATAGAGAAAGGTGATGCAACTGGAAAATATTCAAAGAATATGAAAATAGTTCTTGAGGCATTTGAGATGATTGCAAAAAAGACTGGGAAGAATCCAGTTCAGGTTTTGCTAGATGCTGTGGAAAATGCTGCCCCAAGAGATGAAATAACTGTGATTGAATACGGTGGTGCAAGATACCCTCAGGCAGTGGATGTATCTCCATTAAGAAGAGTCGGTCTCGCAATAAAGTATCTTGTTCATGGCGCGTCTGACAAATCATTCAATAAAAAAAAGACACTTGCTCAGGCACTTGCAGATGAAATAATGCTCGCAGCTGAAGGAAATGGAGAGAGCTTTGCATTAAGAAAGAAAAATGAGAGTGAAAAACAAGCTGATAGTGCAAGGTAATTCTAAAAATGGTAGAAAAAGAAACACAATTTGATAAGATAAGAAGAATTAGCACAGCACAGAAGAATATTAGAAATATTGCTACATCTGCCCACATTCATCATGGAAAAACTGCTCTTACTGACAATCTTCTTGCTGCATCAGGGCACATGGCAGCTAAAAGTGCAGGAGATTTAGACGCTGGAATGGCAACATGGCAGCATTCAGATGAACAAGAAAGGCTTATGACAGTTGATGCTGCAAATGTTTCAATGGTTCACGATTTTCATGGAGAAGAATATTTAATTAATCTTATTGATACACCAGGGCATGTAGATTTCTCTGGAAATGTTACAAGAGCTATGAGAGCCATTGATGGAACAATCGTTCTTGTCTGCGCAGTTGAAGGAATCATGCCTCAGACTGAAACAGTAATCAAGCAGGCATTAAGAGAAAGGGTAAGGCCAGTTCTTTTCATAAACAAAGTAGACAGAATGATTAAAGAAATAAAACTTACTCCAGAACAAATGCAGGAAAGATTTCTTAGGATTATAAAAGAGTTTAATGATTTAATAAGAAAAATTGCTGATGAAGACTTCAAGACTAAATGGGCAGTGAATATCGCAGATGGAAGTGTTGCATTTGGCTCTGCAAAAGAAAACTGGGCATTATCTGTTCCTTTCATGAAGAAAAAAGGGATAACTTTCAAAGATATTTTTACACTTTTTGAAATGAATGAGGAAGACAAGAAAAAATGGGTATGGAAAAATGCACCTCTTTATGAAGTTCTTTTGGATATGGTAGTAAAACATCTTCCTAATCCACTAGAAGCGCAAAAATACAGAATTCCTAAAATATGGCATGGAGACTTAACCAGCGACTTTGGAAAATCTTTAATAGCATGCGACAAAAAAGGAAGGCCTGCATTTGTAATAACAAGGATTGTCATTGACCCTCGTTCTGGAAAAGAAATTTCAGCTGGAAGACTATTCTCTGGAACTCTTAAAAATGGTATGGAAGTTTACTTGAATCTGGCAAAGCAAAGGCAGAAAATTCAGCAGATATTTATTTACAATGGAATAAAGCCAGAACAATTAGAGGAAATTTCTTCTGGAAATGTTCTTGCAATTTCAGGAGTCACAGGAGAGGCAGGGGAAACAATAACCCTTGATCCAGAAACTGCTTTTGAAGAACTTAAGCATATTTTTGAGCCTGTAATCACAAAAGCAATAGAAGTCAGAAAAACAGCTGACTTGCCAAAGCTTGTGGAGATACTTAAGAAGGTTGCAAAAGAAGACCCATCAATAAAAGTAGAAATCAATGAACAAACAGGAGAATCCCTGATTTCAGGAATGGGAGAACTGCATCTTGAAATAATTGAGAATAGAATTAAAACAGAAAAAGGGCTTGATGTTAAAACATCTTCTCCAATCATAGTTTACAGAGAGACTGTGAATAAAGAATCTCCAGTAGTTGAAGGTCGTTCCCCAAACAAGCACAACAGCTTCTACATAAGTGTTGAGCCCTTGGAAAAAGAAGTTTATGATGCAATACAAAACAGGGAGATTTCAGAAGGAAGAGTCAAGAAAAAATCTAATGAGCTTGCAGATGCTCTTTCAAAACTTGGATGGAGCGGAGATGAAATAAGAAAGGTAAGAGATGTTTACAAAGGAAATGTATTCTTGGATGAAACCCGTGGAGAAGTTCATATGACTGAAGTAATAGATATGGTGCTGGATGCATTTGAAATGGTTATAAATCAGGGGCCATTGGCAAGAGAGCCATGCAGCAAGATGAAAGTTTGCCTGCAAGATATAAGACTTCATGAAGATGCAATTCACAGAGGGCCTGCTCAAGTCTATCCTGCTGTAAGAGAATCAATAACAGGTGCAATGAAACAAGGCGGTGCAACTTTATTAGAACCATTGCAGATTCATTTAATTGAGGTTCCAGAAAGCTTCCTTGGAGGAATGACTAAACTTATTGGCGGAAAGAGAGGGCAGATGCTTAATGTTTCCCAAGAATTAGGAGAAGCCCAGATTGAATCAAAGATTCCAGTTGCAGAGATGATTGGATGGAGCAGTGACTTAAGAAGCGCCACTGAAGGACGAGGAACATCTTCACTAAAAGACCAGCTTTTCGAGCCCATTCCAATGAGCCTGCAAGCAGAAGTCATAAGAAAGATAAGGGATAGAAAAGGACTTGCTGAAAATCAGTAGTAGTTTTGTCGTCGATAAAAATATTCTAATAAAATATAGAAAGGTTTATAAAGTAATTTTTGTTAAAAATTTTACAATGGCAAGAGCAAAACCAAACATGAATGTTGTATTTGTTGGGCATGTTGATGCTGGAAAATCAACAACTGTAGGTAGATTGCTCTTTGATTCTGGAGCTGTTTCTGAACAAGAGATGGCTAAATTAAGAGAAGAAGCAGTTAAGCACGGAAAAATTGGTTTTGAATTTGCTTATGTAATGGATAAGATTAAAGAAGAAAGGGAAAGAGGAGTAACAATTGATTTGTCTTATAAAAAAATAATTACTCAAAAGTTTGAAATTACAATAATTGATGCGCCTGGACACAGAGACTTTGTCAAGAACATGATTACTGGTGCTTCACAAGCAGATGCAGCATTCTTAGTTATTGCAGCTCCTTCTGGAGTTGAACCTCAGACTACTGAACACTTGTGGTTGTTAAGAACTATGGGTGTAAGAAATATTGCAATTATAATCAACAAGATGGATGCTGTTAAATATGATAAAGCTAGATTCGAAGCTGTTAAGGAAGAAGTTGGAAAATTACTTCAAGGTGTTGGAATCAGTCCAGAAAAAACTACTTTTATTGCATGCTCTGGATTAAAAGGAGACAATGTTGTAAAGAAATCTGCAAACATGTCATGGTATACTGGACCAACAGTTATGGAGCAATTTGACTTGTTCCCAACTCCTGAATTGCCTACAAATCTTCCAATGAGAATGCCTGTTCAAGATGTTTATGAAATCACAGGTATTGGAACTGTTCCAGTTGGAAAGATTGAAACTGGAATTATGAAACAAGGAATGAAAGTTAAGATTCTTCCTGGAAGAACTGGCGAAGGAATTGAAGGGGAAATTAAGACAATTGAAATGCACCATGAAACACTCCCAGAAGCAAATGCAGGAGATAATGTTGGTGTAAACATAAGAGGAGTTGGAAAAAAAGATATTGCAAGAGGAGATGTTATCTGCGATGCTGCAAGGCCTATTCCAATTGTTGAGGAATTCATTGCTACAATCACTGTAATAAATCACCCAACTGTATTGGCAAAGGGATACACACCTGTATTCCATGTTCATACTGCCCAAGTGCCATGCCAATTTGTTGAGTTAATAGAACAGATTGATCCTAGAAGCGGACAAGTTATAAAACAAAATCCAGACTTCTTAAAGAATGGAAATACTGCTAAAGTAAGAATCAGGCCAGTAGGACATTTAGCATTGGAAACAAGCAAGGACAATCCATATATGAGCAGGTTTGCAGTAAGAGATGCTGGTGCAACTGTTGCAGCTGGTATGTGCACTGAAATTGTAAAGAAAAAGTAAAACTACTTTTAAACTAATTAAAATGAACATTAAATATCTTGGAAATCATGCAGAAAGAATCTCTCATCTAACTGAGTTAAGAGAAGGAGAAATTTATGTAGTTGGAAGAGGAAGAGATGCATTCATTGCTTTTGTAATGCCTAGAAATGGGCAAAGGGATAAAATAAGTCCAGGATCTTATACTTTTAGTAAGATTCCTATATATGAAGCAAGATTAAAAAGCTGCGGAAAAGAAATAGACAGTGAAAAAACAATGACAGATGATGTTCATGTTGATGAATTCTTAGATGTTGAAGTAATGGGAGTTTTCAGGCCAACACAAGAAAGCAAGTTAAGAAAGATAATTGAAGAAAGATTAGGGCTTGCAAAAGCTGATTTAGTTGCTAAACCTCAATAATCCTTATATACTTCTTGAGATAGTTTTTTTTATGCTAGACAAAGATATGACTGCTATGGAAATTAAAAAAGAGCTTGAAGGCAAGGGCGATTTTGTCCAGATTGACCAGTTAACAAGGCTGTTAAAAGAAAAAATCAGGCCTGAAGTGAGAAAATTTGTCCATCAAAAGCTTGGTGAAATATATGAAAGCAAAGGCATGCTTCTTGATGCTGCAAGAATGTTTAATAATGTTGCAATTGCATCCATGGCATTCACAGAGAAGAAAAACTATCATATGAAGGAAGCTGAGCTGTATATCATGGCTAGCAAGTTTGAAGATGCTGATGAGGCAGTAAAAAAAGCAATGAGAGAGGCAAATGCGCCTGAAAGAGCTGAAATTTTAATCACAATCAAAGAATTCTACAGAAAACAAGCTGGGATTTTTGAGTTTAACAGAAGAAAAAACCATGCTGCAAAAATCTATGAAAAGCTGCTTGCAATGGACATTTCAAATGTAGAGAAAAAAGAGATAAAAACCAAGCTTCTTGTGCTATATGAAAATCTGGGCATGATACAGGAATACATGGCATTGAAAAGAGAAGAGAATTAGTGTTCTGTTGCATCTTAGGGATCTGATTTATAAAACTTGAAACCTTTTGTAAGTCATGGTTTTAAAGTTCAATAGACATGGTAAAGAACATGTAGCTATCAAGGAGTTTAATCTCTCTGATGGCACAATTATAGGGGTATTTAAGGGGAATAGAGGGCATAAGCCAGAACACGACATTCTTATTAAGTATCAAGAGAAAGGCAAGAGATTGAGAACTCCAAAGCATATTCACTGGGTTATTGACTTGCTTATAAAAAAACAGCATAAACCAGAACTTGCTATGAAATTTATGAGATATTTAAGACAAATGTATGATAAAGTTGAGGGTTTCAAAAGTAAACAAGATAGGGCTAATTTTATATTGAAAGAAACAACCAAAGAGAAATTAAAGAAATTTGAGGAGTTAAACAACTATGGGGAGTATAAAGTAGACTTTATAGGACATCTTATTGAGCTTATGATTAAAATGGAAAAGAATACTCCGCCTGAAAAACCAGCAAGAGTTTTTAGAGAGTTAATGGATGCTTTGATTCAAGAAAAAGAAATATTTGCTATTGTAAGCAAGGCTACACAAATCAGCTAATTATTTCTCTTTAGATTTCTTTTCTTTTAATCCTTCAAGAACATCAATTAAAATTTGTATATTTATATCATTTTTTTCTAAAGTTAAATTTGTCTTTCCAGATCTAAACAGAAGTATATCTTCAGTTGTTTGAGGCACTTGCATTTCCATATTTTCTCCAAAAGGGTTTTCTACGACGGAAACATTCCCTTCCCTTATACGAGATATAGCATCTATATAAATTTTTCTGATTTTTTCTGCTTCTTTACTGCCTTTTTCTCTGTCGTTTGTAACCTCTATTAGTTGGGTTCTAAATTGCTCAATAGTAGGAGATTTTGTTTTTAGGCGTGAATTGAGTTTCTCAAATAGAGGAACCCCAATTATCATCTCTCTTATCTCTTGACTTTTTTCCTGTGGAGTTGTTGGATTTGCTAATATCTCTGCTCTTTTTGTTGCCTGATATTCTCTCTTATCCATAATACCATATTTACGAACATCTCCCATCTTGACGAGGAAAGTCCCTGAACTTGCACTTTTATGGCCTACTCTTGCTGCAAATTCGTTAACATCATTAACTTTCTTATGAAATTCATTTACAAGGATCTCGGCTACTTTAACTGCTTCTTTTACACTGACTTCAGGGTATTCATATGTTCCTATTTTTCCCATACTTTTATATGATAGCCACCTTTAAAAACCTTTCTCTGCGTTCTCTCATCGTTTTTCTAAACCGATGACAAGCCGATTAGAACAGATAAATATATAAACTCATTTCTGTTGAATATAATAGGACTTAAGTCTAACCTCATAATAATCGCCTGTCCCCAGAACAGGAAAGAAATTAAGAGGTGGCTGAAGTCTGT
>Ga0315273_10013345_pt1 | contig 10551 bp, 7 predicted proteins | sample YL17G02_0_MG_FD_205753 | JGI IMG/M metagenome (GOLD analysis project Ga0315273, IMG submission 205753) | Sediment microbial communities from Yellowstone Lake, YNP, Wyoming, USA - YL17G02_0 | ecosystem: Environmental > Aquatic > Freshwater > Lake > Sediment | place: USA: Wyoming | collected... | reverse complement strand
AGCGAATTCCTGCCGGCTGCGGGGGCAATTTTGGAAGGAAAAGACGAGCAGACGAAGAAATATCTTGGGCAGGAGGCCGACATGGCGCAATGCGAAAAATGCGGTTATTACCTGGATGTGTTCGACACGAGTTGTCCCCGCTGCGCGCACATGGCGGCGGAGAAGTGCGAGATTTGCGGCAAACAGGGGATTGCAGGAGTTTGCAAGCAATGCCATAGGGAGTGCTGCTCGACCTGCCAGCCGCAGAAGGACGGGCTTTGTCGGGCCTGCGCGCCGGAGCAATATGCCACGGCGCCGGTACCCAATGCCCCGCCCCAGCTTCTTCGAGGCATATCCTATTCCACCGGCTTCTTCGACAGCGTCGGCAGGGCCTTTACCTTCATAGGCCAGAGTATGGCAATGGCTTTTCGGGACAAGGATATCATGCTGCCATCGCTCTTTTCGCTGATTATCAACGGCAGCATTGTGGGCTTGATAATTTGGGCGACACAGCACAATGAGCGGCTGAAGGCGTTCCTGCATGATAGACATTCCTCCGACTGGACGATGGAGATTATTTTTCTTGTGCTGGGCTTCATCAGCTATGTTATCACATATTTCTTTATGGGGATGACGGTGCATCTGGTCAGCGCGCGTCTGCATGGTCGGGATGCGAAATTGGGAGAAGCTTTCGGAGATGCCGCGAAGAATGTGCTGGCGCTGGTGATGCTGGCGGGAGCGTCGGCGGCGATTTCATTCGCCGCATCAAAAGCGAAGAAACACACTTCCCTTGCGGGCGATATGGCGATAGGAGCAATGGAAACGGCCTGGGCGGTGGTAACCTATCTGGTTGTGCCAATCATCATTCTTGAGGACGTGCCCCTGGGCAAGGCCTTTGGAAGAGCGAAGGTGTTGCACCGCAGTAATCTTATGCCTATAGCCGTGGGAGAAATCGCGGTTATTGTGCTGAATCGAATTCTAATTTTCATCGTGGTGTTTGGCTTTGTGGCGGCCGGCGTGTATGCCGCTTTTATGCATCAGCGGGCGCTATTGACGACCATTATCATTAGCGGCGCGGCGGTCTTTCTTGCGACCATAACCTTTACGGAATTCGTGCGCACGGCCTATTATACCTGTCTCTATCTCTGGGCGGCGGAACGGGAGAAGGTGGGCGAGACGGCGCGGATTCCGGCGCCGTTAGCGGCGGCACTGGGACATAGATAGGGCAAAGGTAAAGGGGAAAGGGTCAAAAAAGAAAAGGATTGAGTTGTCAGTTGTCAGTTGTCAGTTGAGAGTTGTCAGTTGTCAGTTGTCAGTTGAGAGTGGCTTGGAATTTGAAAACCGGGCTTTTTTTATTGCTCTCCAGTTATGCAAACTAAAGATTGCTAGTTCTATAATTTTCCGCTATGCAAAAAGAGGACTTTTCAGCGGGCTTGTGGTATGATAGAGATAACGAATAGGAAAGACCCCATTTTCGGTTGTGTGCGAAGGCACAACAGACTAAAGCCTTGAGGCATAGATTGCGCCATGCTGCGGTCTAAGAGCGAAATCCCAGACAGGATATTGAACCAGACGGCGTATAGCATAATACGCTGATTGATGGCATCCCATTAGCAGTACTATTCACACATATGGGGCAGCTTAATATGCGAAAATACCAATCACTAAAAATATTTCTTATTCCCATATTGGTCTTGTTGCTTTGGGCGGCGCCTTATGGCATGGGGGCAAAACACCGGGCCAAGCAGATAAAATTGGATGCGGGCCAACTGCAGCAACGGCTGCAGAATATTGCGCATCAAAAGAACGTCATACGTTACAACCTGCGGCGTGCCAAGCAAAAAGAGAAAGTGGTAAATATTCAGCTCAATAATGCAGAACAGAAGCTGGAACAAAAGCGCCAACACCTGCAGGAGGTTTCCACCGAATTAGTAATCAGCCGCGCGGAGCTTTCGCGCGCCAGGAAATCGCTGGCTGTCAGCGAAGCCAATCTCGACCGGCATCAGGACGCGTTGAGCGAAAGACTCCAGCTTATTTATGAGCGAGGCGATATAGGGGTGCTGGAAGTGCTGCTCCAAGCGAGCAGTTATGCCGACTTTGAGAATCGCCTTTATATGCTAAATCAATTCATGGATCAGGATGTAAGCCTGCTGGAGGGTTATGAGAGCGCGCAGCAGGAAAAGACGGTAGCAAAACGCGCCGCTTCGGAGAGCGCGCAGCAAGTGGCTGATCTGAAAGATAAGGCACTGGCGGCGAAAGAGCAAGCGGCTGAGCAAAAACGCAAGACCGCGGCGTTGAAACAGAGCATCCAGCAGCGGCGAGCAATCATGGAGCGCTCGCTGATAGAGATGGAGCAGGCTTCGCGCGACGTATCGGCGATGTTGCGACGGCTTCAGAATACTCCGGCAGGCCGCAAGCGCTATGCGAAACGTTTTTCCGGCGGCTTCTTGCGACCCGTATCCGGCGAGGTGAGTTCTCCCTATGGTTATCGGGTGCATCCCATATTGGGGGGCCGCAGGATGCATACCGGTGTAGATATGAGGGCCTCTTCCGGCACTCCTATTAAGGCGGCGGCGGCGGGCTATGTAGTCTGGGCGAGCCGGAAGGGGGGTTATGGCAATTGCGTGATTATAGATCATGGGGGCGGCGTGGCCACACTATATGGGCACTGCTCCAGCCTGGCGGTATCCGCGGGACAGGAAGTATCCCAGGGCGACACCATCGCCTACGTCGGCTCAACGGGGCTGTCAACGGGGCCGCACCTGCATTTCGAGGTGCAGCGCAACAGCTCTCCTGTTAATCCCGGATTTTGAGGCAAGGCGGTCCGCGAAATAATTTGTCGGCCGGAAAACAAGTATATTTATATTTTCTCGAATTTTGTGGTATAATGAAGTGAAGTAAGGGAAGTGCCTGCAAAGATGGCTTTTAGTTGTCCCTGCTTTTCACCGAGTCTAATTTCCCAAAGTATAGTTTCCCTTAGCAGACTTGTGATAAAGTCATTTTGCCGAGATTTGGCTGGCGCAGTTACGCTCGGATTTTTGTGTTAGCCAACAGGGAAGGGACTTTATCCCTTCCCTGTTAGGTGATTGGGCAGACTAGGCTTGGCCAAGACACTATCCCAACAATTCCGTGGAATGGGCCGTTATATTCAAAACTCCTCTATCGGGAATTTTGAACCTAGCGGAGATGGAAATCTGAGCCATTTTCCATGCGCATTTCAAAGCCGAACCTGGGTATAATGGGATAGACATGGCTTTTGAAATGCGCCCTGGTCGTGCCATTAGATTCAGACGATGGGCTTAGAGCCGGCGCGGTAAGAGCCGCAGAATAGCAAATTCATTTGTGGAACCTCAGGCAAATCCGATGAGTTCAGAATGAAGTTCTTTTCATTACGCCGCAGCGTCGTCCAAGCATAAACCACATATTTTTTATGCAGCGAACGGAAAGCATCATACACTTCTAAGTTTTGGAAATTGACTCGCCTGAGCGAGTCAGGAGGTAACTAGCATGGCCATAGAACTGGCGGAATTGGAATCAAAGACGGTAGAAGAGTTGCAGCAAGTTGCGGAGGAGTTGAATGTCAGCGATGCCGCGAGTTTGGACAAGCATAATCTTGCGGTGAGAATTCTACAAGTGCAGGGAGAGCAGGAAGGCCAGATGGTGGCCGAAGGGATTCTTGAAATCCTTCCTGAGGGATTTGGCGTGCTGCGCGTGGGAATGAATTATGCCACCAACAGCCCCCGGGACATTTATGTTGCGCAGGCCCAGATAAAGCGCTTTGCATTGAAGACGGGAGATGCGGTGCTGGGCCTTGTGCGACCGCCCAAAGAAGGAACGCCGGAAAAATTAATGAGCCTGCTGCGCGTGGAGGCAATCAACGGGGATTCGCCGGATGTGGCGCGGACCAGAGTGCACTTCGATGATCTCACTCCGATTTATCCCACGGAGAGATTGCGCATGGAGACCAACTCCAAGAACACCTCGGGCCGCTTCATAGATATCATCGCGCCCATAGGCATGGGGCAGCGCGGGATGATCGTCTCTCCTCCCAAGGCGGGGAAGACGACGCTGCTCAAACAGATTGCAAATTCGGTAACCACCAATCATGAAGCGGTAGTTTTGATGGTGTTATTGATTGACGAGCGCCCGGAGGAAGTAACGGATATCCGCCGCTCCGTCAAAGGCGAGGTAGTGGCTTCCACCTTCGACGAGACGCCGGAGAACCACCTGCGCATCCAGGAGATCGTATTGGAGCGGGCCAAGCGGCTGGTGGAAAGGAAGAAGGATGTAGTTATCCTGTTGGACAGCATTACCCGGCTGGGTCGAGCTTCCAACCTGACGGTCTCGCCCAGCGGGCGCACGTTATCCGGCGGTCTTGATCCCAGCGCATTGATCAGGCCGAAACGGTTTTTTGCCGCGGCGCGCAATATCGAAGAGGGCGGCAGTCTCACCGTGATCGCCACCGCGCTGGTGGATACCGGCAGCCGCATGGATGACATGATTTTCGAAGAATTCAAGGCTACCGGCAACATGGAACTGGTGCTCGTCCGCGACTTTGCCGATCGCGGGCTCTTCCCGGCGATTGATGTACAGCGCTCCGGCACGCGCCATCAGGAGTTGCTCTTTACCAAAGATGAGTTGCAGCGGGTATGGCAGCTGCGCAAGGTGCTCAATCATCTGGAACCGGCGCAGGCAACGGAACTGGTGCTCACTGGTTTAACTAAATATGCGACCAATAAGGAATTCCTGAAGATGGTTGAGAAGGAATTGCGCGCGTAGACTGTCAAAGGGGGGTGGGCAAAAGGAAGAACTCCCCCTATCCGCATCACAGGCAGCTAATGGCTAAGGCGCCGCGCTTAGCATGAAATCAGAATGTTGAATTGGTAATCTGGCAGCATGGAATCAATACGCCCCAGGCAAGTATTCATCATTGAGATAGTAGAGGCGCTAAAAGGACTGTCCGAGCCTCTCATTACCCACCGCGTTATCTTGCAGGATGAAGACCATCATCGCTTCGGACTGCAGGTGGGGCCCTGTGAAGCGCTGGGCATCCAACTGGCGTTAAAAGAGCATCTCGTTCCCAGGCCGATGACGCATGATTTGATTCATAATGTGCTCGGCCGGTTAGGGGGCCGGATTGAGAGCGCGCTGATCGAACGGCCGGCTAGTTCGCTGAGAGCAAGAATCAGAATCCAGACGACCTCGGGCGCGTATGCTCTGGAAGCAAATCATGGAGACGCCATTGCCCTGGCGCTGAGAGCTAATGCTCCGATTTATGCCACTGAAGAGGTTTTTTTTAAGACCGAGGAACCGGAATAGCGGCGGCTCCCAACATTTTCGCGCTCATTTTCAAAAGTAGGGCCTGGCATTGATACTCCTCCCACGCAATCCGCCTTTGTGCTAGTATAATTTGCGAGCGGGCAAAAAAGATTTGCTCTGCATTAACTTTCTTGCGGAGTCTTGTTCATGGTCATAATTATGGAATTGGAGGCCACGGCGGCCGAAGTCAATGCGGTAATTGAGGAGATAGAAAAGGCCGGATTTCGCGCCTTTGTGAATCCGGGAGTGGAAAGAAAAGTCATTGCCCTTTTGGGGGCGATGGATATACAAAAAGCGCAGTTGGCGGACCATTTTGCGGCGCTACCGGGGGTAGAGCGGGTAACGCGCATTTCCGCTCCGTATAAACTTGTGGCCCATGCCACGCGGCCGGAAGGAACGCAGATACAGATCGGGGATGTTACCATCGGGGGAGGCACCTTGACAATTATCGCCGGCCCCTGCAGTGTAGAAAGCCCTGAGCAGACCCTGGAGACGGCGCGGCTGATAAAAGCGGCCGGCGCCAACATGCTGCGGGGCGGCGCCTTCAAACCTCGCACTTCTCCTTATAGCTTCCAGGGACTGGGGAAGCAGGGGCTGGAAATACTGGCGGAGGCGCGCGCGGAGACAGGCCTGCCCATCGTTACCGAAGTGATGGATATTGAGGATGTAGAGTTGGTGGCGGAATATGCGGATATGCTGCAAATAGGCGCGCGCAATATGCAGAACTATCGCCTATTGCAGCGTGTCGGCAGGCTGAACAAACCGGTTTTGCTGAAGCGAGGACCGGGCAGCCGCATTCAAGATTTTCTTATGGCGGCGGAATATATCATGGTGGAGGGAAACCACCAGGTGGCGCTCTGCGAGCGCGGCATCACTACTTTTGAGGACGCCACCCGCTATACTTTGGATATCAGCGCGGTGCCGGTGATCAAACATCTCAGCCATCTGCCGATATTAGTGGACCCAAGTCACAGCGCGGGAGAGTGGCGCTATGTTGCTCCGCTGGCAATGGCGGCGATTGCGGCCGGAGCGGACGGCCTCTTGGTGGAGGTGCATCCGAATCCTGCGGCAGCCCTGTCAGACGGCCCTCAGGCGCTCAAGCCGGAAAGATTTCGCGCGCTCGTGGCCGATATTGCGCGCATGGCAAAAGCATTAGGACGCACCGTCAGTCTGCCCCCAGAGGAATGATGAAGAAGCCTGCCCAGATGTCTCGCACAACCACTCAAAACCAGGACGGGCTGTCTGAAGTCCTTTCCGATTTGCAGCCCGATGCTGATCCTTATGCCAGGATTGCCTCTTTTTACGACCGGCTCATGGCGACGGTTCCCTATGGCAGTTGGGTGGATTATATCGAGCAGGTTATGCAGGTCTCGCAGTTTAAACCTGCGCGCATTCTGGATGTTGCCTGCGGGACCGGCACGGTGGCCCTTATGCTGGCGCGGCGGGGCTATCAAGTAACGGGGATTGACAAGTCCGAGGCGATGCTGGAGGTGGCGCGAAAGAAGGCCGCGGCGCGAAATTTGGATATTCCCTTTCTCTGTCAAGACGCGGCGCAATTGAAATTGAAAAGAACAGAGAAGTTCGATCTTGCCCTGTGTCTATATGACAGCCTGAATTATATTCTTGATAATGACGGGCTGCTTGCCGCGTTTCGCGCTATTAGGCGGACTTTGCGGCCGGAGGGCATGTTCTTTTTCGACCTTAATTCTTTGCACTCGTTTCAGGCCGAACTTTTTACGCAGCGGAGTTCGCACAATGCCAAGGTGCGTTATGCTTGGGTAAGTAAGTTTGATCCCTATTCCCGTTTGGCGCGGATAGCCATGCACTTTGCGCCTCCCAGCGGAAAGCCCTTTAATATTGAGCATTACCAACGGGCCCATCTGGTGGAGGAAGTAGTGGGGCTTTTGCGAAAAGCGCGCTTTCGCCTTGTGCAAATGTATGATGCCTATAGCCTGCTGCCGGCCGGGAGCGCCAGCGAGCGCATTTTTTATCTTGCCCAAAAGCCGGCGAAAAGATAAGATACAAGTTGAGAGTTGAGAGTTGAGAGTTGAGAGTCGTGGGTAAGTATTTGAAGTTTCCCGACTCAGGACTCAGGACTTATGACTCAGGACCCAGAGACTCGTCTGTCGCGGAGGGGTGTCCGAGCGGTTTAAGGAGGCGGTCTTGAAAACCGTTGCACGCCAATAACGTGCCGGGGGTTCGAATCCCTCCCCCTCCGCTCTGCGTCGCTCCGCCAAAACGGAGCTATGCAGAGCGAGTGAGGTGAGATTAGAGAGTAGAAAGTAGATTAACTTCAACACCAAAGACAGTAAAAACAATCGGTTCTTTTAAATTAGTTCTCACCGAACGTCTTGCCCCGAGCAGAGTCGAGGGGTCTACTCTCAATTGTCTTCTTTCTGGCTTGCCCCGCTCTGCCAACTTATCCTCACCAATCGGCTTATTCTGAACGGAGTTGAGACACGCGTGCCATGGGCACCAAAATACGACTCACATCTCCATTTTCAACACTTAGTGGTTAAAAAATTGCAATTTGAGGCTTTTGGCTATTTAGCAAAATGGCCCGGTCAAACGATAAAGTAAATGAGGCGGGGGGAAAGTGGACGCCTCGGAAAGGAGGTGGGTGATGGCGAAATTTACACTCGCCCCCGGAGCAGGGCGCCGCTAGTCAGTCAACTATCGGAGAAATGCTCCCGGGCCGTCGTGAGTCCCACTCCGGCGGCCCGCCTTAGTTTTTCTTCGTGTCTTCGTGGTTCAGGAAGTTGAGGTTGCGGGTGGAAATGCTCGCCGAATTACTCAGTTCTTCAGCAACCTTGAGACTTCGCCGCCGGCGCGGTCATGGCCGAGGTTTTGGGCCTGCTGGTAGGAATTGATGGCGGATTGTATGCGGCCCATCTCCTCATAGGTGCGGCCCAGCAGGAAGCGATAATCGGCGTTTTGGGGGTCATTTTTGATCAATATGATAAAGTAGCCGACGGCTCTTTCATATTCCCCGCGGTAGCGCAAGGAATTGGCATTCAGCAGATATTCGCTGATGTCATGTTGGCTGAGCGGCTCCAGCCGGCTGGTATCGAACTCCAACTGTTCCCAATCGAGCCCGTAATTGCCGACAAAGAGGCCGCGAAAATCCAGCGAATATACCTTTTCCCGAAATTCCTCTTTCAGCGTCTCGACCTTATTCTTATATCCTCCGCGGCGCTTCTGCAGCGCTTTATCCGGCTGTAAAATTTCAGTTTCCGTCGCTAACTCTATATCCTCGTCTTCCAGCAGTTCCGCAACAGACGGCTCAACCAGCGCGGCCGCGAGCGAGGTTTCCGCGATTTCCTCAATTGCCTTAGTTTCAGGGATTATCCCGGTTGAAATTGCCGTTTCCGGCGTCAGAACTTCTTCAACCTTTTCCTCGATTGGAGGGGCAATTGCCGCGCTAGGTTCCGGCGCGGACTCGATGAGCGCGGATTCAATCAATGCTGTTTCCACCAAATCGGATTGCTGAGCTTCCGGCGCCGCCGCATCTTCTTTATCGGTCGGAATCTCTATACGGGCATGCAGGGAAAAGAGCTTAACGCTCTCATTTGGATAGGGCACGCGTTTGACCATATCCCGCATCTTGATCTCTTCGGCCCTGGAGGCGGGAATGGAGTTTGGGGCATTATTGATAATAAGGAAACAGTTGTGACTCAGGGCGGCATGTATCTGCTCGGCCAGCTCCCGCTCCTCCTGATACTGATCCGGCTTGTGCTCGGCAAGCGCCTGCAGAAAATTGGGCGAGACCGCTTCGGCCAATACGGAGGCGAGAGAGTAGTCGCCCACGACGCCTTCAAAGCGCCCCCGGCGCTCGATGCGCCCGGGCATATCTTTGATGCCGATGGTAATAAGCACATCCGCTTGTGACATATCGCTGGTTTGATTAAATGCTGTTGCCATAGTAACCGCCCGTTCATTAAAGTATGAATTATGAAGGATGAAGGACTTGCCCGCCTTCATCCTTGCCTTTGGCCCTGCTCCATTCTTGCCAGCATCTCTTGCGCGACGGCTTTATAGCTTATTGACGCCGATGCTTCAGGCTGGCTTAAAATCATGGGAAGATTGCCGAATTCGGTCTCGCTGACCTGGATATTGCGCGGAATAACATTATCGAAGAGATAGCCGGCGCTGAATTCCGCCTCGATGCGTTCTCTGAGCAGACTCAAAATAGCATGGTCCAAGGCCGTGTTTTTATCAAAGAGAGTTATCAGGATACCCAGTAGTCTGATCTCCGGGTCGAGCTGGCGGTAGAGGGAGCGAATCGTCTGCGCGATCAGGGACATGCCCTGGAGCGAATAATAACGCGGCTGCACAGGCACAATCAAATCCGTCGCCACCATCAGCGCATTCAGGGTCAGCAAATCAAGCGAGGGAGAGCAATCAATCAACATGTAGTCATATTTTTTTGTGTAAGAGGCGCGGGCATGCTCGAGCAACTTCGTGCGCAGCCGGGTTTCGCGGCCCACTTCGGCAACCAGGGCCTTGTTAGTGGAAGTCAAGGAACTGCTGGCGGGCACCAGGTCCAGTCCCCTGATGTCGGTCTTGATGATGGCGTCAGACAGGGGTGCGCGCTCATCCGTCAAGAGGAGTTCGGGGCGGTTGGTCAACCTGGCAGGATCAATGCCAATGCCCAGGGTTGCATTGCATTGAGGATCCATGTCGGCGAGCAGAACCTGCCGCCCCTGCTCGGCAAGGCAAACGGCCAGGCTTACACATGAGGTGGTCTTGGCCACTCCGCCCTTTTCGTTTGAAAAGGCAATAACCCGCAGGCCGCCATAGTCATATTTGGCGCTGCGTGGCGAGGCGCTTTCCGGCTTCATCCTTCACCTGCTTCTATGTTGGTTTTGAATACTAGACTAAACTTTACTACAAATCAGGGCTGCTATAATTGCTTGGCAAATGAAGCCAATGATAAGAGGCAATGGCAAATTACCTCATACATAATACAAAACATTCTTTTGACATTAAATGTAGCACAGCAGGTAATGGCTTGTCAATAATTTGGCGGCCAAAAAGTGCAGTTACGCACAGAATGCCATCCTGCCGTCAGCAATCTCAATCGGCACTTATTAATAGGGCCATAAAGCTACTAAAATAGAATACCTCAATTTCATCGAATTCTGTTATTCTTTGAGCGTTTTTTTAGGGAAAATCGCGTCATTTTTACATGACTGATTCCGCCGTGGTCATTGTCGCGATAAAAAGCGCTTGACTCGCGTGGCATCTATCCTT
>Ga0315273_10013344_pt1 | contig 10551 bp, 8 predicted proteins | sample YL17G02_0_MG_FD_205753 | JGI IMG/M metagenome (GOLD analysis project Ga0315273, IMG submission 205753) | Sediment microbial communities from Yellowstone Lake, YNP, Wyoming, USA - YL17G02_0 | ecosystem: Environmental > Aquatic > Freshwater > Lake > Sediment | place: USA: Wyoming | collected... | reverse complement strand
ACGGGGCGTCAGACCCGCGATCTCTCCCGACTTGCGCTGTTTGCGCCAAGTGGTGAGGTGCGACGAATACAGGCCCTCACGCCGCAAAAGAGCCGCAATCCCGCCGGGCCCACCTTGGTCGGCTTCATGTAGGATCCGCCGCTTGTATTCGGCAGAGAAGCGCCTGCGCATTGCTTTGCTGTCGACCTCGGGGTTGGCCATGGCGGAAGGCTTGGTCGCCGGCGCCGCCAGGGGGATGGATGCCCCGGAGTGGAGGGAAGGCGAGCGAAGCGAGACTTCCCGGAACGGAGGGGCATCCATCCCCATCTCTCTGATCATAGATTGTGCTATTCCCATTTCCTTTTTCTCCCTACCCTCTACATTAAACACACCTTGGGGAGAGTCCGGAGCTTATCCGTCTTCCCACGCCATGCATTGATTACGTGATTAGCCACGAGCTTTGCCACTTGAAGATCTACAAACATAATCGCGACTTCTACGCACTTCTTGCAAGATGCATGCCCGATTGGATGTCCCGCCGCGAGCGCCTGAACCTCCTCGCTGTTCAGAATTAAACCCGGAAGTGGTCCGAGGATCCGACTTTCTGCTGAAGTTCGTAGAGTTTGGCGTATTTGAAAAAGACCGAGACCGCTCCCATGATGGCCACCATCAGCCCGGGGACGCCATCGAGGAAGCCGCGCTTCAGCAGGTAGGCTCTGGCGAAGGCCGCGATAGGATTGCCGAACATCTTCGGAGCCGCGGAAATTTTTCCTCTCTGGCAATAATCCCCGGCGGCAAGAGCGGAGTAGGTCTCCAGGCGCTTCAGATAATCCGACAGGCTTCGGTAAGTGTAATGTTGGATCTCCCCTTTCAGCCGCCCCGGCTCTCCCTGAGTTTTGACCGACTCGTGCACCCTTCCCCCCTGCCAGCGCGAGCGCCTGCGGTCGAAGAGGCGCAGCTGGTAGTCGGGATACCAGTCGCCGTGCCGGATCCACCGGCCCATGAAAAACGCGACTCGCGGTATCCGGTAGCCCGGGTGCGATAATCCGCCGCGGCGCAAAACACCGATCTCCTGCTGCAGTTCGGGGCTGGGGCGCTCGTCGGCATCCAGCGAAAAAATCCAGTCGCAGGCGGCCTTGTCCAGGGCGAAGTTCTTCTGATCCACGAAGCCGGTCCAGTCCCGATGAAAAATCCTGTCGGTGTAACGGCGGCAGATGTCGAGCGTCCCGTCGGTGCTGCCGCTGTCGACGACAACAATCTCGTCGGCCCAGCCGAGCGACGCCAGCGCGCCTTCGATGTTGGCCCTCTCGTTGCAGGTGATCAGAGTTGCTGAAACCGGTTCCATGGAATCAGGCTCGTCGCCGGACTGTTTGCAGCCGCAGGAATCCGGATCGCTGCTGCGAACGGACACTGTGAACTTCGTTTTTCTGATCAGGGCCCGCGCTACGCCTTCCGCAGCGCGATGGGTGCGGTGCGGTAGAACTGTTCCAGCAGCCGCAGCAACTCGACATCGGAGCGGGCCATGGTCTGGCGGGCAATGCGCCGCTTCCGCACGACAACGGGCAGATGCGCCAGCCCGGTAAAAACCGCCCAGTAAAAACGCCAATCCAGTATAAGCCAGCTGGTAAGAAATCGGGCCGCAATCGTAAAAACGTGGCTCCGGAACATGCCGGGGTCGTGGAGCAGCATCCAGTGCATGAGGATCCGGCTGCGGCGGGAGAGCTTGTCGAGTGCGCGGCGGCTGTAGCGTTTGTCCATGGTCTGGCTGGCATCGTGGTAGGCGACGCTGCGGGGCTCATACTTGACGAGCCAGCCCCGTTTCCAGCCGCGGTAGGAGATTTCGACATCTTCGACCATCGCGGCCAGGGGATCAAACCCGCCCACTTCCAGGAATTTCAAGCGATCGAACGCCGAGAAGGCGCCGATGGCAGTAAAAGACAAGAGCGTCAAATCCCGCTGCTTTTCCAACAGGACATCGTAATTTTCGTAAGTGCTCCACATCCCGCGGCGGAAGTGCGCAACCTTGCCCCCGTTGCAGAAAACATCCCCTTTTTGATTGAAGATTTTTCCGGTAACCGCGAAGACTTCCGGCTCGGCGAAGTGCTCCGCCATCGGGGCGATACAGTCCGGCTCGAGGCGCACATCGTTGTTGAGCAGCAGCGCAATGGGGCAGCGGGCCTTTTCGAACCCGGTCTGGCAGGCCGCAGCGAATCCGCGATTATGTTCATGAACCGCGAGGACCACCTGGTCCAGGTAATGCGCACCAATCCAGTCCGGCGTGCCGTCGCCGCCGGCGTCATCGACGACGACAATTTCCACCTTGCCCTGTCCGGTCTCCCGGTAGGTTTCTGCGGCGGCAACTACGGAAGGGAGATAGGCCTCCAGCAGATGTTTCCCCTTCCAGGTTGGGATGACGATGGAAACGTCCATGAAAAGGCGTGGCTCTCGGAGAAACCGATCAGACCCCCAATACCTTCAGGTTCCCAACCAGCGTGCCGGTCAGTTCATCTTGAATTCGGTGTTTGTGGTGATGGTGCGGTTCGAGATCTTATCCGTCACTCGCACGGAAAGCATGTACTTGCCGGGCGCGAGTGTCTTCAGCGGGATATTGCCCAGCACCACGACGCGCTGACCCGAGAAAAACTGCACCGAATCCCCCGCCAGGTCTTTCAGCTCCTCAACCACCTTGTCGCCGGATTTGATGGTGTAGGTGATCTCCAGAGAAGGTTTCAGACTGGTCTGGTCGATGGTGGCGTTGTAGATCTGCATATAGGGAAGCAGGGTCTGCCCCGGGCGATATTCCGCATTGACGTTGGGCTGAACCTTGAGATCGCCAATGACGAACTGCCCCAGCTGGTCGGAGTTGTTGGGCAAACTTTCGATCTTGTTTGCGAGAATCACGCTGCTGCACTGCAGTTCCTCGGCATCGTACTTCGGGACGGGAATTCCGCGCTGGATGACGCCGGTATTGCCGCTGTTGATGTCCTTCAGTACGAGATCGAGCTTGAATCGTTGCGCCGGGGGCAGGCCGACGATGTGCTGGTAGGTCGAACGCTGCTGCTTCCCGGTATTGAAATTGGCGTCGGAGTATTCCACCGTGACGGTGTCTTCCCATTCCGCGATGATCCTGTTGGTCAGGCTGGTCACCACCGCATAAATATTCACCGCTGCCCGGTTGACCTCGTATTCCTTCTTGAACTCCAGGTTCTTGTTTTGCAGCTCGAGAGTTATGGGCACCAGCACCTTGTCGCTGGCGAGGCGGATGAAATCCGTGCGCAGATCGTAGGGCAGGTTATTGAACGTGACCTTGGTCGACACCATGCTCCTGAGATCGTCGAACTTGATCTGGGGCGGGCGCTGCAGGTTGAAATACTGCGCCATGCGCTCGAAGGGCTGATCCTTGGCTCGCATGTAGCTGTTCTGACTCGGATCGTTGGCCGCGGAAGGATTGAAGTAGGGCCGGTCCTGCTTCTGGCTGAGGCCCATTTCTTCATTCAGGGTCAAGCCGGCTCCCGGGACGAACATGAGGGCGTCTTTTTCATCGGGGCTCATGGCGATTCTGTATTCACCGCTCATGGATTTGTCGACAAACTCGATTTCGATGTCGTCGCCGATACCGTCGATATGGCGATAGCGCCAGCGCTCGAAAGGAAAGGTGGATGTCGTTCCGCCGCCTTCATAAATCTCGCGGTTGTAGGTTCCGCCCGAGGGGTGCGATTCAATCTCGGCAGGTTGGCCGTACATGATGTAGATGCGGCCCCGGTCCGTCTTCCAGCCCGGGATCCCCGAGGCGAAACGCTCATTCGAGTATGCGATGCGACGATAGTGCTCCTCTTTGAATTCGTTGTCCGGCGTCCGGGGATCCGAATCTCGGCGCAGCCAGAACTGTTCGATGAAGCTTTCCCTCTCCTCATCGGCCTGCAGATCCTTGAATACCTTCTTCTCCTCGTCGGAGATGATGTAAACGACGTCCTCGTCGAGCCACTTTTTGTAGTACTGGGCGCGTGAACCCTCCAAAACCTTCCCCTTTTTAGGTTTTACCACATTCGCCTTTTGCGGGGGAGTGGAAAGCTTTTGCTGCTGTTCGCCGGCGCTGCTAAGCCCGGCGATAAGGCAAGAGGCGATGATGAGAACCGATAATGCAGGTATTCGAGTGCTGCCCATGGGAGACTCCAAAGGAAAACCCGGATTTACGAAGAAATTATAGGTCCTTTGGAGGCAGACTGTCAAATCCAGTGGGCAGTGGGCGGAAAAGCAATGATCGATACGCGATTGGATACGACTGCTCACTGCCCACTTCTCACTGCCCACTGTGTGTGCCACTACTCGTAGCGGAGCGCTTCGATCGGGTCCAGTCGGGAGGCTTTGCGGGCAGGATACCAGCCCGCGCCGATTCCGATACCGCCGGCGAAAGAGAACGCCATGCCGATGGCCGTGGTGGAAACGAGCGTCGGCCATCCCAGGAAGTCGGAAATCACCTTGGAGGCGCTTATGCCACAAATGATGCCGACCACCCCGCCAAAGACGGCCAGCACCACCGCTTCGGTTAAAAACTGGAACTGGATATCCCCGCCGGTGGCCCCGACCGCCATGCGGATGCCGATTTCGCGGGTTCGTTCCGTAACCGACACGAGCATGATGTTCATGACCCCGATGCCCCCGACGATCAGGCTGACGAATGCGATGCTGCCCAGGAGCAGGGTCATCACCTGGTTCGAGGAGTTGGCCAACTCGGCGATATCGGACAAGTTGCGGACCATGAAGTCGTTTTCGTCGCTGGCCGGAATCCGGTGCCGCTGGCGCAGGAGGTCGGTGATCTGCGACTCCGCGGTGGAGGACGCCGCCTGGGAAACGGCAGAGACCATGATGCTCTGAATGTAGGTGATGCCGAGCATCTTCTTCTGGACGGTGGTGTACGGCGCGAGGATGGTATCATCCTGATCCTGACCCATTCCGCTCTGGCCCTTCGATTTCAATACTCCGATGACCCGCCAGGGCGAGTTTCGGACACGAATCTCCTGGCCGATAGGGTCCTGGCCGGGGAACAGATTATCGACGACGGTCTTGCCCAGAATGCAGACACGCTGGGCCGAGTTCTCATCCTGCTCGGTGAAAAACGAACCGCTCTCAACATCCCAAAGGCGGATAGCCGAGAACTTGGTGTTAACGCCCTGGACGTTGCTGAACCAGTTCTGATTTCCAAAGACAATCGGCGCACTCGAGCGGACGACGGGCGAGGCATTTTTCACGGCTGAGCACTCGCGCTCAATAGCCTGGTAGTCTTCCACCGTGAGATTGCTCATCGTGCCGGCGCCGGAGCGTACGCCGCCATGGTTCCAGGAACCGGATTGAACATAGAGCATGTTGCTGCCGGCACTGGCGATCTGCTCCTGGATGGTTGCCTGCGCACCCTGACCGATGCTGACCATGGCGATGACCGCGCCGACACCAATGATGATGCCGAGCATGGTCAAAATCGATCGCATCTTATTGCGCCCCAAGGCGTTGAAAGCGACGCGGATGATGGTGAATAGAAAGATCATCAGTCCTCCAAAGCCGGCAGGCTTTTAACAATCTCGGATGCTATATTGCGCTTTTGAATCTGCTCGTCCTTGATGACACGCCCGTCACGGAACGTGATCACCCGCTTCGCGTAAGCGGCGATGTCGGGTTCGTGTGTAACCAGGATGATGGTCAGGAATTCTTTCTCGTTCAGCTCCTGGAAAACCTGCATGATCTCGACGCTGGTGCGGCTGTCGAGGTTGCCCGTGGGCTCATCGGCCAGCAGGAGCGACGGGGTGTTGACCAGCGAGCGAGCGATAGCCACACGCTGCTGCTGACCACCCGACAGCTGGGCTGGCACATGGTGGCTTCTGTCCCCCAATCCAACCCGCTCAAGGGCTTCCCTGGAGCGGCGATGCCGCTCCTTGGTGCGCATCCCGGAATAGATCAGCGGCAACTCGACGTTTTCTACGGCGGTGGTTCGGCTCAGCAGGTTGAACCCCTGGAACACGAACCCGACCCTTTCGTTTCTCACCCGGGCAAGCTCAATTCGGGAAAGGTCGGCAACATTTGTTCCCTCAAGAAGATAGACGCCGTCCGAAGGCTTATCCAGGCAGCCGAGCAGGTTCATGAATGTCGACTTGCCTGAACCGGACGCGCCCATAATGGCCACGAATTCCCCGCGGCGAATCTCCAGGGAGATTCCGCGCAGGGCGTGCACCTTATTTTCCCCCATCTCATAGACTTTGTGGAGGTTTTCGACCCGTATGATGGGGTACCCGTTGCCCGCGATAGCGCGCTGGGCTTCAACCGTGAGTTCCTGCTCTTTTCCGGACACTGCTGGTTCACCTGTTCCCGTGATGGAGTTAAGCCCGGCGCTCTCCCCGCTCCTAACGACGGGGACCGCCGCCGCCCATGCCACCCATCGGTCCGCCGAATCCGGGCGCACGAGTGGTATTTGTGGTTGCGGCCGGGCGGTTCGGATCGACTTCAAGTCCGATGATGATCTTGTCGCCTTGTTTGAGTTTGCCGTCCGCTATCTCGGTGGAAACGCCGTCCGTCAGTCCCAGCTTAATTACGGATGAACGCAACAGCTTGTCTTCCCCGAGAATCCAGACCGGAACGCGCCGCCCGCGCGAGGAGCGATTCATTGCCGCAGCCGGATCTCGCCGGGTCGTTGAACCCCCGCCGCCGCCGGATGCGCCGCGATTCCCGCCGCTGCCGCTCCCCATAGAGGGACCGCCGGAAGACGCCGTAGCGGTTGCTCCGGCCGAGGATCCGCCGCCGCCCGACATAGCCTTGGTAAATGCGTAATATTTCTCCTCGCCGCCCCGCTTGTAAGCTGCTTCCATCTCCGGATCAGACATGGTCGGGCGGAAGCGCAGGGCGGAGTTGGGGAATTTCAGGACATCTTCAACGCGCTCGATGAGGATCTTGACGTTGGCCGTCATTCCCGGTTTCAGCTTGAGCTGGGGATTCGGGACGTCGATGATGGCGTTGTAGGTCACCACACTCTGCACCGTGGTCGCCGCCAGGCGAATCTGGCTGATGGCGCCGGTAAAGGTTTCACCTATGTAGGCGTCTACAGCGAAACTTGCTTCCATCCCGGTCTTGATGCGGCCTACATCCGCTTCATCGATGTTTGTGTTTACCTGCATCTTGGTCAGGTCTTCCCCGATCGTGAACAGCGTGGGGGAGGAGAAACTGGCCGCGACAGTCTGCCCGCGGTCGATATTGCGGGCGATGACCGTGCCTGAAATCGGGCTGGTGATGATCGTGTGTGCAAGATTCAGCTTCGCAGAGTCCAGACTGGCATTGGCCTGAACCAGCCGGGACTGATCCGCTTTGTATCTTGCCTGCGCCGACTCGAGCTCAGCCTCCGTGGCCTTCTGACTCGCAATCGAGGCGTCGAGGTTGGATTGCGCGGTTTCGTCGTCATCCCTCGTTACCAAGCCCTGTTCGAAGAGCTCTTTTGTTCTCCTGAACTTGCGCTGTTTGTCGAGGACGTCGACCTTCGCCTTTTCCAGGTTGGCCCTGGTTGCGGCAATGGAGGCCGCATCATCGTTCAAAGTTGCTTCCGAAGTGCGGACATTGGCCTGCTGTTGTTCCATCTGAGCTTGAAATATGGCGGGGTCCAGCTTCGCCAGTAACTGCCCCTTCTTAACCTCGGAATTGAAATCAACGTACAGCTCCAGGATATTTCCCGAGACCTGGCTGCCAACCTGAACCGTCGTGACCGCCGCAAGCGTTCCGTTTGCAGCAACTTGCATCACGATATCGCCGCGGTCCACACTCGAGAACAGGTACTTGGGCTGGTCAGCTTTTACCCCGAGGAAACGCCACGCCCCGACTCCTCCCAGCGCCCCAATCACCACAAGAGATAACCACAAATATTTGCTTCGGTACCAACGGTTTGCCGCCATATATCCTCACTCGATTTGAGGGCTTGTCCTTATGCCGCCCTGATTATCACCCGATACCCGTGCAGGCCCGGGACCAACAATATATACGCGGACGGTCTGGAGTTATTACATGCTACGAATCCGGCCGAAATCATATTCTCTATTCCCTTGGCACAAAGTGGATACCACATGTTTGGTAAGGAGGCGGGAATCCCGGTAGATGTACACCATGGCTGGTGATATAACCTCTGCTATAATTTGCGTGCAGGATCCCACCCAGGACCTCGAGGGGACAATAATGACTTCGAATGATCTGAAAACCGAAGGCGGAGCGCTTCCGCTGACAGTGTTCTCCGAAGAAGAACAGCTCTTCTGCAGCAGCATTCGTGAGTTTGCCGACGAGAGGATCCGGCCCGCCTGCGCTCAGATGGATCGCGACGGGAAGATGGATCCCGATTTGATCCGGCAGTTCTTCGATCTTGGGTTGATGGGAATCGAGATTCCGGAGTCTTACGGCGGAGCCGGGGGCAGTTTCTTCATGGCGATTCAGGCTGTGGAGCAGCTCTCGCGCGTGGACCCGTCGGCTGCCGTTGTCGTCGACGTGCAAAATACGCTGGTGAACAATGCGATCCTGCGCTGGGCGACCGGGGAACAGAAGGAACGCTTTCTGAGCCGGCTGGCGAAGGATACCGTGGGGGCGTATGCCCTGTCGGAGGCAGGATCCGGCAGTGACGCTTTCGCACTCGCGACCCGGGCGCGGGAATCTGAGGGCGGGTATGTTCTCACGGGCAGAAAGCTGTGGATCAGCAACGCCGCCGAGGCCGGGATCTTCGTGATATTCGCCAATGTGCAGCCCGACCAGGGTTATCGCGGAATTACGGCTTTCATGGTGGATCGGGAGACGCCCGGCTTCTCGGTGGGAAAAAAGGAAGACAAGCTGGGAATCCGCGCAAGTTCGACCTGCGAACTGATTCTGGATGAATGTTTCGTGCCCCGCGACCGGGTTCTCGGACAGGTCGGCAAGGGGTACAAGGTTTCCATGGAAACGCTGAACGAAGGCCGAATAGGAATTGGCGCGCAGATGGTAGGGCTGGCGCAGGGCGCGCTGGAATGCGCAATTCGCTATGCCAAAGAGCGCAAGCAGTTCGGTCAGACGATTTCCGAGTTCCAGGCGGTGCAGTTCCAGCTGGCTCAATCTGCCGCCGACGTCGAAGCAGCCCGTTTGCTGGTTTACAACGCCGCACGTCTGAAGATGGCCGGAAAGCCGTTCCTCAAGGAGGCTGCGATGGCCAAGCTGATCTCATCGCAGGTCGCCGAACGGGTGGCCAGCCGGTGCCTCGAGGTGTTCGGCGGCTACGGCTATTCCAGGGAATATCCAGCCGAGAAATTTTTCCGCGACTCCAAGATCGGCCAGATTTATGAAGGAACCACGAATATGCAGCTTCAGACCATCGCCAGGCAGATTCTGTCCGATTGAAATCCATCCGGTTGAGGAAAAAGGCATGAAAATCCACTTTTTCACCATCGTCCTCAACGGCGAGCCGTTTGTCGAGCACCATCTGAAGGAATTCGCGAAGCTGACCTTCGATTGGCACTGGCATGTGATCGAAGGCGTCGCCGATCACCAGGGCGACACCGCGTGGGGAAAGGCCAATGGGGGGCACATTCCCAAAGTCTATGGTGAAGACTTCCTGAGCAGCGATGGAACCAAAGAGTATCTGAATTCCATTGTGGGGCACCAGCAGGTGACGATTTACCGCAAGAGCAATTCATTCTGGAATCACAAGACCGAGATGGTCAATGCCCCGATCGGCAATATCAAGGAACCCTGCCTCCTGTTCCAGGTCGATGTCGACGAGTTGTGGACCGCAGAAGCCCTCGAGCGGACCCGCCGGATGTTCATCGACGACCCCGCCAGGCACTCCGCCTATTTCTACTGCTACTATTTTTTCGGTCCGAGAAAGTATGTGACCTCCGAAGACAGCTGGGGAACCCGGGGTGTCTACTGGATGAGGTGCTGGCGCTTCCAGCCGGGATGCTCCTGGAAATCCCACGAGCCGGTTTGTCTCGTCAACGCCGCGGGCGTCGACGTGGGGCGGATTCATCCATTCCCGATGGAAGAGACGAGGTCGAACGGCATTACCTTCCAGCATTTCGCTTACTCCACGGAGAAGGATGTCCTCTTCAAGGAGCACTATTACGGCTACCGCAACGCGACATCGAAGTGGAAGGCGCTCCAGGCGAAAAAGGGCCCGATCCAGGTTAAACGATTCCTTCCCTGGATCGACGGCTGGGACTGCATCGTCGATGATTGGGACGAAGCGAAAAACGGCAAGCTCCTTGTCGACCTGCCACCCATCGATTGAGGCCGATGCAAGGCCGGGCTCCGGTGCCTCATTCAGGGACCGCATGCCTGGCTGAAGAAGCGGCGCGAGCAGCCATAGATGAAACCTGCGCCTTCATTCGTTGTCAGTTCGGTTGAGGCTTAAGCAGCCCATGCGATGGGAGCAAAACCTCGTTTGATCCGCGTAAATCCGCGTCCCAATGTTCTTCTGCACTGCTAACAGTCAGATTCTTTTCGAATCGGAAAGAAATCTTCACGCTGCCTTTTTCACGCAGCGCGGCAAGCCGCTTGGGTAAATCCGGCTTAAGCATCTCTTTGGTTGCG
>Ga0315273_10013342_pt1 | contig 10551 bp, 8 predicted proteins | sample YL17G02_0_MG_FD_205753 | JGI IMG/M metagenome (GOLD analysis project Ga0315273, IMG submission 205753) | Sediment microbial communities from Yellowstone Lake, YNP, Wyoming, USA - YL17G02_0 | ecosystem: Environmental > Aquatic > Freshwater > Lake > Sediment | place: USA: Wyoming | collected... | reverse complement strand
GCGAAGCTCCAGATGACGCCGAAGGCATACGCTTCGCCGAGGATCGAGATGTGCCCGCCGCTCAACACGACGGTCAGCAACTGGAGACCCACGATCAGGTTGAGGAACCGATGGGTCGTGCCGAACTTCTTGTGCGGATGGCGGAACCACTCTGGCAGGACGCCATCCTCGGACACCCGGCACAGCACGGCATTCGATCCGACGATGGCGGTGTTGACGGCGCCAGCGAGGATCAGGAACCCGACCACGACGACACACGCCTGGAACAGCAGCCGCAGCAACTGCGGCCCGGCCAGGTTCATGGCGATGCCGGAGATCAGGTTGTCGTAGAACTGCGGCCGGACGGCGTCCGGGATCAGCGATGTCGCCAGGAAGCTGACCGATACGGTGAAGATCAGGCTGTAGATGAAGACCACCAGCCCCGTCCGCCTGAGGTTCAGCGGCTTGGGCGACTCGATCTCCCGATACACCTGGGCCAGCGACTCATAGCCGCTCATCGCCAGGAACGAATGGCCGAACCCGATGAGCAGCGCGATGGCCGTGATGGCGGGAAACCGCGTGCCCTTCAGCCATCCAACGGCATCGTCCGAGAACCGGAGATGCTCGAGGGTCGGAGTCGGCGGAAGGGTGCCGCCCTTCGTCAGCAGGGTGAAGATCGACCACACGAACAGGATCACGACCATTACGGTGGTGATCTGCATGATGTGGAGTGCGTCACCGCTCGACTCGTGAAGGCCGCGGGTGTTTCGCCGCCAGAAATATACGATGATGCCCATCGCCAGCACGGCCGCGAACTGGTCTCTGGGCACGGGGAGCCCGATGCCGAAGTGGGCCAGGATGTCGGTGAGGAGCGCGGCGATGTAGAGGCCTGCGGAGACCGCGCTGATCGGGCCGGTCAACACGTAGTCGAAGAGCAGCGCCGACACCGACAGCTTGGCCATCGTGCCGCCCATGGCCTCCTTGACGACGCGGTACACGCCGCCGCGGACGAACATCACCGAACTCTCGATGTAGATCGCCCGGACGGCCCACGAGAAGAGCATCACGCCGAGGATGAACCACGGCGCGGCCTTGCCGACGGCCTGCTCGGCAATCCCGCCCGCGTAGAAGGCGGACGAACCGAGATCGGCGAGGACAATGGCGGCTGCGCGCCAGAAGGAGATGAACGAGAGCAGGACCGTTGTCGCGACCACGACCCGCGTGGGATGACTGGCCGGAGATTGTCTGTCAGCTGTCATAACCGTGTCTTTTCCCTGCGCCTGACTGTAGATATGTCACGCGCCGCCTAGGCGTGGACCGGGACGACTTGCACCGTCGCGTCCGGCACCTCCGTCAGAAACCGGTCGATCACTGATCCCTGAACCAGGATCTGCCAGCGCGACCGCTGGCTCTGCCCGAACACCACGTGCGTGATGCCTTCCCGGCGGGCGAACGCGATGAGGCCTTCCGCCGTCTTGTCGGCCTTCACCCGGACAACCGTGGCGCCCAGCGCCTCGGCCAGTGCGACATTGCGGGAAAGGGCGTCGCGGTCTCTGGGGTTGATGCGGCCGGCGCGCTCCCGCGGTGTTTCAACATACACCGCATACCAGTGCGACCCCAGGCGCCCGGCAATCCGCACGCCCGTCCGGATGACGCGGGGCGCTTCCGCGTTCGAGCTCATGCACACCATCACCCGCTCGGGCAGGAGCGCCGGCTCGAGCCCCTCCCGCACGCGGTACGACGCCGCCTTGGCGCCCACCTCGTCGGCCACGAGCCGCAACGCCAGCTCGCGCAGGGCCGTCAGGTTGCCCTTGCGGAAGAAGCTGGCAAGCGCCTGCTCGACTTTGTCGGGCCGGTACACCTTGCCCTGCCGCAGGCGATTCCGCAGCTCTTCTGTAGTCACATCGACATTGATCACCTCGTCGGCGCGGTCGAGGAACGTGTCGGGCACGGTTTCGCGCACCCGGACGCCGGTGAGGCGGGCGATGGTGTCGTTCAGCGTCTCGATGTGCTGGATGTTCACGGCCGTCATCACGTGCATGCCGGCGTCCAGCAACTCGAGCACGTCTTCGAAGCGCTTAGCGTGCCGGGACCCCGGCACGTTGGTGTGCGCGAGTTCGTCGACGATGGCTACGGCCGGCCGGCGCGCCAGCACCGCGTCGAGGTCCATCTCCTCCACGTCGACGCCGCGGTAGGGAACGTGCCGACGAGGAACGACCTCGAGCTGGCCGATCTGATCCTCGGTTTCGGCCCGGCCGTACGTCTCGACAAACGCCACCGCCACGTCGAGTCCTCTCTCGCGAAGCAGGTGGGCGTCGCGCAGCATCAGGTAGGTCTTCCCCACGCCGGGTGCCGCCCCGATGTACACGCGAAGCCTGGCGCGCTTCCGGTCCTGGAGGCGGGCCAGCAATCGGTCCGCTGCCGTGGCCGGCGACTCGGCTGACATCGTTCCATTCTAGGGGCAGAGGTCCGACCAGCCGGGCTCTTTATGGTTTTTTTATGGACCTTTTAGCCCCTTCTCACGCCGGAGTTCCTATTGTGTCCAGTAGAGGACGCGATGATGACCAACAACACGGTGAATGGGTCCGATTCCTTCGTCATTCCTGCACGCACCCTGCGCGGGTCGAAGCGGGACATGGTCGAGGACATCGACCAGGCGATCGTCGGGCTGCTCGCGCTGCGCCACCTGATCGACGACGGGGCTCCGGTACCCGAATCTCTCGCTCTGGGGGGCGCCCGGCGTCCCGTTCTGCGCCGCTTCCGCTGGCCGCGGCTGTTCACGACGCTGCGTCCATACAGACTCGCGAGGTAGGACGTGACCACGCAAGGCAGGAGGGCCTGCGGGCTCCCGCTCATGGTGACCGTGTCCCTCCTGGTGAGGGCCTGGGGGCGGCGACAGCGATCGGGAATGCCATGCCGGACGTGATCATGCTCGGTATTACGCTGCTGTTCTTCGCCATAGCCGTGGCCTACGTATCGGGTTGCGATCGCCTGAAGTAGGACACGACGATGATTGTCGAACAGGTGCTGCCGCTCGTCGTCTCGGTTGGGCTGCTCGCGTACCTCGTGATCGCGCTGCTGAGGCCGGAGAAGTTCTGACATGACCGCCAGCGGCTGGGTGCAGATCGCGGTCTTCCTGGGCGCCGTGCTGCTCGTGACGAAGCCACTCGGACTGTACCTGGCACGAGTGTTCGACCGCCGGCGCACGTTTCTCGACCCCGTCGTGCGACCATTCGAACGCCTGCTGTACCGCCTCACCCGCGTCGATGAGGCGCACGAGATGCGGTGGACCGAGTACGGCGCCGCGATGCTCCTCTTCAGCCTGGTGTCGCTCGTCGTCCTCTACGCCATCCTGCGACTCCAGGCCTGGCAGGCGTGGGGAAACCCCCAGGCGCTGGGCGCGCTTTCGCCGTACCTGGCGTTCAACACGGCTGTGTCATTCACGACGAACACCAACTGGCAGGCGTATGGCGGCGAGAGCACGGTGAGCTACCTCACGCAGATGGCCGGCCTCGCGTACCAGAACTTCGCGTCGGCCGCTGTCGGGATCGCGCTCGCTGTTGCCTTTGTCCGGGGGATCGCGCGCCGCGAGAGCGCCACCCTGGGCAGTTTCTGGGTGGATCTCACGCGGGCGTGGCTATGGGTGCTGCTGCCGCTGTGTCTCGTCGGTGCGCTCGTGCTGGTGTCGCAGGGCGTCGTGCAGAACCTGCGTCCCTACGAACGGGCCCGGCTGGTCGATCCCCAGGCCGTGACCACCACGGATAGCGCCGGCGGGGCGAAAACCGCGATGGTGGCAGAGCAGCTGATCGCGCAGGGCCCGGTGGCCTCGCAGGAGATCATCAAGCAACTCGGCACCAACGGCGGCGGCTTCTTTAACGCCAACAGCGCCCACCCGTTCGAGAACCCGACGCCGCTGACGAACTTCCTCGAGATGCTCGCCATCTTCGCCCTCCCGGCCGGTCTGGTCTACATGCTGGGCGAGATGACCGGGTCGCGGAGGCACGGGTGGACGGTGTGGGCGGCCATCGCGTGTCTGTTCCTGGCCGGCGTGACGACGGCTTACTGGGCGGAATCGCGGGGCAATCCGCTGCTCGCGGCCGACCAGCACGCCACGGCGTTGGCACCCGGCGGCAACATGGAAGGCAAAGAGGTGCGCTTCGGGATCCCCGCCACCGTGCTCTTCGCCACTGTGACGACCGATGCCAGTTGCGGCGCGGTCAACGCCATGCACGATTCCTTCACGCCGCTCGGCGGGATGGTGCCGCTTGTCAACATCATGCTGGGCGAAGTGATTTTCGGCGGTGTCGGCGCGGGCCTCTACGGGATGCTGGTCTTCGTCATCCTCGCCGTCTTCATCGCCGGGCTGATGGTCGGACGAACTCCCGAGTACCTGGGCAAGAAGATCGAGGCGTACGACGTCCAGATGTCGATGCTCGCGGTGCTGATCTTCCCGCTCACCGTGCTGCTGTTCACGGCCATCTCGACTGTCTCCCCGTCGTTCGGCACGTCGAGCATCTCGAACCCGGGCCCGCACGGGCTCACCCAGATCCTCTACGCGTTCGTCTCGGCCGCCGGCAACAACGGGTCGGCCTTCGGCGGCCTGGGCGCGAACACGCCCTGGTACAACACGGCGCTCGGGCTCGCCATGCTCGCTGGCCGGTTTCTGTTCATCATCCCCATGCTGGCCGTGGCGGGCAACCTGGCCGGCAAGAAGCGCGTGCCGCCTTCACCCGGCACGTTTCCCGTGACGACGCCGCTGTTCGCCGTGCTCCTCATCAGCGTGATCCTGATTGTCGGGGCCCTGACGTTCTTCCCGGCGCTCAGCCTGGGCCCGATCCTCGAACATCTGCAGATGGGCCAGGGTCGCACGTTCTAGGTTCGAGGGAGTCAAAGCGTGGCTGCAAGTCATTCGTCCTCGATCTGGGACCGCCACATCGTCCGGGGCGCGCTCATCGACGCCGTTCGCAAGCTGAACCCGCGCCGGATGATGCGCAACCCGGTGATGTTCGTCGTTGAGGTGGGCAGCGCGCTGACCACGATCCAGCTCATCAGGGACACCGCGCTCGGGGCGGGGCATCTCGGCTTCGAAGTGCACATCACGTTTTGGCTGTGGGCCACCGTGCTCTTCGCGAACTTCGCCGAGGCGATGGCCGAGGGCCGCGGCAAGGCCCAGGCCGACACGCTTCGCCGCGCGAAGACCGACACAATGGCCCGCCGGCTGCGCCCCGATGGAACGATCGAGGACGTGCCCGCAGCCGCATTGCGCGCAGGGGACGTCGTGACGGTGGAGGCCGGCGAGTTCATTCCCGGTGATGGCGAGGTGATTGAGGGAGTGGCGTCGGTTGACGAGTCGGCGGTCACCGGGGAGTCGGCTCCGGTCATCCGCGAGTCCGGCGGCGATCGATCGGCCGTGACGGGCGGCACGAAGGTGCTTTCCGACTGGATCAGGATCAGAGTGACCTCGAATCCGGGCGAGACGTTCCTGGATCGGATGATCGCACTTGTGGAAGGCGCCGAGCGAGGCAAGACCCCGAACGAGATCGCGCTGAACATCCTGCTTGCGGGCCTGACGATCATCTTCCTGCTTGCGGTCGTCACGCTGCAGCCGCTGGCGATCTACTCCGGTGCGCCGCAATCGGTGTTCGTGCTGGTCTCGCTGCTCGTGTGCCTCATACCCACGACGATCGGCGGCCTGCTCTCGGCGATCGGGATCGCGGGCATGGATCGCCTGGTGCAGCGGAATGTCCTGGCCATGTCCGGTCGGGCGGTCGAGGCGGCGGGCGACGTGCATACGCTCCTGCTCGACAAGACGGGCACGATTACCCTCGGCAACCGCCAGGCGAGCGCGTTCCTGCCCCTGCCCGGAGTTCCGGAGCGGGAGCTGGCGGATGCGGCGCAATTGGCATCCCTGCCCGATGAGACCCCGGAGGGCCGATCGATCGTGGTGCTGGCGAAGACGCGCTACGGCCTGCGCGGCCGTGACGTCGGGTCGCACATGACCTTCGTCCCGTTCAGCGCCCAGACCCGGATGTCGGGCGTCGATATCAACGGGCGATCGGTGCGGAAGGGCGCCACCGATGCAATATGCCGGTTTGTTCTCGATCACGGCGGCAGCATCCCTCCGGAACTCGATCCGCTGGTGGCGCAGGTCGCCCGTTCCGGCGGCACTCCCCTCGTCGTGGCCGATCGCCACCGTCCGCTCGGTGTGATTCACCTGAAGGACATCGTGAAGGGCGGCATTCGCGACCGGTTCGCGGAGCTGCGGGCCATGGGCATCAAGACCGTGATGATTACCGGCGACAACCCGCTGACGGCCGCGGCGATCGCCGCCGAGGCCGGCGTCGACGACTACCTGGCGCAAGCCACCCCCGAGGACAAGCTGCGTCTGATCCGGAGCGAACAGGCCGACGGCAAGCTCGTGGCCATGACCGGCGACGGGACCAACGACGCGCCCGCGCTTGCGCAGGCCGATGTCGCCGTCGCAATGAACACCGGCACTCAGGCCGCGAAGGAAGCCGGCAACATGGTGGATCTCGACTCGAACCCCACCAAGCTCATCGAGATCGTGGAGATCGGTAAACAGCTGCTCATGACCCGCGGCGCGCTGACGACGTTCTCCATCGCGAACGACGTCGCGAAGTACTTCGCCATCATCCCGGCGATGTTCGCGGCGGCGTTTCCCGTGCTGGCCGCGCTCAACATCATGCGGCTGCGCACGCCGGAGTCGGCGATCCTGTCGGCCGTCATCTTCAACGCGCTGGTCATCGTCGTGCTCGTGCCGCTGGCGTTGAAGGGCGTCCGGTACCGGCCGATGAGCGCCGCGGCGCTCCTGCGGCGGAATCTGGTCATCTACGGCGCGGGCGGGCTGCTCGTCCCGTTCGCCGGCATCAAGATCATCGACGTGATCATCACGTCGCTGGGGCTCGCGTGAGGGGCGTGATGCACGCCTTGCGCGCGGAAGACCTCGCATGAACCTGCGGACGAATTCCTTCGTGGCGGTCCTGATGACGGTCGTCACGACCGTGCTGCTTGGCATCATCTACCCACTCGCGGTGACCGGGCTGGCGCAGATGCTGTTTCCGGACCAGGCGAATGGTCAGCTCATCAGGAAGGACGGCCGGCTCGTCGGGTCGCGCCTCCTCGGCCAGCCGTTCTCGTCGCCGGGCTACTTCCAATCACGGCCCTCGGCCGCGGGTGCGGCCGGGTACGACGCGAGCGCATCGGGTGGAACGAACCTTGGGCCCACCAACGCGGTGCTCGTTGACGCCGTGCGGGTCAGGACCGAGGCCGCGCGGCGCGAGAACCCCGCCGTCCCGGTGCCGATCGACCTCGTGACCTCGTCCGCGTCTGGTCTCGATCCGCACATTTCTCCGGCGTCGGCAGCGTTCCAGGTGCCGCGTGTCGCGCGCGCGCGGGGACTGTCCGAGGCCACGCTTGGGGAGTTCGTGGCGGCCTTCACCGCGCCGCGGGATCTCGGGCTGTTCGGCGAACCACGCGTCAAGGTGCTGCTGCTGAACCTCGCGCTCGACGAACGCTTCCCCGTCGACTACTCCGCCTCGCCGGCGAAGCGGTAGCCGACCCACGGTTCCGTCAACAGGTAGCGCGGCCTGGCGGGATCGGGTTCGAGCTTCTTCCGCAGTTGGCCCATCAGCACGCGCAGGTGCTCGGGGTGGTCGACGGCGTGCGGCCCCCAGATCGCCTTCAGGATCACGCGGTGCGTGAGCACCTGGCCGGCGTGGCGGGCCATCAGCGTCAGGAGCTCGAGCTCCTTCGGTGTCAGCTTGATCTCGGACTCGCCACGCAGCACGCGGCGCCGGTCGAAGTCGATCGTCAGATCGCCGCGCTGCAGCTGACCCCTGTCACCGAGCTCCCCGCCACTGGCCCGGCGGAGCGCCGCGCGAACCCGGGCCAGCAGCTCGTCCGGTCCGAACGGCTTGGTGACGTAGTCGTCGGCCCCTTCGTCGAGGGCTACAATCTTGTCTTTTTCGGCGCCGCGCGCCGACAGCACCACAATCGGCGTGTCCCATCTGGCCCGCACGCGCCGGCACACGTCGAGCCCGTCCATGTCGGGCAGCCCCAGGTCAAGCACGATCAGGTCCGGGCGTTCGCCTTCCACGCTCGCCAGGGCTTCGCGGGCGGTCCCGACCACCGTGACCTCGTAGCCTCTCGACCGCAGCAGCGGCACCATTGCCCGCTGGATCGAGACTTCGTCATCGACGAGGAGAATGTGTGCCGGGCGGCTCACGACGGCTCCCCGTCGACGGGGTCTTCCCGCCGAACCGGCGTGGGAATGCTCACCGTGAAGCAGGCCCCGCCGTCCGGGTGGTTCTCCGCCCACACCCGTCCGCCCTCCGCAGCCAGCAGCCCCCTCGTGATGGCGAGGCCCATCCCCGTACCGAACGAGCGATGCTGAGCGCCAGAGCCCCGGAAGAACTGCTCGAAGAGGTGCTGCACGTCCTGGGGCGAGATTCCCGGCCCGCGGTCCCGCACGCTCAGCGTGAGCCCGGTCTCGTCGGCCCTCGCCGTGATCGTGATAGGCGTTCCGGCCGGCGCGTACTGCCCCGCATTCTCGAGCAGGTGGGCCAGCGCGGCCGACGTCAGGCGGGGATCGACCTGCACCGATACGGGCGTGTCCACGTCGAGGTCCAGATCGTGGTGCTCCAGGGCATGTTGGACCTGCTGGATGGCGGCGTCGACGATTTCGGCCGGATGGACCCACTCCCGCTCGGCATTGATGGCGCCGGTCTCGATACGCGCCATGTCGACGATGTTCTGGAACAACCGGTTGAGGCGCGTGACTTCGGTCTCGATGACATCGAGCTGATCTCGCCGCAGTGCGTCATTGGTCCCCGCCGCACGAAGGTTGTCGGCGGCCACTCTGATGGCCGTCAGCGGTGTCTTCAGGTCATGGCCGAGCGACGCGAGCAGCGCCGTTTTCAGTTCCGCGCCCTGGCGGACGCGTTCGGCGTCCCGGCGTTCCTCGAGCATCTTGGCTCGTTCGATGGCTATCGCCGTCAATCCCGCGATGGCGTCGAGCGTACCCGATTCGACCGGCCGGCCGGCAGCGGCAAGCAGGCCGACGGCCCGCATGCCCAGGCGCAGCGGCACGAGTGTCACGACAAGGCCATCCGGCAGCGCGTGGAGGAGGTGCCCGCCGTAGCTGCGGGTGTGCGCGTCGAACTCGAGGGCGCCGCGCGCCTTGGCCAGGGCCGTGTCGAGTTCCGACCGCTCGAGCGTCACCGAGTCGCTCGACCCGTGCACGCGCCATCCCTCGCGCACCGGCAGGCAGATGCCGACATAGTCGAGTCCGAACCGGCGCGCCATGTGGCGCGCGAGTTCGTCGATGGCCTCCCGGCTGTCGGTCGTGAGCAGGATGTCGCGGCTCAGGTCGAAGAGGCGGCCCAGTTCGTCACGCCGTGCCAGGGCCTCGTCGGCGCGATTCCTGGCCATCAGTGACAGCCGGCTTGCGACGACGCTCACCGCGAGGAACACGAACAGGGCGACCCAATTCTGAGGGTCCTCGAGCGTGAACGTGCCGACGGGCGGCATGAAGAAGTAGTTGAGCGCCAGGAGCGCGAACACCGACGTGGCGACCGCTACGCGGAGCGTCGACACGGCGGCCACGAGGAGGACGATCAGCAGGTACGACAATCCGACGACGGTTGGATTGCGCACGCCTAGCCACGCCTGGTACGCGGCGGTGACAACCGCCAGAGCCATGACAGCGCCGGCCATGGACCACGCTTGGGCGGAGGGCCGTGGACGGCTTGGACTGTTGGGGTTCATCACACCTGTGTCGCCGGCGCGCGGCGCCGGCCGACGGCTGCGATCTTAGCAGCAATCCTGTACACTTCTCCCGGGGCTCGCTTGTGACGAGCGTGGACGCCTCGGGCACGCGGGCTTCAGCCCGCGCGCTAGAAGTCCGGCGCCTGCACAGCAGAACAGCGCGCCGGGCGTGACCGCGTCCTCAGGGAGAACCACGATGGTGTCACGGCCGCGAACGCTCTGTCTCATCCGCCTGCTCTTCGTGTGCGTATTCGCGATCGGGTCCGCCGCCGCGGCGCAGGCGCAGCGTAAACCACCCGCCCCGGTCGCTCCGGCCCTGCAGCCGGCGGCCCCGGCGATCGCCGTCCCGGGCAGGCTGCCCGCTATCCTCACGCTGCGCGAGCAGTCGGCGGTCTACAACAACTGGCTGAAGGTCCGTCTCGAACGCATCCTGCCCGAGTTGATGCGGCAGGAGGGCTTCGACATGTGGCTCGTGATCTGCCGCGAGAACAACGAGGACCCGGTCTTCTCGTCGCTCGTGCCGTTTACCTCGCTCTACGCGAGCCGGACGTCGATGCTGGTGTTCTTCGACCGGGGTACGGAGGGGATCGAGCGACTGAGCGTGAGCCGTTCCGGCATCGGTCAGTTCTACAAGAGCGCGTGGGACCCGGACCGGATCGACCAGTGGGTGCGCCTGGCGGAGATCATCAAGGAACGCAACCCGAAGAAGATCGGCATCAACGAGTCCGAGACCTTCAACTACGGCGACGGCATCACGGCCACGCTGAAGAAGAAGCTGGTGGCGGC
>Ga0315273_10013341_pt1 | contig 10552 bp, 12 predicted proteins | sample YL17G02_0_MG_FD_205753 | JGI IMG/M metagenome (GOLD analysis project Ga0315273, IMG submission 205753) | Sediment microbial communities from Yellowstone Lake, YNP, Wyoming, USA - YL17G02_0 | ecosystem: Environmental > Aquatic > Freshwater > Lake > Sediment | place: USA: Wyoming | collected... | reverse complement strand
CAGGAGGAGTAATTTGTTCATAATTCCAATAGATTAGTCTCATCAGGGTGTCCATGTTGCTCGGCATTTTTTGAGAATCGCCAAAAGTCTCTGGTTTGGGCTGTTCCCAGAGGATATCAGGAAGCTTCGATGGGGATCGTGAGATAAATATCCGTAGTGTCCCCTCTGGATAAGGAGGCGCGCATCCTCTTTTTGGTAGATATTCCTAAACTCTCGGTTATTGCAAAAAATCTGGTGCGAGATTCCATTGATTCCTTTGTAAGACAGGATATTGAGCTTGCCAAAAAAGTGGTTCTTTCTGACTCGCAGGCAGATAAGTTGCGTAACTTGATTCAAGAAGAATTAATTAATGAGTATTTGGCAAAAGATCCAAGTACCGCACCGCACGCTGCTCCGCTTTTGTTAATTGCCCGTTATCTCGAGTGAATCTCCGACCACGCCACCTATATCGCTGAAGGGATTCCTTACATGACGGAAGGTAAAGTAGTTAAGCACCATCACGAAAAGTTAAGTTGAACCCCTGCCAAATCTTTTGACAACCAGTCTCTGCTAAACTGAGATGTTTTGTTACCGTCGCCTTGAATGATTGAATATTGGCATCCTACCTATCATATTAAAATAACTGAGAAAGCCCTCATCATTCTCTCTGATGGCTTCGATGGTTTGTGTGCGTTATTCAGAAGGCATTGCATAATCGCCCGAATTCAGGTATGATTGTAATGTTTGAAGAAACCGCAGGAACCGCAAACCAACAGCAAAAAGGGAAAGTATGGAGCTTCCCAAAGGCACTACTGAAAAGCTTCGAAAAATCGCGGGGGAGAAAGGTGTGCTTACTTCCCCCGTGGACTTACTCACCTATTCGTATGACGGTACCACCAATTGGGAGGCAAAGCCGGAGGTCGTCGTTTTCCCAACCACCACTGAACAGGTTTCAGAGATTATGAAACTTGCCACTCAGGACGTTATCCCGGTTACCGTGCGTGGTGCAGGCACCAATCTCAGCGGAGGTTCGATTCCAGTCTTCGGGGGTATTGTTCTCTGCACCACCCGGATGAACAGGATCATTGCAATTGATGCGGCTAATTTTAGCGCAACTGCTGAGGTGGGGGTGGTACTCCATGACCTAAACCAGGAGCTTGTCAAGCATCGGCTTTTTTTTCCTCCTGACCCGCAAAGTTTCTTGGCCGCTACTCTTGGGGGCTGCGTTTCGGAAAACGCTGGCGGTCCCTATGCGGTTAAGTACGGGGTTTTCAAACATTACCTTCTGGGAATGCGGATCGTCCTTCCTTCTGGTGCTATCATTGATCTGGGCGGAAAGACCATGAAGAACGTAACCGGCTACGATCTCCCTCAACTCATCTGCGGTTCCGAGGGAACGTTAGCGGTCATAACCCAGGTTACCATGAGGCTCTTACCCCTTCCCCAGGCACGCCAGACCGTCCTTGCCGTCTTCGATAATGTCGTGACTGCAGGAGAAACTGTCCAACGGATTCTTGCTTCGGGAATTATGCCGGCCAAGATCGAGCTTATGGATAACTGGGTAATCCAACGAATCGAAGAGGTAACCCCCTTGGGGCTTCCGCTAACGGCAGAAGCCATTCTTCTTTTTGAACTGGATGGGATGTCCGAAGCAGTGAAAAAAGAAACGGAAGAGGTTGTTGATTGCTGTAAAAAAACCGGGGCAATTGACGTCAAGCCCGCCCGTGATACCAATGAAGCAGAAAATTTCTGGACTGCACGCCGGGCAGGATTTTCCGCTATTTTCGGCAACGCTCCCACGGTGTTGGCCGAAGATGTTACCGTCCCTCCAAACCGGATCCCCGAATTGATCGGCAGGATCAGAAGATGTGCCCGGACTTACGATCTAACCATTGTCATTATTGGTCATGCGGGAGATGGGAACCTCCATCCCGCCATTTTAACGAATCGAAAAGATCCCGCCCACTATGCCCGGGCGGAGAAAGCCCTGGACGATATATTTGCTGCTGCCTTAGATCTCGGGGGAGTCCTTTCCGGGGAACATGGGATTGGTCTGGAAAAAAAGAGATTTCTGAAACAGGCTTTGCCGGCCGAAGCCATCTATCTTTTAAAAGAAATAAAAAAAGTTTTTGACCCCAAGGGAATTCTTAACCCCGGAAAGATTTGGGAGTAATTATAAAAACCTTTTGCCCCGCACTTCACAGCCTTTGCAGTGACCCATCTGAGGTTCGCAGGGGTGGAACATTTGCTCCTTCCTGCTCACCATAATGGGTACTCAAGTGCTTTCAGCACGCTTCGCTCCGGGCAAAGGGTTACAGAAATTCAGAAAAATATGGATTACCTAATTTCCGTTGATGACGCTTCCCGCTGCATGAAATGCGGCTTCTGCATGTCTTCCTGCCCGGTATATGGTGTTGACCATATGGAAAGTCATGTTGCCCGGGGGAGGAATCTGCTCATTCAGTGGGCAAACAAAGGTGAAATTAACACTGAAGGTGCATACCAGGATGCCCTTTCCTTCTGCATTTTATGTGGCCGATGTGAGGCTACCTGCCCGGCCAGAATATCATCCGCAACACTTACCGTGCAGGCGCGGGCCCAGCTGGTAACTCAGAAAGGTCTTACCTGGACTGAGCAACTTGTCTACCGGGGAATCCTGAAACACCGCTCACTGGTAGCCAGACTTCTGGGGTTAGCCGCAAAAATTCCCGGGTTTTCGATCAACGAAGGAAAACCTCTTCGCCATTTGGCTGACCTTGCCTCAATCTTTTCCCGGGGGCTGGCGCTCCCCCGTCTCTCCTCGCCTTTTCTTTCTCAGCGCATTCCCCGGCGCACGCTTCCTCCTTTTGGTATTCAGAGGCGTGGTGAAGTAGCCTTTTTCCCGGGTTGCGGGTTGGAGTTCTTTTTTGCCGATAGCGGAAAGGCCATTGCCTTTGCTTTGGCCGAGGCTGGTTTTGAGGTGGTTAATCCTTTCGGACAAACCTGCTGCGGGCTGGCAGTCCAAAGTGCTGGGGATTTGGAAACAGCAACCCTTATGGCCCGAAAGAATATTGAAGTATTATCTTCCTTTGCTGCTATTGTTACCGGGTGCGCTACCTGCAGCGCAGCACTCAAAAGATACGGCGACTTATTTTCCCCGGAAGATCCCATCCAGGAAAAAGCCCGGGAACTTTCCCAAAAGATTTATGATTTCTCCGAGTTTCTGGTTAGACCGGGTTTCAATCCTCCCAAAACCACTGCCTTTCCGCTTCGGGTAACGTACCATGATCCCTGCCATCTGCGTTGGCACCAGGGGATCCACGATGCTCCCCGAAAGATTTTACATGCCCTCGAAGGAGTGACGTTTATTGAGATGGAAGGAGCAGACACCTGTTGCGGCCTAGGAGGGTCCTTTGGAATAAAGCACCGGGAAATCAGCCTTGCCATTCAGGCAAAAAAAATGGAGGCCATTAAAAAAACCAATGCTCAAGTGGTCGTTACTTCGTGCCCGGGCTGCCTCATCCAGCTTATGGATGGAGTGCGCCGTCATCAGTTACCCATTAAAGTTATGCATATTGCCCAGCTTCTTGGAGGAGAAACGCGGGGTAAAGTTAAGTAACCTTGATTTCTTTTAAACAACGCTTCTCCCGCCCCAAAGGCTCACCGGTCTTGAGAGCCTTCTCAACCATATCTTTCCCCAGCAAAGCCGCTCCCAGGGCGCCGGTCAGCAACGGTTCCGAGGGGATCAGTAAGGGGTAACCAAGAGCTTTGGAAAGCGCGTTTACCAAGCCCTTTATTTTTGCCCCGCCGCCGGTCATGACTACCTCCCTGGTTGGTTTAATTTTTTTTGCCATGGCTGCGATCCGGTCAGCTAAAGATTTAAGGATACCAGCGGCCAAATCAGGCAGGGGTATTCCTTCCGAGAGTTTCGTTGCAACCTCCTGTTCCGCGAACACGGTACAAAGGTTACTCACGTGAGCGGGGCTGAAACTCTGCAATGATAGGTCATCCATCTTTTCCAGGGTGATTCCCAGGGAATCAGCAATCACGTCTAAAAATCTTCCGCAACCAGCCGCGCACTTGTCATTCATGACAAAGTCAGAGGGCTTGCCGTCAGTTATCTTGATTGCTTTGCTGTCTTGTCCTCCAACATCAATGACGGTATGTGTCTGGGGATAAAGGTGCGTCACTCCCCGGGCATGACAACTTATTTCGGTGAGTTGTTTATCCGCAAAGGGGACATTAATCCGGCCGTAGCCGGTGGCGACGAGGTAGGTGATGGACTCAAAAGGAAGTTGAGCCTGACGGAGTGCAGTTTCCATGACCCGGTGGGCCAATCTCCGCTGTTCCGGACCCGTAGGCCCAATAACCGAGGAGATGATCCCAGCATCCATGACCACAACCTTGGTCATGGTGGAGCCGATGTCGATTCCGGCAAAATAATCGGTCATCTTTTATTTTAGGTAATGGTTAATGATTCCGGACCAAAGTTTGTTTTATTTTGTTATAGCCAGTATGTCTTAATAATTTGTAAATCAAGGGAAAAATATCTGTGTTTCTGTGGTTAAAACGGAACGAAATTTCTCCAAGAAAAAGATGAAAAGTTTTTCTCGGCACGCCCCGGTAGGGATAGAGCCAATGTTTGGCATAACTCCAAAATCCTTCGATGCCGTTTATATTGGCGCGGCCTTAGGTTGACCTGCCCCCGAAACATATACCACAATTAGAGTTAGAATTCTGCCATTTTTTATTTCTCAATGCAAATATGCCTCTGGCGCTGGAGGACGGTAATTCAATGAACTATGTGGTCTGAACGTGTTGTATTCCAAACGCCATTTTTCAATCAGTACTTTTGCTTCTTTCAAGGTATAGAAAAGTTCCCCATTGAGCAATTCATCCCTGAACTTACCATTGAAACTCTCATTAAAGCCGTTCTCCCAGGGACTGCCCAGTTCAATATAAAGAGTCTGAACACCGATCCTTTTTAGCCAGGTTCGAAGTTCTTTGGCCGTGAACTCTGAACCATTGTCCGAACGGATGTATTCCGGCACCCCGTTACGGATGAACAGTTCTGCGAGGCAATCAAGAACATCATCGGATTTTAGGCTTCTCTCAGTAACAAGAGCCAGACATCCGCGGCTGAACTCATCAATGACCGTGAGCATCTTGATAGATCGCCCATCGTGTGTTCGATCTGATACAAAATCATAAGACCATACATGGTTCCGATGAGTCGGCAGAAAACGAACACAAGAACCATCATTCAACCACAAACGGCCTCGCTTGGGCTGTCCCTGGGGAACCTTCAGGCCTTCTCCACGCCAGATCCTCTCCACTTGTTTATGATTAATCTGCCATCCGTTCCTTTGTAAAAGAGCAGTGATACGACGGTGGCCGTAACGGCCATACTTTAGGGCTCATTGAACAATTTCCTCCCCCAAACGCCCCTCATCATCCTTGCCAACTGAGTTGTGTCTCTGGGTTGACCGGGGTTGATTGATCACCCGACAGACCCGCCGCTCGGAAATATGAAGCTTTTCCCTCACATCTCCCGCGCAGCGTCTTCGCCTGTCGGGACTTAATAGTTTCCCTCCAAGGCTTCCTTCAAAAGCAACTTCTCCAGGGTAAGTTCTGCCACCGCTTTCTTGAGATGCGAGTTCTCCTTCTCCAGTTTCTTAATCCGCTTTACCTGAACAGTTTTCATGCCTCCCTATTCTTTGCGCCATCTTTATAATATGTCTGTTCCGCTATACCCACTTCACGGCATATCTGCCCTACGCTCTTGCCTTGGGAAAGCCGTACATCCACTTCCCGAAGTAAACCAATTATTTGTTCCACCGTAAATTGCTTACGACTCATAATGACCTCCCTCTATAATGATCTTAATTATTTTATACCCCAATCCTAACTTATAATCTGGACCGGTTTTCAAGGGGCAGGTCACTTGCGTATAAAAATAACTTATGTTATTATGCGACCATCTTCATTTCCCAATTGGGGGCGAAAAGTTAAAATAATCAGGTATGATTAAATTTTTTTAAAAATTGCAAGTAGAATCATGATGACAAAAAAAACCTGGCGATTTTTGAATACAAGAGAATTTATTGGTTAATTTTTTAAAGGAGGAAAAGATGAAAATCGGGAAACAAATCCGCCTAGAACGCATCCTTGATCGAAATTCAGGAAAAACTGTAATAATACCCATGGATCATGGAATCAGCATCGGTCCGGTGGAGGGACTCGTTGATTGGAAGTCTACGGTTAACGCTGTAGCTGAAGGGGGAGCAAATGCGATCGTAATCCACAAAGGTTTGGTGGAAACCGGTCACCGTGGACGGGGAAAAGATTTAGGGCTTATTCTTCATATGTCGGCTAGCACTTCTTTAGCTCCGGATCCGAATTCCAAAACATTAGTCTGTACCATAGAAGAGGCGATTGAGCTTGGGGCAGACGCAGTTTCGATCCATGTAAATATCGGAGCCGAGGATGAGAAAATTATGCTCAGTGATTTTGGGATGGTATCTCGTGAAGCAAGGAAATGGGGTTTTCCCCTTTTAGCAATGATTTACACCCGTGGCCCGAAAATCAAGAACCAATATGATCCGGAACTAGTAAAACATGCTGCACGGGTTGGAGCTGAATTGGGCGCAGATATTGTCAAGGTTCCTTACACGGGATCGCCTGAAACATTTCGTAAAGTTGTCGAGGGTTGTTTTGTTCCAGTCGTGATTGCGGGTGGAGAGAAGATGGATACTGATGAAGATGTGTTGAAAATGGTAAAAGGTTGTATGGATGCAGGAGGTGCGGGTGTTTCCATTGGACGAAATGTTTTTCAGCACGCCCAGCCAACAAAAATTGTTGAGGCAATTAGCAAAATTGTTCATGGAGGCATTTCCGTTCAAGAAGCCTTAAATGTGATGAATTAGACCTTTTTGGCAGGCAAAGGAGCAAATGTTCGACTTCCCTCAACTCCATAAAATTAATTGAGGGGTTAGCTTTAACCTCATTTTTTATTGCTTTCCAAATTGTATAGTTTTTGTATAGTAGACAGACTTAAACAGGACAAAACTACTGCAGCCCAGTATTTTAGTTGGTTTTATTGGTGAGAGAGTAGTTTAAAAAAGAAATTTAGTGCAGCCTAAAACTACTTTTGTTACAGTAAAAGCGGTTATATTTTTCAATTTGTTATGCTTGGTTAAGACCATCTTGGTATATTTTTTCTTCTCCTGCTTTTTCTCTTTTTTCTTTTGCATGGTTTAGTCTCCCTTTGATTATGGATTTTGCAAAAAATATTTTCCATCCTCCATGAAAAATTTATCAAATTTTAGGAACCATTGTCAATAGACTAAAATCTACCTAACCAAATTTCTGCGGAAGCAGGTTTTTACTGTTACAATACTGTTAGACTTTGCCCTTAAAAGTGTAATATTATCAACGCATAGAGGTTTATAATGGATTAGCCCTACTTGCTGTCTGGACTAAAATGGGTTTACCCCGAATGACCTAATGACTGTTAGCCCTGAAGAAGAGGAGGGGAGAAAAAAGAAGAGAAGGAAAAATTAGTTGATTCTTAACTTGTAAAATTTTTTTCTATTATCAAATGCAATGAAAAATTAATTCCTGAATTTACAATTAAGGTCTCATAATTGAATAGACATCGACCATATCTTCAGCACGCCCTATTATCACGGATATTATTGTTATTTGTCGCAACCATTAGGAGACCTTTAATAAGAGTAAGGAGGAAGCCATAAAAGCAGTTAAGATAGCAATTATTTTTTTCAGCCTCGTTTTTGCAAGTTCTGTTTTTGCTCAATCTTTTAAATCTGGCTCAGAACCGAATGGAATCAGAAATGTTAAGTGGGGAACAGAATTGTCGACTCTTTCAGGGATGAAATACTACAAAACTTCAAAAGCAGGGGGGTCTTTCCCCCTAGATCAAGAGGGTTCGATCAGAGAGATTTATTTGGATACATATTTAAAAATAGGGGATGAACTGAGAGTAGAAGGCGCGAAAGTTGAAATAATCAAATATGGTTTCTGGAAGGGAAAATTTTGTGAGGTAACCATTACCACAAAGGGCTTTAAGAATTGGGTTTCTCTTAAAAAGGCAGTATTGGGGAAGTTTGGGGAAGGGAAGGTAGCGAGATTTCCTTATTACCCTGGGTTTGAAGGAGGTGGAGAAGAAGTTGAATGGCATATTTGGTTGGGTAAAATTACAGAGATGGAGTTGCTATACAATGAAAATTCGCAAATTACAGAACTTTGGATGGAGTCCACTGTATTTAGAGAAAAAGCATTTAAAAAGGTTGAACAAGAGCAAAGAGGAGGAAAAAAGTGAATTCAAATCCAATAAAAAGGGCCTCGAATTAATCCCTCCTGCATGGACTTAATTAGGTATAAAACCCGCTTGTTGCCTGCACTAAAATGGGTGCACCCCGAATGACCTACTGGCCATCATCCCTGAGGAAGGGGGGGAGGAATAAGAAACGAAAAAACCCTGTTATGGGCCGAATAAAGAAAATTGAGTAAAAAATAAACTTAACGTGCTGCGGCGCGAAGCGTCCGCGCCATCGCAAAGCTCAGCGGGCTGAGCGATAGCGAAGCTCCGCTGGAGCGTTAAGTTAGGCTTGGTTGTTGAAATTACAGGGGTTCGCAAGCCCACCTCAGCGTACCCCTCTGGTCGACTCCAATCCTGAGCAAGTTCCGCCATGAGCGTGTTCGTCGCGGTAAGTACTACTCCCTCGCGTTCCATGCGTCGCCGCGACATATCTTCGGACAATTCATAAGGAGACCCAGAAGCGTCGAGAACGGCTTGCACTTGGTAGCCTTCGCGACAAGCACTGATTGCTGGATATACTAAGCACACATCGGTAGTCACACCAGCCATGATGAGATTTCTGCGACCTGTCGCTTCGACAGCTCTCTTGAAGTGCTGGTCGTTCCAAGCATTGACAATGCCAGCTCGCCGTACCCTAGCAGCGAACGCATCAGGCAGAATCTGTTCGAGCTCAGGTAGCAATGCTCCCTGCACATTCTGTTCCTGCGAACTTGTGAGGATGACCGGGATATTTAGAATCTTGGCTGTTTTGGCGAGAGCCAGAGTATTTCGCTTAACCACTTCGAGCGGGATGTTTTTGATGAGCCTCATCGTCCCTAATTGATGATCGATGAGTATAAGAGCGGTATTAGAGGACGAAAATGTACCGATCATTTTTAGATTCTCCTTTAAGGTTAAGGGTGAAGCCTAACAATGTTTATATTGATCCGTATAAAAACTCGGACACTGCGCTTTTGCAGTATAGCATCCTATCAAAATCTCAGATTGGACTGATTAGGCTGTGTCATAAAATAAAAAAGGCCCATCACCCTTTATATCTGGCAATCCGGCCTTGTTTTTAGTCTTATCACTCATGGAAGTCCCTTCCTCAGTAACGCCCATTTTTTTACTGCGATTATTGGTTTCTGGGTTTTGATAATTTCTTTTCTTTTAACCCGTGGCAGGGAAAAAGTCAATCATAATGAAATATTCTGGGAAATAAAAACCCCGCATTTCTGAGGGGCTTTTCGGGAAAATGTAGGAGGTTTATCCTCTGGTTAAAGGGCACGTAATTTATTAAGATCTTTTACTCCGCTATATTTTTTAATAATCTCCCTGACCTCTTCTTCGCTTTTCAGCTTACCCAAGTCGTAATGATTTTCATGAACTACAATATCTCTTTTTGGTGGCGGCTCCACATCGCCCTTGGGATAACCTAAGGGTATCAATACCTTTAAAACAAAGAATAGAGGGATCCCCAGCAGATCCTTAATCCTCATGGCAGCAGAAGGAGGAACCGTTTTCCAGGCACTACCGCCCAGGCCGACTACTGCTGAAGCAAGCAGCATATTTCCTATCGCAGCAGCCAAACTTGAATGTAATATCTCTTCCCGTATAAATCCTTTCGGGTATGCATCACAAAACCGTGGATCGCCTAATACAAGGAGCATCGCTGGAGCTCCGAAACGCTGTGTCATTCTTGGTTCATACGCTTGGCCAACAAAGTCTTCCATCTGTTCAATAAGTGCCTTATCTTTAACCACGACGATTTCAAATGGTTGGGTATTATTTCCGCTTGGTGCCCATTTGCCTGCCTCAATTATTTGGTTAATAACTCCATCACTCACTGGATCAGGTTTATGTGACCTGACGCTTCTTCGACTACGGATCATCTGAAGGAAGCTCTCGTAATCCATGACTGACCCTCCTTATAATTTATCATATCAGCAACTTTCCCTATCACCTTAAAAGCTACTGGTGACCCCTTTTTGATTATCATTCCCGGGTATTTTTCATTTAATGAAATTATACTGGTTTCGATTGCATTTTCATATAATTTTTTAAAGGAGAAAAAAGGGCCTCGAATTGAGACCCTTTTCATTTTTTAAATTGTATAGTTTTTGTATAGTAGACAGGCCAAAACAGACTTAAACTGATCTTCAACAGTTAAAAAAATAATATTTTGTAATTACAAATAGATAGGTGTGCCAAAAAAGTTCTTGGCACCACAAATTGTTCTTTGGCAACTGAGCTTACTCCGCATCAGATCTCCCG
>Ga0315273_10013337_pt1 | contig 10554 bp, 7 predicted proteins | sample YL17G02_0_MG_FD_205753 | JGI IMG/M metagenome (GOLD analysis project Ga0315273, IMG submission 205753) | Sediment microbial communities from Yellowstone Lake, YNP, Wyoming, USA - YL17G02_0 | ecosystem: Environmental > Aquatic > Freshwater > Lake > Sediment | place: USA: Wyoming | collected... | reverse complement strand
CATCTCGAAGATATAGTCATACTTCTTCTCAATACCGTAATGGAAGCCAGCGATGTATGCCCGCCCGAGACCCTGTTTGCCCGTGCGGTGAAGCACTTTGATCCGCGGATTCTCTGCAGCCAGCCGATCAGCAATCTGACCGGTTCCGTCGGGAGAGTTGTCGTCAACGATCAATACTTCGATGCGGGGGTCAACCGCAATCACTTGACGAGAGATCTTCTCGATGTTGTCTTTCTCGTTGTAGGTCGGCAGCAATACTAAGGCGCGTTCAGTCAAGTGGATGTTCCTTTCGTCTTGCGTTCGTAGAAAAGGCAGGCGGCGATACCAAGGCCGGAAAAAATGACGGTAAGAATCGTCACCAGACGGCTGCCGGTGTAACGCGGCCAATCCCAATAGATCTCGACATCGTGCGAACCTTTGTCAAGCGATACGGCGCGGAAAGTGTAATCTGCTTTGAGTAGTTTCTTTTCGACGCCGTCAACCTTGACCTTCCAGCCGGGGAAGTAATTCTCTGAAACGAACAACAGCCCCGCCGTCGCCATTTCCACTTTGTAGCGCTGACGAGCTATTTCGTGTTCTACAATCTCGACCGATTCCTGCGCGCCTGAATCAGGCAAAACGGGCTGATATTCCGGCGCTTCGGAGACCAGGAGCACCGCCATGAAAGGGAAATTCTCATCATACAGCAGATCGAGATCAGAGGTCGTGTTGGACGCCAGTTGACCGGCGTGGTAAATCGTTGCGCGGCGCATCGAACGTGGTGTCTCGTAAACAACAACTTCATTGTCATAGACCTTTTTGAGACCCTGCGCCTCCGACATCTGCGAACCACGATCGAGAATAATGTACTTAGTGCCGGTAAGTTGGAACGGTCGGAGATTTATTTCTCTGTTCCCTCGCAGTCGGGAGTACGTCAAGCCGCCAATAAACTCGTCAAAGGTCTTCAGCTGAGCGCCATGATAACCAACGAATTGCTCGATACCGTTGAGCGCAAAGTAATTTTTGGACTGATATGTCTGACGAGTCAAATCCATAACTCGGATCGGTTCCTTCTCTGCCTTCAGTTTGTCAACGACCGGCGAGTGCGGGAAGTAGCGGTTGTAATCAACGGTTTCGATAAATCGGAAATCAATTCGCCAGAGATCGGTCAGGCTGATAAAGATCAAGGCAAAGAGCGCCACGCGACCCGCCGTGCCGGTGACGTAACCGCGTATCAGGTAGGTCACCGCCCAACAGAGCAGGGCGATCAGCCAGAGGCTGATCACAACGGTCGGAACGTTGCCCTCCATCATTTGGATGTTTCTTGCCTCGATCCCTGAGTAGAATATCGAAGTGTAGACCGACAGCAACGGCTTGCCGGCAGCCGTAAACAACAGCGCCAGAACCGTCAGCGCCGAAGCTGTGATCAGTAGTGCCTTGTGGAGTTTCTGCTTGATGCGCGTCTTGGCTTCGTTGCGGAGTTTGATCAAAGCGTCGATTCCAAACGCGGCCAACATCGCAAACGAGAAACTAAACAGGAACATAATCATCGACGGCGCCCGCAGCTTGCCGACGTTTGGTATGATCGCATAGAAAATGTAGAACAGGGGCGTAGTAGCTCCGAGAGCATAAACTAACGCAAAGGCGGCCATGCCCACAAAGAACCAGGTTTCTCGGCGCCGCCAGAGAGCGATGCCGACGATGCCGATCAATATCGGGAAGAAACCGATGTATTCAGTGTTGTCCTTGAAGGCATTCCTTCCCCAATAACCGCCTTTTGCTTCCGGGTCATTTACGCTTACGCCCGCGAAAAAGGGAACGAACTGCCCGACCAACTCCTCCAAATGCAGCGACCACGACGTTGCCCATTCCCAACCGCCACGCCCTTCGGCTCCCGTCCCCGCGCGGGGTGAAAACTCTTGAATGTATCGGTAACCCGGATAGAATTGGATTGCCGAACCGAACAGCCCGATGACAACAGCGAGAACAAACATGGCGGTGGTCAGCGCCATCTTGGCTGTGCCGATCTTGTCGCGGAACATGAAAACCAATCGATAAACGAAGAACCCGCCCAGCCCCCAAAGCGTGAAATACGCCATCTGAGGATGTGGCGTAAGAATAATCAAAGCAATCGTGAGCCCGAGCAGTAGAAACCATTTGAGCCGCAATGTCGCTGTCCCGCGATTGAGAAAGTGAAAGGCCAGAGGAAAGAGTGTGGTAACGAAAATTTTGCCGTCGTGTCCTGGTGCTACCAGCGATACCAGATAGCCGGCAAACATGTACGATACACCGGCAAACGCTGATGCGACTTTTGACAGGCCGAAACCGCGTGCACACAGGTAAGCGAAGAGTCCGGCTGAATAGATATGCAGAATCAGTCCCCAGCCAAGCGCCCGATATAGCGGGAGAAGCATCTTGAGGACAAAAGTCGGCAGGTAGAAAATGTCGCCGTGAAACGCGTCGACGAACGGCATGCCGCAGAAAATATAAGGGCTCCACATCGGCACACTGCCGTGTGCCTTGTAGTAATCGACCATAAACTCACGGAAATAGACTCCCGCATTGATCGTGTCCGAACCATAGAGCATCGCGTTTGAGAAGATGAACTTGTTGAACAGAACAACGACGAAGACCAAAGTAGCGGCGGCATAATACCAGAAGAACCGGGGGTGCTCCTCGATCTGTTTGACAAAGTCAAATGCCTTTAGCGAGGTTCCTTGTGTCTGTGCTTTGCGTTTTACCATTATAGATCCGATCCCAAAATCATTTTATCACCAAGAAATGTTCCAAGAGTGCAGGCAGGAACCCTGAGGCTGTCTCATAAGTTCCTTTCCCTCACCCCTACGCCCCTCTCCCAGTGGGAGAGGGGAAGGGGGTGAGGGTGTAAGGTGTTGCGAAGCCATGATCTCGCTCAACATTCTCGACCATCGCGATCGCTGTTCATAACCATACTCCAACTTATGGGACAACCTCCCCTTTCCTGCCGGATCAACAAGCCAGTCATAATCGTCAGGACAGGGTTTCTGACGACGCCTGAGGAAGACAGGTTTCCTCAACAGTCCCTCTCTGGCGAGCTTCTCGGCTATTTCACTCTCCAAGCCAGCACGGTACATATCAATTCCCCCAGCATCGACCAAACTCTGGCCCCGATGACGGCGACTCCGGCGCGATCACCTCCAATGATTGGTGTCAGCAGCAACATCAAGATTGCCTCGCGCGCACCGATTCCCGCCGGCAGGACTATCGCCCAGTAGCCAACCAGATACGCAAGTGTCCAAGCGCCAATAATCTCCACCAGATTGAACTCAACTCCCGGAAGAATCGACTTCAGAAACAAGTAGAAACCGACGCCATACAGATTCCAAGTCACAAAATAAAACGCCAGCACCCGCATTCCCACTTTTTTTTTCAGATGGAACTCCACTTCCGGTTGCCTCAACAGGCGCGTAGCGAAATTGATCATCTTCCTGAAAAGGTTCGGCAGAAAATAGATCAACAGGAACACGACACAGATCGCGCCACCCACCCAGGCGAAGCCGGAATACGGGTGATATTTCTCGGCTGTTTCCAGTAGGAAGAGGTAAATGACTGCAATCAGCAAACCCGGCGGTGTCAGGAAAATCTGGCAGAGGATAAACGAGACCGTAGCCTCTTCCTTCGTGATGCCTTCTTTGGCAGCGAGATAAATCATTCCGAATAACTGCCAGATGCGTCCGGGCAGATAGCGACCGAGTTGTGACAGATAGGCGATCTTGAACGCCTTATTGAAGCTCACCTTCTTGTCAAAGAAAGTGATAATCGTCGACCAGATCGCCGACTGCGCATAGAGCACAACCTGCATCAGCAGCAGCGAAGCGATCAATAGCGGGTAGTTGATTTTCCAGGCTGAAGGGTTGAATCTCCGGAGGCTGTCGACAAAGCTCGGTGCGAAGAAATAGCAGATGACCGCCAGGAGGAGCAGTTGCAGGAAGCGATTGAGAAATTGCCTTTTGGTCATAACAACAACGAAAAACTACAATACCGTCAAAGCGATTGAATGTCAAGCGGATCGATGGACAAGAGTCTTCCCATGTCGGCAAAAGCTTATTCTTCCCCCCTCCATCAAATACCATCCCTTAACAGTTCAACCCTTACATCAATTCCCTCCCGAAATTCGGGAAGATCGTGAAGGAAATTGTGTGATATCGGCGCCAACGTCTCTGAAGCTATGACTTACGTCTATTGATCTGTCTGATCAACTTCTCTACGCCCGACCATCGTATCCACCGCTTTTCCGAGAGCAGCATCGAAATAACGATAATCGGAATCACGACATAAGCTGCGCCGATGCAGATACCGACGATGGCTTTGGTCTCGGGAGTCCAGGGCATAAAAAGCAGCAGCGCTATTGGAATCAGCAAGAAGCCGCAACCAAGCACAACCACAAAGAAAAACAACAGCATCGCCACGATGACAAAGCGCCGTGCACCCTTGAGCGCCTTCAGGTAGGCAATTGCTGCCTCGATCTTGAGAAGGTCAATTGCAGTCTGGACATAGGACTCGATCAAGTCTCTGACAAAGCTTGAGATAGAAATCATTTTGTTACCCAGTTCGGATTCGAAAGCGGCAGATGGAGAGAGGTTGTCTCGTAAGTACGTTTTCCTCACCCCTACACCCCTCTCCCAGTGGGAGAGGGGAAGGGGGTGAGGGTGTAAGGTGTTGCGACGCCATGATCTCCCTCAACATTCTCGGCCATTGCGATCGCTGTTCACGGCTGTACTCCAACTTGTGGGACAGCCTCGAGATATCTGCCGCTCATAAATCGATTGTGATCTACTACTTTTTTGATCTACCGAGAAAATAGCCGAGAATCAGAAAACCCAGCGCCGTGCCGCCGAGATAGGGCCACGGATTTTTGTGTACGCTTTCGTCGACCTCGGACGCCAATTCCTTGGCTTTCTCCGTGCCACGGTGATAAGTCTCGACAACATCATGTTGCAGTTTGCCGGCAACACTGCCGATGGCCGAGCGCAATTCGCCATACTTGTTCGCGACCATTCCTTGCAGCTCTACCTTTTTGTCACGCGCTACTTCATTGAGCAACTCGAGCGCTTCATTGATCCGCTTGTCATCAAATCTGTCCGTCATGGTTCCCTCCTGTATACCTCTATGTTCGTCAATCATTCGTCTTTGATTTACTTACTACCATTATATACACCCACGGATACGCCGGATAGCAACAAAAGTTTCTGGGGCAATAGGTGACGGAGTTCGCTGGCAGAGAAGGGTTTTGCCGTCGCGCACGAATTCAAACGCTTGCAGCAGTAGTCATCGGCCCAAGAATGTCGGGTTTTTCATTACGCGCTTGCGTCAAGAGAACAAGCTCGATACCTTGTGCCCCGATGCTGTCCTGAACCCTTGAGTCAAACGGACAACTCGGCGCAGGCGCCAGATCCTACCTGCCGCCGGTAAACATTGTGGAAATGTCGGGGAGGCAATCACGATGAACGGTGATGAGTATGAACATGCCTTAGATTTGCTGCGTTTGGCGCTGGGCGACTCTCAAGCTCAGTTTCGAGAAGGACAATGGGAAGCGATCCACCAACTGGTTTATCGCAACTCTCGACTGCTGGTTGTGCAACGCACCGGCTGGGGGAAGAGCATCGTCTATTTTCTGGCAACCCGTCTACTGCGCGACGATGGCGGTGGTGCGACGATACTGGTCTCACCATTACTGGCGCTAATGCGCAACCAGATTCTGGCGGCGGAACGGATGGGTTTGCACGCGGCTACAATCAATTCAAGCAATGTTGACGAGTGGAGTCAAGTACAGCAGGAACTGGCTGCCGGCAGAGTTGATATCCTGCTGGTCTCCCCGGAGCGCCTTGCCAATTACAACTTCTGCGCAAGGGTGCTGGCGCCGCTAGCGAGCAAAGCGGGTCTTTTTGTTGTCGACGAGGCGCATTGCATATCGGATTGGGGGCATGACTTTCGGCCCGATTATCGACGGATTCAGCAAGTGCTAAAAGCTATGCCGCGGAGCATTCCGATTTTGGCAACAACGGCGAAGGCCAACGACCGGGTGGTAGAGGATATAATCATTCAGTTGGCATCCGGTCTGGTGATCCAACGCGGGCCGCTGGAACGTGAAAGCCTTCGTCTGCAAAACATTGTTCTTCCCGGTCAGGCAGCGCGATTGGCGTGGCTCGCCGAGCACCTGCCGCCGCTCCCCGGCAGCGGCATCATCTATACGCTTACGATCGCGGATGCCCGCCGGGTGGCAAAATGGCTGCAAATGCAGCACATCAACGCCCACGCTTACTGGGGCGCGCTGGAGACTGAACAGCGGAAGGAGTTGGAACAACAGTTGCTGGATAACGAAATCAAAGCGCTGGTGGCGACATCAGCTTTGGGAATGGGTTTTGACAAGCCGGATATCGGTTTTGTAATTCATTTTCAACGTCCCGGTTCAGCCATACACTACTACCAACAAGTGGGACGTGCCGGGCGGGCCGTGCAACTGGCGTTTGGAATCTTGCTCTGTGGCGCTGAGGATGACGAAATCACCGACTACTTCATTCGCTCGGCGATGCCATCCATCGAGCATGTGGGACAGGTGCTGAACGCTCTAAAACGTGCTTCACTCGGACTGACCGTTTCCGAAATTGAGACTCAGGTCAATATCCGTCGCAGCGAAATTGATAAAGTCCTGTCACTATTGGCGGTGGAGTCGCCGGCACCGATAGTGAAGATCGATACTCGTTGGCGCCTTCAAGAAGTGAAGTACTGTTACGATACTTTGCGCGCGGCGCAACTGCTGCAGACTAAGCGAGCCGAGCAGGCGCGGATGCGTGAGTATATGCGCACACAAGAGTGTTTGATGGCGTTTCTGAAACGGGAACTGGACGATCCCGACACGCGTCCCTGCGGGCGGTGCGCAAACTGCATTGGCCAACCGCTCTTATCCGAGAGTTGCTCTGAAACACTGGTGACCGAGGCGCTGCGATTTCTGCAACACTGTCCTCAGCGGATCGAACCTCGCAAACGCTGGCCGATCGGCGCCTTCGTCAAACACGATTTCAAAGGTTCCATCTCCGCCACACTAAACATGGAAGCAGGACGATCCCTCTGTCGCTGGGGAGATGCCGGATGGGGAGACAAGGTGCGGCGCGGCAAACAACTGGACTGTCACTTCGATGACGAATTGGTAAACGCTTCTTTTGACTTGATCCGCATAAACTGGCAGCCGCGGCCGTTTCCCAAATGGGTCACGTGCGTTCCGTCGCTTAACAATCGTACGTTGGTACCGGATTTCGCGCTACGGTTAGCGCGCGAACTGCGGTTGCCGTTTGTTCCGTGTGTTATCAAGGCGCATCAGACGGAAGCGCAGAAGCTTCGCAGCAACAGCTTTCAGCAAGCTCACAATCTTGACGGCGCTTTCAGAATCGATGACACACTTGTAAAACACGAACCCGTATTGTTAGTTGATGACATGGTTGACTCTCGCTGGACGATGACGGTGGTGGCGGCGCTTCTGCGACAAGCAGGCAGCGGTCCGGTCTTCCCGTTTGCGTTGGCGGTTACCACGTCGGAGTGAATATATATGTCTACTGATGCTCATTCCGTAAGCGAGGATACGCAAATCGCGCTTCTGCTCTGCTGTGTGTTTGGTGAAGAATCCCGTGACAAGGCAAAACCGCTTAGTCCCGGCGAGTATAATCGCTTGCTGCTTTGGTTGAACGGTCTGGGCTTTAGCCCTGCCCAAATACGGCAGCGAGAAGTTCGAGCCCAATTGCCCCCCTCGGTCCTGGCAGGGATTACGGATCTTCGCTTGGATACGCTGTTATCACGACACTCCGAGTTGACGACAGGGTTGGAACAGTGGCGAGAATCGGAGATATGGGTCTTGGGACAAACCGATGCGGCTTATCCGCAGCGTTTGCTGGCGCGGCTTGGCAAGGCGACACCTCCCCTGCTGTTCGGTGTCGGCGAGCAAGCGCTGGTCGACGGCGGCGGACTGGCGATGGTCGGCTCGCGCGACGTCGATGAAACGGCACTTGAATTCACGCGCAAGATCGCCTCTGCCTGCGCGCACGAGAATATCCAGATTGTCTCGGGGGGCGCTAGGGGTATCGACCGTGAGGCGATGTTGTCGACTCTCGATGACGGCGGTTTCGCTGTCGGCGTATTGGCTGACAGTCTGGGACGAGAAGCATTCGCGGACAGATATCGGACACCTCTTGAACAGGGGCGGCTGACTCTGGTGACGCCGTTTCGTCCTGATGTCGGTTTCAGCGTCGGCAATGCGATGGGGCGAAACAAATGCATCTATGCTCTTGCCGATTGGTCGCTGGTGGTCTCCGCCGCCGTCGCCGAGGGGGGTACTTGGGCCGGCGCAGTAGAGAATCTGAGGCATAATTGGACCCCGCTATTCGTGCGCGATGGCGTTGATGTCGCCGCAGGTAACCAGCGGTTACTGGAGATGGGAGCACTGTCACTAACCTGCGACAGTGGCGAAAGCGGATCCACCTTACGTGAAATACTGGAATCGGCCAAATCCCGCAAACGCTCTCGTCGACCCGCTCAGACGAATTTGTTTGCGTCTCCGGATGACGTAGATGAATGCTGACGTAAAGTAGTCCGGAAACGGGGCCCCATGTAGGGATACGTGGCCATTAGAAGCCAAATGGTGGCTTCTCAGTAGGTTCGGCAACGTAAAATCGGCTGATTCGAGGTGTGTCCGGCAACCGGTGAAATTGAGCAACTGAGGTAGCGATATCTCCGCCAAATCTCGGAATAAAGTGATAAATCAGACCTGTCCGCCGAAGTAATTATTTGGCAACGAGTTGCAACAACAGGAAGTGACGCGTATTGGTCTGGTAATTTTTTTTCACAATAGTCGTAATTTTTCGCTTGCATTTTGGAACAATGCATGCTAAACTGTGTTCAGGAATTAGAAGGCTGAAGTAGGGTGTTGTCCCAAATTTGAGTTTCCTGCCCCCCTCTCAGATTTGGCATCCTGTGCTTCGGCCTTTTTTTTGTCTGATTGTGCCGGTTCTGATACTATACAAAGTTGATCTCGGTACACTCAAAAGGAGAGCGCAAGCTGTTCGTCGGTAGCGGCTTGCCGACCGTATTGAAGCGGGAGATTGGCGCGTCTCGAACCGGTAAACTAACAAAAAAAATACGGCGGAAACCAAAATTCTTATTGACAACACCCCCCATCTGGCTTATATTCTGCATTGAAGTGAACACAAGGTCTTGGCGATCAAGTTTGTTACTAACCGTAGCTTCTGGCGAGAATTGACAACGCTGAGTTTCATTAGTTGAATTGAAGCATACAGAGACTTGATCATACTTCGTACTTCGTAAACGAAAACTTCCGGATGCGTGTTGAGTCTCAAGTCAAGGCGCATCGCAGACTCGAACATTTAGACTTAGGTTCTTACCAGATTAGGCAACGCAGACCTAAATTTGCACGGCGGAGAGTGTATAAAGGCCAAACAGCTACCGATTAAAGAAGTAACGGTAATGTAACTCTTTTCTCTGAGCAAGGAGGTTGCTTGATGGCCCCCAAATGGCGTTTTGTATCACTGGCGTTGATCTTCATCTTGCCGCTGGGTGTGACGTTTGTAAGCAGGGATGCTGCGACTGAGCCCAACAGTTATGAAGTGCTTTGCCAGCCTGGCACTATTTCAACTCCGCTTCGGGATCACCAGATAAATAACAACGTAGTGCTTCCGGTGTATCTGCATAACGTGAGTGATTCAATAGTCGGTTTTACTTTGTGGGTAAAGTCGACCTGGCCGGCGAACTTGCGGTTCAGAGCGGACTCGACAGTGGGCGATGTCGTCTACGCCAAATTCGACACGGTTGGCACCAAGAGTAAGGGTTTCAAGTTTTTTAGCGCGCGAATCCAGGACGCTCTACACGGTCAGGTGAAAATATCGGCCATCTGTGATTCCGATTCTCCGCGCGTCGTCAAACCGATTCCGCCGGGTCCCGCCGGTATCTTGCTGAAACTGATTATGGAATCGACTGAGGCTGATTCAATTTGCGACAACATCCAGCAAAAGACGTTCGCGCTGCAGATCGAGAAGGCCCAGACGAGTTTCTCGAATTCAGCGGGTCAGACTATCGGGTGCAACTACGAGTTGGAAGTCGACACGACTTACGGGTGCTGCAAAACCTGGAATAGCAACTATACAGTTTGTCTAGAAAAATGGCCGGATGACCATATGTGTATCACGGAACGCCTGCGGTGTGTGTCCATCGATACCACTAAGCTGAAGCTGTACGACGGCTCCAACACGTTCAACTGCGTTGCTTGCCAATGTGGCGATGCCAACGGCGATGTATCCGTCGACATCTCGGATGTCGTGTTCCTGATTGCGTACATCTTCTCCGGTGGCGCTGCCCCGGGTGCATGCATCTATGCAAAGGGTCAGGGAGACGCTAACGGTGACGGCTCGGTCGACATCTCGGATTGCGTGTACTTGATTGCTTATATATTTTCCGGAGGTCAGCCGCCCCATTGTAAGTAGGCGCGCCGATTTCTGACAGAGAATCAACACGAGTCTTAGAAAGGCATATTAA
>Ga0315273_10013336_pt1 | contig 10554 bp, 8 predicted proteins | sample YL17G02_0_MG_FD_205753 | JGI IMG/M metagenome (GOLD analysis project Ga0315273, IMG submission 205753) | Sediment microbial communities from Yellowstone Lake, YNP, Wyoming, USA - YL17G02_0 | ecosystem: Environmental > Aquatic > Freshwater > Lake > Sediment | place: USA: Wyoming | collected... | reverse complement strand
CCCGAGCATCCAAACATGGATGGGCATGACTTTCTTGGGGGTGGACCGGCGGGCGGAGTATGGGCAAGGCGCTCAAAGAAGAGGCGCACGTGCCTTTGGTGCGTCGTGCCGCGAGACCAGCCCGCTCTCCGCGACCGAGGAAACCTCACCCCCTTCTCTCTCTCCCCCTTTTTTTCCAGGACCTCTCCTACGAAGTCCGCCACTCTGCCCGGCGGCGGGAGACCGTCAAGCTGTTGGACGGCGTGTCCGGCTACCTGCTGCCGGGTCAGCTGTCGGCGCTGGTGAGGAAGGGATGAGGAAGAGATACGACAAGCACCCTTCCATCCCGTCCCAACCTCTGCCCGTCTCAACCTCCCGCAACTTCCCCTTCCTCACGCACAGATGGGCCCCTCCGGCTGCGGGAAGACCACCCTCCTGGACTGTCTGGCCGGGCGCAAGTCGGTTGGCAAGATCATTGTGCGTAGGCAACAAGAAGGAGAAGAAGGAGGGGACACACGCGCTTCCCTCCCTCCCTCGAAGCTCCTCCCCCCCTCTCATCTCCATCTCATTTTTGTCAAATTTTCCTCCATCCTCTTTACATCCAGGGCACCGTCCGCTTCTCCGGCCACGCCGCCTCCCGCACCTTCCTGCGCCGCTACACGGGTTACGTCGAACAGGCTGACACCCTGGTTTCCAACCTGACCGTCGCGGAGATGCTGATGTATTCAGCCGAGCTGAAGCTGCCCGTCTCGACCTCGCGCGCCGCCAAGGCCGCGCGCGTGGATGCTGTCCTGGAACACCTCGCCCTCTCCTCCTGCCGTGATGTCCGCATCGGGTGCGTCCTGGCCCGGGGCATCAGTGGCGGCCAGGCCAAGCGCGTCAACATTGGGCTGTCCCTCCTCTCCCGCCCGCGCGTGCTGTTCCTGGACGAACCGACGTCGGGGCTGGACTCCTATTCCGCGAACGAGTGCATGGGCGTCATCAAGGCCCTCACCCGGGGCGGCATCACCGTGTGCGCGACCATCCACTCGCCCACCCCGTACGCCTTCGACCTGTTTGACCGCCTGCACCTGCTCCTGCGGGGGCGGACAGCCTTCCTGGGCGATAACGGGCCGTCCGTCATCCGCTTCTTCCAGGCGGTCTTTCCGACCGCGCCCCCGTGCGATGAGGGCGGTGGGGCCGGCGGTGGCGGGGTCAGGGGCGGTGCTGCCGGCCTCTCCAGCTATGGCGGGGGCAGCGGGGCGTGGTCCGGCGCCGCGGCTGACTGGTGGGCGGAGGATGAGGAAGGCGGCGGCGCCAAGAAGGCCGGCCCACCCGGGCGGACGGCCTCGAGCGTCTCCTCCCTGCTCGTCACCGCCCTCTCCGGCGTGAGCGCCGCGGCGGGGGGCGGCGCCACGCCCACGGGCGGCCTTTCCCCCGCCGCCTCGGGCCCCCTCCCGCCCCCGCACCCCGCCCGACAACCCCTGGCCCCCCCGCCCCCGCCCTCCGCCTTCCACAACCGGGCGGAGTGGGTCGTCGACCTCACGACCCGGGCCGACCGGGACGGGCGGGCGGGCGAGTGCGCGGCCGCGTACGTGACGTCCCGCCTGGCGGCGACAAATGCGGCCCGCGTGCACCGTCTACTGACGGAGCGGTCGCCCGTGTCGGAGACGGTGCGCCGGGAGCTGGGGGCCACGCAGGCGACGACGACGCCCGCCTGGTGGGGCGTGCGCACGATGCTGGCCTACCGCACGTCCCGGGACTACATGGACCCGGACTTCTTGGGGCCCCGCGTCATTGACCGGGCCCTGCTGTCGGTCATCATCACCACGCTCTACTGGAAAGTCGGCGGCAACGCGTCGCCCGGGAATGGTGAGGCAGGAAAGAGAGGGAGGGGTGGGCACGCGCGCGCGCGCGCGCGCGCCAAAGCAACAACATTCCCCCCTCATCTCTCTCTCTCTCTCTCACACTCTCACGCCCCTGCTTTCTCGTGTGCCTCTCATCTCCTTCTCACAGCCTCCAACATCACCGCCCTCCTCTTCCTGTGGGCCATCATGCCGGGCTACTCGTCGTCCGCCTGCATGCCCTCCCTGTTCCTGGAGCGGGCCCTGTTCATCCGGGAGCGGGAGGACGGCCTGTACCGGCCAATCACGGCCCTGGTGTCCAAGATGGTGTCGGAGCTCATGATCGCGGCCCTGATCTCCACGCTTGCGTCCATCCCCGTCTTTTACGCATGCAAGCTGGGCGGGTCGCTGGCCGTCTTTGCGGTCGGCCACTTCGTGACGAGCGCTGTCGGCGCGAGCCTGGGGTCCGCCATCGCCGCCCTGGCGCCGTCGATGGACGTCGCCAATGCGGCCCTCCCCGCCTACGTCTCAACCCTACTGTGAGTTGCACCGCGTGGGTGCGGTTTTTTTCTGGGGGGGGGGCGCTGCGGGCGAGCGAGTGATTGGATGGGAGGCCTTTTGGGAGGACCGAGGTCTCCACACACCCCGAAAAAACCCAGCCTCTCACTCAGCCTCACTCATTTTTGTTCTCTCTCTCTCTCTTCCTCCCAGCTTCTTCGTCGGCCTCCTCCTCCGCCCACAGGACATGCCCCGCTGGCTGGCCTGGTACAAATACCTGAACTTCCTGCACTTTTCCTGGGCCGCACAAATGCTCAACCAGTTCGGCGGCGGGAGTGGTGGGGACGGGAGCGGCGGCCCCCTCTCGCTGGACGGCGTCAACTCTGTTCTCGCCTTCTACGACATTCCCGTCAACGGCGACCCCTGGGTCCAGCTGGGCTATGCCAGCCTGTTCTTCTGGTTCTTTGCGGGTGTTGCGTGGCTGGCTCTAGGCTTCAAGACCCACCAACGGCGGTGATGATGAGGATTGGAGGGATGGGGGGAGGGGTGGGATGGGATGGATGGATGGAGAGGGGCCGTGGCGTGGCTGTTTCCTGTTTGGTTTCCCTTTTTTCTCTTTTCTGTGACGCAATTCATGAAGGCGTTAGGTTTCTGTGGGCATGCACGGCCCGGTTGTGCGATGTGATTGTGGGATGCGCGCCAACGGGAGAGAAAAAAGCGCGGCGGGAGGTTGAGTTCCGCCCCATTGCCACACGTCACTTCTCTTTTTCAATCGATAGCCTTTTTTTTTTCTCCATCATGGACGCTCCACCTGACGTCGGCACCCGCCGGCGCTCCCTGGACGTCCGGTCTGCCAGCTATGCCCAGCTGGCTGTGAAAGAAGTGAAAGACGTGGAAGGCGGGCGGCCCCACGACGCGGGCGCCAACGGCGCCGGCCTGCGTCGGAGCGACACAGACTTTGGCGACAAAGGGGGGATGGACGTCGCGGTCAAGGTATGGTGGGTAGGAAGGAGGGCGAAAATTGGAGTGGGGATGGACAGTCGTGACACTGGGCTACACGATGGCGCATCAACCAGGTCGCGAGACGCGCTGGCCACTGCTCACCACCCACGGGGGGGCGCGTGTTTTGTCAACTGAGAAAGGGCGCGCGTCGGTGCGTTGCTCCGCGCCCAACCGCTAGCCCAACCTCAGCTTCCCTTTTTTTTCTCTCGTGCTCTCCCCTCTCCCGCGCATTCGCCATCTCTCAGGACCTCTCCTACACCGTCAAAAACCGCGCCCACAAGAAGAACGACCCGGACGCGCCCGCCCGCCTGGCCCTGCTGGCGGGGGTGACAATGTGCTTGCAGCCGGGCGAGCTGGCGGCGCTGGTGGGGCCGTCCGGGTCCGGAAAGTCGACGCTCCTGGACGTCCTGGCCGGGCGGAAGACGGTGGGCAGCACGACCGGCCTGATCCGGTACGCGGGCACCGCGCCGACGACGGCCTTCCTGCGCCGGTACACGGGGTACGTGGAGCAGGACGACACGCTCATCCCCAACTTGACGGTCGCCGAAATGATTGCCTACACGGCGGCCCTGAAAGTGCCCGTCACCACCTCCAAAGCCGACCGCGCGGCCCGGGTGGGCGCGGTCATTGACCAGCTGGCCCTGGCCGGGTGCCGGGGCGTGCGCATCGGGAGCGTGCTGGCCCGGGGCATCAGTGGCGGCCAGGCCAAGCGCACCAACATCGCGCTGGCCCTAGTCTCCCGCCCCAAAGTCCTCTTCCTGGACGAGCCGACGTCGGGGCTGGACTCGTACACCTCGAACAAGGTCATGGACATCGTGGCCGGCCTCGCCAAGTCCGGGCTGACCGTCTGCGCGACCGTACACTCGCCGACCTCCCACATCTACTCGCTCTTCGACCGCCTCACTATGCTGGCCGCGGGCCGGGTGCTCTGGTCCGGCCCCGCGGGCGGCGAGCCCATCACCTTCCTGGAGGGCGCCCTCCCGGGCGTCCCCCGCTTCCTGGCGGGCGGCAGCCCGGACGCGCCCCAGGGCGCGGGGCAGGCCGCCGTCGTGACCGACAACGCGGCCGAATGGTTGGTCGACGTGACGACCGCCGCGGACCGGGACGGCCAGGCCGGGTCCCTGGCCGACGCGTTCGCGGCCTCACCCGCCGCGGCGGCCGCTTCCAAGGAGGTGGAGGCCCTGCTGGCGTCCAACCGGCCGCCCCTGCCGGCGGCCGCGACAAAGGCGCTGGCCACAAAGTCTGCGACGACGACGCCCTGGTTCTGGGGCGTGTGGACGCTCCTCACCCACCGCGGGGCGCGCGACCTGCGTGACCCCGAGTTTTTGGGGCCCAGGATTGGGGACAGTGAGTATCATATTTGGAGGGGCTGGTGGGCGGTGAGTGGGCGGGGCAGCGCGCGCCCCTTTTTCCACCAAAAAAATCCACTCTTACCTTTACATCACTTTTTTTCTTTCAGAAATCTTCGTGGCCGTCCTGATTGCGGCCCTCTACTCCCGACTGGGGACAAAGGGCGACGTCGAGAGAGGTGCGCTGTGTGTTGGGGCGGTGAAGGGCGGGCGCGGGGCGCGTGGTCACCACAGCGCTCGGCCTCATAACCTTTCTTCTCTCCCTCTCCACACACACAACACACGCACGCAGCCGCCGGCATTCCTGCCCTGCTCTTCCTCCAGGCCATCATGCCGGGCTATTCTGCGGCCGCCTACATGCCCTCCCTCTTCCTGGAGCGGGCCCTGTACGTGCGGGAGAAGAACGACGGCCTGTACCGGCCGCTCACCTACCTCATCCAAAAGCTCATCGTCGAGATTTTTGTGGTGGCCTTGGTCTCCGTCCCCGCGTCAGCCCTGGTCTTCTTCGTGTGCTCCCTGCGTGGCTCCTTCCTCATCTTTTGGCTGATCTTCATGCTGACTTCCATTGCGGGCTTATCTTGCGGGTAAGAAGATGGGGATGACGAGAGAGAGAGAGAGAGCCGACCAGCTGTGGGAAAGGAAAAATCGGCGCGCGCTCACCCCATTTCTTTGGGGTCTCCCCTCCCCCACGCAGGTACCTCGTCGCGTCCGTCGCGCCCACCATGGACGCCGCCAACGCCCTGCTGCCCACCTACATCACCGCGCTCCTGTTCTTCGCTGGCTTCACGTTGCGGAGGCGGGACCAGCCGGTGTGGCTGCGCTGGTTTGGGTGGACTGACTTCCTCATGTACGCCTGGAACGCGATGATGATCAACGAGTTCCGGGGCCAGCCTGGGCTGCTGGGCCTGGACGGCTCGCCCATCCTGGAATTTTACGACGTCGTCCCGGGTCCGCCCCTGGGCTGCCACATGGCGATGCTGGCCCTGTTCGGGGTCCTATTTTCGGCGCTGGCATGGGTGGGCCTGGCTTTCAAGCGCCTGCAGGTGCGTTGAAATGGGCAAGGGGCGTGCAAGGGGTGGGGGGTGGGGGAGGGGTGGATCGGTTGAGAGAGAGAGAGAGAGAGAAGAAGATTAGCGGGGCGAGCATGCATTGCAGGGCGGGGGATGGAGAGCGAAGCGAAGAGGGTGGTGGGAGGCGGAGAGAGAGAGCAGGCTGGGAGGAGAAGAGAGAGCGGGTTGAAAAAAAGATGCAGCAGCCTGCCCACTCGTTGCCCCCACTTCCCGATTCTCTTTGTCGTCACCCAACCTCCCGCTGGGTCTGCCTTTTCGCCTGCTTGCCAGTGCACCCCGCAGCATTCTCGACAATTACAGCCGATCGACTCGTCTGCCATCACCATGGGTGAGTTCGCTGGAGGAGGCAAGGGAGGGTGGGAGCGGCGCTGGCCTCTTGGGCCGTCGACCGCTTGTGTGAGGGGGAGCCCCGACGGGCGTGCCCGGGCTCATCGCCAGCGCCCGATCATCTCCTAAAAGTGTCCACGTCGATCAAATCCGGGCCTGGGGTGGAGGGTATGTGAATGGCGGCGTGCATGCGCCATCGCGGGGCGTGGCCCCCGGCGGCGGCGTGCGCGCGCTCACTCGCATCGGGTGAAGCCTGCCGTGCCGAACCGGCGCTGGGGCCCTCTATTTGGTAGGGGCCCCAGCGGAGGGCCCGCCGCGGGGCGTCTCTCGCCATCCCACCATGCCAGATGGTTATATCTGCCGCATGATCATTGGCTTCAGCCTCTCTGGTCGGGTGTTGGCGCGGCATCGCCCGTGACCGCCCACATTCTTCCCTCGTCCCCTGCTGGAAAAAAGGAGACTGCGTTTTCTCTCGCTCAGCTGTGTTTTTTAATGGGAGGCCCGCGTAGCCTAGGCGCCTCGCTCTGCGTGCGCGCGCCTGGCGCATGGTGGCAAGGGCATTGGGCGACCTTTGCGTGGGCAAACAACGGCGTTCACGACCCGATCAGCCCTGGGCATACGGGCGCCCGCCCAGCTAACATAAAATAATACACGCACTTCCTGGCCGGCGCTGCCCTTACTCTTTTCTCCTCTTCCCCGCAGCTCCCACCACCGCCCGCGCCTCCGCCCGCACGTACTACGCCACCCAGCTGGGCATGCTGGTCCTGGCTGGGGCGGCCGTCAAGGCGGCCGTCAACCTGGTGAGTAGTAGAGAGAGCAAAAGGAAAGACAAAACGGGGTACCCCCCCCCCCCTTTTTTCAGCCTCCCCCCCCCTAGCCATCTCTCAGCCACAATCCTCTCTCCCCCCCCCCCTCTCTCCTCTCGTCTCTCCTCCCTCACAAGTACCCTACCCGCGCCGCCTACCTCCCGCCCGCCGTCCTGTCCTTCCTGGAGCATGCCACCGCCCGCTGGAACCTGTCCTTCACCCTGGCGGCCGGGCCCGTCGTGGCGGCCCTGGTCGCCGCGGCGTACGGACTGTGGGCGGCCGCGGCCGCCAAGCGGCGCTGCTACCTCCTCGACTTTGCCTGCTACAAGGGCCCGGAGGAGCTGGTCACCTCCCTGGACACCTTCATCTACAAGTCCGCCCAGGCCGGCTGCTTCTCCGAGGAGTCCATGGACTTCCAGCACCGCATCTCCCAGCGCAACGGCGTTTCCGACCACTGCTACCTGCCGCCCGCGCTGCACATGCACCCGGACGAGCGAGCCGCCCGCGTGCGGGGTGCCCGCCCGGAGACCCGCACCATGATGGAGGCCCGCGAGGAGGCTGGCATGGTTCTGTTCCAGGTGGTGGGCGAGGCCCTGGCCCGCACCGGCCTGAAGCCCAAGGACGTCGACATCCTGGTCGTCAACTGCTCCCTCTTCAACCCGACGCCCTCCCTGTCTGCGATGGTCGTCAACCACTTCAAGTTCCGGTCCGACACCGTCACCTATAACCTGGCCGGCATGGGCTGCTCCGCGGGCGTCATCGCGGTCGGCCTGGCTCAGAAGCTGCTGCGCGTGCACGGCAAGGGCGCGTACGCGCTGGTGGTGTCGACCGAAAACATCACCCAGAACTGGTGAGGCAGATTTTTTTAGATTTAAAAAAATGGGTGGTTTGCAGGGGGAGGGGTGGGGGGGGGGGGGGAGAGCACGCCCGCCCCGCCGCCCGGGACACGTCAGCCCGCCCTCACGCACCCGCCCACCCTCCACCCATCTCCCTCCCCCATGCCAACCCCCCCATAGGTACCTGGGCGATGACCGGTCCATGCTGATCCCCAACACGCTCTTCCGCATGGGCGGGGCCGCGATCGTCCTGACGAACAAGGCCTCCGAGCGCCCGCGCGCCAAGTACGAGCTCTCCCACTGCGTCCGGGTCCACCTGGGCGGAGATGACGTCGCGTACGAGTGCGTCTTCCAGCACGAGGACGCCAGCGGCGTGGTGGGCGTGGAACTTAACCGGGACCTGGTCAAGGTGGCGGGCCGCGCGCTGGAGCGCAACCTCACCAAGATGGCGCCCCTCGTCCTGCCCGTGTCCGAGATGGCCAAGTACGCGGCGAACGCGGTCGCCCGCACGCTGCTCCCCCGGTCCCGCGCGCCGGCCCCGTACACGCCCGACTTCAAGAAGGCCTTCCACCATTTCTGCCTGCACGCGGGCGGGCGGGGCGTGATCGACGGCCTGGCCAAGCAGCTCAACCTCCCCGCCGACAAGGCCGCCCCTTCCTACAACTCGCTCTTCTGGTACGGCAACACCTCGTCCGCATCGCTCTGGTACGCCCTGGGCTACGTGGAGGCCTGCCAGGGCGTGAAGGCGGGCGAGGTCGTGTGGCAGGTCGGCTTTGGGTCGGGCTTCAAGTGCAACTCTGCCGTCTGGAAGGCGCTCCGCCCCATCCGGGACGGCACCCATTCCGCCTGGGTCCACATGACGGACGCTTCCAACGCGTCCGCCGTGGAACGGTACCAGTCAACGGAGGGCGGCGTCTCGCAGGGCCCGGGCGCGCCGTTCTGTGCCGGGCCATACCTGCGCGGCGTTGACACTGGTGCTGCCACCCGCCGCCAGGGCGCCGTCCCGGCGCCCTTCAAGGCGGGCGGCAAGACGGCGCCGGGTACGCCCATGTTGGCGTCGACCAACACGGAGGCGGGGTCGCCCGGGCGCCGGGCCACCCGGTCCCGGAATGGGCGGGCGTGAAAAAAAAGGGAGACTCGTCACCAAAAGCCAGCGCGGCCAGCACTCTCTAGCTCCTCCCCTTCTTCCCCTCCCTCTTCGCCCACCCGCCCGCGCCGCGCCCGCCCACGCCGCCGGCGCCTCCACATCCGGGCGCCTGGGCGTCCCTCACCCCCCCCTTTCTTTTCTTCCAGCGCCCGCGGCCCCCCCCTCCCCCCACCCCACCCCAACACTTTTTACAATACCGTTATTAAAGGATCAGAAATGCACGTTGTATGTGTCAGCGTTGGCAATCGGGCGCGTCGCTGTGTACCCCACCCCCGCGATTCCCGCACCCCTGGTGATGACATTTTTTGTAAACTCACCGTGCCGCTCAGCTCAAAAACCTTGTCATTTCTTTTACAAACGCCCCGACCCTCTCTAGCTCTCATCTCTCTCTTTCTCTCCCTCTCCCTATCTCCACGCTCACCACTGCACGCCCGCCATGGCTGTCACCAGGTAGTACACGTGCATGCAGCAGGCGACCGTGACGCAGTAGTGCAGCCAGTGGTGGTCGGCCAGCCAGGGCACGCCCGCCCGGCCGTGGCCGCCATTGCGCAGGAAGGCGGCAGCGCCCGCGCCGTACAGGGCGAGCTGGGTGCCCAGGTTCCAGTCCACCAGGCGGGGCCCGATCTGGGCGACCATGAGGGCGGTGGCGGTGACGAAGCCCGCGACCCTTGGGGCGGGCGGCAGGAAAGCGGACAGGAGGAGCGCGCTCGCCGCGACCACCAGCGAGCGGGGCAGGGCGCCGTGCGCGTGGCCCGCCCAGGCGGTGAGGGGCGTCCCGAAAATCAGCACCACAATGCCGACGTGGTCTGCCTTTTCAATCCGCGCATCATCCGGCCAGACGTGGGTCAACGCAGACAGCAGGTGCGTGGTGGCGGCGCACAGGCAGAAGGCGCCGAGCGGGTCGTGCGTCCAGGCCCGGGCGCCGTCGGTGCGCGGGAGCAGGCCGGCGGGGGCGAGGCCGGACAGGGAGAACAGACCGAGGCAAAGGAAGGCCAGGCCCGGTATGGCGTGCGACCAGACGTTGATGCGCTCGTACGGGTCGAGGAAGGCCTGGTGGAGACGGACGGGGCGAGAGGAAGGGAAATGTCATCAGGGAGAGGGCAAAGGTTAACAAACAAAAAAAGGGCACAGCGCGCGAGCATTCGTTCCCCCCTTTTCAACCTTTTCAACTCACGTGGTGGTGCCAGGGCTGGTGCGGGAACACGCCCGCAGGCGCGCCTGCTGGGCGGAAGGCTGGGCCACCCCGGAGGCGGGCGGACCGGCGGCCGGGCTTAGCGGCGGCCATTCTTGAGAAAGGGCGCGGAGAGAGGGAGAGGAGAGAAAAGGAAAGTGGGGCGTCTTCACCGCGGTGGAGACGCCTCCTTTTTTACTCTCCACACACACGCAGGGGACGCAGCGGGGGGTGTGCCAAAGGACACACATACGCACGCCCCGCTCTCCATCATTGCCCCTGGAGCGGGCGCTGCCACCGCCCCGGCTCACATAGGGGGGCTGGGCGCACTCGAACCATCCCACCCCACCGAAGGTCTCTCATCCATGTTCCATCCATCTCGCTCACCTCATGCATCTCTTTTTGTTGTCCCCCGCCCCCCGCCCCACGCACACACTCCCTTTTCTTCACATCAGCCCGGCCTCATGCAGGGCGCCCAGAATCGTATTCGACTTGGCCCACTTGGCCTTGGCGTGGTCCGCCTTGCGCCGGGCGGCCACCAGGGCG
>Ga0315273_10013335_pt1 | contig 10555 bp, 10 predicted proteins | sample YL17G02_0_MG_FD_205753 | JGI IMG/M metagenome (GOLD analysis project Ga0315273, IMG submission 205753) | Sediment microbial communities from Yellowstone Lake, YNP, Wyoming, USA - YL17G02_0 | ecosystem: Environmental > Aquatic > Freshwater > Lake > Sediment | place: USA: Wyoming | collected... | reverse complement strand
ATCGCCGACCCGCGTTACATGGAATCGATTCTGTCCTTCTTACAGGAAAGCTAACGCTTCGGACAGACTGCTTCCCCTGGTGATTCGCGCCCACCCTTACCTTCTGCCACTTTACAGATTACGCTAGTGGCGGCCTATTTACCGTTCCTGTATAGTAATCCCGCAATCGTTTCTTCTCATTTGCGCCAAGGCCGGATTGATGACGACGGACGGCAATAACGTCTTGCTGGATGTTCAGAGCCTCACGAAAAGCTTCGAGGGGCTCCGGGCGGTCAACGAATGCTCGCTGCAGGTGCGCCGCGGCACGATCACCGGACTAATCGGCCCTAACGGCGCCGGCAAGACCACCGTATTCAATCTTGTCACCGGCTTCCTCAAACCCACCTCCGGTCGCATCTCCTTCAACGGCAATCGCATCGACGGTCTGGCGCCGCACAAGGTGTTCAGTCGTGGCGTGGTGCGGACATTCCAGATACCGCGCGAGCTCAAGCAAATGACGGTGCTGGAGAATCTGATGCTGGTGCCCGCGGGACAGGCAGGCGAGAAGCTGTGGAATCCCTGGCTGCTGCCGTTCCGAGTGCGTCGAGAGGAACGGCGGATACGGGACAAAGGGATTGAGGTGCTGGAGTTCGTCAATCTCTGGCATCTGCGGAACGAGTACGCAGGCAACCTGTCGTCTGGACAGAAGAAGCTGTTGGAGTTGGCGCGCACGTTGATGTGCGACCCCCAGATGATTCTGCTCGACGAGCCGGGCGCGGGCGTCAACCCGACGCTGATGAAGAGCCTGGCGCTCCTGGTCGAAAAGCTTCGCGACGAGTCGGGCATCACTTTCTTCCTCATCGAGCACGATATGGACCTGGTCGCCCGCCTGTGCAATCCGGTCATCGTCATGAGCAGCGGCGAGAAGATCGCCGAAGGCCGGCCGGATGAGGTAGTGCACGACGAGCGGGTGTTGGAAGCATATCTGGGAGGGCAGTACAGATGACCGTTCTGGAGGCGGACGGCATCGTCAGCGGCTACGGCGAGGTGGATATCCTCCACGGCGTCTCCGTGCTCGTCGATGAGGGCGAGATCGTCGCCGTCATCGGGCCGAACGGCGCCGGCAAGTCGACGCTGCTGAAGGCGGTGTTCGGGCTGCTGAAGGTGAAGAAGGGAAAGGTCGTCCTCCAGGGAGAAGACGTGACGAACCTGCCGCCGCCGGTGATGGTGCGCCGCGAGGTCGCCTTCGTACCGCAGAGCGATAACGTCTTTCCGACGTTGACCATCCAGGAGAACCTGGAGATGGGCGCCTTCATCAGCAAGAGCGATTTCAAGCGCAGTCTGGAGGAAATGTACGCTCTCTTTCCCGACCTGGCGGCGCGGCCGCACACTCGCGCAGGCAAGCTTTCCGGCGGGCAGCGGCAGATGCTGGCCCTGGCGCGAGCGCTGATGGTGCATCCGCGACTGCTGCTCCTCGACGAGCCGACGGCCAGCCTGTCGCCGAAGATGGTGGGCGAGATACTGACGAAGATACACGATATCAACCAGCGCGGCGTCGCGATCCTGATCGTCGAGCAGAACGCCCGCGAGGCGTTGAACCTGTGTCATCGCGGCTACGTGCTGGTGATGGGAAGAAACGCCATGGAGGACACGGGGCAGAATCTGCTCGCGAGCGAAGACGTGGGAAGGCTGTACCTGGGAGGGTAGCACGCGAATGGCTCAACTCGTCGTCAACGGTTTGCTGGTCGGCAGCATCATCGCCCTGGGGGCGATTGGCCTGACGCTGATCTACGGTATCCTCAAGTTCGCCCACTTCGCGCATGGCGACCTGATGACAGTCGGCGCTTACGTCGCGTTCTTCGCCTTCGCGCAGGGCGGCAGCCGGATCGCCCCGCTGTCCTTCGGCTGGTCGATGATACCGGCGATACTGCTGGCGATGATCGTCGGCGGCGCCCTCTCTGTGGGAATCGACCGCGTCGTATACCGTCCGCTGCGGAAGAAGAAGGCAGGGTTCGTTATTTTGGCTATCGGCTCGCTGGGGATGGCGATGATCCTGCGCAGCATCGTCTACCTGGTATGGGGACCGAAGCAGCACTTCTATGTCTCCGGCGTGCAGAAGGCATGGAACCTGCCCTTCGACATCAAGATCAAGCCTGACCAGCTCTTTATCGGCCTGGCGGCGCTGGTGACAGTTGCCCTCGTCTACTTCCTCCTCTACCGGACAAGGCTGGGACGGGCGATGCGCGCCACGGCCGACAACATGGAACTGGCGCAGGTCGCGGGTATCGACACGGAGAGAGTGGTGCTCTGGACGTGGATGATAGGCGGCGCGCTGGCGGGCCTGGCAGGCGTTCTGCTGGGCATCCAGAGCCACCTGATGCCGGAGATGGGCTTCATCTTCATGCTACCGTTGTTCGCGGCGTCGATTCTGGGCGGCGTGGGCAGCCCGCACGGCGCGCTCGTCGGGGCGCTGATCGTAGGGGTATCGCAAGAGGTGTCAACGGAATGGATATCGCCGGCGTACAAGCCGACGGTCGCTTTCGTGCTTTTGTTCATCATCCTCCTCATCAGGCCGCGAGGCATCTTTGGGACGAAGGTCTAATGGAAGACTTCCTGAACCCCGCCTACCTGGCTTCGTTCTTCATCCTGGTGGGCATCTACGCCATCTTCACGCTGGGACTGAACGTCCACTGGGGCTACACGGGCATTTTCAATTTCGGCGTCGCCGGGTTCTTCGCCGTCGGCGCCTATACGACGGCGATATTGACGAAGCAACCGGCCACGGGCGACTACTCGGAGTACATCGGTGGATTCGGGCTGCCCTTTGTGGTCGGCGTTCTGGGCGCGGGCGTCGCCTGCGCGATACTGGCGTTCATCATCGGCATTCCGACGCTGCGGTTGCGCGAGGACTATCTGGCAATAGTGACGATTGGCGTCGCCGAATCGCTGCGACGCGTCTTCCTGAACGAGGATTGGCTGGCGAACGGCCCGAACGGGATGATCGGGATACCGCAACCATTGCATGGGCTGGTCGATCCGGCGGACTACAACTACGTTTTCCTGCCGATAGTCGCAGTCATCCTCCTGCTGGTGTATCTGGCGGTCGAACGCGGCATTCGCTCGCCCTGGGGTCGCGTGCTGCGGGCGATTCGCGAGGACGAGGTGACGGCGCAGGCCAGTGGCAAGGACATCTTCGCCTTCAAGATGCAGGCGTTTGTTTTTGGCGCCTTCATCATGGGCATCGGCGGCGCTGTGTATGCGCATCACATTCGTGCCATTACGCCGGACACGTTCACGCCCTTCTTCGGCACCTTCCTCATCTGGGTGATGCTCATCGTCGGCGGGAGCGGCAACAACAAGGGAGCGATTCTGGGCTCGCTGGTCATCTGGTTCATCTGGTCGCGAAGCGATTGGTTGCTGAACCACGTGCCCGCCGACCAGCAGGCGCGAATGGATTACTCGCGCAATCTGCTTATCGGCCTGCTCATCGTCATCCTCGTGCTGGTGCGCCCGAAGGGGATACTGGGCGAGGAGAAACGGGTGTCGGTGTATGTCGACAAGGAGCATCCGTCGGAGCAGGCGCATCTGGCGGCAAAGGCGTCCGCCGGCGAGGATGCGGGCGACAGCTCTTAGCAGGCTGCTAAAGGCTCCTGATCGGCCACGTCGCACGCGCCCCCACAAGAGCGGGGGCGGCTCGCGGCCTTCTTTTTCGTGTCGGGGGGACACCCCCCAGTCTCCCCGACAAGGGTCTCAGGCCCCCGTACCCCCGAGTTCTGACGGGAAAACAGCACGGCCCGGAGGTAGTCCCCCGGGCCGCGTCTCGGTTTATACGTTTGTCCTGCTAATCGACTTTGACGGCTTCCGTCCGAACGGTCTCGATCTTGCCGCCTGCATACTTCCAGATCTCGATGAAGCCTGAGGGCACGTCGCCGGCAGCGTCCCAACCGTCAAACCCGGAGGCGCCCTGGTAGTTGATCGGCTTGCCCTGGTGGATCAGCTCGATAGCGCGCTTGATGCCGGCGGCGCCGGAGTTGATTTTCTCGCCAGCGGGGTCGTTAAGAGTGCGCATGGCGTCGCGAATCTTCGCCGGGTCGACGGACTGAGCCTTCTCCGCGCCGAGGGCGATCATGATGACCGCGTCGTACGACTCAGCGATGTAGGGCAGCGGCTTCAGCGTTCCGAACTCCGCCTCATAGTCGTTCTTCCAGTCAATCGGTGTCTCGGCGGCGGAGGAGACGGTGCCAAACATGCCTTCGAGGTTCTCCGCGCCGACCGCGGTGATGATATCCTCCGACTTGGTGCCGTCGCAGAAGAGGAACTTCTCGACCAAGCCGTTCTCGACCGCTTCCTTCAGGTAGACGGCCCCGCTCTGCGGGTAGCTTAGAGCAGCCAGGGCATCCGGCTTGCTATCCGTCGCCTTCTTCAGCTCCGAGAGGTAGGTGGCCTGTTCCTGTTCGTGCGGGACCTGCGCGGAGACTTCGCCGCCCAGGGCCTCGAAGGACTTGGCGAAGTTCTCGGATAGGCCCTTGCCATAAGCGTTATTCACGTAGATTGTCGCTACCTTCTTGTAGCCCAGCTCGTTGGCCAGTTGCGCCAGCACGAGTCCCTGCGCCGCGTCGGAGAGCGTCGTGCGGAACACGAAGTCGTTGTCTACCAGCGCGGTGAGGGCCGGTGATGTGGACGCAGGCGATATCAGGACGATCTTCTTGGGGATCGTCACCGCCTCAGCGACCGCCAGAGTTACGCCGCTGGATAGCGAGCCGACGACTGCCGATACCTTGTCGCTGTTGACGAGTTGGTTCGCGGCTTCGACGGCGGGCGACGGGTTGGTCTGCGAGTCGGCTCGCTTGAGCTCTATGTTCGATCCCATTACGCCGCCGGCGTCATTGATTTGCTTCTGCGCCAGCTTGGCGCCGTTTTCCATGTTCGGCCCGAACTCGGCCAGGTCACCCGTGAAGTCGAACAGAACACCGATCTTGAGAGTTTCTTTGGCCGGCGCTTTTGTCGCTGTTGTCCCCTGTCTTTCCTCGTCGTCACCCCCACAGGCCACCGGTAGCAGAGCAAACAGCGCTACCAGGGTCAGTAGGATGAGGAGGAACCGTCCCTTTCCTGTTTTGACGGTATGCTTCATATTCTTGGATCTCCTTTCCAATGAACCAGCTTACAAATAGGCTGCACTGCGCTTCGCCGGGGAACCGGCCTTGCGCGTGCATGAAGTTATGCGGATTCTATGCCCGCTCTCATTTTCCGTCAAGCGCTTTGTCAATTGGGTGATTGGGAACGCAGGCAATCGGCTCAATGCCATCGCCTTCAGGGGGCACTGTTCGCGGTTGTCCAAATGAGTCGATAATGAATTGGTTGCGGAGTTGGAGAATTGCTTGACAACCCACCACATCGCGGGGAAGACTCGAATAGGTAAGAACACCACAGCGGAGGCCGGACCGTGGAGATAAGAAATAAACGAGCCGTGATAACCGGCGCAGCGAGCGGCATCGGTCGGGCCATGGCCGTCAAGCTCGCCGAGGAGGGGGCGGACGTCGTTCTCGCCGATATGGACGAGGACGGGCTGGCGGTGACGCGAGCGGAGATCGAGGCACTGGGGCGGCGCGCCGTAGCCGTACGCACGGACGTTTCGAAGCTGTCCGATGTCGAGGAGATGTATCGCCGTGCCATCGCCACGATGGGGCGGGTCGATATTCTGGTCAACAACGCCGGTGTGCACCTGAGCGGCCGCCCGGAGATGCTGTCCATCGCCGATTGGGAATGGGTCATGGGAATCAACTTCTGGGGCGTCGTCTACGGCGTCTCCGTCTTCCTGCCGCATTTCCTAGAGCGCGGCAGCGGTCACATCGTCAACACCTCCTCTATCGCCGGGCTCATCGGCTGGAAGGACGGCTCGCTGCCGTACACAGCGTCGAAGTTCGCCGTAGTCGGCCTGTCGGAGGGACTCGCCGTCCACCTGAAGTCGAAGGGGATCGGAGTGACGGTTGTCTGCCCGGGGCTTGTGATGACGAACATCGGCGACCACGAACGGCGGGTCGCGTCGGGCGATGGCTACGATGAGGCGCGAGACGTCCTGCGCCGGATATTCAAGGAACACAGCCGCGAGGAGTTGCAGCAGTTGGCGAGTATGGAGATCCTGACCCCTGAAGAGGTGGCGGACCAGGCAATCGAGGCGGTCAAGAAAGACGCTTTCCTCGTCGCCACGCACAGCGAGACGAAGGAGGCGATGCTGCATCGCGCCACCGACATGGACGGCGCCATCGCGGAGGCGGCGGAACATCACAGCAGCCAAGAGGAGCGGATGGCCGCGTTCGTGGACGCGATCCAGAACGCCCCCGCTCACGGCCAGGCCAATTAGGAGGACTCCTCGGTCGCCTGAAGTCGCCTGACCTCCCACAGCGCCCTCTCGGGCGAATGCAATTGGGCGGCGCGTCGCTTATAATAGCGGCGATATGCGCGTTCCCTTCTTTCTCAGCGTCATCATCCTGCTCTGCGCCGCCCTCACCGCCTGCGGCGGCGACAGCGCCTCGACGTCGAAGGGCGAATGGCAAGCGACCGGCGCGGTCGAACTCGTGTCGTCGCTGCCGCACGAAGGCCGCGCCTGGACCGAGGGCCTGCTCGTCAGCGAGGGCGTCCTCTGGGAGAGCACGGGGCTGAAGGACAAGTCGCAAGTGCGGGGAATCGACATGGCGACGGGCGACGTGCTCTGGTCGACGCCCAACGAGCAGGGTTTCTTCGGCGAAGGGCTGGTGCGCGCCTTCGGCAAGACCTATCTGCTCACCTACACGGAGGGCGACGCCTATCTCTTCGACCGCGAGGCCGCTGAGCCTTACACGCAGTTCGCCAGCTACGACGGCGAGGGCTGGGGCCTGACAGCGAACGACGACTATCTGATCAACTCCAACGGCAGCGAAAAACTATACTATCGCGATCCGAAAACGTTTGCCATCGATCGGGAAGTAGCGATTGTCTACGAGGGCGAGCCGGTAGAGAAGCTGAACGAGCTCGAATTCGACGGGACGTACATCTGGGCGAACCAGTGGCAGACCAACTTCGTCTACCGCATCAAAGAGAGCGAACCCTCGGAGGTCGTCCGCTTCGAACTGCCGGAAAACGCCTGTCCGGACGGCAATCCGAACGGCATCGCCTACGACGCGAAGGAGGACGTATTCTACCTCACGGGCCAGCAGTGCCCGCAGATCTGGAAGGCGCGCTTCCAATAAGAGGCGGCCTGCCTTCTTCCCTGTTTCGACAGGCTTGAATAGCGGCCCGCCATAAGAGACAATGTTTTCAGGTGGCCTGGCTCCATTAAGGTAATCTGCGCCGAACCCCGTTGGGTGGATCAGGCGCGTAGCGCAAAGGACAGGGAGTGTCTTTTCTCGGGCTTATCCCTCGCAACGTCTTTACTCGCAAGATCCGATCCGGTCTGACCGGCCTTGCGGTGGCCATCGCCATCATGATGGTCGTGGCGATGGGCGTCCTCACCTATAGCCTTCGGCAGACGGCGATCTCCGTCCTGCAAGTCGGCGAAGCCGACTTCACGGTTGCCCAGAAGGGCGTCTCCGACGTCCTGAACAGCGTCCTCGATGAGCAGCAACTTGCCGCCGTCGCGTCTTATCCGGGCATCCAATCCACCGTGGGCGTCCTCGTCTCGGGCGTTAATTTCAACGGGAACCCCTTCTTTCTCGAACTCGGTATTCCTCCCAACGAACTCGAACCCTTCGGCGTCCAGATTCTTAAAGGCCGCCCGTACGCCGTGGATGCGACCGACGAGATAATCCTTGGCTATCGCACTGCTGAGAGCCTAAAAAAACAGTCGGCGATCAAGTGACCATCGACTCGATTACTTACAACATCGTCGGCATATATAGCGTCGGAAACCCGTTCGCGGACAGTGCGTCCATGCTGCCGTTATCCTGGCTGCAGGGCCGCGAACGACTTTCCGGCGACGTGACGCTCATTTTCGTTAAGACAACTACGGGCACCGACATTGCCGCGTTGCGGAGCCAGATCGAGCAGGACCACCCGGAGATCGCGACGGTCCAAACGGCGTCTGAATTTGGACGAATCGACAGGAACCTGAGCTTGATCAGCGCCGCCGACATGGGCGTATCAGTGCTGGCGCTGTTCATGGGCGCCGTCGGCGTCATGAACACGACGCTGATGTCGGTATTCGAACGCACGCGCGAGTTCGGTGTATTACGGGCTGTCGGCTGGTCACGTGGCCGCCTCATGATCATGGTCATGGGCGAGGCGCTTGTCATCGCGCTGGCGGGCGCCGTCGTCGGAACGGGACTGGGATTCGTAGCGATCCAGGTGATAAAGCAATTGCCCCAGGTAGTCGGCTTCTTCCATCCGGTCTATCCGGCGTCCGTGTTCGGTCAGGCGCTGGGCGTAGCGGTAGGCATGGCATTCTTCGGCGTCATCTATCCGGCGGCGCGGGCAGCGTTGTTAAAGCCCATGGAAGCGCTGCGACATGAGTAACGGCAATGAGGAAGCCGTCGCGATCCAGGCTTCAAACGTAGTTAAGGTCTACGACTCCTCGGTCCACGCGCTGAACGGGGCAAACCTGACGCTGCAACGGCGCGAATTCGTGGCGCTGATGGGGCCTTCGGGCTGCGGGAAATCGACGCTGCTGCACCTGATTGCCGCCCTGGATACGCCGACGTCGGGCAACATCGTCGTCAACGGGCGCGACCTGAGAGCCGCGGGCAACGACAAGTATCGTCGCTGCGAGGTGGGCCTTGTCTTCCAGTTGCACAATCTCCTGCCGCATCTGAACGCGCTGGAGAACGTGCAGATTCCCATGTTCAGCAACGGCATGGGACGAAAAGAAAAGGTTCAGCGAGCGCACGACCTGCTGCGCGAAATGGACCTCGAAGCGAAAGCGAAGATGACGCCGCCACGCCTCTCCGGCGGCGAGCGTCAACGGCTGGCGATTGCGCGCGCCCTGGCCAACAGTCCAACTATTCTACTGGCCGACGAGCCGACCGGCAGCCTCGACTCGGAGGCCGTCGACCGCGTGCTGGACCTGTTCCGGCGAGTTCGACAGGAGCACGGCGTCACGATTCTTCTGGCCACGCACGACAACTACGTCGCCTCGGTTGCGGACAGGATTGTCCACATGAAGGACGGCCAAATGGTGGAGACGCCGCCGCCAAAACGAGCGGCTGTCGAGCGGTAGTCAGGCGGTGCGCGTCGAGGCTGCTTTCTCCAGCCCCAACTCTTCGACGGCCGTCTCCCGCATGCGGAACTTCTGCACTTTCCCGGTGACCGTCATCGGGAACTCATCGACGAACTTCCAGTAGCGCGGGATCTTGAAAGTGGCGATTTTGCCGCGACAGTACGCTGTCATCTCTTCGCCTGTAAGCTGCGCGCCCTCCGACGGCTTCACCCAGGCCATCACTTCTTCGCCGTAGCGCTCGCTGGGAACGCCGATGACCTGGACGTCGGAGACGCCGGGATGTCGGTGCAGGAACTCCTCGATCTCGCGCGGGTAGATGTTCTCGCCGCCGCGGATGATCATCTCTTTGATGCGGCCGACGATGTTAATGTAGCCCTCGTCGTCCATCACCGCCAGATCGCCGGAGTGCATCCAGCGCGCGGAGTCGATCGATTCGCGCGTCGCCTCTTCGTTGCGCCAGTAGCCGAGCATCACGCTGTAGCCGCGGGTGCACAGCTCGCCCGTCGCGCCGCGAGGGACGATGCGGCCGCTCTCGGGGGCGACGATCTTGATCTCGACATGCGGGTGGACGCGCCCGACCGTCGAGACGCGCTTTTCGAGGGGGTCGTCGAGCGCGGTCTGCGTGGAGACGGGCGAAGTCTCGGTCATGCCGTAGCAGATCGTCACCTCCGGCATGTGCATCTTCGATTGCACCTTCTTCATGACTTCCAGCGGACAGGGAGCGCCGGCCATGATGCCGGTGCGCAGGCTGGAGAAGTCGAACTCGTCGAACTGGGGGTGATCGAGCTCGCCGATGAACATCGTCGGCACGCCGTAGAGGGTGGTGCAGCGCTCTTCCTGCACCGTCTGCATCGCTTCCAGCGGGTCGTACGTCTCGCCGGGAACGACCATGCAGGCGCCGTGGGTAACGCAGCCAAGGTTGCCCAGAACAGAGCCGAAGCAGTGGTAGAACGGCACCGGTATGCAGACGCGGTCGTTCTCCGTCAGGCGAAGCGCCTCGCCGATGAAGAAGGCGTTGTTGACGACGTTGTGGTGGGAGAGGGTCGCGCCCTTGGGGAAGCCGGTGGTGCCGGATGTGTACTGAATATTCGCCGGCTCATCGAATTGGACCGCCGTCTCCCGCTCCGCCAGCGTCCCTTCGGATACCGATTCGCCGTCGCGCAGGAGCGCCTCCCAGCCGTCTTCGAGGACAATCGATTCCTTGAGGTCGGGGCAGCGCGATCGCACTTCTTCGAGCATCGGCACGTACTGCGTCTGGCGGAACGCGCGCGACAGTATGAGCAGCTTGACGCCGGACTGTTGGAGAGCGTATTCGAGCTCGGCGGTCTTGTAGGCAGGGTTGATGTTGACGACAATCGCTCCGGCGCGCGCGGCCCCGAACTGCACGAC
>Ga0315273_10013332_pt1 | contig 10555 bp, 8 predicted proteins | sample YL17G02_0_MG_FD_205753 | JGI IMG/M metagenome (GOLD analysis project Ga0315273, IMG submission 205753) | Sediment microbial communities from Yellowstone Lake, YNP, Wyoming, USA - YL17G02_0 | ecosystem: Environmental > Aquatic > Freshwater > Lake > Sediment | place: USA: Wyoming | collected... | reverse complement strand
CCTGGTTTCAGGCGTTGATCCTGGGGATCGTGCAGGGCCTCACCGAGTTCCTTCCGGTGTCATCGTCGGCACACCTGGTGCTCGTCCCATGGGCTTTGGGGTGGACGTTCGACCCGGATGCGGCCTTTGTCTTCGACGTGCTGGTCCAGCTGGGGACGCTCGTCGCCGTCGTCGCCTACTTCTGGGATGATCTCATCCACATCGTACGCGGCACGCTGCGCGCCGTGATCTTGAGGAAACGCACCGACGATGCCTATGTTCGGCTGGCGTGGCTGATCGTGCTGGCGACGCTGCCGGCGGTCGTGGCCGGCGTTCTGCTCAAGACGCTGGTCGAACAGGCCTTCGGGAGCCCGCTGGCGGTGTCCGGCTTCCTCCTGGTCACGGCCGGCCTGTTGTTCATGGCTGAGCGACTGGGGAAGCGCCTCAAGCCGCTCGAGGCCACGACGTGGGCCGACGCTGTCTGGATCGGGCTGGCCCAGGCCCTGGCGCTCTTCCCGGGCATCTCGCGCTCCGGCTCGACGATCGCCGCCGGCCTGGTGCGCGGCATGCAGCGGCCGGCGGCGGCGCGCTTCTCCTTCTTACTCTCGATCCCGGTAATGATCGGCGCCGGCCTGCTTGCCGTCCGCGATCTGGCTGCCCTGCCCTCCGCCGCGACGATGATTCCGACCCTGCTCATGGGGTTTGCCGCGGCGGCCATCATGGGCTACCTGTCGATCCGCTGGATGCTCAGGTTCGTCGCCCGGAATTCGCTGGACGTCTTCAGTGCCTACTGCGCGCTGGTCGGCCTGCTTGGCCTCCTCGTCGCATGGCTGAGGGGCTGAGGATGCATCCCCCGACTCCCGCCTGGACGCGCGCCGATCCCACCGCTCGCCCGCGCCGGTGGATGGCCGCGCTCCTGGCCGTCAGCCTGCTCTTGGCCGCGTGCGCACCTGCAGCGACCCCCACCCCGACACCCGGGCCCGTGCCGCGCATCGCCGTCACACCGTGGTTTGCCCCGCGCGTCCTGGCGTGGGCCCAGACGTACCACGCGACCTTCGGCCCGCTGCCCTTCGATCTCGAGGTCGTGCACGCCGCGGCGGCGATCGACGGGCTGCAGCGGGGAGTGTACGTCCTGGCCATCGGCGCGCTGGAACCTGCCGAGGGCTGGTTCGGCACACTGCTGGGCGAGGAAGCGCTGGGGGTGGTGACCGGGAGCGGAGCGGGTGTGCGCCAGGTGACGCGCGAGCAGTTGATCGCGCTGCTCGGCGGACGGACGGCCAACTGGTCGGCGCTCGGGGGGCGGGACCAGGCCGTACAGCCGATCCTGCCACTGCCCGGCGACGACGTTCGCTCCCGGATCGAAGAAGCGTTGATGCAGGGGGCGCCGTTCGCCAGTGCCGCGCGGCTGGCGGCCACTCCAGAGCAGGCGCTCGACCTGTTGGATTCCGAACCGGGCGGGCTGGTCATCCTGCCGATGAGCGCGCTGCCCGACGGCCTGACTCTGCTCCCGATCGATGGCACGCTGCCCCCGACCGACCCCTCAAACACAGCGGGCTATCCCCTGGTGGCGACGCTGGCTGCCATCGCGCCGCAGGAGCCGGTTGGCCCCGTGCGCGACTGGCTCGCCTGGGTGCAATCCACGCAGCTTCCGTAGGCCGGGGAAGCGGCAAGCCTTCAGCGGTCGGCTTTCAGCTCTCAGCTTTGAGCGTTCAGCGCTCGGCCTGCAGCTGTTGGGAGCAGCGAGTAGCAGGGAGTGGGTAGCAGGTAGAGGGTGGCAAGTAGCATGTGGCGGGCTTCTGGAGTTGACACATGCCATTAGCACGTGGCGGGTTGCTGCCCGCCTGATCCGGTTCGCGAATCGCTTGCCGCCAACCGCCAACCGCTGATACCCAATTGCCTATGGCCTGTAGCTAGTCGCTGGCTGCTGACTGCTGATAGCTGATTGCCGATTGCTGATAGCTGATTACCGATTGCTGATAGCTGATTGCCGATTGCCGATTGCTGACCGCTGCCCGCTGCCCCCTCACCCCACGAGAAACGGATTCGTGCGGCGCTGGATGCCCACCGTCGTGGAGGGCCCGTGTCCTGGTTGGAGGGCTACGTCATCGGGCAGAGACAGCACCTGAGCCTGGATGCTTGCCAGGAGCTCGTCCCAATCGCCGCCTGGCAGGTCGGTGCGGCCGACCCCGCCGTCGAAGATCACGTCGCCGCAGAACAGCTGGGACGCCTCGGCGCAGTAGAAGACGACATGTCCGGGGGTGTGTCCGGGCGCGTGGCGCACCTCGAATCGGAACGAGCCCAGGTTGAGCATCATGCCGGCCGCCAGATCGATCGTCGGCTCGGGTCCCGGATCGAAGTCCTGCATGCCGAACCACGCCGCACCGCCGTTGACGCGCCAGAGCGGCTGGTCCAGCGGATGCAGCGCGACCCGCGGCGGTGGTTGTACACGATCACAGACCTCGGCCGCCCCGCCGAAGTGATCGAAGTGCGCGTGGGTCAGCCACACGTCGGTGATGCGCCAACCGCGCAGATCCGCCTGGCGAACAATCGCCGCCCCATCCCATGCCGGGTCGATCACCGCCGCCACGCGGCCGACCGGGTCGGCGACCAGGAAGGCGTTCGTTTGCACCGGGCCCAGTACGAGCGTGACGACAGCTAGTGATGCCATATCCATCCGATCTCCTCAGCCTTCCCGCAGTCGACGCGAGATGAGCACGGCCAGCGCGCCTGCGAACGCCAGGCCTCCGGCGACCCGGGCGGCCACCGGCGCCGAGAAACCTGCGACGGTCCGCACCCGCAATTGGAGGTCACGCGCCAGCAGCAGGCGCTCGGCCACCGGTGAACCGTCTGCGGCGTGGCGGCGCACTCGCAGCACCATCGTGGCAGAAGCCTCGGGCCCACGCCTGGCGATAAGGGTCCACGCGAAGGCCGCTCCAGGTCGGAAGGCCTGCCCGGACTCGCCCGGCGGGGTGGCCATCATGTCCGATGAGACGATCCCGGCAGCCAGCGTGAACGCCGTGATCACAGGGTCGGAGGCGATCGACATGCCAAGGCGCTCCCGCCGCCCGCGCAGCATGGAGGCCGGCATGTCGAGACGCACCGTCACTTGCGGCAGCAGGTCAGCATTTCGGTCTGCATCGGTCGATGCCATAGCCGATCCGTCTCCGACAGGGACGGGGGCGATCACGACCTCAGCAATCTCGCGGGCGGACGGCCAGACAAGCCACAGCCCAAGCAGGCCAGCAATCGCCAGCCCGCCAACTCCCAGTCCCTTGAGACGCGTCCTTCGCCGGCGCATGCGCGCAGTATACCGCGCCGCTTTGCCCTTCCGCGCGGCGATGGTAGACTGGAGGGCATCTTCGTTCGTGCATGGAGGCGGGGATGCGGTCCTATCCGGCGGAGCCCTTCCGCATCAAGGTCGTAGAGTCCATCCGCAGCCTCGATCGGTCGCAGCGCCAGGCAGCGCTGAAGGCTGCCGGCTACAACGTCTTCGGCCTGCGGTCCGACGACATCTACGTCGACCTGCTGACCGACTCCGGGACGGGCGCCATGAGCGACCGGCAGTGGGCGGCGATGATGCTGGGCGACGAGTCGTATGCCGGGGCTCGGTCCTTCTACCGTCTGAAGGAGGCCATGGACTCGATCTTCGGGTTCCGCCACTTCGTGCCCACTCACCAGGGGCGCGCCGCTGAGAGTATCCTGACCAAGGTTCTGATCCAGCCCGGTCAGTTCATCCCGTCGAACACGCATTTCGACACCACCGAAGGCAACATCCTCGACCGCGGCGGCCGTCCGACGAACCTGGCGATCCCGGAGGCGGCCGAGGCATCCAACCCGCACCCGTTCAAAGGCAACATGGACATTGCCAAGCTGGAGGCGTTCATCGAGCGTGTCGGCGCGGAGAACATCCCGCTGGGGATGATGACCGTCACCAACAACGGCGTCGGCGGCCAGCCGGTGTCGCTGGAGAACCTGCGCCAGGTCAGCACCATCTACCGGCGGCACGGCATCCCGTTCTTCATCGACGCCTGCCGCTACGCCGAGAACGCGTTCTTCATCCGGCAGCGCGAGCCAGCCTGTGCCCAGATGAGCGTGCGCGAGATCGTCCGGCAGATGTTCGCCCTGGCCGACGGGGCAACCATGTCGGCCAAGAAGGACGCCATGGTCAACATGGGCGGCTTCCTGGCGATGAACGATGATGAGCTGCACCAGCGCGTGTGCAACGAGTTGATCCTGCGCGAGGGTTTCCCCACCTACGGCGGGTTGTCGGGGCGGGACCTGGACGCCATGGCCGTCGGCTTGTGGGAAGGGCTCGACGAAACGTACCTGGCGTATCAGGTCGGCCAGATCGACTACCTGGCGCAGCGGCTGCTCGCCCTGGGGGTGCCGGTGATCCAGCCATCCGGGGGCCACGCGGTCTACATCGACGCCGGCGCGTTCCTGCCTCACATCCCCCGCGACGAGTTCCCCGGGCAGGCGCTGGTGGCTGAGCTATTCCTGGAAGGCGGCGTGCGTACGGTCGAGCTCGGCTCGGTCATGTTCGCGCGCAAGGATGAGGATACAGGCGAGATGGCCCATCCGCTGATGGAGCTGGTGCGGATGGCCCTCCCGCGTCGGACGTACACGCAGGCGCATCTCGACTTTGTGGCCGAGACGATGGACCGCATCGTTGCGCGGCGCGAGGCGATCCGCGGCTACCGCATCACCTACCAGCCGCGCCTGATGCGGCACTTCACGGCGCGATTCGAACCTGTGTAAGGCAGATCCCACCTTCCGGGCAATCGGTCGGGGCACGCCACACCGTGCCCCGATGCTTCCCCGTAGCGAGGCGTGCCAACCCCCACCTGGTCATCAAACACACAGCTGCTGCTACCCGCCCCAAGGAGACTGGACGGACCGAGGGCCGGATTCATCCTGCACCGGGTGATGCCGGAATCCGCGGTAGAGGAGCAGGTCATAGACCAGCTTGAGGCTTCCGGCTAGGAAGAAGGGCACGCTCATCCACGCAGCCGAAGCGACCATAGCCGAGGCGAGTCCAGGCGACAGCGCCGCGCCGGTGGTGCGGGCGACGCCTGTGATTCCGGCCGCGGCCGAACGTTCCTCGGGGTCCACCAAACCCATGGTGTACGACTGCCGGGCGGGGACATCCATCTGTGAAATGCTGCAGCGAAGCAGCAAGACGGCGATCGCCAGCGGCAGGTTGGGCATCAACGGCACCAAGACGAGCAGCAGGTTGGAGGGGATGTGGGTAAAGACCATGGTCCGGATCAACCCGATGCGTCGGGCAAGCCGCGCCGCCAGGAGGGCTGAGATCCCGGCCAGCAGGTTGGTGGCGAAGAAGATCGCTCCCAGCGCGGCCGGCGGCACCTGGAAGCGCAGGTGCAGCCAGTACGCCACGACGCTTTGGACGACGAAGCCGCCCCCGAACGCGTCCAGCGAGAACAGAGCAGAGAGCCGGACAACGGCCCGGCGCGACCGGCCCAGCCCCCACCCGCCTAGGCCGTCGCGCGAGGCGCGGGGAGGTTCAACCACCGGGGACAGCAAACCGAATGCCAGGGCGAGCGCCAGGCCCAAGGCGGCGTACAGCATGAGTACGGCCCGATAGCCATCCAGCGCGGTTCCCCCGGCCCCCATCCTTGCCTGCGCCAGCAACCCCGCCGCAGCTGCGCCCAGCGCCGTAGCAAAGGATCCGCACAGGTTGTACCAGGCGAAGACCGATGTGCGCCTCTCCGGGGAGACCAGCTGCGTCAGGCCCGCCTGCTCGATGGCCAGGAACGGACCCACTTCGTATCCGCTCGGACTGATGACGCCGACGGTGGCCGCCGCCAGCAGCAGGGGTACGTTTCCGGTGGCGGCGAAGACGGCGCCCGCCGCCACCATCAACGCGGCGCCGGCGAGGAGCGTCCGTCGGCGGCCGATCCGGTCGGCCTGCGTCGTGAGCCAGAGCGAGATGGCTGTGTCGCCGAGCAGCGTCAGCGTCAGCAGCAGGCCGATCGAGGCTTCGCCCAGGCCGCGCTGGACGAGGTACAGCACCAGGATGACCGAGACGGCACCGTAGGCGAACATGCGCGCCATGCGCGTGCCGAAGAACAGGACCATGTCGAGCCTCGGGCGAGGCATGCGCACGGTCAGCCTGCGCGGTTCACCTGGAGCCGGCACCAGGCATAAAGCGCGTCGTAAACCTCGAATTGAACGGCCAGGTTCTCCTCGTCGTCTGGATAGCGCAGGCTGAAACCGGTGGCGATCGCTTCCAGCCCGCGGGCGATGGGATCCGCATCAAGATCGGCGGCCACATCGGCAGCGTGGACGATTCTCGCCATCCGATGAAGTGCCAGGTCTTTCAGGTCGTACTTGAGCAGAATCGACTCGAACGAACAGCGGCCGTCCTGATGGCCCAACTCGACTCCCGGCGCGTCGAACGGGATGGCGCCGGTCTCCTTGGCCAGCGGCTCAATCTGGCTCTTGGGCGCGAACAGGAACTCGGCCTGGTTGTCGATGAAGCGGGTGATGAGCCAGGGACAAGCCACGCGGTCAACGTGGACATGGGAGCGCGTGATCCACTGCATAAGACCTCCCCATCTGGACGGCGGGGCGGCCGTTCCCGCCCCTGTCCCTTCGTCTTGGCTGGACGCCGCCGCATGGCGGCGCGCTGGGTCAGGCCGAGCTTGCGGGCATGCGCCGCGCGTCCTCGATGGCCTTCTTGACGTTGACGAACGGCAGCAGGATCAAGCCCATGACGAAAAAGAAGATCAGCGACAAGAGGGCCGGCCGCAGGCTGCCGAACGCCTGGTTCATCACCCCGAACAGCAGCGGCCCGGTCCATGACGTGCCACGCTCGGACACTTCATAGAACGAGTAGAACTCGGCCTCCTTGCCGGCCGGGATCATCTGGGCGAACAGGCTGCGGCTGATCGCCTGGCTGCCGCCCATGACGACGGCGATGAAGGCGCCGAGGATCCAGAACTGCAGGACGCGGGTATCGCCCCGCAGCCCAGCGTAGGCGAAGATCACCACTGCGGCCCAGACGACCAGGCTGATCAGGATCGACTGCTTGGCGCCCACCCAGCCGGCCAGCTTGCCCCAGAACAACGCGCCACCGAAGGCGACGAACTGGATCATCAGGATGATGATGATCAGCGTCGACTGATCGATCTCCAGGCCGCCGCGAATCACCGGCGCGGCGGCGAAGGTGGCCGAGACGGCGATCACCGTCTGGATGCCGTCGTTGTACAGGAAGTAGGCCAGCAGGAACTTGAGCGTCTCGGGGAAGTGCCGCAACTCACGCAAGGTGCCGGCCAGCTGCTTGAATCCGACGCTGACGTAGGTCCCACCGGCAGGCAGCGCGCGGCGGGCGTGGCGGGCGCGCAAGCGGGCCCAGGTGTAGAGCGACCATCCCAACCACCACACACCGGCCGACGCCAGGTTGATGCGCACCGCCAGATCGGTGGGCACGCCCAGCGCGTCGCGGAATTGGTAGAAGGCCAGGTTGAGAACCAGGAGCAGCCCGCCGCCCAGGTAACCCATCGCCCAGCCGTAGGACGAGACGCTGTCGCGCCTGTCCTCTCTGGCGATGTCGGGGAGGTAGGAGTTGTAGAACACCATGGCCGCGCCGAAGGCCAGGTTGGCCAGGATGAACAGCAGCCCGCCCAACCACCACACGTTGGCCGTTGTGAAGAACAGGAGCACGGTGGCTACGCCGCCGATCGTGGCGAACAGGCGCATCATCTCCTTGCGCAGATGGGAGTAGTCGGCGATGGCCCCCAGGATCGGGAGGAAGAGGACCTGCAAGCCGACCGAGATCGAGACACAGTAGGGCAGGAATGAGTCGGGGGCGATGGGGATGCCCGCCAGGCGCGCCATGCCATCCGAGTAAGCCTTGGCCGCTTCGGCCGTGAGCGAGGCCAGGTACGGGCCGAGGAACACCGTCCCGACGGTCGTGCTGAAGGCCGAGTTGGCCCAATCGTAGAACGCCCAGCCGCGGATCTCGCGCTTGTCGTTGACCGGAGCGTCCGCTTGGCCGGCTGCTGCCATAGCTGTCATGCCATCCTCCCCGCGCGCCGCGTGGGTCTGCTGGGCAGGGCCCAGCCGCTGCGCCCGCTGCCCCATTATCGTCGCAATGCCGCTTGGCAAGAAGCGGACCCACCGTCGCCAGCTAGGCAATTCTTCGAGGGTGCGCCTGGCCGCCCCCGCACATGCCGCGGGGCCTTGAACCGGCTATCGCCTCCGGATTCCCTGACCTCCACACCAGACCCCCTTCCGAGCCCAATTGCCTCTGCACTTTCTGCCTTGCTGCAGCAACGCCCGCCATCATTGTGCTACTGTTGCCTGCGGTGGGATGACGGGCTGCTTCGCCGTCGGCATGATGTAAAGCGTCGGCTTCGGCACCGGGACGAAGACCTTCGTGGCCGTCGGCAAGGCGATCAATGGCGGTTGCGTTGGCCGGATGAATATCGTGCGCGGGGTGGGCGTGGGCGTGGAAGCGCGATAGAACTGGATCGTCTTCGCCGGCAGGAAGAACTGCAGCGTGGGTAGCAGGTGGAAGGGCGGCCTTAGCGCCGTCAGTAAGCTCCACCCGAAGTCCACCCCGGAACGGTCCTCGCCGCCAGCCAACACAATCTGGATGGCGGCCCAGGTGCCCGACACGGGTGGGCGCGTCCACCCGCCGGAGGTCAAGATGCCCGAGTTGGCGGGGAACTCCTTGGCGACCTCGACGCTGTAGGTCGCCGAGGCCAGCGACCCAAAGGTGTAGATGCCCTGGGAGTCGGTGGACGTGAACGTGGGAGTCCCCGCGCCTGGACAGCCGACGCACGCCAGCCGGACCTCGACCCCTCCGAGCCCGGGCTCGAAGGCGCCCCGCGTTCCGTCGCTGTTGGTGTCTCTCCAGACCGTCCCGGAGATCGATCCGCTGGCTCCCGATTGAGCCGGGAACTCCCATCCGAAGTTGAAGCCGGTGAGGATCTCACCGTCGGACAGCTCGACCGTGCATGCGTCCATCGTGTCATAGAAGCACGCCGGGTAGGTGGGGCGGCCGCCTCCCAGAACGGCAGCATTGTTCCCGGCAGAAGAATCGAGCCACACACAGTACGAACCCGGGGGCAGGTAGATCACGTAGTCGCCGCTCGCGTCGGTGAGAGATGCTTGCACCGCACCCGTCCCGGGTGGGCAGGCCCCGAGGGTGTAGTTCACCGTCACACCGGCCAAACCGGACTCACCCGCATCCATCTCGCCATCGGCAGAGAGGCCCCCCTCGCGGAACTCGCACCCCGCTGGCGTCGGGTCTCCCCAGTCCCAGCCGGGAGGGCGCGCACACACATCGCTCCACACGCGTCCCGTGACCGTCCCGGGCTGACCCTCGGGGATGCCGATGGTGGTGAAGGTCCGTGGGGGTGAGAACGGGCCAATGGTTTCGGCCACCATCGCGGCCACGCGCCAGAAGTACGTCACACCGATCTGCAGATCCTGATCGATCTGCCAGTCGGCTACAGGATCTCCGGTGCGGTGGCTGATCAGGACGGGTCCGGACTCGGGATCAATGAAGAGCTCGACCAGGAACTCCGACGGCTGGCAGGCTCCGCCGGGAGTCCAGACAAACCGCGGACGGTGGCCGGCGAGGCTGTCCACCGCATACTGCGTCGAACCATCATCAGGGTATTGGAGGAAGGGCGCCGCGAGCTCACCGGGGTCCGAGCACGCGTGCGCAATCCCAAGACGTCGTGTTTCCGACCACGGACCACTCGGTCCGGCCGGGGGCTCAGTGAGGAAGGCGGCCACTCTCCAGTAGTAGGTCGAACCGGGTTCGAGCGCCTGGCCTGGAATCACGTTGGCGTAGTTGGACAGGTAGGCCTCGAACACCGGATTCTGACAGTCCTGCAGGGTGCACAGCTGGAAGTCCCACCCCCAGACAGAGCACTCCAATTCGCTCCACGCGAAGTACGTACGAATGCCGGTCACCATCTCGTCCGCAGAAGGCTCGGAGAGCGCCGGTCCCACGAGTTCGCTCTCGGAGCACGAGACCTTCGGCCCCGAGGGGGTCACCGGCACGAGCGTCAGCGAAGCCGGCTGCTGGCCTACTTGCACGGTCCCGGGAAGCCCCTGCGGCTCGGCGGCCTGGAGTTCCTGGGTTGCCTCGAGCCCCACTGCACGCAACTGATCGCCGGCATTGCAGGAGGATGCAAACAGTGCCACGGCGATCAACACAGCACCCACACGAAAGGCCGACTCCTTGTTCATCTCCCTACTCCTTCACTACTTATAGGCACAGGGCGTGATGATGGCAGCGATGCCGGAAGGGCGGAAACACGATGCTGACCCGGGGACGGAGCCCGAGCCCACACGGGCAGTTCTTTGCATCGACACCGTATCTACCGGAGCACTACCGGCCGACAACCGCATGACAACGCAACATACCTCCGCGGCGAAGGGGAAACGGTGTGCGGTGTGACGGGTGCAATGGCAGGCGGATCAGGCGGCTGAAGAATGCGCCGGCCTGCGGCCCCTTCCCCTGTGGATTCACTTCCCGGCGCAAGCGGTCCCCCCGGACCCGCGCGACGCCACCAGCACACCGATTCTAGGACGG
>Ga0315273_10013331_pt1 | contig 10556 bp, 8 predicted proteins | sample YL17G02_0_MG_FD_205753 | JGI IMG/M metagenome (GOLD analysis project Ga0315273, IMG submission 205753) | Sediment microbial communities from Yellowstone Lake, YNP, Wyoming, USA - YL17G02_0 | ecosystem: Environmental > Aquatic > Freshwater > Lake > Sediment | place: USA: Wyoming | collected... | reverse complement strand
AATTATGAGCAAAAAGGTTAAAACGAAGGCAAAACCTTCCCCCCGTTAGAAAGTCCTACTTCCAAGCTTGAAACTTTAAATTGAAAAAGAGCTTGATAATTTGGACTTTCTAACGGGGTTCATTTTTTAGAAAGTCCTACTTTTACGATTAAAATATTAAATTAGGCAAAATCAAATAAGCAAGGCTTTCTAATAGGATAGAAAAAGTGTATAATCAATAAATAATAAATAACGCTCGCAAAAAACAATGTTAACAAAAGAAGAAAAAGAAAAAATAATAAAGGATTTTCAGCCAAAAGAAGCTGATACAGGTTCTCCTGAAGTGCAAATCGCCTTGGTTTCCGAAGAAATAGACAAATTGCTTTCGCATCTAAAAAAACACCCCAAGGATTTTCACTCAAAAAGAGGGCTTTTGCGAATGGTTGCAAAAAGAAGAAAACTGCTTGAATATCTTAAAAAAGAAAACGAAAAAGCGCATAAGGAATTGATTAAAAAGCTGGGATTAAAGAAATAATTTACAATTTCCAATTTCTAATTAAAAAACAGTTTGAAAGCACTAATTTTAAAACGCTTAAAATTTAACATTTAAAATTTGAAATTGTTTTTGAATTTTAAATTTCAAATTAAAAATTTTAGTTGATATGGTCATCAAACACATAGGGCAAAGGGTAGGGGTTTTAATAGATGTTCAAAATCTTTACCACTCTGCCAAAAATCTTTATCAGGCAAGAGTAAATTTTGGAGAAATACTAAAATCAGCTGTGGCGGAAAGAAACTTAATAAGGGCTTTTGCCTATGTGGTAAGAACAAAAACCGGCGAGGAAAAAAACTTTTTTGAAGCCCTTATAAAACTGGGAATTGAAACAAGGGTAAAAGACCTGCAGGAGTTTTATGGAGGGGCAAAAAAAGCTGACTGGGACGTGGGAATTGTAATTGACGCTGTAAGAATGGCTTCCAGCGTTGACGCGATAACTCTTGTTTCCGGAGATGGAGATTTTATTTCTTTGGTTGAATATCTTAAAAACCAAGGCAAAAGAGTTGAAGTAATGGCTTTTGGAAGATCGTCCTCGGCTCATTTAAAAGAAATTGCCGATGAATTTGTTGATTTGGGAGAACAACCGAAAAAATATCTGCTTAAAAAATAACTTATTAAGCAAAAACTCAAAACTCAAATGTCCCGCCTTTGTTCCGCCTTTCAGTAAAACTACGGCGGACGGGCAAAACTCAAAAACACAACTCAAAACTCAAAACTTTTATAACTTTGAACTTTGAATTGTGGTTTTGAACTTTGAGTTTTAAATTTTGCGCTTAATATAAACAAACTATGAAAGAAAATATATTTGAGAAAGAAATTGCGGGGAAAAAACTTATAATAGATTTTAAAGATTTGGCAGAACAGGCAAACGGGAATGTTTTAGCAAGATACGGAGACACTATGGTTTTATCTACCTGTGTAATGAGCAAAGAAAACCGAGAAAACCTCGGATTTTTTCCGCTTACAGTTGAATACGAAGAAAAATATTACGCGGCAGGAAAAATAAAAGGGTCAAGATTTGTTAAAAGAGAAAGCAGGCCTTCTGACGAAGCCATATTAAACGCAAGAATAATAGACAGAACAATAAGGCCCCGTTTTCCAAAAGGCATAAAAAGAGATGTTCAGGTTGTAACAACCGTATTGTCATGGGATTCTGAAAACGACCCTGATGTTTTGGGAATTATCGCTTCTTCTATTGCTTTGTCTGTTTCTGATATTCCTTGGTCAGGCCCCATATCAGCAGTAAGAATTTGCCGCAAAGAAAACAAATATCTTGTTAACCCAACTTATGAAGAAAGAAAAAATTGCGACCTTGATATGATTTTTGCCGGAGTTATGGAAGAAGGAGAGCTTTTAATAAACATGATGGAAGGAGGGCTGAATGAAGCCGAAGAAAATTCGGTTTTGGAAGCTTTTGATTTAGCCAAAGACCAGTTGATAGAATTAATTAATTTTCAAAACGAAATAATCAAGAAAACAGGCAAAGAAAAAGCCAAAATAGAAATAGCATCTGACCCGGAACTTGAAAAAGAAATAAAAAAGTTTTTAGCCGACAAGCTTGAAGCCGCGGTTTTTCAAAAAGATAAAACAAAAAGAGCAAACAATATAAACGATTTATCAAAGGAACTTGATTCTTTATATGAAGACCCTGCCAAAAAACAATACGTCGAGGACTTTTTAAATGAAGAAATTGACAGAATAGTGCATAAAAACGCCTTAGAAAAAGAAGAAAGGCCAGATGGAAGAAAACTAAACGAAATCAGAAATCTTGAATGCGAAGTGGGAATTTTGCCAAGAACTCATGGCTCAGGGATTTTTACAAGAGGCCAGACAAAAGCGCTGTCTATTTTAACTTTAGGATCGCCCGGCGACCAGCAGTTGCTTGAAGGAATGGAAATAGTGGGCAAAAAAAGATTTATGCATCATTATAATTTTCCTCCTTATTCTTCGGGCGAAATAAAACCAATGAGAGGCCCAGGCAGAAGAGAAATAGGCCACGGCGCTCTTGCTGAAAAAGCGCTTCTGCCTTTAATACCAAACTCTGAAGATTTTCCCTACACAATAAGGGTGGTATCAGAAATTACTTCCTCAAACGGCTCTTCTTCAATGGCTTCTGTTTCAAGCTCTTCTTTGGCTTTAATGGACGCAGGAGTACCGATAAAAAGGCCGGCAGCCGGCATTGCCATGGGATTGATGAAAAGCGAAAATAAAAAAGATTATAAGATATTAACCGATATTCAAGGCCCTGAAGACCACCATGGCGACATGGATTTTAAAATTGCAGGCACAAAACAAGGAATCGTTGCCCTGCAAATGGATGTTAAAATAAACGGCATAAACAGAAAAATAATAGAAGAAACCTTAAAAAGGGCAAAAGAGGCAAGAATAGAGATATTAAACGCAATGGAAAAAGCCATATCAAAACCAAGGGAAAATCTTTCTCCTTATGCCCCTAGGATAATAACCATAAAAATTAATCCTGAAAAAATAGGCGAAGTAATAGGTCCCGGAGGAAAAATAATAAACGAAATAATAGACAAAACCGGAGCTACAATAGATATAGAAGACACGGGAGTTGTTTTTATAACTTGTGAAAAAGAAGAAGGAGCTCTGCAAGCTGTAGAATGGATAAAAAATATTGTAAGAGAGGTTATGACCGGAGAAGTATTCAAAGGCAAGGTTAAAAAAATCCTGGAATTTGGAGCTTTTGTGGAAATACTGCCTGGCCAGGAGGGAATGATACATATTTCAAAACTTTCTGATAAAAGAGTAAGGAGAGTTGAAGACGTAGTGAACATCGGAGACACAGTGGAAGTAAAAGTAATAGAAGTTGACAGTATGGGAAGAATAAACCTTTCTTTAATCAAAAAAATAGGATAATAGATGCTGCTAAAAACGGCGGATAACTTATCTTAATTTTAAATTTATTATGGAAGGAAAAAACAATCTTCCAAACTTTTTAGGTGCGCAAAATACCCAAGGAGCAGTAAATACTTTGCCTTACAACAAAGACCAAAAACAAGTAAAAGAAGATTTTCAAAAAAAAATAAAGGCGGACTTATTTGACCCAAAAAATGTGAGAACAATGGCAAAAGACATTGCCTTGCTTTTGAAGAAAAAAAACGAAAAAGAAAAAACAGAAAAAATTGAAAGCGTAAAAATAAAAGAATCGGCTCAAGAAATACAAAAAACTCCAGAACCAGAGCAAAAAGATATAATAAAAGAAGAAATTATAAAAAAACCCGATATTCTGCAAGAACAGCCTGTTAAAGTCCAGCCGATTGTTCAAATAAAACCTGTTTTGCGCCAAATAGAAACTGCTTTGCCAAAACCAAAAGAAAAAGATCAAGAAATTGCGCAAAAACCAAAAGAAATCCAACGCCCCCAAGCGCCAAAAATAAGCAAAAACGACCTGTTAAGAAAAAAAGCTTCTTTAGAAGAAGAAAAAAGGACTGTGTCTGAAAATATAAGGAACTTGGCCGAACAAAAAAAGCCTTTTGAATTAAGAAAATCAGATTTATTAAAAAGCATAGAAATTATAAAACAGGAATTCAAAGCCATATTAGAAGAAGAGAAAAAAATCGAAACCAAAGAAGACCTGATAGAAGAAAAAGAAGCATTAACAGAGGGCTTCGAAGAAAGAAAAAAAATAGAAAAACAAAGATGGGAAGTAGAGGCAAAAAGGAAAGAAATAGAAGAAAGAAGATGGCCTTACGACCAAAAAGTTGACAGGTTGTTAAAAGAGGCCGATTCTGCAGCCTCAAAAATAGAATCTCTGCAAGACGGGGAAAACCAAGAAAGAAAAAGAGAAAAAGAAATTTTAGATAATATAAGAAATATAAACGGAGAAATAGAAAAAATAGTAATTGAGGAAAGATTATCTGAAATTAAAAAACTGAAAAATTTTCTTGAAATAAAAAAGAAAGGGGCAAACAACGTTTTAGACAGAATAATAGAAAGATTAACCCCTATTTTAGAACAAGAAAAAGAAATAGAATCACAAAAAAGATTAATTGAAGAAGAAGAAAAAATCACAAGAAACCTCTCCGAAAAAAGGCGGCTAGAAAAAGAAAGGTGGAACGTAGAAGAAAAAAGACGAAATATAGAAAAGCAAAAATGGGAAATAGAAGAAGAAAAAGAAAGCGCGCAATCCCAGGTAAATGAAATAGAAAAAAGATTAAGAGGGCTTTTGGAAAAAGATGCCAGAATGAAAAAAAGAATAGAAGATATAGACAGCCCCCCAGCTCAAAGAAAAACGGAAAAAATGCCAGAAACAAACAAGCCAAGAGAAAAAGAATATGAAGAAACAAAACCAAAAACCGAAAAACCAGAAATAAAAAAATATTCCCCTGTTCTAAAAGAAACGCCGCTTAAAAAAAACTTAGAACAAGACAAAGAGCAAAATCTTTCTGATTTAGATTTTAAATTTTAAATTTTTAAAATCCTAATGCCAACGATAATAGAGTTTATTAAAAACGGCAAGGATCAAGGTTTAACCGACGATCAAATCCTGCAAGAAATAATAAAACAGCATCCTGAAAAAGGAAGAGCTTTTAACGAGGCGCTGAAAAAAAAATTCAGCCCAACTTCTATTCTTCAGGAAATAATAAGGCAAAACAGCTCTCCGCAAAAAAAAGAAGACCAATTTAAAATAATAAAAGAAGCCAAGGAAAGAATTGAGGCCTTAAAAAAAGAAACCGAACAAAAAACCTCTTCAATCCCCGTAATAGAAGAAAAAAACCAATGGCAAGAAGAAAATTTTCCGTTTTCAGAAAAACCAAAAGCAAAAAACCAGATATTAGACGAATTTTTAAAAAGAAAATTAGCTTCAGAAGGAGAAAAAGAAGAAGAAAAAGAAGAAATAATATCAGAAAAAATCTCGCCCAAAAACGAAGTTATAAAATCTTTGCCGAGAAAAAAAGGATTTTTTAGGAGATTTTTAATAAGGCTTTTTATTTTTGTTTTTGTTTTAGGGGTTTTGGGAGGAATTTCTTTATGGCTTTGGTTTTTTGTTTTAAAACCGCCTTTTGCAACATCTTGTTCTGGCGATTCAAACTGCTCTCAAGGGTATATATGCAAATCAGAAAAATGCGTAGAAGTTCCGCCAAAATGCCTTTCTGACCAGGACTGCCCTGAAAACCTTGTATGCGAAAATGAAGCTTGCAAAGAAAAACAGGCCTCTCTTGTCGTTTCAGATCCCTTGTTTTTAATGGAAAGCACCTCTGCCCTCGAAATTTCTTCTTTGCAGGAAATTAAAAGCTTATTAACCCAAAAATCCCAAGAATGGATAAACGCCGATAATTTTAGAAGAATATCTTTTTTAGACAAAACAACAAAAAAAGAAATAGGATTAAAAGATTTTTTGAACGCAATGTCAATAAATATAACTGACAGCTTCTTGCAAAAATTCGAGGATAATTTCACGTTTTTTATTTATTCCCAAATACAGGGAAATAGAGTTGGTTTTGTTCTAAAAATTAAGAATTATGAAGGAATGGAAACTCTTTTAAAAGTAAAAGAACCAACTATGGCTAACGATTTTACCCCTATTTTTGAATTAGTAAGCGGCCAAAAGCCATTGTCAAAAACCGGATTGTTTAAAGACGCTTCTTCTGTAAAAAATTACACAGGTCCTAATTTCAGATATAAAGTGCTTGCCAGCCAGGATTTGGGCTGTTATTATTTATCATCAAACAAGGATTATTTTATTTTTACAACTTCATGGAAAAGCATGGAAAAATTAATAACAAAGCTGGGAATAAGCAAGTAACTAATTTCTAATTTCCAATTTCTAATTCAAAAACAATTTAAAAGCACTAATTTTAAAAAACTTAAAATTTAACATTTAAAATTTGGAATTGTTTTTGAATTTTAAATTTTAAATTGAAAATTTCATATCACTATGGATCAAAACTTTTTATCAAAAATAAAAGAAATAATAAAAAAAGAAAAAGAATCTTTAGAACAAGAGCTTAAAAAATTCGCCAAAAAAGACGAAAACGTCAAAGACGACTGGGACACAAAATATCCTAAGTTTAATAATGGAGAGGTTTCAGGTGGCCAGCAGCTTGAAGAGTCGGCTGACGAAGTTGAAGAGTATATGACGCTTTTACCAATAGAGCATAGCTTGGAACTGCGGCTTCAAAAAATAAACAATGCCTTAAAAAACATAGAAAACGGAACTTATGGAAAATGTAAAAAATGCCAGATAGAAATAACAAAAGAACGTTTGGAGGCAAGCCCAGAAGCTGAGTTTTGCTCAAAATGCCAAAAATAGAAAATCATAAATTCAAAATCACAAATTCCAAATAAATTACAACCGCCAAAATTCAAATGTTCAAAACGATGTAAATACAATATTATTTAGTGTTTTGAATTTTGTATTTTGAATTTTGATATTATTTAGAATTTGTAATTTTGGATTTGGTGCTTTACATATTATGTCCTCAAAGGTTTTCTCATCAGCTATTGTGGGTTTGGAAGCGGAAATTATTGAAGTGGAAACAGATGTTTCTTACGGACTAAGAAATTTTACCATTGTTGGTTTGGCCGACAAAGCAATCGATGAAGCAAGAGAAAGAGTTGGAGCAGCCATTAAAAGCTCTGGATTCAAATCCCCTCAATCACAGCCCCAAAGAGTTCTGGTAAATCTGGCTCCCGCTGATTTAAAAAAAGAAGGGTCTTTGTACGATTTGCCCATTGCTTTGGGATATTTGCTGGCTTCTGGCCAGTCAAAATTCCTGCCTCAAAACAGAATCTGCATAGGAGAATTGTCGTTAGATGGAAAATTAAAACCCATAAAAGGAGCTTTATCTTTTGCCTTGGGAGCAAGAAATAAAAACTGGAAAGAAATAATATTGCCAAAACAAAACGCAGCAGAAGCTGCGTTGATTTTTTCTAAAGACGACTTATCAGCCCAAAATTTTAAAATAATAGGAGCTGAATCTTTGAAAGAAGCCGTTGATTATTTAGAAAACAGAAAAAAAATTGAAAGCTTCCAGATAAATGCAAAAGATTTTGCGGAAAAACCCGATTATCCCGTTAACTTTGGCTGGATAAAAGGACAAGAAATATCAAAAAGGGCGCTGGAAATCGCCGCTGCCGGAGGCCATAACTTGATTTTTCAGGGGCCACCAGGGGCTGGAAAAAGTTTGCTGGCAAAATCCCTGCCATCTATTTTACCTGACCTTTCTTTTGAAGAATCTTTAGAAGTAACAAAAATTTATAGCGTTGCCGGTTTTTTATCAAAAGAAAAACCTTTTATAAACTCAAGGCCATTCAGGTCGCCCCACCATACCGCCTCAGAAGCAGCTTTAATAGGAGGCGGAAATCCTCCAAGGCCAGGCGAAATAACTTTGTCCCATAGGGGAGTTTTGTTTTTAGATGAATTCCCGGAGTTTCACCGCGATGTTTTGGAAAGCTTGCGCCAACCCATGGAAGAAGGAAAAATCACAATATCAAGAGCAAAAGAACATTTAACTTTGCCAGCCAGGTTTACTTTAATAGCAGCTGCCAATCCCTGCCCCTGCGGTTTTTACAAAGACCCGAACCATCCCTGCTCCTGCCAGCCCTCTTCCATAGCAAAATACAAAAGAAAACTATCAGGGCCCTTGATAGACAGAATGGATTTGTTTATAAATGTGCCGCAGGTAAAATTTGAAAAACTAATCGCGCCTGATATAGAAAACATAACCCAAAAAACAAAAGAAAGAATAGGCAAAGCAAGATTAATACAAACTCAAAGATTTTTGAAAGAGAATAAAGAAGAAAGAAAAAGCATATTAACTAACGCTGAAATGAATATCCCGCAGGTTAAAAAATACTGCCAGACAGATTCAAAATCCCAGGAAGTTATGAAGCATTTTGTTGATTCGGGAAAACTTTCGGCAAGAGGATATCACAGAGTTTTAAAAACAGCCAGAACAATAGCTGATTTGGATAATTCAGACAGCATAAACTATAACCATATCACAGAAGCGCTGATGTACAGGATAAGCGAAGGGTAACATCAAAAAACAAAACGCTAAAATAAAAAATCAGAGAATATTCTCTGATTTTTTATTTCCGCAAAAGTGTCCGATCGGACACTTTTGCGGAAAAAGTTTTTCAAAAAAAAGAATTTTTATGTATCAAAAATTATTAATCTACTTAGCGAACGGGTTCTTCGCTCCCGACACTCCAAAATGAACATGGCATCCAGTTGAAAGGCCTGAACCCGGCGTTCCCGGTTTTCCTCCCATTAAAGCTACAATCTGGCCCTGTGAAACCTGTTGGCCAGGAATTACTAAGCTTGTCTGTAAATGCCCATAAGTGGTTACAACGCCGTTTGGATGCATAATGGCTATGTAATTTCCAGCCCCGCTATTCCAGCCGAATTTTACTCTTTGGACAACACCAACGGCAACAGCGTAAATAGAATCTCCGCATGTTCCCCCAAAATCTATGGCATTATACCAATGCAATCTTTGGGTAACCCTGCAAAAAGAATGGGGGCAGATAAAATAACTTAAAGCAATTGGAATCTGAGGCACTGCCAAGTTAACCGGTTTTTGCTGAACAGGCATTTTGCCGTCAGGAATAATCAAAATATCTCCAATATATATATCGTTTTCGTTTGAAAGCTCGTTAAAAGCGATAATTTTATCTGCATCTCCTTTATATATCGTAGCTATATCGCTTACCGTATCTCCTTTTTTTACATGGTATAAAACACCAGAAACAGGAGGTATAATAAGCGCTTGCCCAGTTTTTATTAAAGAGCTTTTTGACAAATCATTTGCCCATAATATGGTATCTGCAGAAACATTAAACTTTTCAGCTAAAGAAGATATTTTGTCGCCTGATTCCACGGTATATTCAACGATTGATTTCCTGTCTTGCGAATTAACGTCTTCATTGCCTATCAAAGTTCCTAAAACCTGGGCTGAAATGGTTGTTGGGGGAGCTATCGCAATTACGCTATTTTGCTGAACACAAGCAATATCAGGCGTTTCTTTTAATGTGTTTTTTATTGGTTCTGCAAACAAATTTTGGTCTTGAGAAGAAAATTTATCGCTTGTAAAAAACGAAAAATCCCATGCAGACAGGGATTTTATTGCGCTTCCTGGAAAAAATAGAAAAATTCCGGAAAGTAAAATAACAGAAATTAACCCAAAGTAGAAAATTGGATCGTTTGCAAGTTTTTTGCTCTTTTTTTTGAGTCGTCTTCTGAACTTTTTATCAATTATTCCTATCTTTTGCCTAACAAACGGCAAAGTCGCTAAGAGCGACTTGAAAATAGTTAATGTATAAATGGTTCGGTCTCCTTAAAAGATGTTAAAACCTCAAACGACCGTTATGCTTCTATGTCGTCTATAATATGCCTATTTAAAACCCTTGTCAATGATTTTTAAAGAACTTATTAACACGCCATAAAATTATAATGCCAACCCCGTTAGAAAGACCAAATTATCAAGATTTGTTATAATTTAATTTTTTAAGCTTAGAAGCAGGACTTTCTAACGGGGCCAATACGCTAATCCCGCAAAAAGCGGGATGCTAATGACGCCAATTATGTTTCTTTATTAAATGTAATGCGTAATTTGTAATGCGTAAACGTTTTTCCCGATTTTTTGGTTATAAGTTACAAGTTTCAAGTTATAAGTTATAGGTTATAGGTTATAAACTATCCTTTTTAAAGATTTTATAGTAAAATATAAAAATGAACCTATTTTATAAAAAAGATATACAACAAATCTTAAAAACATATAAAATCGCTCCGTCTAAAGGACTTGGCCAGAATTTTTTGATAAAAGAAAATATCGCCAAAAAAATCATAGAAGCAAGCGATTTAAACAAAAACGATATAGTATTAGAAATAGGGCCTGGCATTGGCAACCTCACAAAAGAGCTGGCAAAAACAGCAAAACAAGTTATTGCCGTGGAAAAAGACAGGAAAATGGCGGAAGTATTAAAAGAAACGCTCAAAGATTATAATAATGTAAAAATCATAGAATCAGACATTCTCCAAGTTACAAGTTAC
>Ga0315273_10013330_pt1 | contig 10556 bp, 3 predicted proteins | sample YL17G02_0_MG_FD_205753 | JGI IMG/M metagenome (GOLD analysis project Ga0315273, IMG submission 205753) | Sediment microbial communities from Yellowstone Lake, YNP, Wyoming, USA - YL17G02_0 | ecosystem: Environmental > Aquatic > Freshwater > Lake > Sediment | place: USA: Wyoming | collected... | reverse complement strand
ATGCGCTCGCCGCGGACGGCCTGCTGGCCTATGCAGCCCGCCATCTGGGACAGGTTGAGCATTGAGCCGCGAGCTCCGGATTTTGCCATGATAACGGCGGAGTTCTCCAACCCGAGGTATTTACCGGCCAGATTGCCCGCCGTGTCACGCGCCCTGCCCAGCAGCTTCATGACCTCCACCTCGAGCGTCTCATCGAGGGATCGGCCGGGCATCTGCTCCAAAAGGCCCTGGTTGAATGCCTCGACGCGTTCTTCGACATCGGACTTTGCCTTCGACAGCACCTCGTCTATCTGACGACGGGCTTCAGGCGGGATGTCCTCGTCGTTTATCCCGGTGGTGAAGCCCTTCAGCATGATTGTGGCAATCGACAGCTTCGTTATGTTGTCTATGAAGACGCGGCCCTCGTCGGGCCCGTAGTCGCGCACTATCTTGTCGAGTATCTTGCCCTTGAAGGCCCCTATGCCCTTTTCGTCGATGACGCCCGTCTTGAGCTGGCCGTTCTCGATGACGGTGTAGGCGTCCATCCCGGTCTCCTCGAGGCAGCGCCCCCGGACGCAGGTTTCGCATCCCGAGCATATCGACGCCTTGTACTCCATGGTGAGCCTGGTCGGTATGACCATCGAGGCTATCTGCTTGCCTGTCCAGAAAGGCTCGCCCGCCGCGTCCTTGCCCGCGGGCTTTGGAAGATCGCGGTCGGTGCCCAGGCTGGAGAGCATGTAGAGGGCCTCGTCACGGTCGAAGCGGACCTCCTTGTGGGTCATTATGAACGCGCCGGTGATGTGGTCGTGGATGGCCCCTATGACGGGACCGCCGAACCGCGGGGAAAGTATGTGCTCCTGCACCCTCATGAGTATCATTGCCTCCGCCCTGGCCTCCTCGCTCTGGAGGGCGTGAAGGTTCATCTCGTCGCCGTCGAAATCGGCATTGTAGGGCGGGCAGACCGAAAGGTTCAGCCTGAAGGTCTTCTGGGGCATCACGCGCACCTCGTGCGCCATTATGCTCATGCGGTGCAGCGAGGGCTGCCTGTTGAAGAGCACGATATCGGTGTCCACCAGGTGCCGCTCGACGATGAAGCCCAGCTCCAGCGTCTCGCTGAGGTTGGGGGCGTTCTTGTCGGTGACCTTGATGCGCCGCCCGTCGGGCCGGATCACGTAGTTGACGCCCGGGTAGTTCTTGGGGCCCTTCAGGACCATGCCCTTCACGACCTCTATGTTGTGAGGTGTCACGCGTATGGGCACCGTCAGCTCCATGGCGACCTCCATGGGAATGCCCACCTCGTTGATGGACAAGAGCGGGTCCGGGGATATGACCGTTCGGGCCGAGAAGTTCACGCGCTTGCCGGAGAGGTTGGAGCGGAAACGGCCTTCCTTGCCCTTGAGCCTCTGGGCCAGGGTCTTGAGGGGCCTGCCGGACCGGTGCCTCGCCGGGGGGATGCCTGATGTCTGGTTGTCGAAGTATGTCGTCACGTGGTACTGAAGCAGTTCCCACAGGTCCTCGACGATGAGCTGTGGGGCGCCGGCGTCGCGGTTCTCGCGGAGCCTTTGGTTTATCCTGAGCACATCGACCAGCTTGTGGGTCAGGTCGTCCTCTGAGCGGTCGCCAGACTCCAGCGTTATCGACGGCCGGACGGTCACGGGCGGCACGGGCAGCGCGGTCAGCACCATCCACTCGGGCCTGACAACGTCGGGATTTATTCCCAGCGGCCGGAGGTCCTCGTCCGGAATCCGCTCAAGCCTTTCGCGCACTTCCTTGGGGGTGAGCTTGTGCCCGCCCTCGCGGAACGATGTGGGCTTGTCGAGGGTTATTTTGACCTGCTCTGCGGCGCAGTGGGGGCATATCCTCACCTGGGTGGCCTCCCTCTCCTCCTCGCGGAACGCGCTTATGGTCAGGTCCACGTCCGGCTCGACGGTGGCGCCAATCTCGGTCCCCAGCTCGGCGTTCTCCTCGGCGCCCTCGGCCGGCTCCGGGATCTCTATGGGTTTGTGCAGGAGCCTGCCGCACACCCTGCAGGTGGATTTCAAAAGACGCTTTATCTCCTTGACATATCCCACATGGATGACCGGCATGGCCAGGTCGATGTGCCCGAAGTGCCCGGGGCACTCGTCCACCTTGCGGCCGCATGTCTTGCACCTAAGACCGGGCTCGACGACGCCCAACCGCGGGTCCATGAGGCCCATCTCGATGGGGAAGCCGTCATCGTCGTAGGTGTCGGCGGTGATTATCTTGGTGGCGCTCATCGCCCGAACCTCGTTGGGCGACAGGAACGCGAACTTTATTGCCTTTATCCTCTTTCTTATCCCGAATATCATGGTATCACCCTCTACTTGAGGTCCTCCAGCTGGAGCCGCATGGCCACCCCTAAGGACAACAGTTCGTCCATCAGCAATTTGAACGCATAGCTTGTCTGGATGGGATGTATGTTGCCGGTGTCGCCGCAGACCGGGCAGCGCAAAAATCCGCGCCGGTCGAGCATCGCTATGTGCCCGCACTTGGAGTTGCCGCAAACGTACTGGATGGTGCCGTCGGATTCGTCCAGTAGCTTGTCCTTGATGACCATTGCGGCGCCGTGCCCTATGAGGCAGTCGCGCTCCATCTCACCGAAGCGCAGGCCGCCCTGCCGCGCCCTGCCCTCCGTGGGCTGCCTGGTCAATATCTGGACCGGCCCGCGGGAGCGGACATGAAGCTTGCCAGAGGCCATGTGATGCAGCTTCTGGTAGTATATGACCCCGACGAATATCTCAGCCTCGATTATCTTCCCGGTCTTGCCGTCGTACATTCGCTCCTTGCCGTTGTGCTTGAAGCCGGACTTGATGAGGCCGTCGCGGAGCTCTTGCTCGTTTTCGCCGCTGAATGCCGTGCCGTCGATGAAGCGGCCCTCCATGGAGCCCACCTTCCCGCCTATCATCTCGAGCACGTGGGCCACGGTCATACGTGACGGGATGGCATGGGGGTTGATGAGCAGGTCGGGGGTTATCCCGAGGGCGGTGAATGGCATGTCCTCCTGGGGCACGATGAGCCCTATGACGCCCTTCTGCCCGTGGCGGCTGGCGAACTTGTCTCCCAGCTCCGGGATTCGCTCGTCGCGCACGTGGACCTTGACCATCCGGGAACCGTTCTCAGATTCCGTGAGCAGTACATTGTCCACCCAGCCCTGCTCGCCGTGGCGCACGGTTATGGATGTCTCCCGCCTCTTCTGGGGCGTGAGGAAATCGGTCTGTTCCTCGAGGAACCGCGGCGGCGATGTCTTCCCTACGAGCACGTCGCCCCCCTTGACGCCGACCTCGGGGCTTATGAGCCCGTCCTCGTCGAGGGAGCTGTAGGTGACGTCGACCCTGGCGCCCCGAATGTCGGGGCTGGGTATCTCGAAGTGGTCCTCCTGGCCGCCGGGGTACCTTCTCTCCTCGGCGCGGTATGTCCTCAGGAAGTGGGACCTGCCAAGCCCGCGCTCGATGGAGGCCCTGTTGAAGACCAGCGCGTCCTCCATGTTGTAGCCGTGGAACGAAAGCACCGCGACCACGAAGTTCTGGCCGGCAGGCCTGCGGCGGAAGTTGACGAAGTCCATCGCCTTGGTCTGCACCATCGGCACATGCGGATAGTGGAGTATGTGCGAGCGCGTGTCCGGGCGTATGCGGCAGTTTGCCGAGGCAAGCCCCAGGCTCTGCTTGGCCATGCCGGCGCCCATGGTGTTGCGGGGCGAGGAGTTGTGCTCCGGATACGGTATGAGCGATGTGCACACGCCCAAAATCACCATCGGGTCTATCTCCAGATGGGAGTGCTCGACCGCCAGCTCGCTTTCGAAAACGCCTATGTAGGCGTTCTCCTCCTCCTCGGCGTCCAGCCATTCCACAATGCCCTCTCGGACCAGGTGCTCTATCCCAATGCGCTTGCTGCGAAGGTCATCGAAGTGCCTCTTGGTCATGAGCACCTTGCCGTTTTTGATCACCAAGAGCGGCCGGCGCAGGCGCCCCTCGTCGCAGTTGAGGATTATCTCGTTGGTCTGTTCGTCGAAGCGGACGTTTATCTCGGAGGAGAGAAGGCCCTGGCGCCTCCTTTCGCGTATCTCGTCCACCAGCTCCTTGGGGCGCTCGTACATGCCCACGAGGTCGCCGTTGACGTAGACCCGCGTCTCGGTGACGTGCTGTCCGCCCTTGATCTCCTTGAGCCCGATGTTGTTGAGGAACCACTTGACCTCTTCCTCGTCGAATCCCTTTGTAACGTCGACTATCAGCGCGCAGTTCTTGACGAGGCCGCAGTTCTGGCCCTCGGGGGTCTCGTTGGGGCACAACCTGCCCCATTGTGTGGGATGCAGATCACGCGCCTCGAAATGCGGCTGGGACCTGGTCAGCGGGCTGGTCACCCGCCGCAGGTGGCTGAGCGTGGCCATGTTGCAGGTGCGGTCCAGAAGCTGGGAGACGCCCACCCTCCCGCCAACCCAGTTCCCGGTGGCGAGGGCGTGGAAGAGTCTTTGGGAAAGTATGTCCGGCCTTATCGCCGATGATATCTTGAGGTCCCTGCGGCGGCCGAAACCCCTCTCGAGCTGGTACTTGAGGTCCTTGCACAGGTTGGTGAACGCCACCCTGAACAGGTCCTCCATGAGGTCGCCCGCCAGCTTGAGCCTCTTGTTGGCGTAGTGGTCCTTGTCGTCCTCCTTCCTTTTCCCGAGCGAAAGCTCCAAAACGGAGCGCGCGATGCGCCCCAGAAAGATCGCCTTCTTGAAACGGTCCTTGCGGGTGTCGCCGAGGTGCGGGAGGAGCGAACGGTCTATGATGGATTCGACCTTCTTGGTCCTGTACTCCTTGGCCTGGCCGGTGGCGAACTTCTTCTCAAGGAAGATGACGGCGTCCTCGGTGCTGAACACGCCGTCCGGCGGATACAGCTTCTTGTCCTGGCACTCCTCGAGGTTGGCGTAGACTATATTGGACATCGCAGGGTCGGACACTATCGCCCGGTGGATGTCCTCGTCCTTCTCCATCCCAAGCGCCTTCATCAGTATGACCAGCGGTATCTGTCCCGACGCCGCAGGCACCGACACTATGAGCATACCGTCGGTCTTCTTCTCGACGACGGTCAGGGCCCTGTAGCCCTCCTTCTGCGAGAACACCTTGGCGATCTCTATGCGGTGGCCGTAGCGCTCGTCGTATTCCACCATGACCCTGTTGGGCGCAAGGTCCTCCAGCGATATGAGCACCCTCTCGGTGCCGCTGATGATGAAGTATCCGCCCATGTCCAGGGGGTCCTCGCCCATCTGGACGATGCGGTTGTTGTAATCCGGCTCGCTCAGCTCGCCCTCGGTCTTGATGTTCTCCGAGTGCAGGTTGCATTTGCGCGAACGGACCATTATCGGTAGATCGCCGATGTGGACCTTTTCCGGCTCGCGGTCTATGCCGTTCTCCACGACCGTGAACTCGAGGTATATCGGGGCCTTGTAGGTCAGGGACCTCAACCGGGCCTCTATCGGTGTCAGTTCGTGCGATGACCCGTCCGCCTCCTTGACGACAGGTAGCCCCACGCTGATGGTCGGCCTGGCCCTGGGCGACACCTCACCGGTGTTGGGATCGCGTATCCGGCCCATGTGTATCTCGATGTTCTCGTGCCCGCTCTTGTCCAGCTCGAGCTTGATGATGCCGCGATCGGCATCGTCCTCGCTGACGCGGACGTTGTCCACGATCCTTTGCATCCTGCTGTTGGGATTGTCAGCCGTCGGAAGGAATGCATTGAAAGAATCGATGTGATGGTTCACGATGCTTCTGTTTCTGAAAAAGAACTCAACCAGTTCCTGCACGTTTTTCCCTCCTCAGTCGACTACAACCCTGTATGTAACATATATTCCGGCCGTGTCGCTCTTGCGCACGATCTTGATCACGCGGCCCTGGCGGATCTCCTCGCCGGCCTTGGCCTCGAGCGACTGGACGCACGGGTCCGATCGCCTTATCTTCGGAAGGCAGTCTTTCGTTGCCTTGTACTTTGCAAGCATCTCCTGTTCCTCTTTCTCGCCAAGCAGCACATGCGTTGGCACCAGCTGATGGCTCATGACCGAAAACCTTGTGTCCAGATTCCCACCCCCGTGTTCGATACTATCATCCCTGTGTCGTTTGCCTAGTTTCGGGCCTGAGGGGATTCGAACCCCCGGCCAACTGGTTTCCACGCCCGGTTCCTTGCGGAGCCGGGAATAAAAGCCAGATGCTCTTTCTAGGGACGCCTGCCCCCTGGGCAGGCACCGGGCCTGCGATGCGGACACGACATCCTACCTAGCTGAGCTACAGGCCCACTTCCGGCATTCACCTTGTTTCTCCTCCTTTATATTCCCCTATCAATGGTTTGTTGAGCGGATTGCCACGCAGGGCGCTGATTGGTATTAGGTTTAAAGTCATTACGCATAGATTAGGCACGTACATAGAACATGGTATATTTAAAGTTAATCCTAGGGAACGAATATATCCATTTTTTGCTTGAAAATATCGAAATCGATAGCGGCCGGCTTCCGCCTGTTGGGCCTGAGGCCCACCCCACCGCCCGGCCCCGCTTCGTAATCCCCCTCCACAATTGCTCCAAAATCGGTTAAACGCTGGTAGGGGGATTCGAACCTCCGAAGAGTTCTCGCACCCCGTGCTCGAACTCTTCTCAGGCCCCCGCCACCGCCCCACCACCCTTCGTAATCCCCCTCCACATTTAGCTGCAAAACTGGTTAGGCGCGGGGAGGGGGATTCGAACCCCCGTGGCGCAAAGCGCCAAAGGGTTAGCAACCCTTCGCCTTGCCGGGCTGGGCCATCCCCGCGCGATGATCTACGTTGACGGGGATGGCCCGGTCCGGCAAGGGCACCTCCGAAGACGAGCGAGCCTCAGCGAGCTCGTCGAGGCGCAGAGGCCCAACAGGGCATCGGCGTGCCGGGCTGGGCCATCCCCGCTAATAGCGCCTGATGACCGATGCAATTGGTAAGGTCATCAGGCGCCACGTAGGGGACAAATGAATCTGGAATATATAGACATTTGCGGGATGATGCAGGGATGCTATCAGCAAAGTTGAAGATTGGCTAATTGGTTCCGGTCGTCCATGGAATACGAGACGTTCAAGACCATCCTGGGTCTGCTGGCTGGCATGGGGACGACCATGTTCTCGATCTTTTTGGGATTTTTGATATTCATACTCTCCTCGGGCCACCGGTTAAGCAACGTCTCCCTGGTCCTTCTTGCAACGGGAGTTGTGGACAGCGTCGTCCTGGCCGGAATATCGGTGCTGGGGCTTCTCTCCTCCGACAAGGGCAACTTCGCGCCCGGGTTCGCATTTGCCGGAGGAGCCTTGTTCCTGGTGGCCCTCATCATCGTGTTCATGATCGCCATCCTGGCCGTCAAACAGATTCTCGAAGAGAGCAAATGGCCGTGATCAGAGTGTCCACTGTGCAATCCAGATGTCATGCCTGAAAAATATCTGGCCCCACCCCAGAGGGCGGGGCTATTTGCGCCCGATGAGATTTGATGCCCAGCTACCGCCAAATTCTGTATTTGCAACAAGGCAGACCTGCCTCATCTCCCGTTATTTGGTTAACGGACAGGACCACCATATTGTAGTTGCTTAGGAGGTGATCCATCCGCAGGTTCCCCTACGGATACCTTGTTACGACTTAACCCTCCTTGCTGAACCTAAGTTCGAGCATCCCAGAAAGGATACCCTCACTCAGACCCAACTCAGATGGTTTGACGGGCGGTGTGTGCAAGGAGCAGGGGCATATTCACCGCAGAATGTTGATCTGCGATTACTACGGATTCCAGCTTCATGAGGGCGAGTTACAGCCCTCAATCCGGACTATGACTAGGTTTCGGGATTGCCTTCCCCTCTCGGGGTAGGAGCCCATTGTCCTAGCCTTTGTAGCGCGCGTGTAGCCCGGGGGATTCGGGGCATACTGACCTATCGTTGCCCCCTCCTTCCTCTGGTTTAGCACCAGCGGTCCCAACAATGTGCTGCTGTCCCGGAGGACAGCGTGGCAATTGGCGGTAGGGGTCTTGTTCGTTATCTGACTTAACAGAACGCCTTACGGTACGAACTGACGACGGCCATGCACCACCTCTCGGAAAATTGGGCAAAGTCATCAGCTTGGCCTTCATATAACCGTCGCCCCCGGTGAGTTGTACGGCGTTGAATCCAATTAAACCGCACGCTCCACCCGTTGCAGTGCTCCCCCGCCAATTCCTTTAAGTTTCAGTCTTGCGACCGTACTCCCCAGGTAGCAGGCTTAACATTTTCACTCCGGCACCGAGAGCCCTCATAGGACCCCCGACACCAAGCCCGCAGCGTTTACACCCTGGACTACCGGGGTATCTAATCCCGTTTGCGCCCCAGGGCTTCGTCCCTTACCGTCGGAGTCGTTCTGGTCGGACGCCTTCGCCACTGGTGGTCCCCCCAGGATTACAGGATTTCACCCCTACCCTGGAAGTACCTCCGACCTCCCCCGATCCCAAGTCCAGCAGTCTCCCCGGAATTCGATCTGTTAGGCAAATCGATTTACCCAAGAATTTACTGGACCGGCTACGGACGTTTTAAACCCAATAATAACGAGCACCACTTGGGCCGCGGGTATTACCGCGGCGGCTGGCACCCGTCTTACCCAGCCCTTACTCTCCCTGTTTTTTAGACAGGGCAACAGCCAACGAAAAATCGTTGGCACTTGGGATTCCCTCGTCGTGGTTTCCCACATTGCGAAGTTTTCGCGCCTGCTGCGCCCCGTAGGACCTGGATTCGTGTCTCAGAATCCATCTCCGGGCAACCTCTCTCAAGGCCCGTACCCGTCGAAGGTTAGTGGGTCCGTTACACCCACTACAGCCTGATAGGCCGCAGACCCATCCTCGAGCACCTGAATTTTCAGCCTGGGAGCATTCCAGCTTCCCGGGCCTATGGGGTATTATTCTCAGTTTCCCGAGATTATCCCCCACTCGAGGGCAGGTTATCCGCGTGTTACTGAGCCGTCAGCCGAGGTCTTACACCTCTCGACTCGCATGGCTTAAGCGTATCCCAATAGCGGTGCCCTCTGGCAGGATCAACCAGAATTGTTATGGAAATACCTGTCACAAGCATCGTTCTAAATTACTTTGGAACTTGGCGGTTAGCTAGGTTTCACCGTCTCATCGAGCGTCGGAGCCAAGAGGTCACGGATACCGGTTTTCTCGGCTCTCCACATCTGTCGCGGACCATGGAAGTCAACTGCTCATCGCCGGAATTTCTTGGAAATCCCGCTTGCAGCGCACGCCGTTTGGGCCGCACCCATTATTTTGATATGGGTAAGCACTGCTTATATCGAGACTTGTATTTATATTTTGCCAGGACACATTGCATTGGTTGAGTCGCCTTGCGCCGTTCCGAACGATATCTTTTTACCGGGCGCGCCCGATACGCGCCGGCTGAAAACCGGGACGTGGATAGGGATGACGATGACCAAAAACCCAGAGGGAATGGTGGTACCCTTGTTGGCGGGTATCGCCCTTCTGCTGCTTGCATTCCTCCCGGTGAATGCGGAGGCCGAAAGCAGTGTCCGGGTTCTCAACAGGGACTCCACATACGACAGGGACATCATAGCCGGCGAACCGGCCGTGGTGGAGTGGATCGTCTACAATTCCGGGAATGTCTCGTCGTACAACGTGAGGGCGACAATCGACGGGAGCTACAATACCTGGGAGCTCTCCATCGAGCCGCAGGCGTTCACGGTCTCCCCGGATTCCGTTCAAAAGGTCTCTTTGCGGTTCCAGTCAAAAAAATCCAATCTGGGGGAGACGTACAATGTCGCAGTACGCTTCAACATCACCGAGATAACCAGCCAGACGACGCCGGCATCATACGAGATAAGCAAGAACGCCAGCCTGACGGTCGTTGCCAGGCAGGTCATCGACGACCATGGCATCACCATCATGGGCCACCACTTCGGGCTGCCGGGGATCTTGGACCACGACTGGGGCCGTTTTCTCATCTTCATCGCGATATGGATCATCATCAGCGCGCTGGCCGTGGGCGTCATCCAGGTCCTGAAATGGGCTGCCAGCAAGACCCAGACCAGGTACGACGACATCGTCCTGGATATTGTGCGCGTCCCGACGATGGTTCTGATAGTTCTCTACGGGCTGGTCAATTCGCTCAGCCACATACGTATCGACGCCGAGTTACTGGCCTGGATAATGAGGTTCTACTACATCGGCCTGATACTCGTGATAGCCTATGTCGGGTACAAGACATTCAAGGGCGTTTTGATAGTATGGATGAATGATGTGGCGTCCAAGACCAATTCGGACCTGGACGATGTACTGATACCAATCCTCGACAAGATAGGTACCGTAGTGATAATGATCGTGACCGCTATATTCCTGCTCAATTACTTCGGCGTAAATGTGACCGTCTTCGTCGCAGGATTGGGAATCGCAGGGCTCGTGGTCGCATTCGCCGCACAGGACACGCTCTCCAATTTCTTCGCCGGCATATTCCTCCTGGTCGACCGACCTTTCTCAATGGGGGATACGATAGTCCTGGACAACGGCGACTACTGCGAGGTCCTGCACGTAGGTCTCAGGAGCACCCG
>Ga0315273_10013329_pt1 | contig 10556 bp, 6 predicted proteins | sample YL17G02_0_MG_FD_205753 | JGI IMG/M metagenome (GOLD analysis project Ga0315273, IMG submission 205753) | Sediment microbial communities from Yellowstone Lake, YNP, Wyoming, USA - YL17G02_0 | ecosystem: Environmental > Aquatic > Freshwater > Lake > Sediment | place: USA: Wyoming | collected... | reverse complement strand
GCTAGAATATTGTATTGTTTTCACTTAACGAGGGCACAGAGCAAAGCGGAGAAAAGGAGTTTATCTTCTTGTTTTATCTCAAATTTCCTCTGTGCCCTCTGTGGTAAATCGTCTTTTTTAGGTAGAATTCAGAATACAGGAGTCAGAAGCCAGAAGAAAAAAGCCGTAAGTCGCAAGGCCCAAGTCGTGACCCCTTACGCCCTTGCGCCTAACGGTGTCAGGGGAAAGGAGAGAAACATGCCCTTTGAGACTCTATTGCTCGAAAAAAAAGAGGGAATCGGTCTTTTGACCATGAACCGGCCGGACCGGATGAATGCTTTCAATCAACAAATGGAGGCGGAATTCGTTCAAGCGCTCCAGGAACTGGACCAGGATGACGAGGTTCGAGTTCTGGTCGTTACGGGCGCGGGGAAATCCTTTTGTGCCGGCGCCGACGTGGGAAGAATGTCCGCAGAGGAGAGGGAGAGAAAGCCGAAGGGCGCCGAGGAGTTTCGGCGCGGATTCCGCAACATTCAGGGAATCATCCTGGGCCTCCAGCGGTTGGAGAAACCCACCATCGCCATGATCAACGGGGCCGCGGTGGGCGGGGGCTTCGACCTGGCCTGCGCCTGCGACCTCCGCCTGGGATCGGAGAAGGCGCGCTTCATGGTAGCCTTCACCCGAATCGGCCTCTTCCCGGGCTGGGGGGGGACCTGGCTTTACCCCCGGATCATCGGCATATCCAAGGCGGCCGAGATGCTCTTCACCGGAGACTTCCTGGAAGCCCAAGACGCCGAGCGCTATGGCCTACTGAACAAGCTGGTCCCGGCGGCAGAGCTAGAAAAAGAAACGATGAGCCTTGCTCGCCGTATTGCCAACGGTCCACCCATCGCCATTCGCTTGGCGAAATTGCAGCTTTACAAGGGCCTGGAGATGGACTTGGAGACGGCGATGAAGGTCGCCGCGGCCTGTGAAACCATCACACTCACTTCGGCAGACCATCAGGAGGGTGTGGCGGCTTTCCGGGAAAAGAGGCTACCCCAGTATAAGGGAAAATGATCAATTAACCGCAGAGACCGCGGAGAAAGCGGAGAATTATAAGGTCAAAAATTGAAATTGTTTAGCCACAGAGGTCACAGAGAGCACAGAGGCATAAGAACTGAAAACAGAAAAGCAATCTCTTCTAAGCACGGGATGGCCCCACCCCTTGGGCGAAGAATCCATGCTTTCTTGAGTTTTAAGAACTCTGTGGCCTCCGTGTCCTCTGTGGCTAAATTGTTTCTATTTTTTGGATTTTTGCTCTTGCTTAAATTTTTGTCGCGGCGATTTTAGCGTCCTCTGCGGTGAAAATTCCACGCATTTAGATCAGGAGGTTAAAAGATGATTCCATCACAGAGTGGCAATCCGACGGCAAGGGAAAATGCGCAACTCGAGTCCCTTTTACACCCGAAGAGTGTAGCCATCTTAGGGGCTTCCCAAGATACCGCCAAACTCGTGGGTAAACCGATCTTTTTTATGCAACAGCACAAGTTTGGGGGGAAAATCTACCCGATTAACCCCAAATATAAAGAGATCTCCAGCCTTCCTTGCTATCCATCCTTAGCTCAGGTTCCAGGGGAGATCGATGTGGTCGTTATTGGGCTGCCGGCTGAAAGCGTGCTGGATGCGGTCAAGGAGTGCGCGGAACGGAAAGTAAAATCGGTCATTGTATTCGCCTCCGGGTTCGCCGAAATCGGGGGAAATGGCGTGAAGATGGAGGAAGAGGTGCGCGACTTGGCCAAGCGGGCAGGCATGATCCTCTGTGGGCCGAATTGCCAGGGAGTGGTCAATATTCACGAAGGAGCTACGCTGAGTTTTACCGCCGCGTTGGAGCGAAAACAGCTGCTTCCGGGGAAGATCGCCTTTGTGACTCAGAGTGGGGCGATGGGCGGTTCCCTTTTTAGCAATGCGATGCAGCTGGGTATCGGGTTTAGTTACTGGATCAGCAGTGGCAATGAGGCCGCCTTGGAATCTGCCGATTATATCCATTATCTCGCCCGGGATCCCAAAACCAGTGTCATCCTGAATTATAGCGAAGGGTTTCGCGATCGGGACAAATACATGCGGGCGGCCGAGGCGGCGCGCCAGGCGGGGAAACCGATTGTGGCCCTCAGGGTAGGAAGGACGGCGGTAGGCCGAAAGGCGGCGCACGCCCACACGGGGGCGGTAAGCGGCCCCGACCCAGAAGTCGAAGCACTCTTTCAGCGTCTCGGAATCCTCAGAGTAGAGGATGGGGATGAGCTCCTAGAAGTTGGCCATGTTTTGGCCCAGGGGCGCTTCCCGAAAGGAAATAATGTGGGCATCCTTTCGACCTCAGGAGGGGCGGGAGCGCTGATCGCCGACCAATGTGAAATGGCGAAGTTGGAAGTGCCCGAGCTTCGGGGGCATACGCGGGAGGAATATTTGCAGCTCCTGCCCTATTTTGGTTCGGCCTTAAACCCCGTGGATACGACGGCCATGTTTTCCCAGTTTCTCGCCAAAGATTCCGAGTATTTCAAAAAGTTGCTACGGCCCATGGTGAAGGAGAAGTCGGTTCATAGCATCATCCTGATGATCACCATGTCCACGGGAGAGCGGGCCAAAAAAATGGCCAGAGACCTCGTGGAAATTTACCAGGAGACGGATAAACCCATCGTCGTTTCCTGGATTGCCGGTAACCTTGCGGAAGAAGGATATCAAATATTGCGGCAGGCTGGGATTCCGCTCTTTATGAACACGAAAAAGAGTGCGCAGGCCATTCGGGCTTTGATCCAATATACGGAATTACGGAAAAAGGCCTAGGCCCGGTAGAAAAGGAAAAGAATCCAGGCGCAAAATTTTTCCTGGAAAGGTATGGACGAAAAAGACCATTCCATTGCGATCACCCTTCGATCCTTTGTCCTGCCGCCGGATTCGGAGGACGACTTCCCGCTGGGCAAACCGCTGCCCTTCCGGGTATGCCCCGGAACCCCGGTTGGCAAGCTTATGGAGAGGATTTTTGCCCGAAAGGTGGACCGGATCGGAATGGTGGTGATCAACGGCAAGGTGGCCGAAGGGGATGTACTCTTAGCCGATGGCGACAGAGTGGACGTCTATGAACTCCTCGGGGGCGGATAAAAGAGGGGCTCCACGCGCGGCCCACCCCAGTCACCTCTTCCGCCGCTTTTGGCGGCGCTCATTGTTCCTTCGGCCGGGCCATGGAAAAGTTTTTATATGAACTTCTGACTCAGGACACTAGCGGCCATGACCCCAAAGGCTGAATCCCGGGCAGGGTCATTTGGGCAGAGGGTAGTCGAACAGGAGGTGAGGGAGCAGCAGCGGGATCATGGGGAATATTGCCATGATCGCCAGGTCAATCAGCATGATGACGATGAAGGGGATGGTGGCCCGCACCGCCTCGCCGTAGCGCACCCCCGCCAACTGCGTCGAGATGAACAGGTTCAACGCCACGGGAGGGATGATGCACCCGAGGCCCATGTTGGCGCAGAAGAGGATTCCCCAGTGGACGCTGTCCACGCCGACCTTGGCCAGGAGAGGCAGGAAGGAGGGCAAAAAGCCGAAGGTCATGGCCGGGGGCTCCAGGATCATGCCGAGGACGATGAATACCCCGCTCACGATGAAGATCACCACGGTTTTATCGGTGCTGATCTCCGTGACGAAATTCACCACATGGTGCGGCACCAGGTCCCGGGCCAGCATGAAACCGAGGAACGATGAGGTGGAGGCCATAAACAAGGTCATGCCGCTGATGTAGCCGGCCTCCACCACCGTCCGGTAGAGGCGCCTGGGCTGGGCCGTCTTGTAAAAGAATGACAGCACCATGACGTAGCCCACAAGCACAGAGCCCACTTCCGCCGGGGTGAAGACGCCGCCCAGAATCCCCCCAACCAATAGGACGACCGCGAACATCCCAGGCAGGGCTTTCAAGGTGCGCGGAAAGATCATTTCGCGGGGCACGCGCTCCCGGGGGTAGTTATGGCGCCGCGCGTGGACCAGGACCACCAGCATGAAGCTTCCGGCCAGCAGGAACGCCGGCAGAATGGTCGCCGCGGCCAGCCGGCTGACCGAGGTCATGGTGGCGGTGGCGTACATCAGGATGGTGATGGCCAGGGGGGCCATCATCCCGAGCGTCCCCGCCGTTCCCTGAAGCGCAGCGCAGAAGTCGGCCCGGTACCCCCGCTGCTTCATCTGGGGGATCATCAGCGAGCCGATGGCCGCCGTGTCCGAGACGGCGGAGCCCGAGATGTCCCCGAAAATGAAGCTGGCCACCACGTTGGACGCCCCCAGTCCCCCGCGGACGCGCCCCACCAGCACTTGGGCGAAATCAACGATGTAGCGGGCAATACCCGCCTCGTGCATCAACTTCCCCCCGAGCATGAGCAGCGGGATGGCCATCAGCGCCAGGATGCTGACTCCGTTGAAAATCTGCTCGGCCCCGACATTGAAGGGGACGTCTCCGACGACGCCGACATAGAAGGTAGCCATGAATCCAAGGGAGATCGCCACCGGCACTCCGATCAGCATGGGCCCGAAGAGAGCGATGAGCATGGCGACGGCCCGAGATATGCCGGTGAGCTGCACGTATTGGCCGACGGGCAGGATCGCCAGAAAAAGGAACGTCCCCCCGATCAGCAGCTTGACCGCAGCCGCGGCCCGGTTCCCCGAGGTGAGATTGCGGCGCGCCCAGTGAAGGTTCATTAGCAGGCAGGCGACCGGTATGGAGATAAAAGGGGTAGTCATCGGCAAACGGAGGGCATCGGTGCGCATCTCGGCCACCAGGGGGAGGTTCTGGAAGCTCGAGACCGTCAGCGACATTAGGTAGCCGAGGGTGAGACCTTCGGCCAACACGCTCACGCCGGCTTTCCAGTCCGGCGGCAGCTTGCGAACGATGAGGTCGAGATTCACATGCTTATCGTGCAGGTAGCCGGAGGCAATAGCCAGGAGCGTGGCCCAGATGAAGAAGATGAGCGAGACTTCATCAGACCAGGTCAGGGACTTATTCAATACATAACGGAAAAATACGCCCCCGAGCATGGTGAGGCTGAAAGCGACGGTGGCCATCACGAAGGCGAAGGTGCAGGCCCGGTCTACGGCATCGCTTAAATTGAAAAGGAGGCGACCCCAAGCGGAAGATACAACGGCAGGCGAGGCTATGGTTTTTTCTTCTTCCAGCGTTCTTCTTCCTCCTCATTATCCCTTTGGCGGCGGAAAAGCCCGCCTGGCGTGGACGCCGTTTCCCCCCCACAATGTCTATTTTCCTGAGATTTACGGATTTCCCGGAATATCCGAGGGCCCCGGAAGAAATCGCTTTCTTCTATCTCTCCCGGGGACCGGGTCTGGTTTTCAGCGTGAAAGGGCGGGATGATTCATTATTGGAGCCTCAGCTTATAGATGTCGTTGGCCACGCTGAGGTCGATCTTGCCCTTGAACGCCTCGGCGATCTCCTCCCAGACCTTCTCCCGCACGGCCAACCACTGAGCCATCTCCTCTTTCGTGGGATGGTAGATGGGAACGCCGGCTTTTTCGTACTCGACGATCGAAGACTTAACCTTGTCCCTCGCCCATTGCCCGGCCAGAGGCTTGACTTGGGCCGCGGCATCCAGGATGGCTTTCTGCTGGGAGGTGGTGAGCGAATCGAACTTCTTCCGGTTCATGTAAATGGGCAGAAGGTTGAACCGGAAGCCGATGGCCGTATAATACTTGGTTACCTCGTAGAGTTTTATGGACGCGCAGGGAGGCAGGGGGGTCGCAGCGTTGCCGTCGATCACGCCCTGCTGGAGTGCGGTGTAAAGCTGACCGTAAGGGATCGGCGTAGGATTGGCGCCGTAGGCCTTCATCAGATTAATTTCGACCGGGGTGCTGGAGGTGCGAATCTTCAGTCCCTTGAGGTCCGCGGGGACTTTTACCGGCTTGGTGCGCGTCATCAGGTCGGTGCCGCTGACCGGCGCGTCGTAGGTATGACTTGTGATCAGGAGCACCTTGACCCCCAGGTCCTTTTCGAACTGGGCCAGCGCTTTTTTGCCGGCCGGATGGTTCTCGAGCACGTCGATGTAGGCCTTGTCGTTCTTAAAAAGGAAAGGAAGGTCGAACTGGAGGAAGGCATCCGTGAAGGGTGCCAGGTTGGGTGTGGCGGTAAAGCCGATATCAATGGTGCCGCCCTTTATGCCCGCAGCTAGCTGCTGCTCGACCCCGAGGGATTGGTAGAACGGTTGAACATTGAGCTCTCCTTTGCTGAGCTTGGTCGCCAGCTCGCACAACTTGCCGATGGACAAGGCCGGTGCCGTCGTCCCTTCGGGGTCGGAGGCGCCGGCTCGAAGAATCACCGGCCCGGCCGCCCTGGCCGGGGTGACCGCAAAGATAACCAGCGCGCATACTAAGGCTATGGATACCACATGACGCCTGTCAACGAAGATCTTGGCCATTGTTCATCCTCCTTTCAAAATTTTTTTTGCTGCACTCCCTGAAAAACGCCAATCGTAGCGCGTGTCCGTTCCCCCGGCGCTGCGGGATCCCTGAGCCCATCGGGGTTGAACCCCGCCTCCTGTAAAGGGCTCGTGCGCCCATCGCTTACCCTTCGCCTAAAAACTCGCCTTTAAGTGGGTTGAGTATAGGAAAAAGGGGGTTGTGTGTCAAGAAAAAAGGGCCAACCTTGATGGCTTCGTAAAAAGTCCTTTTTGCCCCATTTTCGTCATTCCCGCGAAAGCGGGAATCCAGTTAATTCAAGCAGTTCTGGACTCCTGCTTTCGCAGGAGTGACGGCTTTTCTGACTTTTTACGAGATCATCAACCTTAGACACCCTTAAGATACTGACTCGCCCAATCGATATCCAGCTCCACCAACCTGGCTCGGGTAGGGATCCCCTCTTGACTCCAACCCAGCATCTGGTAATAAAGTTCTCGAGCTTCAGATAATTTTACCGGGTCCACGATTACCCCTTCGAGATTCCCTCCTCTTTGTGATGTGGCCAGGCGCTTCGGTAAAACGTCATCCTCTCGGGTGAATCCCTCACGGAGGTTGAAGATCTTTGCCAAAGTGATGCCCCGCTCTGCTGTCTTCATCAGCCTCCAGTGGCTCATGGGCCAACCGGTAGCGGCTTCAACTGCCTCACAGATCTCTTTTTTGTAATAAGGGACGAAAACACAAAGGAGGAGATAATTGCTCAGGTGTCTCCACAGCCCGTACTGGTAGGTCAACCGTGCTTTTCGGGGACTCATTTCCGTACTCGGGATGGATTCATTGATATCGATGCCCGCCCATTCCTGAAAGTCGGGCCCCTTTTCCAGAAGGTTGTCATGCATGCCCGAGCAATGATCCGCTCCTGCGGGATGGATACTGTAGTGGAGACCCAATCCTTGCTTCAAGCGGGGGTCGTGCATAGGAACCTCCAGGCCCTTGACCTGGATAGCGAATTCCTCCGCCCCGCGGCCAATTCTCTTCGCGGCAATCCGGGATCCTTCGGAAAGCAAAGCTCCCAAACCTTGCTTTTGAACCATCTGCTCCAGGATCTTCAGCATGGCGCCGGCATTTCCGAAATTGAGCTCCAGCCCATCTGTATCTTTGGCGGTGAGCAGACCCTTTTCAAAGCACTCCATGGCAAAAGATATGGTTACTCCGGCAGATATGGTGTCAATTCCCGCGCGATTGCATATCTCGTGGGCTTTACAGATGGCTTTGAGGTCCGAGATGCCGCAGTTCGTTCCAAAGGCACCCAGGGTCTCGTATTCAGGACCTCCATAGATAGAATCCACAGGGTAAGGGTCATCTATTTTGACCCTTTTTTTGCATCGGACCGGACAGGCGAAGCAGCCGTACATTTCCACCCCGAATTGTTCGCAGACGGCCTGAGCCGTAATTTTCTTGACTTCGGCAAAACTTCCATCTCTGAAATTGGTGGTGGGAACACCTCCGGCCAGGCTGGACGCCTCCATGGGAAGACCCGTCCCGTACTTCCAAATCTGGGTTCTTTCCTTGAAATTCCTGGCCATCCATGCCCCCAGTTCGCGAATCGATTTTTCATTGGCCATCGGAATTTCCGCTCGGCCGCGCACGGCAATGGCCTTCAGTTTCTTGGAGCCCATCACAGCGCCCAATCCCGTCCGCCCGGCCATATGGGTGATATCGTTGGATATGCCGGCAAAGCGGATCAGCCGTTCACCTCCTGGGCCGATAACGGCCGTGCGGACCATCCGGTCTCCCAGCTCTTCCTGGAGGGCGAAATGCGTCGGAGCCACCTCCATTCCCCAGAGGTGTCGGGCATCTCTTAGTTCGGCCTCACCCTCGTTTATCCACAGATAAACGGGCGATTCTGCTATACCCTCGATAATGATCTCATCAAAACCGGCCTTTTTTAGCTCCACTCCAAAAAAGCCGCCGGCTTCAGACTCTCCGAATGCCCCGGTTTGCGGAGACTTGGCCCCGACGCTGTTTCGGGCAGCTCCAGGCAGAGGCAACCCGGTTAATGGGCCCAAAGCAAAGATCAGCTTATTTTCTGGGCCAAAGGGGTTGATTCCTCCGGGCACCTCTCGCAGCAGAGTGGCTGCGATAAAGCCTCTTCCCCCCAAATAACGCTTATAGTAATCATCGGGCGGCTCTTCAACAGACATCTTGCCATCATTTAGATTCACGCGCAGGATACGGCCGGTAAATGCTTTCAGATTCCTACTCTCCATTGGTCTCTTTCCTCCTCATCGATGAAGCTTTCGAAATTACCCATACGATACCCATAACAAAATTGATGGAATCGTAAAAAGTCAGCAGAACGATGCTTTCGTAAAAAGCTCCAGATGCAAGGCGCGCAAAAACTGAGGAGTGAAGCGTACTTACACGTACGCTGCAACGACGAAGTTGAAGCGCAACGCAGCAGATGGACTTTTTACGAAACCGTCAAAATTGCCCGAGCGGAACAACACGGCGGCAAGGTGAAAAGGGCCTTAGGCCACCACGCTCCGGATCTCCGCGCCGCCCAGGCTGCACAAAATGCCCAAAGACTCAAAGTACTGAACCATCTCCAGCAATTGGTCCCGAGAGGGAGGCTCCACGTCAACGAGCTTGTATTCCCTTCCCAGCCAGTCGTATTTCGAGATTCCGTATTTGTGGTAGGGGAGAAGATTCAGCTCCCACTCGCCGGGCAAGTCTTTCAAAAAATGGGCGATGTCCCTGAGGTTTTCGCGGGAGTCATTCATCCCCGGCACGACCGCGAGGCGCAAGATGAGGTGTCTCCTCAATTCCAGGCAGTATGCGGCCGCCTTGCGGATATTGTCCAATATTTGACGATTCGAGCGCCCCGTGAGTTTTTGGTGAATCAACGGATCGGAATGTTTAATATCGATAAAGGCCAGGTTGGTGTAAGTGAGGATGGCTCGAAGGTCTTCCCAGCCACCGAAAGCACACGTCTCAATCGCGGTGTGGATGAGCTTATCCCAGCACCGTTGCAAGATGTTGGTGGCAAAGGCGGCCTGCATCAGGATTTCACCCCCGGAGAGGGTTACGCCTCCGCTTCCTCGCCGGTAGAAGATGCGGTCCTTTTCCACCTTCTCCATGACTTCCTCTATCGTCATCGTCGAACCGCGCATCTCCCGGGCTCCCACCGGGCAGGCCTGGCTGCAAATCCCACAGTTGGTGCACCTTTCAAAGTCGCGTCCGATTTTTCCTTCTTCATCCAAAAAAAGGGCCTGCTTCGGGCAGGCCGGCAAACAGGCCTCGCAGGAGACACACCTATACTTGAGATAGACGAGGCTGGGCTCCGTCGTTTGGCATAGAGGGCTGCTGCACCACAGACATCGAAGAGGGCAACCCTTAAGAAAGACCACCGTGCGAATGCCCGGCCCGTCCTCCAGCATATATTTGGTGGCGTTGAAAACGGTCCCCCGCCCCCCGGATGGTCCATCCGAATTTATCCCACCGGACTTCATGGAGTGAAGTTGTTTTTCCACCTTCGGCAACCTGGGTGACCCTTCCCCACCTTTTGTGATTGGATCAGTCGCGGCTCAGGGGGAAAGAAAACCTATTCCCCCCGGATCAGGATGTCGGGCGTGAATTTGCGGGGGCGGCTTCTCCGCCCTTGCATACGAATAAGACAGGAACAGCTCAATTTTTGAAACTGTTTAGCCACAGAGGTCACCGAGAGCACAGAGATATAAAAGCTGGAAACGAAAAGAGCATAACTTTTGTAGGAGGCGGGGTGCCCCGGCCTCTACAGGGCAAAGATCCTCTGCATTTTTTGAGTCTTACTAATGAGTCCATAATAGTCTAAGCATCATTGGTTGGAGGACCTTTCCTTTTGAAAGCCTCGAACTGGACTCCGGCTTTCGCCGGAGAGACGAACATTAGAAAGGCATGGTTCTTTGTCGTCATTCCGGCGGAAGCCGGAATCCAGGATGATTTAGAAAAGATGAAATCCATGTCTAGACAATTTTGGCCTCATTAGTAAGACCTCTGTGGCCTCTGTTCGCAGCCCATAATGCTGCGTGTCTTGCCGGTGAAAGTCCGGCTCCGGCAATTGACTGTATGGCCGGATAGTTATATTCGACGCCCTCCGAAGGTGACTCCAGGGGGCGAAA
>Ga0315273_10013328_pt1 | contig 10558 bp, 9 predicted proteins | sample YL17G02_0_MG_FD_205753 | JGI IMG/M metagenome (GOLD analysis project Ga0315273, IMG submission 205753) | Sediment microbial communities from Yellowstone Lake, YNP, Wyoming, USA - YL17G02_0 | ecosystem: Environmental > Aquatic > Freshwater > Lake > Sediment | place: USA: Wyoming | collected... | reverse complement strand
TACAGACCCTCGCTCCCGCCCGTGTGCGGAAGACCCGCGTGGGTAAGACACGAAGGCGCTCGTAACCTGTTGCGCAGGCGCCAGTTGGGTCACGGCGCCGCCGCTTTCGCAGTAAACTACCGCTAGGCGGGCGCGACCTTCGTGCGGAAGTAGGCGATGGTGTCGGTCAGGCCCTGCGCCAGCGGCACCTTCGGGGCCCACCCTAGCAGGGTCTTCGCCTTCGTGATGTCGGGCTGCCGGACCTTCGGGTCGTCGGTGGGCAGCGGCCGGTAGACGATGCGGCTCCTGGAGGCGGTCATCTCGATGATCGTCCTCCCGATCTCCTCGATGGTCATCTCGTGCGGGTTGCCGATGTTGACCGGTTCGTTCAGGTTCGAGTTCATCAGGCGGATGATGCCGTCCACCAGGTCGGAGATGTAGCAGAAGCTCCGCGTCTGGCGGCCGTCGCCGAAGATTGTGAGGTCCTCGTGGCGCAGGGCCTGCGAGATGAACGTCGGCACGGCGCGGCCGTCGTTGACGCGCATGCGCGGGCCGTAGGTGTTGAAGATGCGGACGATCTTGGCGTCCACCCCGTGGTAGCGGTGGTAGGCCATCGTCATCGCCTCGGCGAACCGCTTGGCCTCGTCGTAGACGCCCCGCGGCCCGATCGGGTTCACGTTGCCCCAGTAGGTCTCCTTCTGCGGGTGCTCGAGGGGATCGCCGTACACCTCGGACGTCGAGGCGATGACGAAGCGCGCCTTCTTCGCCTTGGCGAGGCCCAGCGCCTTGTGCGTGCCCAGCGCGCCGACCTTCAGCGTCTGGATGGGCAGTTCCAGGTAGTCGATGGGGCTGGCCGGGCTCGCCCAGTGCAGGACGAAGTCCACGGGGCCGTCGATGTAGATGTAGTTGGTGACGTCGTGCTTGATGAACAGGAAGTCGCGGTTGGCCAGGTGCGAGATGTTCGCGATGTCGCCCGTGAGCAGGTTGTCGATGCCGATGACCGAGTAGCCGCGATCGAGCAGCGTGTCGGCCAGGTGCGATCCGATGAAGCCGGCTGCGCCGGTGATGACGACTCGTGGTTTCATGGGTGGCCTCTGGACGCGCGTGGCGCTGGGTCAGTGGGCGTACTTGAAGAAGCCGCGAATCAGCGTCAGCCACATGATCTTCAGGTCGAGGCCGACGGACCAGTTGCCGACGTAGTAGAGATCGTATTCGATCCGCTTCTCGATGGACGTGTTGCCCCGCCAGCCGTTCACCTGCGCCCAGCCCGTGATGCCGGACCGCACCTTGTGCCGCAGCATGTACTGCGGGAAGCGTTGCTTGAACTGCTCGACGAAGTAGGGCCGCTCGGGCCGCGGGCCGACCAGCGACATGTCGCCGCGGAACACGTTCCAGAGCTGCGGCAGTTCGTCGAGGTCGAGCTTCCGCAGGATGCGTCCGAACGGCGTGCAGCGCGGGTCGTCGTCGCGCGCGAACACCGGCCCGGTGGCGCCCTCGGCGTCGTGGAACATCGAGCGGAACTTGTAGACGTTGAACGCCATGCCGTCCAGGCCCATCCGCTCCTGCTTGTAGAACACCGGCCCCGGCGACGTGAACCGCACCAGCAGCGCGAGGATGCCCATCGGGATGCCGAGCACGAGCAGCGCCGTGGCCGACAGGACAATGTCGATGGTGCGCTTCAGCGCGGCGTTGAAGCCCTGCAGCGGGACGTCGTTCAGGCTGATGATCGGCACGCCGTCCAGGTCTTCCAGCCGTGCGCGCAACGCGATGAACTGGAGCAGGTCGGGCACCACCTTCAGCTCGATGCACTCGCGGCTGGCGGCGTCCACCACCTGCAGCATCTTGACGTGCTCTTCGAGCGGCAGCGCGATGTAGAGGTGATCCACCTGCTCGCGCTGGGCGATCTCGGCGGCCTCGGCCAGCGTGCCGAGCAGCGGCAGGCCGCGGTGTCCCAGGTGATCCTGGTCGGCGCGATCGTCCACGAAGCCGACGACCTGGCAGCCCAGTTCCCGGTGCTCGAGGATCTTGTCCGCCACGGCCCGGCCCAGGTCGCCGGCGCCGGCGATCAGGATCCGCTTGAGGCCGATGCCCGCGCGCCACCGCCGTTCCAGCGCCTGGCGGACCAGCTCCCGAGACGAGTAGGTGAAGAGGACGTTGAGGCCGAGGAAGAGCGCCCACCCGATCTGCGACACCTCGTAGGCGCCGCGGGTGCGGGCCGCCTCCGTGGCGAAGTACGTGCCGACGTAGAGCGTGCTGCCCAGGCCGAGGAGCACCGCGAGGATGCTGCCGACGAAGACGGCGAAGAAATCGTCCACCCGCGATCGCCCGCGCCGCAGCCGGTAGAGCCCCTGCATGTAGTACGCGAAGGGCACCAGGATGGCGACGAACGGCAGCAGATTGACGTACTGCGCGAAGGGCGGCAGGCCCTTGGTGATGGGGAAGAGGCCCGTTTCGAAGCGAATCAGGTAGGCGAGGACCAGCGACACGCACGCGAGCAGCGAGTCCGAGGCGATGTAGAACGCCGCGAGCAACCGGTTGTAGCGCTTCACCATCGTGTCGTGTCTCCGGCCGGGCGCCTCCGCCCTGGCAGGCCGTGGTGAAAGTCTGCACGGCCTGCCAGGAAGACGAAACAACGGGAAGCGCAGATCTCTGGAAGGGCTTTCCTCAGGAATTCTGCACGTTCCGATTCTGGATCCGTTGTTTCGTCCCTACTGGCAGCCCGTGCACGACTTCCACCACGGGTTGCTAGGCCATCGCCTCGAGCGCCGCCCGGATCTGCGCAGCGAACCGATCGCGGCCGAACGCCAGCGCGTGCTGCCTGATCGTCACCGGGTCGAACCGGCGAGCCATGGCCATCCTCATGGCCTCCGCCATCGCTGCCGGGGACTCGTCGGGGACCAGGACGCCCGTCGTGCCGTCCACCACGGTTTCGAGCGCGCCCCCGCGGCCGAGCGCGACGACCGGCCGGCCGCACGCCTGCGCTTCGAGGGGCACGATCCCGAAATCCTCCTCACCCGGCATCATCACCAGCGCGGCGCCCCGGTAGAGGTCGCGGATCTCCTCGTCGCTCCGGTTGCCGAGGAACTCGACGTCGTCACCCGCCAGGCGCCGCAGCGACGCCATCTCGGGCCCCGTTCCGACGATCTTCAGCGGCATCCCGGCCAGCCCGCACGACGTAATCGCCCGGTCGATCCGCTTGTAGGGCACGAGCGCCGACACGACAAGAACATAGTCGCGGGGCACGGTGCCGTCAGGATGGTAGAACGCGGTATCGACGGGAGGATACACGACGATAGCGTCGCGATTATAGTATCGCCGTATCCGCGAGGCAACATGGCGCGAGTTGGTGAGATACGCGTCCGGCCGGCCCGCGGTTGCCCGGTCCCATCGCGCCAGCCCCGCCAGGATCGGCCGCAGGATGGCCGATGTCGCCAGCCCCACGCGCTGCCGCCCGAAGTAGGCCTCGAACTGCTCCCACGCGTAGCGCATCGGCGTATGGCAGTAGCACACGTGCGTCGTCCGCCCGGGGGTGATGACGGATTTCGCGACACAGTGACTGCTGCTCAGCACGAGGTCGTACTGGTCGAACCGGAACTGCTCGATGGCGAACGGGAACAGCGGCAGGTAGTGGCGGTAGTAGTGCCGGGCGCGCGGCAGGCGCTGGACGAGCGAGGCGTGCACGCGGCGCCGCTCGATGGTCGGCGACACCGTGCCTGGCGCGTGCAGGAGCGTGTAGAGATCGGCGTTCGGGAACAGCTCGCAGAAGACCTCGAGCACCTTCTCGCCGCCCCGCATTCCTGTCAGCCAGTCGTGGACCAGCGCGACTCTGTTGGGCCCGTGTCCCGTCACGCCTGCATGACCTCCATGTAGATGTTGTGGATCTGCCGGATCGAGTGCTGCCACGAGTACTTCTCGGCCTGCACCCGCCCCCGCGCGCACAACGCGGCGCGCAGCGTGCTGTCGGTCAGCACCCGCCGGCAGCCGTCGGCGATCGATTCGGGGTCGTACGGATCCACCAGCAGGGCCGCGTCGCCCACGACCTCGGGCAGCGAGGACACGTTCGACGTAACGACCGGCGCGCCGCTCGCCATGGCTTCGATCGGCGGCAGCCCGAACCCCTCATAGAGGGACGGAAAGACGAACACGTCGGCCAGCCGGTAGAGCACGGCCAGCGTCTCGATGGGCACGAAGCCCAGGAAGCGCACGTATTTGTGCAGCTTGTGCCGGTGGACGGCTCGGCGCAGCGCCGGGTACTTCGAGATCTCGTCGCCGATGATCAGCAGGCGCAGGTCGTCGAAGTCCCGCCGGCGCAGGCGATCGAACGCGTCGATGAGCCGTCCGAGGTTCTTGTGCGGCTTGATGTTGCCCACGTAGAGCACGAAGCGGTGGTTCAGCTGGTACCGCTCCCGCACCCGCGTCACCTGCTCTTCGGACGGCTGCAGCTTGAACCGCTCGTCGAACGCGTTGTAGATAACGACGATCTTCTGCGCCGGCACCTTGAAGCGGCGCAGGATGTCGTTTTTCGACGTCTCGGAGACCGTCAGGATCCGGTCCGCCCGCTTGGTCGCCGCCCAGAGGAACCCCCGCGCGTACGCGTAGGCGAGGCGGTTCGGCAGGTACTGCGGAAAGAGCAGGTGGATGACGTCGTGGATGGTGACGACCGACTTGCACTGCACGAGCGGCGGCAGGACGTAGTGCGGCGCGTGGAACAGGTCCACCCGCTCCCGGCGCAGGACGAAGGGCACCCGGAACTGCTCGCTCAGCGAGTACGGCCTGGCGGGCTCGGCCACGGCGCGGAAATTCGGCCCCAGCTCGCGCGCCACGTCCACGTCGGCCGGCCGGCAGAGCAGCACGTACTCGGTCACCGCGTCGATCCGGGCCAGCTGCTGGAGCAGGTTCCGGATGTAGGTGCCGATGCCGAAGTCGTGCAGTTTCCGGGCGTCGATGCCGATTCGCACAGCAGGCCTGAGAGGGCGATGGATCAGGAAGATACCACAGGTGGGCCTGTCGCTCGGCCCTGGAGGCGCCCGCGGCGTGCGGTCGTGCGGCCACGCCCCTACTCCAGTTCCTCCAGCGTGATCAGGCCGCGCTTGAGCGCCGGGACGATGGCCCGGGCCCGGTTCTCGGCCCGGAGCTTGGCCAGAAGCTCCCCATGTGCGTCTTCACCGTGTCTTCGCTGACGAAGAGCGCGCCGGCGATCTCCTTGTTCGACCGGCCCTGCGCGAGCTGTCGGAGCACGTCCATTTCGCGACCGGTCAGCTCATCCTCGGGCGGCGGCGTGCCGACACGGCCGCCGGCAATCGACGGGTCGATGTACGTCTTGCCGCGCGCGTGTGCCGGCCGACGTTGGCCAGCGCTTCCTGGGCGACGCGGAAGAGCGCGTGCTGCGCAGCCGGCGCCGGGGTTTCGCTGGGCGGCAGCGTGCCCAGTTCGAAGTCCACCTGCGCGCCCGTCCTGAACTGCAGCGCCTCGCACTGCTTCTTCAGTGCCTCGACGAGGCCGGTGTTTTCGAGCGGCGAGGCCCGCAGCGAGTCGAGCATCGCCTCCATCTCGGCCATCGCTTCGCGGCCCGACTCGCGCAGCCGTTCGAGCGCCTCCTTCGCGCCCGCGGGATCGCCGTCGAAGCGGGCCTGGGCGGTGGCCGCCGCGGTCTGCATCGCGTAGATCTGCTGCTTGATCGAGTCGTGCAGGTCGCGCGCGAGGCGGTTGCGCTCTTCCTGGCTGGCCGCCTCGCGGATGCGATCCTCGTAGGTCGACCGCAGCCGCTCGGCGGACGGCCGGTGCCGCCCGAACAGCCCGGTCACCTCGGACAACTCGTTCCGGCGGTGACCGTCGCCGGTCTGCCGGAAGTAGAACAGGATGAGGAGGCCGAGCGCCCATGCCAGGCCGGCATACGTCCTGAAGACGACTCGCGTGTCCACGGTGTCCGGGTAGGGGGTGTTCATGGACGTGAGTGTAGGACCAGGCGCGGGGGGCACGAATCACCCGGAAGCATGAATCGGCATCCCTCAGTCGGGGGACAGGCCCTTCGCGCGCAGGTACGCCTTGAGCAGCGGCACCCAGGCTGGGCGGTGCTTCTCGTAGAACGCGATCTGGCTCTGCCGGTACGCCGCGCTCACCGCCGGTCGGTTGGTGGCGACCGATCGGCCGCGATGGTGGACGATTTCCACCGAGGGCGTGAAGCGCACCTTGTGGCCCCGCGCCCGGATCGCGGCGCAGAAATCCACGTCCTCGTTGTACATGAAGTAGCGTTCGTCGAACAGGCCCACCTCCTCGGCGGCCGATCGGCGGGCGAGCAGGCAGGCGCCGCTCACCCAGTCGTGGTGGCCCTCGCGCGCCAGCATGCGCGACACGCGGCGGACGGCGCCAGGCCGGCGCTGCGCGTACGCGTGCATCAGATGCTTCCGGCGCAGTTCGACCAGCGGGCCGATCATCCGCCCGAAGGAGATCTCCGGCACGCCGTGCCCGTCCACGATGCGCGGCCCGACGATGGCGGCGTCCGGGTGGGCGCGAAGATCGGCCACGAGCGCGTCGACGGCCCCCGGGGGTACGACCGCGTCGCTGTTCAGCAGCAGCACGAACTCGCCGGCGCTCGCGCGGATGCCGAGGTTGTTCGCCTTCGCGAAGCCGAGGTTGGCACCGGACTGGATGACGCGAACCTCCGGCCACGCGCGCGCGGCTTCTTCGCTGCCATCGCTCGACGCGTTGTCCACGACGACGATGTCGTGGCCGACCGCCGGCGGCGGCTCGTGCAGCGAGCGCAGGCACGCGGCGAGATGGTCGCGCGTGTTGTAGCTGACGATGACGATGGTCAGCTCTGGCACGCGGCCCCCCGTTCGATGGCGGCCAGCGTGGCGCGGGCCGCATCCGGCCAGGAGTAGCGGGGGAGCAGGCGCGCGGCGCAGGCCAGCTGCGCGTCGCGAGCCGCCGCGTCGGTCAGCAGCCGCCTGAGTGCTGCCGTCGTTGCTTCGATGTCGCCGGGGCGTACGTACAGGGCCGCGTCCTCGTACACTTCGCGGGCGATCGGCGTGTCCAGCACGACCACCGGGACGCCGTGCGCGAGCGCTTCGAGGGGCGTCAGCCCAAACCCCTCGTACTCGGACAGGAACGCGAAAGCGCGCGCCTCCGAGTACAACCGGGCGAGCACCTCGTCAGATACGTAGGACCGCACCGCCACGCGGTCGCGGATGCCGAGGGAACAGACCAGCGCGTCGAGGTCCTGGAACGGGCGGGTCCGGTTGTCGCCCACCAGTTCCAGGCGTGCCTCGGGCAGATCGGGCGCCAGCGCGGCGAAGGCGCGAACAAGGTCGGGCACCCGGCGGCGGTTCAGGATGGACCCGACGAACAGGAGCGTGAGTGGCCGGAATGCTGCCGCCGGCACGACGGGCGGCGGCGGGATGCCGAGGCGGATCACCTGTACGCGGTCCGCCGGGACGCGGACCCTCCGGAGGATCTCCTGTCTCGAGAACTCCGAATCCGTCAGGACGAGGCGCGCGCGCCGGGCGGACTGCCGGGTGAGCATGCGGCGCCTGAGGCCTTCGCGTCGGCTGAACCATTCGGGGTGCGCGAAGAAGGACACGTCGTGCACGGTGAGGACCACCGGCACGCGCATCGCCAGCGGCGCGGTGTAGCCAGGGGCGAACAACACGTCCGGCTTGTCGCGGCGCAGGGCGGCGGCGAGCGCCCGCTGTTCCCACCAGGTGCCACCCCGCCCGCGCACCTCCCGCACCGAAAACGGGGTCTGGCACAATTGTTCGCGCAAAAAGGTGCCAGACCCCATTTCGGCGCGACTAAAGGTGCCAGACCCCATTTCGGGGGTGTAGAGGGACCAGCGGTGGACGGAGGCCTGGGGCAGCCGCGCCCACTCGTCGAGCAGGCGCGTGAGGTAGGTGCCGACGCCCGTCGGCCTGCCTCCCAGCTCTCGCGCGTCAACGGCTATGTGCATCGTCCAAGCGCCCGCTCGTAGGCCGTGAGCACCGATCTTGCCGTGTCGTCCCACCGGAACCGGGCCGCCCGGCGCAGGCCCTGGGCCACGGCTGCCGATCGGAATGCCTCGTCGGCCAGCATGCGTTCCATGGCGCCGCTGAGCGCCTGGGCGTCCTCGGCTTCCACCACCAGCCCGGCCTGCTCGACCACCTCGGGCAACGCCCCGCGGTTGGACACGACGACCGGCACGCCAGCGCCCATCGCCTCGACCACCGGGAGGCCGAACCCCTCCTCGAGCGACGGCATGACGAACAGCGCCGCCGTTTCGAACAGGTGCCGGCGATGCTCCTCGCTGACGTAGCCCAAACAGCGGACCCGCCCGGCGAGCGGCGGGCGCGCGATCCGCTCCAGCCACGGGGCCGCTTCGGGCCGCGCGCGGCCGGCGAGGACAAGCGGGGGCGCCTCGGGTCGGCGGGCGACCAGAGCCGCGTACGCATCGAGCAGCGTCCCGATGTTCTTGCGCCGTTCGAGCGTGCCGACGAACAGGACGTGCTCGGCCGTGCGATGGATGGGTTGGCCCTCGCGAGACACCCAGTCGGGCACTCCCGGGTAGCAGACGGTCATGCGCTCTGGCGGCAGCCCGAGGTGGCGCTCGACCTGGCGTGCAGTATAGTGCGAGATCACGATCACATGGGCCGCGCGCCAGGCGTGATCGCGGACCAGGCGGGGGTAGTCACGTCGGATTTCGGCCCCCGCCCGTTCCGGGTTGGTCAGGAAATCGAGGTCGTGAATCGTCACCACCTGGGCGGCGCGGCGCGCCGGCATCAGGAGGGGATGCGGCGAATAGGCGACGTCGAAGGGCTCGCCGGCCAGCCGCTCGATGGATGGCCACTCGACGCGGTGCCAGAGGAGGTTCAGAACCCGGACTGGCAGCCGGCGGTCGACGATACGGGCCCCTTCCAGGCGGGAGACGTCATCGGGAAGCGGCCGGTCCTTCCAGGAACTGGTGAACAGGGTGAGATCGAGGCGGCCGTGCGCCAGCAGCGCCCGGGCCAGGTGGAAGACCCAGTAGCCGACGCCGGTTCGCGTCCGGAGCGCCGGCCGGTAGTCGATGGCGATGCGCACGGTGGATGACAGTAGCGCCACGGGCGCGGCATGGCAAGGGGGGGGCGGGCGGCGGGCGCGGTTCCGGGGGGCTGGCGCGAGGGTCCGGCAAGCCGCAACTGCTTGACTGTCAGTATCTTGACAGCCGTAGGCGAGCATGGTAACGTCAACCGTTTCAGTAGCGGAGACGCGTCCCCGAAGGCCCCAAGGAGTCATCCAGGATGAAACTCGCAGTCATAGGCACGGGATACGTCGGCCTCGTGGCCGGTGCCTGTTTCGCGGAGAACGGCAACCAGGTTGTCTGCGTTGACAAGGACGAATCGAAGGTCCGGACGTTGCGGCGGGGCAAGATGCCGATCTACGAGCCCGGGCTCGAGGAGTTGGTGCGCCGGAACCGCGCCGAGAAGCGGCTGGTGTTCACAACGGCGATGCCCCAGGCGGTCCGGCAGGCGCAGATCATCTTCATCGCGGTGGGCACGCCCCAGGGCGAGGACGGGTCCGCCGACCTGCACCACGTGCTCGAAGTGGCCCGGCAGATTGCCCGGTCGATGAACGGCTACAAGGTGATCGTGGACAAGAGCACGGTGCCGGTGGGCACCGCGGAGAAGGTCCGCGAGATCATCCGCCGCGAGACCACCCATCCGTTCAGCGTCGTCAGCAACCCCGAGTTCCTGAAGCAGGGGGCGGCGGTCGAGGACTTCATGAAGCCCGACCGCGTCGTCATCGGCGCCGAGGATCCGCGGGCGACCGAGCTGATGACGGAGCTGTACTCGCCGTTCACCCGCACGGGCGCGCCCATCATGGTGATGGACTGCGCGAGCGCGGAACTCTGCAAGTACGCGGCGAACGCGCTGCTGGCGTGCCGCATCTCGTTCATGAACGAGATGGCGCAGGTGTGCGAGCTGTTCGGCGCGGACGTGGACCAGGTGCGGCGCGCGATCGGCTCCGACCGGCGCATCGGGCCGTCGTTCCTGTTCCCCGGGGTCGGCTACGGCGGGAGCTGCTTCCCGAAGGACGTCCAGGCCATCCTGAAGTTCGCGCAGGAGAAGGGGTACGACTTCAGGATCCTCGGTGCGACCGAGCAGGTGAACGCGGAGCAGAAGGGGCGCATCGTCAAGAAGATGGAGGCGCACTTCGGCAGCCTGAAGGGGAAGACGTTCGCGCTGTGGGGGCTGTCGTTCAAGCCCAAGACCGACGACATGCGCGAGGCGCCGGCCATCACGATCATCGAACGGCTCCTGGCGGCGGGCGCGAAGGTCCAGGCGTACGACCCGGCGGCGATGCACATCGCCAAGGGGATCTTCGGCAACCGGGTCACGCTGGCCACCAAGAGCTACGACGCGCTGATGGGAGCCGACGCGCTGGTGCTGGTCACCGAGTGGAACGAATTCCGTGAGCCGGACTTCGCGAAGATGCGGAAGCTGATGCGGGGCGCGGTGATCTTCGACGGTCGCAACCTCTACAGCAGGGAACAGATGCGGACGCACAGCTTCACGTATTTCTCCATCGGGAGGTAGCGCTGAGCGCCGTTCTGATTGCCGGCGGCGCG
>Ga0315273_10013326_pt1 | contig 10558 bp, 9 predicted proteins | sample YL17G02_0_MG_FD_205753 | JGI IMG/M metagenome (GOLD analysis project Ga0315273, IMG submission 205753) | Sediment microbial communities from Yellowstone Lake, YNP, Wyoming, USA - YL17G02_0 | ecosystem: Environmental > Aquatic > Freshwater > Lake > Sediment | place: USA: Wyoming | collected... | reverse complement strand
GAATCCCGGTGGGGCTGTAGCTCAGTTGGGAGAGCGCTTGAATGGCATTCAAGAGGTCGCCAGTTCGATCCTGGTCAGCTCCACCACCGAAAGAACCCCGCTTCCCCTGATTTCCCAGCGTCTTCCGTGATTTAGTCTTTTCAACTACAGACCCGTAGTTTCAGCGGTATTCAGCGAGTTTTGTCACATATTTGGCACACAGGAAGAAGTCTGCCCTTAGGCATTTTCGCTTCCCAAGGACAGTTTCAGGTCCTCAAAAACCGGCAACACCCGAAACCCCTTGCCGGGCCATTGGGGGGGCCAGGCAATTATCGACATCTCTACGAAATCTCTCTATAGCTTATTTGGTTTAATGATTGGACGTTGAGAACCTAAGGTTTTAACCAAGGGCATCATTCGTGCGGGGGCAAAGTAAGCGCCTCTATTCTTCCTTTTCTCATCTCCAGTAATTCTGTTTTGAATTCCGATAGAAGTTGTTCTCGAAATCCCCTTATGCCTTCTAAAAGGCCAGCACTTATCCTTGACGCAATAGCCTTATTTTCTCTACTTGTTATCCGTAGGTTTTGAATTATCACGCTTCCGAGATAAACTGCAAATAACAGTCTTTTGTCCTTTGGCCTAAATTTCTTAATTAATCGCTCCGCTTTTTCTAATAACCCGATCTCAAGGAGTCCAACAATTATCCAAAAAGTGTTAATTTCCTTAAAATCTTCAGGCTTCTGTTTCAATAACCTTAAAAAATCATCCGATCTTTCATCAAGGATGGAACACGCCACAGAATCTCGGCCGGTTAAGTAGTAAAAAGCAAAGCGGGCTATCGGGTATTTCCCGGTTACATCGAGATCTTCTAAAAAATAATCCTTTGCATCTGACAGCTTTTCTATTACCCACCTTAGGACTTCTGCTCTATCTTCAGTTTCAACTAAATAACATGCTTGAAGAGCTAGTCCAATCGTCCGAGCAGCGGTAAAGAGGTCTTGAATTCCGGCGGAACTAAGTTCAGAAACTAAGAACTTTATCCCTACGCTATCATGAGGCTTTTCCCCGAAGTAGAATATTATTGCCCGTTGCCACCATTCTTTTGTAGCTAAGAGACTTATTGCTTCTGTAGATGGGATTCCCCTGCCTGCAAAGAATTCTTGTAATAATAAATGACGGAACTCTAGATAATCATCAATAGTATTCAAAAGCCCGGAGCGCTCAATAATTTCTGAACATAATATGGGGATTTCAGCCTTTTGGCTTCGTTTTGTCAACTCATCTTGGGCTATTTGCATAAATTCCTTAATAGAAATTCTAGTTGTTTCTCTGCGTTGCATCTCATACGCAATTCTTCTTAGGATGAAATCCTTTAAAGGAGCATGGTATTGTTGGGCCAGACCCTTTGTCGCGTCCCACCTGCCTAACATTAGCTCTGTATACTTTTTAAAGAGTTCTGTGATATTTGCGGGAATATCTTTTCGTGAATACTCGGTGGTAGCCGCAAAGACTGTGACCAAAAGGGGATTCAGCGCCATCCCATGAATATCTTGAATTCGGCGCAGAACTTCTTCTGAAACATCTGGAGGTAAGGCGGAATCCTTTTCGAGTCTTCTAATTATCTGTTCGGCTTGCTTATGATTAATGGGGCTTATTGTATATCTCTTGAAGCCGAATTCTTCGGCTAATTTATTTACCGTAGGATATTCTCTTGAGGTTATGACAAGAAGACAATTCGGATAAATTTCGTTGAACTCAATTGCCTTCTGAAGTATCGTAGCTCTTTCGGAGTTATTGGCAAGTTCATCCAAAGCATCTATGAAAACGAATACGTTTCCCTTAACTAAATCGTCTATGGAAAAACATGGCTTTACAGTTCCAGCTATTCTGTTAGTTTCAAGATAACAAATGTCGATTAGAGATAAGTCCAATTTCTTCAATACATCGGAGGAACGAAGCAAAACTGGAATCAAGAAAGCCGTCCCCGCATCAAGGCCCCTACAAGCAAGCGTATAGGCGAGTCTCTTAATAGCTGTAGATTTGCCCGACCCCGCCTCTCCGACAATAAACACGAGTTTATCTTTCCTTTCTAGAAGCCCGGAGACTGTAAATTCTTCGAAATCGAATTTTTGCTGTATTTTCCCCCGGAACTTAACTGGCCGAATATTGGGTCGGTATATGCTCATTGGGACAAAGCTAGTATCTAAGACGGCGCTTTGCCCAGGGATAAAGTCAGCAATCGAGATATATTCGGCAGGCGATTCTAGTCGTTTTTTTAAGCTTTTTAAATAGGGGAGAATGTCTGTGTCAATCCCGAGCCATAGCTCTTGATACGCTTCATCAATCTGAGGGATTAAATCGTCTGAATCAAGGAACTCAAGTCGAGGGTCATTGACTGTTTCTACGATGTGGCGTTTCGCTTTTTCATTTATCTTTCCGCTCGCACAAAGTATTGCTTTGCTAGGGTACTTCTTTTCTCTAGTTAAGCTAAAAACTATCTGCGTGGCAAGCGCAGTCCTTAGTTGAACAATAGCCTCTTCAATATTTTGGGATACCTTTCTTGAGAGATTTAAATTCCCTTTTTTGGATTGGATTACATAGACGTTATTTATCCCGAGTTGGTCAGTCGCGATAAAAATTGCATCCTTCCCCAATTCCTCTTTTCCGCATGTATCCCGTCCATCTTTCAGCCCATTGCGATAAAATAAAGGTCTTATCACTTTATCTCTGAAGTCATCCTCTGATAACTTTAATAGAAAAAGTTCCTTTTTCCGACGCGGCAATATCTCTGGTTTGATTTCTTGTTTTGGACTCATTTTGACCTGCCCCCGCTCAATGTACCACCTCTAATATAAGATATTCAAGCTTGGTGAGGTCCTCCCGTTTGAGGAGACTTAAGCTTAGCTACCGCTTTGCAGAATTCGACTTACTCATAGTCCTGTGGCTGAGGTTTTCATGCGGTTCCATGGAGGGCGGAAAAGAGAAATGAGAGGGCCTTCTAGTCCTGCGGCCAAATTAATGGCGATGTTCTTATAATAGATCTTGGCTGGTGGGACGAAAACGAAAATTCCAACCTCTGCTCCAGTTTTAAGGCATTCCTCAATCCTTCCCTTGTTGCCGAGATTGGTGCTCTGCGAAGGTCCAGGCCTTTTGTAGTTGTTCATGCGGGCACAAAGCGACCTATTGGTGATCCCGATATACATTACCCTCCCTTCTATGACAAAAGCATAGAGGACGGATTGGCTGTCGCCGAAGCAAGTTAGATTAAAATCCAGGCCAGCCGAACCTAACTGCCATTGGCCGGCACGTTTGAATCCCAGATTCCCTAGAAGGTCTAACCCATTATTACCTTGTAAAGTTGGCCCGCCTTCGGTTGGATAACGAGATCTTGCTCCCTCAGAATTAAGCGAGCTCGGCTCGCTTCTATTGGCTCGGAGGATACCCGAAGATCTAGTCAGATAAAATACCTTTCCGCTGCCAAGTCTCTTTGATGTTATAAGGCCTTCATCCTCGAGTTTTTTGGTGATATTGAATACCTGCTGATGGGGTTTTATGCCCGTCTTCCTGAGTATATCAGCGTTGGTTGCCCCCTCGAGAATTCCAGCTCTAAAAAGCTGACGCACTTTATCTATATTACTCATGCTATTCTGGACAACATGGGTCATCCTAGTCGGGGCTTGAATCCGAATCGGCAATGGGGATATCCATGACCTTAGAAATCACGTTAGCGAAGCACTTGGCGTGGGTTAAGTCTGGGCAGGTAACTGGATATACCTTAATCCTCGCCGCATAACCATCCTTGTTTACGTAGAGGATTGTTATTTCCCCATCATTCTTCACGTGGGATATCCTGGTCTTAGCCCGCGAAGTAGTATTTTCACTCCATATCGCTTTGTTGACGACAGAGATTCCGGTCAGTTTATCAATAAAGTGTGCCTGGCCGAGATCGACAGGACCTTCTCTACGGTCATGTATCAACTTGGCTTTAGGCTGGATTTCCGAATTAGCCAGGCGTATGAGGTTTTCTGGATACATCGCACGTTTCAATTTTAGCGCTTCGAGCTCCTTTTCTAGCGCCGATTCCCGGACCTTAAGCTCGTCGGACTTTCTTATGAGTTCGGCTTCTTTCTTCGTCTCGTTTTCAATCATGGAGGCTAGGAGTTCCTCGCCGAATTCTGATAATTCCCTTTTTGCTTTAGCTTCCCTGTCCTTTTCGCTTTCCGCGACAATAGACAGCAACTCGTCTTGCATCTCGCGAAAAGCGCGACTCTTCTTAATGATTTCCTCATCCAGATGAACTATCGCTTCCTGATAATTTTGGAAATTTGCACAAGACGAGCTCTCCGAGAAAATACACTTTTGGGAAAGTACCCAGAGTGCGATATCAACGTCTGCTACCGTTTCGAGATGGTACATTTCTCGATACTGCCTAAGCACTCGAAGGAACTCTATGTATTCGTCCACATAGTTCTTCCCAGGTCCTTGCCTGACTGCATACCTGACAGGGGGACTTATGATGCCATAATTTGTGGGATCGATGAACCTCAGGACTACTGATACCACCTCGATGTTCTTCAGAATATCATAGAGGATTCCGATTGCATCTACTTCCTTCAGGGGCAATTCTGCGAAAATGCCTTTTGTTTTCTTAAGTCTCTTTTTCAATTCTCTTTTTGGGGGGATAGTCCAAAATTCGTCAAAATCCCAGAGTTTCTTCGATCTTAGTAATCGCAATTCGGAAATCCGCAGAGCTCTGTCTGTACCCCTAATGGATGCTAAGCGGTTTTCAACCTCAGCGAAGGATGGAACGCGGCCGAATCGGGACAAGAAGGCTTCGTCCTTACAATCTAGGCATTTGTAGAGATCAAATCCGAGCATAGATAATTTATACAGGCATACGAAAAATACTGCAACCTTAGGAGGCACGGACAATCAGCTCCTCGGATCGATCTAGGCGGCCTTAAGTCTCTCATCATGAGACTTGAAAGACCCCGGGTCGTTCTTGTCTCTATAACCCGTTGACTGTCCAAGAATCCGATGTTAAGCTCTGTTCAGGAAGAAAAGGGGCTAATGAATTTCAAAATCAGTCCCTCTGATCTAACGTTCCTGTATAGCGGATGCAAAAGGTGTTTCTATTTAAAACTCCGTTATGGCATTTCTCAACCATCAATCCCTCTGCCATCGATCTTCACGAAGATCGCTGGGCTTTTGAAAACCTATTATGATGGCAAGAGGACTGAAGCGTTGCATATGGAGCTCCCGCCGGGAGTTGTTAAGTACGGAGAGAAATGGGTGGAATCGAAAAATGTTATTCTCAAAGGCCATAGTGACACCTGTTTTATAAAAGGCAGATTTGACGTTGTCGTACAATTCGATGACGGGACCTATGGTGTCATCGACTATAAAACCGGAAATCCCGAGGGAGAATCCTCTTGTTTATATACACGCCAGCTTCATTTATATGCCTTCGCGCTCGAGAATCCAGCGCCTGGAGCTCTAGGTCTGTCGCCGATCACGACTTTGGGCTTGCTTTATTTCCATCCCCAGGCTGTAAGCCAAACCCGGATAGATTGGCTTTCTTTTGATGCGGAAATCAAGCTGATAAAAGTCGAGCGAAACGATGAGGAGTTCCTTGATTTTATGGGAAGGGTGTTATCGTTGCTTGAGTCTTCGATGCCGCCTGCACCAAACGCGAATTGTGGATGGTGCAGCTACGTGACGAAGGTTGATAAGTATTAGGTCGTAAGAAAGAAATATGAATCTTGATGCCTTAGTTTAGGCGACGGAATCATGGCTAATAATCCCGAAAATTTATTTATGGTTCTCTCGCATTATGATCCATCTGAAGAGGAAAACTATCTCACGGAATCATTTGCCTATTTACTAAAAAGGATATGCCAGAGAAGGCCAGATGATGCAGTCAGGGTTATCAACAAAATAACAGGCCCGCTCCCCGTCCATCCAATTGTGGACCTAAGAACCGTCAAAATACACACGCAACAATCTTTGGGCAAATACGGAAAAGTAGACCTGGCCATAGAAGAAGGTGAGGACACGTTAGTTTTTATTGAAATAAAGCACGATTCGCCTCTTGGCCCAAGGCAACTGGAGCGTTATCACACAGCGCTCCATGAGACAGCCAAAGACAACTCCAGACTCGTTCTCCTGAAGCGACACAAGGAGATAGATTCTGAAGTTGGCTTGAATAGCGAGCAATTCCATCTGGTTACTTGGTATGAAGTGTATAGATATTTGAACGATATTAAAAAAGCAGATGACGTCTTGATATTTCTTATCAAAGAGTTTCAAGCTTTCCTTGAGGAGAAAAACATGAAATTAAAAAGAGTTTCTTGGGAGTACATTCAAGGCGTTCCGGCGCTCTTAGAGCTTCGTAATCTACTCGAGGCCGCAAAGAATGAGGTAATGCCCAAGGCCTACTTAAAAAAAACGCAAGGCTGGAGTTGGGTTGGTCTTTATATAGATAGAAATTTCTTCTTCGGCGTTCGATATGATAAGCCGCTAATTGTTGTATACGAGAATAATTATGGCAACAACCCAACTTCGAAAAATCTATTGGACCTTGAAGAGAAACACTTTTTCTCTTTAAACGCAGATGAGCAATTGACTGTCCTCATTCAGTTCCTTAAACAAGCTACAAAAGAAGTTAAACGAGGGAATGAAGAAGTCGTGCCTCCTGAGAAAGAAGACGCAAATTAAGCTTCTTCACCAAGCCCCAGGTGGGGTTCATTACCCAAAATGGTTCATCTCTGGTACGAATATTCTGATCTTAAAAACCGTGAACACCCCAGAGCCCCTGGCGGGGCAGTGGGGGAATAAGGAAATGGTCGTCATATCTGCGAAATGTTTTCTTTCTTTGTCTAACGATTGGACTAGATATGGAGGAAGAGTTATCCCATTAGCATGAGCTGATTTGAATTAGAAATCTATTTTATGATCTCCGTAAAAGACGCTATTATCTGAAAGACCAAGTTCATTAATAAAATCCCTTATACGATTCGGGAAATTGTGAAATAGAAATATCCTTAGATCCTCTTTTAAGCAGAATCCACACAATGCCGCCAAGTCATTTTCATTTGAGTGGAAGCTCCAATCTGAGCTTGCGACTCGCAACAATTGCCTTGGCCTTTGTTTTAGGATTGATTCGGGTATATCCTCTCTCAGCGCAAGAACACCTGTGAGAACAACGTCGCTTTTTGGCATTCTTTCAAGCAAGTTCGGACATGCCTCCAAGGTTTCTAGATCTGAGAAAACTAAGATTGGGACTGTCTTAGGGACAGAAGATAGGGTAGCTTCATTCAGAGGATATAGTTGTTGCGTTTCCGCAAAGTTTAGTGAGATTGCCTCGGCACCAGATTTAAGTACGGGATCTTTAAATTTGCCAGATGCTTTCATGACGCTGTCCCAAAGTACATACAAGTGGACGAAGAGTTCACGAGGTACAAATATCGGATTCCTAACCTTGGCCATAATCATGGTCTGATATGCGAGGATGTATGTATAGACCATGGATTCGCCTGCTGAGGTCAAAATAAAAACACTCCGAGAACTCAAGGCAGTTGCCACTTCACCCAAAACTCTATTAGGATTATCTTCTATTGCTATCTGTTGACCTTTCCTTCTAACCATTGAGGCATCTAATACAAGAGCAGTTCTCTTACCTGATTTTGAACGAATAACCTCCTCAATATTTGACCTATAATCTAGAAACGCATTTGACAAGCAAAAATCGCCAAGGTAGATAAGCGTTTTGCCCTGCTTATCTTTATAACCAAAGCCCATTGATCCTGTGCAATGATAGACGGGAAATATTGATAATCTTGCGCCGTCACCCAGGGGGGCATCCACTGTATATTCCGGTTGAAAGCGGCCAGTGATTCCGGTTCAATCCGGCCACCTGTTCCGGTTCAAAGCGGCCACCGATTCCGGTTGAATCCGGCCACTTTTTGGACGGGGCCGGAATGTGAAGCGACGCTGGATAACTATTCCAAAATGGGCCAAGATATCTCCTTTAAAAGGAGGCACAAATGGCCCGAACGAGGTTATCCATGCGAAAAATCAAAGAAGCCTTGCGACTGAAAGCCGCGGGGCTGAGTTGCCGAGCGATCGCCCGATCGTGTCTTGTCGGCAAGGAGACGGTGCGGGAGTACTTGGGACGAGCGGCGGAGGCGGGCCTGACCTGGCCGCTTCCGGAGGGCTTGAGCGAAGAGGAGCTTGAAAGCCGGCTCTTTCCTTTGGGCCCCGACACCTCGCGGAAAGAGGCGGGGGCGGAACCGGATTGGGCGCTCATTCACAGTGAGCTTCGCAAGAAGGGCGTCACCCGCGAGCTTCTGTGGGAGGAATATCGGCTCGACGTTCCCCGTGGTTACGGCTACTCGCAATACTGCGAACGGTATCGGCGGTGGACAAAAATCTTGAACCCGGTCCTGCGGATGCCGCACAAGGCGGGCGAGAAGATGTTCGTCGACTACGCGGGAGTCACCGTTCCCTACACCAACCGCGAAACGGGGGACGTTCGAGAGGCGCAAGTGTTCGTGGCGACACTGGGCGCAAGTTCGTCCACCTTTGCCGAGGCGCAAGCCTCCCAGGAGCTTCTGAACTGGATCGGCGGCCATGTCCGGGCGCTGGAACACTTCGGCGGTCGTCCGGCGGCGGTGGTTCCCGATAATCTGAAGAGCGGCGTGACTTCGGCTTGTTTTTACGAACCCGTGATCAATCCGACGTATCAGGCCTTGGCGGAATATTACGACATGGCCGTCCTGCCGACGCGGGTCCTCTCTCCGAAACATAAAGCGAAAGTCGAAACCGGCGTCCGTGTGGTCGAGCTCCTCCTGGCCCGATTGCGGAATCGTCAGTTCTTCAGCCTTCAAGAGATCAACGACGCGCTCCGGCCGTTGATGGAGGAACTGGACCTGCGGGTCATGGAGCATCTTGGAAAAAGCCGCCGACAGCTGTTTGAAGAGCTGGACCGTCCGGCCCTGCGGCCGTTGCCGGCCGTGCCGTTCGAGATGGCCGAATGGGTTTGGGCCCGGGTCAATATCGACTACCACGTCGGCTACGCCAAACACTACTACAGCGTCCCCTACAGCTATCTTCACAAGAGGGTCGAGATCCGGGCCACCGCCCAAACCGTGGAGGTTTTTTACCAGAGAGAACGGATCGCCTCCCATGTTCGCGACGACCAGCCCTACCGCTTTACGACCCTGCCCGAGCACCGGCCGGACGCTCATCGGGCGGTTCTGGAGTGGAATCCGGAGAGGGTTATCTCGTGGGCGGAACGAACGGGTCCGTTGGTGGCCGAGATGGTCTGCCGGATCTTCGAGAGCCGCCCGCATCCGGAACAGGGGTATCGGGCATCGCTCGGGCTGATGCGGTTGGGAACTCGTTACGGCAACGCGCGGCTCGAAGCGGCCTGCGAGCGGGCCCTGACGTTTGGACTCGTCTCTTATCGCGGCGTGCGCAACATCTTGGAGGCCGGGATGGACCGGCTGAAAAACGAGACGTCCGTGGTCGGCCCCGAAAAGCCGCACGGCAATCTCCGCGGCCCCGGCTATTATTCCTGAGGAGAATGACATGATCCCTATCATCGCGATCCGGGTCACGACGAAAAACGACAGTCTCGTCCGGAGGACAGGATGTTAGTCCAACCGATCCTCGATAAGCTTGGTTCTTTGAAACTCGCCGGGATGGGCGATGGGCTCCGCGAGCAGATGGAAAATCCCGCCTACCGAAAGCTCTCGTTCGAGGAACGGCTGGGCCTGCTATTGGACAAGGAATGGACTCTCCGTCAAAATCGAAAACAGTCGCGGCGGATGCGGGTGGCCCGCTTCCGGGAGGCCGCGCACCTCGAGGATTTTGACTTTTCCGCCGCCCGTGGTCTCGACCGTTCCCAAGTTCTGGCCCTAGCCCAAGAAGACTGGATCCATCGTCATCTCAACGTTATCATCACCGGTCCGACCGGCGCGGGGAAAACCTATCTGGCCTGCGCCCTGGGTCAGTCCGCCTGCCGCAACGGCGTTTCCGTCCGCTATTTTCAGATCGCGAAACTCCTCCAGAGAATCACTTTTGCCCGGGCCGAGGGGTCCTCGCCGAAGTTCCTGGAAAGCTTGGCCAAGACCCAACTCCTGATCATCGACGACTGGTTACGGAATCCCCTGACGGAATCTCAAACACCGGATCTTCTCGAAATCCTCGAAGATCGTTATGACCGGACCTCGACCCTCCTGGCGACCCAAATCCCGGTTGGTGACTGGCCTGATCGCTTGGGAAACGCGACCCTATCGGACGCGGTCATGGACCGCATTATCCACAACGCCTACCGGTTGGAACTGTCCGGGGAATCCATGCGGAAACGCCGATCGCCCTTGACTCATTCCGGCCACAAAGAAGTATAATGAGCAGCCAGCGTCGCTTCGCTCCGATCGGTGGCCGCTTTGAACCGGAACAGGTGGCCGGATTGGCCGGAATATACATTTATTATATGATACAGGCCCGGGTGAACCCGGAACGGGCATAGATTGACCAAGCACATCGTCTTTTGGGGGCTCTGCGCGGTCCTCGT
>Ga0315273_10013324_pt1 | contig 10559 bp, 7 predicted proteins | sample YL17G02_0_MG_FD_205753 | JGI IMG/M metagenome (GOLD analysis project Ga0315273, IMG submission 205753) | Sediment microbial communities from Yellowstone Lake, YNP, Wyoming, USA - YL17G02_0 | ecosystem: Environmental > Aquatic > Freshwater > Lake > Sediment | place: USA: Wyoming | collected... | reverse complement strand
GACGGGAAGGCGTCCACGATTCGATTGATCGACTCGTAGGCGGAATTCGTGTGCAGCGTCGCCAGGACGAGGTGCCCGGTCTCGGCGATGGTGAGCGCCGCCGCGATGGTCTCGAGGTCCCGCATTTCTCCCACCAGGATCACGTCCGGATCCTGCCGGAGCACGTACTTCAGGGCGGTCGTGAAGGTCGTCGTGTCGGAGTTGATCTCGCGCTGGTGTACGATGCACTTCTTGTGGTGATGCACGTACTCGATCGGATCTTCAATCGTGATGATGTGCCCTGCACGGGTATCGTTGATGAGGTCGATCATCGCGGCGAGGGTCGTCGACTTGCCGCTCCCGGTCGGCCCCGTGACGAGGATGAGACCCTTCTGTTTCGTCGTGAAATCGCGGATCACCTTGGAGATCCCGAGCGCATCGAAGCTCAGTATCTCGTACGGGATCTGCCGGATGGCCATCGAGGTCACCCCGCGCTGCACGTAGACGTTGGCCCGGAACCGGCTCAGTCCCGGGACGCCGAACGAGAGATCGAGTTCGTGCGTTGTCTCGAACCGCTTCCGCTGGTCTTCGGTCAGCACGCTGTAGGCGAGTTGCTGGGTCATCGCGGGCGTGAGCGGGGTGTGCTGCATCGCCATGATCGCGCCGTCCACGCGAACCTGCGGCGCGATTCCGGCCGAGATGTGCAGGTCCGACGCCCTCAACTTGATCATTTCATCCAGCAACTGCCGCAACGACACCATTGGTTTCCTCCGTGGCACGCCTACATATCGGCCGCAGTCTCCTTCAAGACCTCTTCGGCCGTCGTAATCCCCTTCTTTAGCTTGATCAACGCGTCCATGCGCAGGGACAGCATCCCCTCCTCGACCGCCACCTTCTTGATGGCCGACGTCGAAGCGCGGTCCAGGATCAGGTCCCGGATCTTGGACGTGACCGTGAATACTTCGTAGACGCCGAGCCGGCCCTTGTACCCCGTGTTGTTGCAGTCCACGCAGCCCTTCCCCTCGTGGAACGAATGCTTTCGCACATCCTCCTCGCTCAACCCGAGTTCGCGCACGACCTCCGGATGGAGCTTCAGTTCCGATTTGCACGACGCGCAGATCTTTCGAAGGAGCCGCTGGGCACAGATCAGGTTCGTCGAGGAGGCGACGAGAAAGGGCTCGATCCCCATGTCGATCATTCGATTGATGGTGCTCGGGGCGTCGTTCGTGTGCAGCGTCGAGAGCACCAAATGCCCGGTCAACGCGGCCTTTGTGGCGATGGATCCGGTGTCCAGGTCCCGGATCTCTCCCACCATGATGATGTTCGGGTCCTGGCGAAGGAACGCCTTCAGGGCGGCCGCGAAGGTGAGACCCACCTCCTCGTGGATCAGGACCTGGTTGATCCCGTCAATGTTGTACTCGACGGGGTCCTCCGCCGTCATGATGTTGGTCTCCGGCAAGTTGATCTTGGAGAGCGCGGAGTAGAGCGTCGTGGTCTTTCCGCTTCCGGTCGGCCCGGTGACGAGAACCATTCCATACGGCTGGGCGATGGCCCGCGAGAAGTCGGCCAGCGCCTGCTCCTGGAAGCCGAGCTTGTTCAAGTCGATGTTGAGGTTGGCCTTGTCCAGGATTCGCATCACGACCTTCTCGCCGAAGATCGTGGGGAGCGACGAGACACGCAGGTCGATGGTGCGGCCCAGAAGGCGCAGCTTGATTCGACCGTCCTGCGGTACGCGACGCTCGGCGATGTCCAGCTCCGCCATGATCTTGAGGCGAGAGATCATGGCCGCCTTCATGCGGAACGGCGGCGCCATCATCTCGTACAGCGTTCCGTCGATGCGGAACCGCACGCGCAGCGTCTTCTCGTACGGTTCGATGTGGATATCGCTGGCGCCCTTGCGAACCGCGTCGGTGATCAGCGAGTTGACCAGCTTGACGACCGGGGCCTGCTCGGCTTCGCCGAGGAGCGTTACGTCCGAAACGTCGTCGGCCGCCTCCTCGATGACCTCGATCTCGTCCTCCATGCCCTTCATCAAGTTTTCGAAGGACGAGACGGAGTCGTAGGCCTTGTCGATCGCCTTCTTGATCGCCGCTTCCGGCGCGACGACGGGCTGGACCTCGAAGCCGGTGATGAACTTGATGTCGTCGATCGCGAAGATGTTGCTCGGGTTGGCCATCGCCACGGTGAGGCGCCGCCCGCTCCGAGAGATTGGGACGATCTGGAATTTGTTGGCGACGTCGCCGGGAATCAACTTCGTGACCATGGGATCCGGCGTGAAGTTGCTCAGGTCGACGCTGGCGACGCTGTAGAGATCCGAGAGGAACTTGGAGAGGCCTTCCTCGGTGACCGCGCCCAGCTTGATCAGAGCCTGAGTGATGCTGCCCCCGCCGGACTTCATCTGCTGCTGGGCCTTCTGCAGCGCGTCGGGGCTGATCACCTTCGCTTCCAGCAGTTTGAGGCCGACGTCTTCCTGCTGCACGGGTCGACTCCTCGTCCGGGTCTCTGTTTGTTGGGGTTCCCGCTTGCAAGACGCGGGATGGGCGTGAAGGACATTCGCAAGAGCGGTGCCAGGCGGGAGCGGCCGTCGATGAGAATCGGAATTGACGACAAGTAGTGGACTTACGGGTTCGACACGGCGGGGCGGAGCGCGACCGGCGGGTCGGCAATCCGCCATCGAATGCAGAATGCACTGCTCAGAACTTGTTCAGCGAATCCCTTTGAGCCGGGGCACGGAAGATGAGGTAGGAACGGATTCGCTCCAGAATGCGCGGCCCGATGCCCGAGACGCGCATGAGAGCCTCCGGGGATCGGTACGGACCGTGCAAAGTGCGATCGGCGACGATCCGCGAGGCGAGCGCGGGGCCGATCCCGGGCAGACGCTCCAGTTCCGCGCTGCTCGCCTCATCGGGATCGAGACCACCGACCGAGAGGCCCGGGTCCGGCGCGCGTCGTGCGTGCGGCGCCGCCATCGGCGAATCCTCCGGCGCGACGGCGCCCGCCGGAGTCCGGTCGAAGCGAAGGACATCGCGCGCATCGAGCTCCGCGATCAGGTCCTGGAAACGTTCCTGATTCGAACGCCGCCACTCGCGGTAGCCTCCTCCCACAAGGAGCGCTGCCAATACGAAGATCAGCCCCGCCCGCATTTCCCTGCCCCACACCGCCCTGCCCTCCCCCGATCAGTCCGCGAGGTTCCAGACGACTCCCATGCGAAACGATCTACCCGGAAGCGGAGATCCCGAGATCCGGTCCGGAGTGAACACACCGCTCCCCACCGTTCGATCGAACACATCGTCGAAACGGAAGAAGATCGACGATTCTCCGATCTCTCCGTTGATGGTGGCGTCCCAGGTCACTTGCGCGGGTTCCTCGATGGTGCCATGTCTCGCGCCGCGCGCGTGCGCCTCCATGCCGAGACGAAGATCGAGATCGCCTTGGAAAAGAGCGCGACGTGCGGCGACCCCCGCGTCAAGCGCGCGCCGTGGTGGGGAACTCCCGCGCGGCGAGAGCGCGTCGGGACCGCCCCGGATCCAGCCCACGCCGCGCCCGAGGAGCGCCCGCCAGCGGAGATTCCATCCCAGCGACGCGTGCGATACCCAGCCCGAGCCACGCACGCGCGCCAGGTCCTCGATGAACAGGGTGTCTCCACGCACCTCGCGCGAAAGGTCCCACCCGAAATCGTTCGTGACGCGGTGAAGCGAGGCCGATGGCTCGAGCGAGAAACCTCTCCCCGGCGCGTACGTCGCCGAGGCGACCGAGCCTTGAAGCGTGCGCGCTCCAAGCGACGCGTCGCCCGAGCGGAGGAACTGGACGTACGCGAGAGACGGATCATCGAACGACTGGAAGAGTGTGCGCGGCGGCGTGAGCCGGTCGATCCACGTCGGGCGCTCGTGGGCCGATTCGACATCCAGCCTTCCCTCGAACTTCGTGGTCTCACACCACACCGACACGCGCGCGTCCCAGAGACTCGGCTCGGTCTCGCGGGCGTCGTAGGCGGCGTCCGCTCCCACTCCCGAGCGCGCGCCCGTTGGATGCCGGACGCCGATATGAATGCGTGCCGCCTCTCGGCGCGGATCGAATTCGGGCAGCGCGCCAATACGATAGCTCACGCGCTGGGAGAGGACTTCTCCCGACGCGATCCACGTGAGTGACGCGGAATGGCGCCACTCGGTCGTCCCCGTTAGCAAGGCTTCGGGCAAACTCCAGCGCTCTCGCGAGGCGTCGGGCGCGATCTGCGTCCGCTTGGAATCGCTCAAGCGCACGGCCCAGAATTCGCTCATGGTGGCGCCCTGGCGCGAAGCGCGCAAGCTCAACTGCCGCCGCTCCCATTCCGCGCGTCCGCCGCTCCAATCCGTGATCTCCCGCTTCAGTTGCCGCCATCCGAGGGTGAAGTCACGGGAGAGAAATCGCGGCAGGTCCGCCTGGAGCGTGTAGTGGATCGATTCGGAATCGCGGAGCGGATCAAGCCCCCCTCCCTGAAGACGGGTGTAGGAGCCATAAAAGCTGCGCCCCCAAGCCGGAAGCAGGAAGCGCGCTCCCGTCGCCAGGTCGCCCCCGTCCCCGTTTCTATAGAAGAGCGTGCTTCGAGCTTCTTGGTTTGCGTTCTTCGGAGCGTTACGGGTGTCGTAGGCGGGTCCCAGAGACGCGGGTGTCGTCAGCGCCTCCTCGGGGCCTTGGAACGCCGAGCGCTCGAGCGGGAAGTCGAGTGCGTCCAGGTCGAGCACCTCGAGCCCGGTCCCGCGCGAATCGTCGAGTGCGGCCGCCAGATCCGGAACGCCCCACGAAAGCGTGGTAGAGCCCATCGCGGTCCGGTCGGTGGATCCGTCGGACTCCTGTCGATGCGACGCCGGGTGGATCGGACCTCCGCCGTCGGCGAGGAGAAGCGTGCCCTGCGGCGGCCCGTAGATCGGCAGGGACTGAAGGAAAGTCGCGCGCCTCAGCCGGAGAATTTCCTCCAGTGACGCCGCCCCCTGGGTCCGCTCGCGCACGAGATCGATCCGCGCGCGGCTGGTGTCCGGGGCGGCCCCACCTGGCTGCACCAGGGCGAATGAGTCCCGTCGCGCCTGGGCTACCGAGTCCGGCGGCGCCTGGGCTACCGAGTCCGGCGGCGCCTGGGCCGCTGAATCGGCCGGCGCTTGGGCCGAGACCCGCGTCGGCGTCGCCGTCGCGGCGCACGCAGCGCAGGCGGCGAGTGTTGCGGCGATCACCGCGCGCCTAAACCGCATGCCGCGCCGCCACGGGATGCCGCCTGAGCCAAGGGATGGAAATGCTGCCCACCGTCGCGAAGATCGCAAGATTGGAGGCGATGTGCTGCGCCGCAGGAAACAGCCCCAGCGCAAGCGTTGCCGGAATCGAGCCGAACACGACTCCCTGGGCCACATTCGTCAACAGGTCATAGAGAAAGGTTGCCGTGAAACCCGAAACCAGGAGAACGGCCATGCGAACGCGGCTCCCGCGTCGCCCCTCGGCGCCCCGAAGAAGCCATGGCCGCACGAGCCCGCCGAGCGCCCCCGTCGCGGCCCCCCCGGCGACCTGCGCCAGCAGGATCCAGGGGTGCGGAGGTCCGTAGGGATTGGCCACGCTGAAGACCGCCCGCGCAATCCCGCCGACCCATAGCCCCCAGGACCAGCCCATCAGGATCCCCGAGAGGAAAAGCGCCACTGTGAAAAGCTCCACAAAGAAGAGATATGGGAATAGGAGCAGCTTCGCGTAGCCGCACGCGACGGAGAATGCGATGAGGGAGGCGCTCAAGACGACGGTTCGCATCGGGAAGGAGGCGCACGGAAGATACCCCATGCCCCCGTGGGAAGCAAGGAGCTCTAGAGAAGCGGCTCCGGGATGCCGGCGGGCTCCCGATACGGAGCCCCGGCCGCTGGCTACGCGCGTGGAATCGCCTCCGGCGGCGCGGGGCCTTGGACCGGTCTTCCGCAGAGGAACTTCAGGGACGCGCGCATCCGCTCCTCGAGCGTGGCGCCGTGAAGGGTCCCCGAGAACTCAGCAGCACGACGTGCTTGGTCGGCTCGGCATCCGAGGCCGCGTAGACCGGTGACCACGTCCAGGGTCTGCTCCTTGGCTTGAGCCCGCGCTCGTGCCCACGTTTCGGCCTCAGCCCTCACTCGCGCTTCCGCCTCGGTTCGCGCCTCGGTAGCGGCGAGCCGAGCCTCCTGTCGCTTGCGCCGCATGAACCCGGCCCCGAACCTGCGCTCCGCCTCGTACTGGTTATGTGCGCGACACCTAAGCCGCATCCCCTCCACCGTCGCCTTCCCCCCTCGCGCCACTGGATCAATATGGTCAAATTCGAGAAACATCCGCGCCTCGCAGCGGTGCCCGGTCGCGCCGACGAAGGTGCATCGGCCCTGGTCCCGCTCCCACACGGCTCGCCGTACCTGCGCCGGGACGTACCGCTTCCGGACAGTCGTGCCTTGCCGGCTCGGCTCAGGGGTCGTGCCTTGCGGGCGCGTCCGCCGGGTGATCGCGCCGAACTTCCGCTTCTCGAGATCCGCGATCAGAGCATCGAGCGCTCGGTCGAGGACCTGAGCCACGTCTCCCGTGGGAACGGCGTGGCTGAGCAAGGCCTGGGCATAGCGCAGCTTCTCATGCGTGCTCTCGCCGATCGTGAACTCAACGAGGAAGCGCTCGGGCGAAGGCGGTGCCGGCTTCGCTTCCGGGTCCTCAACTCGCCCCGGGGCAAGTTGGTCGTCTGTCGCACGGATCCCTTTCGATGCCTCACCTTCAACTTGCCCCGGGGCAAGTTGCGGGACGGACCGATCCGAAATCGGCAGAACAGTCCATATCATCGCCGGTGCTTCCGTACCCGCGAAACGCCGGATAAGGAAACCCTCGATCTCGGACTTCCGCCTGTGGGTTGCCGCCTCGATCAGCTCCTCGGCGTTTTCCGCCGTGAGATGGGGTGCCAGGAGGCACACGGCGGAGAGATGGAGCCGGCCCTCGGCCAGCGCGGGGAACAGGACTGGGAACTGCCGGGCCGCCCGAGCCGCCTGGATCCTCTTGTAGGCCGCGTCCTCGGAGAGGCAGAGCTCCTCGACACAGTAGGCATGCATGGACGCGTAGCCGGCCGGGGCGTAGAGCCGACGTGCGTCCACCTCGGCGATGTGAGCCAGGAGGGTCGCGGTGGTAACGCGATCCTGAGCGACGAGCGCAGCCAGGTTGAGAAGGAGGACCTCGTCACGGAGGTGAGCCAACGTGTACTCGCGCATGGGAAGACCTGTTCACGGGGCGGTTCTTCGAACGGCCCGGCTCCGCGGCCAGGCTTTGCTGGGGGTTCTTCTCTTGTACCATGAGGGATCTCGGCACGCATCCGGGCTCGCAGGGCGCACGGGAGGAAGCTCCGGCATCTTCAACGACCCCATGCGCACGATCGGGCGCACCGGGCCTTCCCAAGCGGGCTTGACGCGCTCCTCCGTGCGCGGATGCCCTGCGCACGCGAAGTGAGCCCTGAATTCGTCAAGAAAATTCTTACGGGCGGCGCGTTTTCCTGCCGCGCCCGCACGGGCGGCGCGCGATTCGCGCTTCGGCGCAGAACAGAGCCGCGCGGCCGACGACCGCGGCCGACGAGCGCGGCCGACGGTTTTCGAACGGGTTCACCCGGGCGCTCGTCTCGGGAGCAATCCAGCGCAGGACAGGCTAGAGGGGTGCGCGGACGGGGCGGCGGGTGCGGAACGCGGCGTCGAGCGGGGCGAGAATTTCCTCCGAAACGGCAACACAGCCGATATTCAGCGACGGGGTGCGGTCTCCGTGAAAGTCCGAGCCGCCGGTCATCAGAAGTCCGTGGAGCTGTGCAAAGCCCCGGTATCGTTGAATAGCAACCGCGTCGTGTTTGGAGTGCCACACCTCGATCCCGTCGAGCCCCCGACGCGCCCATCCCGGAATGAGGTAATCGCGATTCAAGGTGCCGGGATGCGCGAGCACGGTAACGCCCCCCGCCTCCCGCACGATCGAGGAGGCCTCTTCGAGCGTAACGGGCGGCTTCGGCACGTATGCCGGCGCGTGATGGCCCAGGTAGCGTTGGAATGCCTCGTTGAAGTCCTCGACATGGCCCCCCTGAAGCAGCGCTTCGGCGACGTGCGGGCGGCCGATCGCCCCACCCTTCGAGATCGCTTCGATCTCGTCGAGGGAGATGCGGATGCCGAGCCCCTTGAGCCGCGAGAGCATCTTCCTCGCCCGCTCGCGCCGGCCCTCGCGATATCGCGCGATCGCCGCGCACAGCGTGGCGTTCGCGGGGTCGAAGCCGTAGGCCAGCAGATGCACGTCGATCGTGCCCTCGCTGATGGAGAGCTCCACGCCGGGGATGAGCCGGATTCCATCGCGATTCGCCTGCTCCGCGGCGATCGGCAGGCCGTCGAGGGTGTCGTGATCGGTGAGGGAGAACACCTCGACGCCGCCCGCCGCCGCCAGCGCGGCCACGGTCTCGGGTGGGAACGACCCGTCGGAGGCGCTCGAGTGCATGTGGAGGTCGAGGCGGGAAGCGCGCATCGCTAATCCTGCGCCCGAGCCAGCCGCTGTTTCAACTCCTTGACCTTGGAGGCGACCTTGAGGAAATCGACGTTGATCAGGTAGACCTCCTCGAAATGCTGGAGGGCGCGATCCCAGTTGCCGATGCGCTCGTTCGACACCCCCAGATTATAGCGGATACTGATCGTTTCCTCCGGCCCATATCCAGGAATCTCCAGCGCGCGGGTCAGTTCCTTCGCGGCCGCCGCGGGTTCGTTCTTCTCCAGGAAGCAGAGTGCGATCATCTCGAGGCACTTGAGCTCCATGGGGCCCCCCTTGGACGCCACCTGGAACTCCCCGATCGCCTCGTCGTAGAGCCCCATCTCCATGTAGGCCATGCCGAGATCGTAATGGCTCTCGTGGTCCTCGCCGGAGATCCGCTCGCTCACGCCGGCCTTGAATTCGTCGATGATCTCTTCGAGGTCGATCAGCGCATCGGCGCCGTTCGGCTTGTCGTCCCGTACGCGGACGCTCGAGTTCGGGCGCATCGCCGGGAGCGAGTCGAGATCGATCGCGTCGGGCGTCGCCGCGCCATAGATCACCGTGTCCAGCCGCTCGATCCGTATCTTTGCCCGCTCGTACGACGGATCGAGCTCCAGACAGCGCTGGTACTCGGCGCGAGAGAGATCCCACTCCTCGTGAGCGAGGTAGAACTCTCCCAGGTCGAAGCGCGCCTGGGCTTCGGCCTTTCCGTCTCCCATCTGCGACGTGACGTCGACCAAGCGCCGGAGGGCCGCCTCGTGCGTGGGCGAAATCGCAAGAAGGGCGCGCAGGAGATTCCGAGCACGTGCGAGATCGCCGCGGAAGAAGGCCAACTCGCCACCCTTCCAGTACTCCTCTGCGGCGAGTTCCTTGTTCCCCTCCCGCATGAACTCACGAGCCAGTTCCTCGTGTACGACCAACTCCGAAACGGGGGCGTGGGCGTGGAGCCCCGCCGGGGACTCTGCCGGAATCGCGGGCTCGGGCAGCGAAGGAGCGATGTTGTCGGCCGCGCTCTCGGAGGGCTCGAGGTCCGCCCCGGATGCGGGACCGGACTGCGTGAACTTCGGATCGAGCATCAGCGGAGGCAGCCCTTCCGAGAGATCGGTCGGCGCGGGTGCCGCGTCGAGCGCGGCGGCGGGCGCGGGTGCCGCGTCGAGCGCGGCGGCGGGCGCGGGCGCCGCATCGAGCGCCGCGGGTGCCGCGTCGAGCGCGGCGGCGGGCGCGGGCGCCGCGTCGAGCGCGGCGGCGGGCGCGGGTGCCGCATCGAGCGCCGCGGGCGGCTCTTGCCCCTGGACGAGACTTGGCGCTAGCGTCAAGACGCGCTCGCGAATCGCTTCCGCTTCGTCCGTCCGTCCGAGAAGCCTCGCACGCTCGGCCCGCCGCAGAAGCTCGCGGCCTCCGCGCTCGGGCTGGTCGGCACGCATCGCGATCTCGACGTACTTCTCGGAGAGATCGAGGTTGTCCGGAGAGAGCTTCAGAACCTCGTCCAGAACGTCCAACGCCGAATCGTGCTCCTGGCGGCGGATCGAGCCTTCCGCAAACTCGAGGAAGTGGATCTGCGCGTCGCCGTACAGGCCTTCCTTCGCATAGAGATCCCCGAGCGTGCGGTGGATGGCCAGATCTTCCTTCGAGATCCGGAGGATCTTCTTGCAGACGGCGATGGCGTTCTTGTAGAGCTCGGCCTTGGTGTATTCGTCGGTGGCTTGGCGGTAGCGTCGCACCGCATCCTGCATGGAACCGCGCTTGGCGAGCAAGTCGGCGACGAGAATGAAATCGTACGGGTCCCTCTCCCCCGAGTCGAAGAGCTTCTCGTACTCCGCGATGGCTCCGTTCAGGTCGCCCTTTTGGACGAGCTGCTGTGCCTTGCGCTTGATCCCGACGCTCTTATCCACGCCTCTCCCTCTGCATCCCCGCCCCCATCGGCGCTGATATCACGCTTCGGCCATCCTTCGGGCAACCTGGTCGACGCATGCCGCGTGAAGCTCCGCCGCCCTGGTCAGCGTCGCCGCAACGCGCGATTCGAGGTCGGCGCGCTCTTCCGCGGCGAGATCATTCAAGTTGATGCGCACGTTCAACGCGCCACCCTCGGC
>Ga0315273_10013323_pt1 | contig 10559 bp, 5 predicted proteins | sample YL17G02_0_MG_FD_205753 | JGI IMG/M metagenome (GOLD analysis project Ga0315273, IMG submission 205753) | Sediment microbial communities from Yellowstone Lake, YNP, Wyoming, USA - YL17G02_0 | ecosystem: Environmental > Aquatic > Freshwater > Lake > Sediment | place: USA: Wyoming | collected... | reverse complement strand
GCCTTGCGTAAACTCTTGTGGCAACATCGAATTTCACCCAACTTGAGGTTTTCGGCACGAGTTAGAGAATTAATTGAAACGGTTTCCTATGGGCTTTTCGCCGCATAGCAAATGGCTAAACCGCACACGCGCTCTTGCCCTTCTTTTCATCGAGAACAGTGAGGCACTCACGCCCGACAAATGGTTCGTGTCCGAGGATCTCGCAGACAAGCTCAGGGCGAAAGCCATGGCGGGTAATGCTCCGGGCACATCTTAGGACGACAGGCTCTCAAAAAACCGGTGATGCCCACCAGAAAAGAGGGTCATGACATGGATGCGAAGTCTCACTCCACATTTCCCTATTGTGGCAAATCGCTACGCACAGTCCAGCAAAGCAGTACTTCAGCCGCAATATGGATTGACATGATCCGAATAATCCTCATGGGCTGCCTTTAGACGAGTCACTCGCAGCGCAAGAAATGACCCACCTCAGTCCGTTTCTGGCTTGTAGTCAGAGACATCCATGCGCGAGAAGTAAGATTTGCTTTCTGCGCCACTTCGAAATGCAACCTTATTGTATGGAGAACCAGAATATGCTTTCACGGTCCAGAAAATTTACTTCAGGTCTTGCAGACCAACCTTACGATCTTAAGCTATCAGAAGCTCTCAGATCTGCACGCGGTCATCGTGGGTGGTCCCAAAGCGATCTAGCAAAAAAAGTCGGCGTTTCGGCCAAAAGTATCAGTTTGTACGAGCGTAATCTGAACAAGCCTAGCTGGACGACACTGCAGCGAATAGTCAAAAGCCTCGAGTTTCGGATTCTGTTGTTGCCAGCTGAGTACCCTGTCCCACTATCAACGGAATGCATGGGTATACTCCGGAGGATGCGGCCGGATATCAAAGAGCTGCTCGATATTCTAGCAAAACTCGACAGATCTGTAGACAAAGCTTGGTCAGACTCTCACAGAACATAAAACGGGGGTCCACGCGAGGACTATGTGTACCAAGGTGATGAGCCTTTAGGGGACGCCATGGTTGTAAGGATCGATTTTGGAACCGCTGCTTCCAGATGCCCTATTATTTTGGAACGTTCGTGGTGTTGCAGGACCAACAATCTGGCGTAACATGAGCAGTTAGCTTTACGCCGATATATCGATTAAACAACTGAACATTTTGCACAAGGAGTTGAACAAAATGAGAAGTTATTCGTCTTACGCCAATTCCGACGCCACTATGATTGTCCAATCCAAGCTGCCTTCGACGTCGGCTACTACCGCAAGCGAGGAGGAGTCGCTGATTCTGAAGGCTCTTCATGCCCAGACGAAGGAAGACTTTAGAAATGCGATTTTCTCCCTGATCGATCCGGATGAACGGCTGTGCCTGCAGAAGGCTGAAGAAAATGGTCTGTTGCTACAATCGGCGGCAATGCTTGATCAAATAGTCCGACAAAGACTCCCACGTCGGTTCGCACAAATAAGCGGGATTGGGCCGGAACACTTGGCGGAGGTGGTCGAGCCGGCAAAGAATTTAGCTCCGAAGTTGCGCGTCGTAACTCTGCGCCTCTTTGGGAGTCGTGGGTTTGACGGGCCTGTAGCGTTTCGGGTGACCCAAAGCGTGGCAAAGGTCCCAAGTCCGTTTCCGACGTCAGTTTTGAATTCTTTTACTGAAATGCTTGAGATGAGATACTTCAAGCAGGTAGCATATTTGGAGCCTCTCTTCCACGAAGGCAAAATCCTCCGGAGCCAGAGTGCTGTGAGGCGTTTCAAATGCCGGCCGAAAGACCCCGTCCTATGCGGTTTTTTGGGGTCTGGTCCGCCTGGATATGGTTACGACCTGCGCAATCCTATGGTTTGGGAGCTGTTTAAAAAAAGGGAATACAAGGATCAGCCATGGATCGTTGTGTTCGTGATTGCCCATTGGTAGCGTGTGCACACGTGGAACTTGAACACTAATAATGAAGTCCGAAGAAGACACTGCAGCATCCGTCCTAAAACACTTGAGAATTTTGGGTACTCGTGCCGATACACTGCATGTAAGCAGTCAGGTCCTCGTGGAGCATAAATCCATCGCCCCAGAGCTTTCAGAAGTCCGTTGAATTAGGAAAGAACTGGCGCAGGTACGGACGACAGGGTAACTGCGTGAATGAGCCTGAGTGGACTTGTGCCAACGTAAGAAGTAGGCATGACAGGTGTAGTATGGCTGCGGCCGTTCATAGATAGTGGCAGTCATGCAGGTCAAAAAGGAGTAAGGCATGCGGCGATATAAGATATTGGCTACCGTGGCTGTATTTGCAGGCATTAATGTGGCTGGTCTGACATGGATTCACCACGATCTGACACAAGCTTCCAAGACTACTGTCCGCGTGCTCTCCGCTTCACTCTTGCCGGATGTTGACAACCCGGACAGGATCACGGTGATTTTCGATCGCGACATGGTCGCGGAGGCCGGCGTCGGCCGGATTGAGGCGGCGCCGGTCTTCAGCCTCGCCCCCGTGTGGCCAGGCAAATGGGTATGGTCCGCCCGCGAGAAGTTAGAGTATCTGCTGGATAAGCCCTTGCCAGCAGGCTGCCGAATGAGCCTTGCCGCCACCGATCGACTCAAAGAAGCCACCGGGAAGATCCTGGACGGCGCAACTGAATTCCAGCTCTCGGCTCGTCCTCTGCGCCTGCTGTCCTGTAACGTCATGGCTTCAGACCAGAGAGATATCACTCTTCAGGTAACGTTCAACCAGCTGGTCGATCCGGGTGAGTTTCTTCGCCAGGCGAGTTTCTATGATGGGAAGACATCCGTCAGACTAGACGAGCCCATATGTCTGACAAAAGCTCCGCAAAGCGACCTCGTGATTCGCCTGCAGCGGCCGGAGTCGAACCAGTTCAAGATGATCGTTGCCCCGCAACTTGCCGGATATGGCACGGATGTGGGACTTGTCCAGCAGATAGAAATCAAGCGGACTGTCGAGCCGGGCTTTGCCCTGATAAATGCCTACGTAGCGACACCGGACCTGGAGCAAATGACCTCGGTGCGATTGCGCTTTTCCCACGAGCTTGGCAGGGAGCAGCAATTACCTGCGCTTACGATTGAGCCTGCCGTTGAGGGTGTCAGCGTGCATCTGACGGACGAGGCTATAGTTGCGACCGGCAAGTTCAAGGCCGGCGAACGGTACGGTATTCAGGTGCCGGGTACTCTCTCATCGCAAGATGGAAAGACCCTGGGGGAAGGCACGTCCGCCACTATTCAAGTCCCTGAGTATGAGCCCAAAATCCGGTTCGAGTACGACAGGGGCATACTATCGCCCCGGGGCAGACTGGCGGTCGATGCGAGGGGCGTCAACCTTGAGCAGGTGGAGCTTCAGGCCTGGCGGGTGCACGCCAACAACCTTGTACCCCATCTGCATTGGACACAGATGGAGGAGACATCGCAGTTCGTACAGGAGAAGATTATACCCGTGAATCTACCTCACAACGAGCCCCGGAAGTTAGCCCTCGACCTCCAGGGATTGCTTGCGCAACCGTTGGGGATTTATCGTGTTCAGGCGAGAGCGGTAGACCAGCGATGGGCCCAGGACTCCATCATAGTCACTATCACGGATTTGGCCATCACGGCCAAACGCCAGCGGGATGGATACTTGGTCTGGGTCACATCGCTGCGGACTGCCGAGCCTGTTACAGACGCAGCCGTCGATGGTCTGACGTACAACAATCAGAAGGTTGTAACCGCAAGGACGAATGTGAACGGAATTGCTGAACTGGGTTTTGCCGGCCGCCATCCCGACGGTGGGATATGGGTCATTACAGCCGCTAAGGATGGGGATTTGAGCTACCTGCAGCCAGAGGAGAACGAATGGGTAATCGACAACGTTGAGCAACGCGGCCGTCCCTATGCGGACAATTATGAGACGATGCTCTATACAGATCGAGGGGTCTATCGGCCCGGAGAGACGATCTATCTGACGGGAATTATTCGCGACACGACAGGAGGGATCGCCTCCAATTTCCCCCTGTCTATCAAGGGATATCGGCCGGACGGCCGTCAAGTCGCCGATCTCCTGGCGAACCGCCGGGAGAAAGACCAGGGGCTGTTCCACACGAGCTTCACCACATCCGGCCAGGCCCAGACCGGGTCCTATCGGTTCTGCGTTACACTGCCCGGCTCAAACGACGAACTTGGCTCGACCGATGCACTGGTCGAGGCCTTCGTGCCCGTGCGGATGGAGGTGATGGCAGTGCCATCGAGCGAGCGGTTCGGCCCAAACGAGTCCCTGATGATCCGGGTGACCGGCAGGTACCTTTGGGACCAGCCTGCCAGCGACCTGCCCGTGAAGCTCGAAGGCACCATTTGGCCGACCGCCTTTGATTCGAAGGCCCATCCTGACTTCCAGTTCGGCTCGGGCAGGCGGGAGCCGCCTATCCTACTACCGACGACTGCCGGCCAACTTGGCCAACAGGGTCAGTGTGAGATGCGTGCGAGCCTGCCCGAGAGCCTTAAGGCGGGACTATACAATGTACGTTTGTCCGCCACGGTCACCGAGCCGGGTGGACGATCCGTCTCCTCCAATACCTCGACCGTTCTTGATCTGCTGGACACCCATATCGGACTTCGCCTGGCGATAGGGCAGGTGATCCCGGTGGGGGAGGCCGTCTCTGTCGACTGGGTGAGATCGACGGGCCAAGACCAGCCCGCCGCTGCCGGCGAAATGACAATGCAGTTAATCCGCGTCGAATACGATACGGTCCTCAAGAAGGTTGATGATAGGTACATCTGGCAATCGGTCGAGAAGACCGAGAACGTGGGGGCCAGCCGTGCGATGGCGCGTTCGGGCTCCGAGGGGTCCTTCGATATCGTCTGTCCGGATTCCGGCACGTACCGTGTGGCGGTCAGCGACGCTCGCCGCGGCAGTGCCACGTGTCTGCAGTTCTATGCATCCCGCGACAGCGGCAGCACCGAGAGCCTGTCCATGAATCAGCCGGAGTCTGTGGAGATCGTTACTGATAAGAAGAATTACTTGCCTGGAGAGAAAGCGAAGGTCCTGCTTCGCAGTCCCATTGCAGGTACCGTCCTTCTATCAGTCGAGACGGACAGCGTTATCGCACATCAGATCAAAAGAATTGCAGAGAATACCTGCGAGTTCGAGGTTTCCCTGCCCGAGGATCTTCGCGGTAGTGCCTTTCTGACTGCCACGGTCGTGCGGGCGGTTGATCCCAACCAGGAGAGATGGCTTCCGCATCGAGGATTGGGTACCGCCCAGGTGATGATGGACCATGCCTCTCGCCGGATCCCGGTGAGCATCGAGGCCCCAGCCAAGGCTCAGCCTGGCGAGACTGTCTCTGTAGTAGTAGATACCGGTCATCCAAGTGATCCGAATCAGCCCACACTGGTTCACCTGTGGGCGGTGGACGAGGGGATACTGCTGGCCGGAGCCTATGAAACGCCGGACCCGTACGAGTTCTTCTTGGGACCACGAGCATCGGGGGTCTCCACGGCAGATGTCTTTTACTGGTTGCTTCCCGACTATGAGAGACCGAGCGGAATTGCACGCATCGGCGCCGATGAATTTGACCTAGATGCACTTCGCCGCAGCCCCGTGCCGACCCGGGTCCGCGAGCCCGCTGTGATCTGGCAGGAGGCGATCCAGACTGACAACGAGGGGAAAGTGACTGTACAGATGCATTTGACCGATCTAACCGGGCAGATGCGGATTATGGTCGTGGCCGTTGACCGCGACCGATACGGAGCCGCCGAACACGCCCTGACTCTCAGTGCTCCGCTGCAGGTGGAGGCGAGTTGGCCGCGGTTTGTGGCCCCGGGCGACCGGTTCACCGTACCGGTCAAGCTCTTCAACTCGACCGAGCAATCTTTGACCCTTCAGATGAAGACCGCGGTTTCCGGCCCCATCGAGCTATCGATGGACGAGGGCAAGGACTTCACGGTACCACCGGGCCGGCCCACCACACAGCTGCTGCGGGCAAAGGCCACTGGGATCGGACCAGTTGAAGTTAAGATCGAAGCATTCGAACAAGGGGCCGCTGAGACACCGCTTGCTGCCCACAGCGTCGCCGCACTGCCGGTCCGCCCTGCAACCGTTCTGCATACTGCGGTTGAATTGAAGGCTGTTCCAGCAGGTCAGCAGATCAGCATCGAGCCACCCGATCTCTTCCTGGAGGGGACGGCTCGGATGACTGTTTCCGTGAGCGCCCGGCCGACTGTCGAGTTGGAAGCTGCCCTGGAAGAGCTGATCCGTTATCCATACGGCTGCGTGGAGCAGACCAGCAGCTGCCTGTTGTCTCTTCTCCATGCCTCACACATTCTTAGTCCGAGCCGGGCCAAGGCAGTTGACGACATGGTCAAGGCCGGAATTGCGAGACTCTGGTCGATGCAGACGCGGTCAGGGGGTCTGAGCTACTGGCCCGGCGATGCGACGCCATGTCTGTGGGGGACTGCCTACGCCGCCTCCTGCCTGCTTGAGGCTAAGAATGCAGGATACGAGATCGATTCCCGGTTCACCAGCGACCTGGCCAAGTTTCTGGAAAGCAAGCTCAGGGTGACCGACGAGGATACCCCGGACATCAACACCAAAGCCCTGATTTGCCGAGTGCTTGCGACATTCCGAGAGCCGCCCTATGGCTGGATGGCGCGATTAGCCGAGCAGAGAGATAAGCTGGATGTGGCTGCACTGGCGCACCTGGCCGGCGCGTTCTATGCCGCTGGGAACAAAGAAAAGGCACTGTCTCTGCTGCCCGACAGCCCGCCCGCGATGGCGGTCGCTACCACCACGACGGGGCGACTGACATCGCAGGTTCAGCAGGAAGCTGTATGGCTGAGCACGCTGCTTGAGATTGAGCCAAACCATCCGATGACCGCGCCCCTCGCGGCGAGTCTGAACAAGGCCCGATCCAATGGCCAGTGGGGGACCACCCTGAACAATGCCGCGGTGATTGCGGCACTTTCTCGTTACCAGGTTGTAACGAGCCAGGACCGGCCGCAATTCACCGGGTCCATCCAGACACAAGCCGGCGAAGTGGTTCATTTCAGTCAGGAGGTACCCGCCTCCATCGAAATCCCTGAAGCTGCGAAACCAATCCAAGTCTCCTCCAGCGGCCAGGGAACACTGTACGTGATCGCAACAAGCACGGGCCTGATCCGGGACGGTCGGTTAGAGCCCTATGAGCGACGGCTGCATGTCGAACGCTGCTGGATGGACCGCCAAGGCAAGCCCGTGGACGCGAACAATCTGGCTGTAGGTGACCTCGTCATGGTCGAGGTCACAGTGAGCACCACCGGTGAGGCGGTTGGCAACATCGCCGTCGTGGATGCGCTGCCCGGAGGGATGGAGGTAGAGAATCCAAGACTTGCCACCTCTGCCGAGATAGATGAAGCAACGGAGGGAAGGCCTGACTATGTCGAGTTCTTGGATGATCGCGTCGTGCTGTTCTGCACTGCCGAGTCGCAGGCCAGGACCTATAGGTACGCTCTTCGGGCGATAACCGCGGGAGAGTTCGCGCTGCCTCCTGTTCAAGCGTCCTGCATGTATGATCCCTCTGTGGCCTGTCTGGGAAGAGCTGGGCACGTGACTATTCGTGGCCGGTAGATGAGGACGTGATTGCCAGATGTTGACGAGAAGACCAAAGACTACAAAGCTGCTGAAGTGCTGCTCGAAGACTCTTGCCCTTCTGGCCGCCCTTTCGGCAATTGCTTTTGGCTTGGTATGGTATCTATATCCATTCCCACGCGAGCGTCTGCAGCAATGGTCGGCAAGTCCCACTGTGCTCGATGCCAAGGGCAGGCGCATGTTCACCGTCGTTGGTCCTGACGAGCAGTGGCGATATCCTGTGGATTTGGCAGATATCTCGCCATGGTTGATTCAGGCGACCATCGCCGTGGAGGATGAACGATTCTACCATCATCCGGGTGTTGATCTGTGTGCCGTTCTGCGCGCGGCCGCACAGAACCTGCTGGCTGGCCGAATCGTGTCCGGGGCCTCCACAGTCGACATGCAGTTATGCCGAATGATGGATAGCCGCCCTCGCACATACGCGGCCAAAGTCGTCGAAGCATTCAGGGCACTCCAACTGAACCGCTTGATGGGTAAGAAGGAAATACTGGAGACATATTTGAACATCGCACCTTATGGCGGCAATCTGCGAGGGGTAGAGGCAGCATCGCGGAAGTATTTCAACAAGCCGGCGAAAGACCTGTCATTGGCCGAGGCGGCCCTGGTCGCGGGTTTGCCGCAATCGCCGAGCCGGTACTGCCCCGACAGGCACCTTTCCACAGCCTTAGGGCGTCAGCGAGTCGTCCTGCGCCGCATGCTCAAGAGAAACATGATCACCGCAGAACAATTCTCGCAAGCCGAGTCCTGCCCGGTGAACATCTGCAAGTCGCCGCGTCTGCAATGGGCCACTCATGCCAGTGCGCTGGCGTTGAGCCGCAGATCGGCAGGGGGACAAACGACCATCGACTTGGATGTCCAGGAGCAAGTAGAGAGAGTGGCTGGCGAGCATCTTGAAAGGCTGCCAGCCAGCACGGAATTGGCGGTCGTTGTAATTGATGTTGCGAATTCGGCAATAGTGGCGATGCAGGGATCAGGTGATCCCAGCGATCCACTCGATGGCCAGGTAAATGGCGCGCTTGCCAAGCGCAGTCCCGGCTCGGCACTGAAGCCCTTTATCTATGCCACTGCATTCGAGATGGGGCGGCTCAACGGTGATTCCGTCGTACATGATGTGCCCATTTCGCGTGGTGGCTGGACACCATCTAATTTCGATAAGACACATGTGGAAGGAATCAATGTTGCTGAGGCATTGAGGCGGTCCCTCAATGTCCCGGCACTTCTGGTCGCTGAGGGGATTGGATTGGCTCATTGCTGTGGCGTGTTGGAGGCGGTTGGAGTCAAGCTCCCGGCGAACGCCCAAACGCGAGGTGGATTGGGTCTGGCCGTGGGTGGTGTGGAGGTGGAATTACTGGATCTGACCAACGCGTACGCCACACTCGCTCGTCATGGCATTCGCCGGCAGCTGCGTCTGTTCATTGATGAATCAAGCGATCAGGTCCGCGTCCTGAAACCCGAGGTTTGTGCCTCCATCAGTGATATCCTTTCCTCAAAACGTCGGCAGCCCGCGGCTGTGGATAGCCAATCCGCCAGCGGTCTGCCTTGGTTTATGTGGAAGACGGGTACCAGTTCAGGCCGCCGAGACGCTTGGGCAGTTGGCCACAACTACCGATACGCAATCGGCGTGTGGATAGGCCGGTTCCGCGGGACCGGTCGACTGGAGTATGTTGGGGCCGACGCTGCCGAGCCGCTCCTGTGCAGATTGTTCTGCCTGCCTCAACTGCGAGTCGAAGGAGATCCGCCAGCCCCTGAGGTCATCAGTGTACGCCGACCTTTATCACTGCCTAAGGAACTGACCGAGCGTCTGCGGATTACGGTCCCGGGAGCGGACGAAGTGTTCATAGCCATGAATGGCTCGGCAGTCGTTCACGCCCAAGCCAATCGTGATGATGCGAACTCGTGGTTCCTGAACGGGCAGCTCGAAGGCAAAGGTCCAGCCCAACGGCTTGTTGTGACTCCAGGGATCTACGAGCTTCGTTGTGTTGGTCAACGGGGATCATCATCAACAGTCAAGTTCACCGTATGTTCACCATAATCCACATTGACATCAAGGGGCTTCGAACATGCAGGACCGCGTGAGTCTTTCTGACCACGTTGTAGACGTACCGCTGTTTCCAGAAACACTGGGCCGAGTTCCACCCAAAATTCCTTCTCCGTGCCGTTTCTCTGATGGTGCGGAAGAAGCGGTGGTCGGCGTTACAGTCTACGGCACTTATGTGGTCATACGTGTCACACGCACAAACAACCACCGGGAATTCTGGGGGAAGGGAAACCAACTTTTCGTAGACGCCGGGGATTTCCCCACTCTGGCGGCGACAGGGCTCCATTCAGAAAAGGAACTGAACCAAATGAAGACGATCACGGGCCGGACCGTCGCAGAGATTACGGAGCTTGGCCAACCGGGAAGGTTATCCAGTGCAGGATTCATGAATCACAATGAGGACATTGTCTCTGTTTTGAGAGCGGATAACCGATTGGTAGCAGCATTGGGCTTGACCCATCCGCAACTGGCCATGCCCCTGTTCCATGTTTGGAACGCGATCCGTGCGCAAGGACGCGCCGGGCGACTTGGGATGGTCAACCACCTTAAATATAATCGTAAGAATGTTTTTGTCCGGTCCGGTTTCACAATGGGGTGGCAGGAGAGTTTGTTTGCGGATCGGATTCGGGCCACTTCCTATTTTCTTATCTGGCGGAGTGTTCGAGACGCCGAGAGAGCCTTTCTGCGAGAGAAATATAAGCGGATCACGCCAAGCCAGATGCGGGAATTGACCAGAAACCTCTCCCACATCGCGACCGGCGAAATGCTTCCCTACTTCATCATGAGATACGGATTCTACGAAGGTGACACAGAGTGGCGAACGAATCCAATCGCAATTTCCTTTATCTTCAATCTGAGGAGCCTTCAGGAGATTGAGAGCGCCTTCCCAGGGAAACTGTCCCGCATTCTGGGGAAGCAGCTATCCTCACCAAT
>Ga0315273_10013320_pt1 | contig 10560 bp, 8 predicted proteins | sample YL17G02_0_MG_FD_205753 | JGI IMG/M metagenome (GOLD analysis project Ga0315273, IMG submission 205753) | Sediment microbial communities from Yellowstone Lake, YNP, Wyoming, USA - YL17G02_0 | ecosystem: Environmental > Aquatic > Freshwater > Lake > Sediment | place: USA: Wyoming | collected... | reverse complement strand
GACCAGGCGATTAGCGCTCCGTTGTCCTTATCCGTCAGGCCGGAAAAGTCGAGGTAGCCGTCGGGAACGGCGCTGGTGAAGTCGTGCCAGGACGGGCCGGCCTGGCCCGTGGCGAAGTAGATGAATGCTGCCCAGAAGCCGATGACTGCCAGGTAGATCTGGAAGATGTCGGTGTAGGCCGAAGAGAAGAGGCCGCCGAACGTCGTGTAGATCAGGACGATCGTCGCCGCGATGAGCATGGCCGGGAAGAAGTCGATGTCGAACACCAACTGGAGAATGAAGCCCGACGCCGCGAAGTTGCCGGCCACGAGGATGATGAAGCTGACGATCATCATGATTCCGGAGAGGCCCTCGGTCGCGGCTCCGTAGCGGCGGTAGTAGAAGTCCGGCAGCGTCAGCAGCGACATCCTGTTCAGCGGTCTCCCGAAGAGGAACCCGGTGAGCAGCAGGCAGATGCCGAGGCCGATCGGGATCGTGGCGCCGGCCCAAAAGCCGAAGCTGTAGACGAGCCCCGAGTTGCCGAGCGACGAGTTCCCGTCGATTGACTGCGCCGCGAGCATCGTCCCGACGAAGACGAGGGGGAGGCTCTTCCCCGCGACGATGAAGCGCCGGCTGTCCTTGCGGACGAGTCTCCCGGAGACAATGCCGATCGTGGCCGAGATGACCAAGAAGAGGATGACGCCAACGATGATGCCCGTGCTGGCGGCCGCCGCCAAAGGCAGTTCAATCATGTCTTCTCCTCGCTATCCGAAGGAACTTCGTTCGAGAACCGGACGCTTTCGGGGTGTCGTTCTCCATCCGCTAGCCGAACGTAACGGACGCAGCGTGCGAGATCAAGTCGCCGTTTTCCGTCACGTAGAGAACTGAAACGCCGCAGGCGTGCCAATCCCTCGGGGATGCGCCGGATTCGCAACCAGTAGAAACCCGCAGAAAGCACCTCGAGGCGCCGGCGCGAGGCGGCTGGCGACCTCGTTTGCAGGTGAAAGGCGGCCGAGCGACTTCCGTAGACTGGAGACGATGAAGCCGGTAGTCGGTATCACGTCATACGAGCAGGAAGCCAGCTGGGGCCACTGGACGCTGCCGGCGGCTCTCATCCCCGTCTCCTACGTGCGTTCGATCGAGCTCGCCGGGGGTCGCCCGTTCGTGGTCCCACCCGTGGCCGACGCGATCGACGAGACACTCGACGCCCTGCACGGCCTCGTGCTCTCCGGTGGGGCTGACGTCGATCCGGCCCACTACGAGGAGGGCCCGCACCCGATGACGACGGGGCTCCACCCCGAGCGCGATGAGGCAGAGCTGATGCTGCTCGAGGCAGCCCTCGCGCGCGAGATGCCCGTGCTCGCCATCTGCCGCGGCATGCAACTACTCAATGTCCTCCGCGGCGGAAGCCTTCACCAGCACCTGCCGGAACGCGTGGCCCACGACGGGCATCGCGAAGCGCGCGGAACCTTCTCCGAACACGAGGTAAGGCTGGCGACGGGCTCGAGAACGGCGACGATCATCGGTCGCGAGGCTCGCGTGTTGTCGTCGCACCATCAGGCGCCCGAGCGCATCGGCGATAGGCTCGACGCCGTCGCCTGGGCCGAGGACGGCACCGTCGAGGCTGTCGAGGATCCGCAGCAGTTCGCTATCGGCGTCCTCTGGCACCCGGAAGAGGGTGAGGACAAGCGCCTGTTCGAGGCGCTCGTCGACCACGCGCGGCGCTTTGGCGAAGGGCGCCGGCCGGGTCAGCGTGTGGTGTGGGCCCGCTAGCGAGTGCCGGTGCGCAAGAGATCGAGACTGTCTTTCAAGGGGTCCGACGCCAGCATCGACGACGTCAGGAGCGAGGTGCTCCGGGTCGTCGCCCGCCAGAAACAGGGCGGCCCCGCGGATCTCTCACGCTTCAGCGACGAGATCGACTTGCTGCTGGCCTCGATCTCGGATTTCCGCCCGGAGTGGGTGGCGTCGCCTTGTGTGTACCGGCTCGCGAGGCTCGAGACCAGCCGGGGGATCGTTCCCTTCGAGGACAACGTCCTCCTGCCAGATGTCAAGCACACGTACGAGCTCGCCATCGAGATGCTGGGCCATATCCGGGCGCAGAAGGACCTCCCTCCGGTCAAGATGCCGCTGTTCCTGCACCCTGACGAGATCGCTCTGGCTCTCCGGCCCGTGCAGTCCGAGCCGGCGTCGGCGACGAGGTGGTTCAGCGTGGCGGAGAAGGAGCTAGTGCCGATCTCGCCAAGGCGTCAGCGCCGACTCATCCGTCGCCCTGACTGGGCGAACACGCGCCGGGCCACGCTCGATCGCGACAACTGGGAGTGTCGGAAGTGCGGCGCGCCGAAAGACCTCCACCTCTATCGAGTCGACGAGATGTACGACGAATATGACCCCGCGGGCTACGTCACCCTCTGCCGGCGCTGTCTACCTCCGGAGGCACAGAGGACGGCCTACCGGTCGACCACCGCATTCGACCTCGGGCACGAAGACGTGAGCCAGATCCGCTCCCAGCTTGTGCTGATCTTCCAGCGAGGTGCGATCGAATGGGTGGGGTTCGTCTTCGGAAAGGACTACGAGGTCCTCGAGAACTGAAGGCCTTTGTCGAAGGGCCTCACTGCCGAGGCGGGCTCGGGCCGGGCTAGCTCGACACAGGCTTGGAGGCGTCCGCTTCCGGCTCGAGCAGATTCAGTCGGCGGGCGAGCCAGGCCTTTGTCGTCGACTGGACGGCGAGCGTGACAACAATGGCCACCGCGACGGTCGTGACCAACTGATCCCCGATCGAGATTCCCCTGGCGACGAGCAGCCCCGCGACCGCAGCGGGCACGACTCCTGTCTCCCGCACCCAGGCCATGAACGCGATCTCGCTGCGCGACCAGCCGCCGCGGCGGTCCGGGGCCAGGCTCGCAATGGCGATAACCGGTCGTGCGACGAAGATGAGCACCGCCACCGTGGCCAGGGCTGGCAGTGCGTACTCGCCGAACTGGTCGAAGGGCAAGTTCGCGCCGAGTGCGATGAAGACAAAGATGACGACGACCTCGGCGACGACGCCCACGAACGAGCGCAGCTGCTCCTCGTGCTCCGAGTGCATACCGAGCCCGAGCACGTCCATGTTGGCGACGATCAGCCCGGCGAGGAAGGCACCCAGGTAGCCGCTGCCGCCCGCGAAGTCGATCGAGTAGTAGCTGGTCGAGACGACGAGCAGCGAGGCGACCGCGGGGAACTCCCGCCAGACGCCGAGCCGGCGGCTCGAGATGACGATGGCCAGGAGGACGCCGAAGAGGACGCCCAGCGCCGTCGAGATTGCCAGGTCCTTGACGAACTCGAACAGCGGCGAGGTGAGCGACCCTTCCCCCTCGAGCACGAAGGTCGCCAGCGTCAGCGACAGCACCGCGCCGGTCACGTCGTTGAACGCCGACTCCGCGATGATCGTCTGCACGACCTTCTTGCGCACAGTTAGCCGCTCGAAGAGTGGGATCAGGATCGCCGGGTCCGTGGAGGCGAGCACGGCCCCGATCAGCAGCCCCTTCTGATACGAAAGCCCGAACGCCGCCGCCGCCGCCGCGCCGGTGATCGCGGCTGTGATCACCACGCCCGGGATGACGAGCAGGCCGAGCCCGACCGCCACCTTCTGTAGCACCCGCACGGAGAGGCCGAGGCCGCCGTTGAAGAGAATGAAGGAGACGCCGAGCGTCAGGAGGAGCTGGATGCCAGTGCTGTCCAGAGGCAGATCGAGCAATCCTGCGGCGTACGGTCCGAGAACGGCGCCCGCGCAGAGGAGGACGAGCATCCGCGGCAGTCGGAGCGCGTTCGCAAGAAGCTCGGAGACGAGCCCGGCGCCGAGCATCAAGGAGAGCGTCTGAATGACATCCCTCGTCGCCATGGGACGGATTGTGCGCCATCTGCGACACCGGAGTCGGCAGGACAAGACCGCAACCGGTTTTCGGCGAACCCCGTATGCGGAGGCGTGAGCACCCAGCCACCACGGGTGGTATGGAGGTGGCCATCGAGGTGACGCTGCGCGGGATCGGCTACCTACGGTAGGAAGGTACGGCGGCACTCGAGGCTTGCTCTGCGGCGCTCCACGTTTACACTCGTCCGCACGATGCTTCGCCGCGATCACAAGGCCGACCTGCTTCGCAAGGTTCCGCTCTTCTCCGGCTGCTCGAAGAGAGAGCTGGGAAAGATCGCGGCCATCGCCGACGAGATCGACCTGCGCGAGGGCAAGGTACTCACGCGCCAGGGCGGGCCGGGTCGCGAGTTCTTCGTCCTGCTCGAGGGCTCAGTGGACGTCGTCCGTGACGACGAACGGATCAACACGCTCGGCGTCGGCGACTTCTTCGGTGAGATGGGACTGATCTCGCAGAAGCCGCGCAACGCGACGATCACGGCGATATCACCCGTGCGGACGCTCGTCATCACGGAGACGAACTTCCGCCGCCTTCTCCGCGACGACCCGGGGATCTCGATGAAGGTGCTCGAGACGGTCGCTGCGCGGATGCCACCCGCAGACAGCGACTAGGGTCTAGTAGCTGAGACGGGAGCGGCGCTCGTGCCGCTCCAGCGCCAGCTCGATCAGGCGGTCCAGCAATTCGGCGTAGGGGATCCCCGACGCCTCGAAGAGCTTCGCGTAGACGCTCGTCGCAGTGAAGCCGGGAATGGTGTTCAGCTCGTTGACGAGCACCTCGCCTTTGTCCGTCACAAAGCAGTCGACGCGCGCCATCCCTTCGCACTCCGTGGCCACGAATGCGCCGACCGAGACCTCCTGGACACGGTGCACGAGTTCCTCGGCGATGCGCGGTGGCACGATGAGATCCATGCCGCCGTCGTCGTATTTTGCCGAGTAGTCGTACCAGTCCTCGCCCGCGAGGCCGTGGGCGACGATCTCGCCGGGCAGCGACGCGATCGGCGTGCGATTCCCCAGTACTCCGCACTCGACCTCGATGCCCGTTGCCGCCGCCTCGACGAGCACCTTGTCGTCGTGGCGGCGAGCGAGCTCGACCGCGGCGGCGAGCTCAGCAGCCGTACGCACCTTCGAGATGCCGACCGACGACCCGAGGCGGGCGGGCTTGACGAAGACGGGATAGCCGAACGGGTGCTCGAGCGGATCTTCGTCGCGAAGCGTGACGCTCGAGGTAACGGGAACGCCGCTCGCGCGCAGCACCGCCTTCATCAGATCCTTGTCCATGCAGACCGCCGAGGCGGCGACGCCGGCGCCGACGTACGGCACCCCAGCGAGCTCGAGCAGTCCCTGCACCGTGCCGTCTTCGCCGAACGGCCCGTGGAGGATCGGGAGCACGACGTCGACGCCGCCCAGCGCCACCATAGCCGCGTTGCCCGCGGCCGGCACAGGCAGCGTCTCTGCGGCAGGCTTGAGCCCCCGAGCGCCGCTGTCGATCGCCCAGCGCCCATCGTGGTCGATCTCGATCGCGACGACGTCGTACCTCGCCGGATCGAGCGCCGCTATCACCGAGCGGGCAGAGGCGAGCGAGATGTCGTGCTCGCTCGAGCGCCCGCCCATGAGGACGGCGACCCTGGTCACGGAACGGGGATCGTGTCGGTCGGCAGGGTGTCGGACGGCACCGTGTCAGTCGTCGGAGGAGGAGCAACGTAGCGGCCGGCGGTGAGCGTGACGGTCGACTTCGGATCGGCGTCGATCCCCGCGCCGGGCGACTGGGCGAGGACGATCCCGTCCTCCGCGGCGACGTCGGTGTCCGCGAAGACGACCACGACCTTGAATCCGGCGGCGCGAAGTGTCGCCTGGGCGGACGCTACGTCGAGCCCCTCCACGTCTGGCACGGGCGTCTGCGCTGGTCCCTTTGAGACGGTCAGCGCGATGGTCGTCCCCGGGCGCTGCAGCGTGCCGGCTGCCGGATCCTGTGCGATGACGGTGTTCTTGGGCTTGTCCGAGTTCTCGAACACCGGTGAGCCGGCGGTGAAGCCTTGCGCCTCGAGCGCCGCCACCGCCTCGTCGAGCGTCTGGCCGACGACCGACGGCACGGATACCTGCTTCACACCCTGTGAGACATTGATGCGCACGGTCTCGCCCTGGACGAGCCGGACCCCCGCTCCCGGAAACTGCCCGGTCACGACACCGGGCTCCTGGTCGGAGTAGACCTCGACGACGTTCACCTTCAGGTTGGCAGCCGTCAGCGCGGCGACGGCCTCGTCACGGGTCTTGCCGATGACCTCCGGCACCGTTGTCTTCGCCTTGCCGCTGGACACGGAGATGACGACCGTCGCCTCCTTGTCCACCCGAGTTCCCGCGGTGGGATCCTGGTCGAAGACTCGTCCCACATCGACGTTCTCGTTCGGTCTGCGCCGCACCTGCGGCGTCAGGCCCGCGTTCTTGATCTCTGTCACCGCGAGCCGCTCGAGCTTGCCCTCGACGAACGGCACGGAGATCGGCTTGGCGCCGGCGAGCTGGTCGGAGATCTTCGAGTAGACGTAGAACCCGGACACGCCCGCCGCGACGAGGAGGAGCGCAGCGAGGAGCCAGGGCCAGACGGGACGCCGCCGGACAGGCCGTTCGTAGTCGTAGTAGCGCCCGCCTGGCCGTGTGTAGCCCGGCGGCGAGTCCAGGCTGCCCGTCACGCGTGTCACGGCCGTATCGATTCCGGCGCCCGCGAGCACGGACGTCGCCGCCTCCTCCGTCGCCGGTGAGATCGACAGCCCCGCCCCGACACGCGCCAGGTCCGCGTCCATCTCCTTCGCGCTGCTGTAGCGGGCCGCCTCATCCTTCGCCAGCGCCCGGAGGACGACCGCATCCAGCTCGTGCGGGATCTCGGGGCGCTTCTGAGACGGTGGCTCGGGCACGGCCGAAAGGTGCTTCATCGCCACCTCGAGCGGCGTGTCGCCGGTGAAGGGCACGCTGCCCGTCAGCATCTCGTACAGCACCACGCCGGTGGAGTAGAGGTCGGCCGCGGGGCCGGCCTGCGCGCCGCGGGCCTGCTCGGGGGAGAGGTACTGCGCGGTGCCGATGATTGAACCCACCTCCGTCACCTGGCTGGACGTGGAGCGGGCGATGCCAAAGTCCATGACCTTGAGCCGTCCGTCCGGCGCCACGATGACGTTGTGCGGCTTGATGTCGCGATGGACGATGCCGTTGCGGTGCGCGAAGTCGAGCGCTGCGAGGATCTGGCGCGCGTAGTCGACAGCGATGCGCACGGGTGTTGGCCCTTGTGCCACGAGATGCTCCTTCAGGGTCTTGCCTTCCAGGTACTCCATCGCGATGTAGTACGTCCCGTCGGCCTCGCCGCGGTCGTACACGGCCACGATGTTCGGGTGCGAGAGCACGGCAGCTGACTTCGCCTCCCGGCGGAAGCGCTCGACGAACTGCTCGTCCTGGGCATGCCGCTCGTCGAGCATCTTGATCGCGACTCTCCGGCCGAGCTCCTGGTCCTCGGCGAGATAGACGGTCGCCATGCCTCCTGTTCCGAGCTTCCGAGTGACGTGGTACCGGCCGTCGAAGATTCGATCGATCTGGCTGTCGGAGGGAGCCACGTCTACAGGTTAGGGAGTGAGCCCACGCTGCAGGGCGGTTGTCATGATCTCCCGCGCGATCGGCGCTGCGGTCGCACCGCCGGTGCCGGTCTGGTTCTCGAGCGCCACGGCGACCGCTACGCGGGCGCGCTTCGCAGGCGCGAAGGCGACGAACCACGTCGTGTTGCGGCCGGCGGCTCCCGTCTCGGCGGTGCCCGTCTTCCCGGCCACGTCGACTCCAGCGATTTGCGCCGCTGTGCCCGTTCCGGCCGTGACGACGAAGACCATCATGTCGGTGAGGGCATTTGCGGTCGATCGCTTCATCACGCGTCCGACCTCTTTCGGCTCGTGGCGTACAAGCACCTTCCCGCCGGGCGTCTCGATCAACTCGACGACGTACGGCCGCATCAGCACCCCACCGTTGGCGATCGTCGCGGTGACCATCGCCATCTGTAGGGGAGTGACGCCCAGCCGCTCCTGCCCGAAGGCGAGCCGCCCCGGGTCGACCTCGTAGTCGTGCTTTGGTGAGAAGAGCCGCCCGCGCCGATAGAGGCCGCTGAGCCGCTGCTCATCGCGCGGCGTCTCGAGGCCGGACTCGGAGTACATCCCGAAGCGGCGGCCGTAGTCGAGGATCTTCAACCCGCCGAGGCTCTTGCCAACCTCGCAGAACACCGCGTTGATCGAGTGCTGGAGCGCCTGGGCGAACGTCACGGTTCCGAAGCGCTCCGGCCCCGACTGGTCGGCGAAGTTGTAGACGGGCTTGCCGTACTCGATGCAGTACCCCCGGTCCACGAACGTTGTGTCCGGCCGCACGGCTCCGGTGTCGAGCGCGGCGGCGGCGGCGACGAGCTTGAAGGTCGAGCCGGGGGCATAGAGACCCGCGACGGCGCGGTTGAGAAGGGGCGCGGCCGCGGAGCACGCCGCTTTCCGGGTGACGATGCTCCCGAACTTGTGCTCCACGACGTTGGGGTCGTAGCCAGGGGACGTCGCCATCGCCAGCACTCGTCCGGTTGACGGCTCGAGGGCGACCGCAGCTCCGCAGTTCGACCCGAGCGCTCGTTGCGCCGCCCGTTGAATCTGCGGGTCGATCGTGAGCACGACGGAGTTGCCCACGACGGTCTTCCCTGTCAGCGCGTCGAGCTTCGTTCGCAGCACCGTATGGAGGTTCCCGTTGGAACCCGTGAGGTAGTCGTTCAGCGAGCGCTCAAGGCCCGCGCGTGAGCGGGCCTGGGTCGAATAGCCGACGACGTTCGAGGCAAGCGATCGTTGCGGGTAGTGGCGAAAGTAGAAAGTCTCGCCGGCAGTCCTGCGCTTGCGGTTGGCGGCAAGTACCGACCCGTCCGCGGCATAGATGAGCCCACGCTTGATCTTGAACTGCGCGACCCGCTTAATCGCGTTGTCCTGCCGCGCCGAAAGGCCGCCCGCCCCCCATGCCTGCCAGTACGTCGTTCCCACGACGAGCGCGCCGACAAGGCTGAGCGCCACGAAGGCGACCTTGCGGATCTCGGCGTTCACCGTGCGCGGTCCTCGGCGCGATTCGAGATCAGCAGAAGACCGGCGAGCATGACAAAGTTCGCAACGATGCTCGAGCCGCCGTAGCTCACGAATGGCAGCGTGATGCCGGTGAGCGGGATCAGACGCAGGACGCCCCCGACGATGATGAACGTCTGGAGCGCGAGTCCGAAGGTCAAGCCGACGGCGAGCAGCTTCGAGAAGCCGTCCTCGGCGAGGATGGCGACCCGGAAGCCCCGTAGGCAGAGCACCATGAACACAAGCAAGAAGGCAGCGATGCCGACGAGACCGAGCTCCTGCGCGAGCGCGGCGAAGATGAAGTCCGTGTCGAGGTAGGGGATGTACGGGTCGCCGCTCGGGCTCGTAAATGTCCCCTGACCGAAGCCTGCTCCGCCGAAGCCGCCGTTCGCCACTGAATAGAGACCCTGGACGGTCTGATAGCCGCCCCCGTGCGGGTCGGCGAAGGGATCGAGCCATGTCTCGACGCGCTCACCGACGCGACCGATTGTCGCGTAGGCCCCGGCCGAGCCGGCGACGAAGAGCGCCACACCCGCCACGACGAACGCGGTACGGCCCGTGGCTGTATAGAGCATGGCGAGGAAGATCCCGAAATACAGGAGCGCGCTGCCGAGGTCGTTGGTCTCGACGAGCACGAGCATCGCCGCGCCGAAGAACAGGAGCAGCGGGCCGAGGTCCTTGAGACGCGCCTGGGCGAGCACCTCCCGCTTCTCGCGCAGGTACGCAGCGAGAAAGACGATCAGGAACACCTTGGCCAGCTCGCCCGGCTGGAACCCGAGTGGCCCGATCTCGACCCAGAGCCGGGCGCCGTTCACCGTGCGGCCAATGACCGGCAGCGCCGGCAGCACGAGCAAGAAGACGGCGCTAACCGCGAAGACGTACTTGTAACTCTCGAGCCTCCGGTAGTCGCGCCGGAAGGCAAGCAGGACGGCAGCCATCGCGCCGACACCGACGACGATCCAGATCGTCTGCCTGAGTGCGTCCGTCGCGTCGATGCGGTAGATCTCGGTGACGCCGATCGCGGTGAGCAGCCCAACCAGAGCGAGGAGGTAGGGGTCCGCCTGCGGCACGGTGGCCCGCACGACGAGGTGTGCGACGAGGTAGAGACAGAGAAAGAACACGCCGTACGAGAGCGACGCCCGGGAGATGACCTCCTGGCGCGCGATGTAGACGCTCGCGAAGCCGAAGCCGGTGATGAGCGCGACGACGGCGAGGCTCGCGAGCTCGCGATTCCGATAGCTCACGGGACGACGTCCTGGGCGTAGGCCTCGACTGCCCGCACGGCCGCGTCCCGACCTTCGAGGTCATGGTCAAAGAGCTTGCGGCGCTCTTCCTGGGAGAGGTTGGCTGCGAGCAGGGGGCTTACGTACACGAGGCGAAACAGGCGCACGCCGAGACCGAGATCCCAGGGCACGCCTTGGTACACGGCGACGTGGCCGCTCTCCTCGACGCCGACGAAGTGAGAGCGGGAGAGGCCGAAGACCGCGAGCGCCCCGAACACGAGAACGACCGCAGCGGTGGCGGCGAGCACCGGGCCCGACTTCGCTCTGCCGCCGGCGGCCGGGCTGGCGGGCG
>Ga0315273_10013319_pt1 | contig 10560 bp, 6 predicted proteins | sample YL17G02_0_MG_FD_205753 | JGI IMG/M metagenome (GOLD analysis project Ga0315273, IMG submission 205753) | Sediment microbial communities from Yellowstone Lake, YNP, Wyoming, USA - YL17G02_0 | ecosystem: Environmental > Aquatic > Freshwater > Lake > Sediment | place: USA: Wyoming | collected... | reverse complement strand
CACTGATATTAAGATATTCAATTCTCGCCAGTGCAAGGCTTATTTTATGAATCTCACAATTTATCATTGCCTGTTGCTCAGAATTCATTTCGTTAAGATATTCAGTTGCTGTGATATTTCCGTTCTGGTATTGCGATTCTGCTGAAAGAGTAATTTTTTTTCTTAACTTAATAAGTGCAGAATCCGATTGAATCATCGATTCGAGACTTTTGATTTCAGCGTTTTTTGAATCAAGGAGCCTGTTTAGATTATCAGCAAGGTCATTTTTCCTTTTATCTATGATCCCCTTTTGAAGAGCAATTACCTGTTTCTCATTTTTTACCTTGTTCCAGTCGAAAATATTCCACTTAATTCCTCCTCCAACAATATAATAAGTATCAAATGCATCTTTGAAAAAATCACTTCCAGGAGGACTTCCGTATCCAAGGGTAGCAAAGCCAAATGCCTTTGGCATCCTTTTACTCTGAACGGACTGGAGACCTGCTGTAAGTTGATCTTTTTGGAGATCGAATAGTTGTAATTCAGGCCGTACCAATTCATTTGTCATTTCAACTTGCTGATCGGTAAGTATAAATCTGGTTGAGTCATCTATCTCGGTACCGATCATATCTGATAAAATTTTAATAAGAGAAGTATTCCGGAGCTTATTCTCGGAAAGCTGTTGTTCAATCCTGATCTGTTCTGAAGTAAGAACATCGATATCTGACTTCAGTATGACGCCATTATTAAGAGCAGATTGAAGTGATGAGATGCGTTTTTTTACTAAGCTCAGGTAATTATTTAAAAGTTCTTTCTGCCGGGCGAGGAGCATTATGTTGAAATAATAAGTGTTTATCTGACCCCGTAGTTTGTACAGATCAGCTTCAGTTTGCTTTTCATTAATGCTGAGGCCGGTTTTCTCGATAGCCCTCGCACTTTTTATAGCACCTCCATCCCAAATTACCTGATTTATATCGAGGGTAATTTTAGTTTGATTGTGAGGCATCGGATTAATAACATTGGCCAAAGCAGGAACTGATGAAAATGCGCTCTTAAAATCGACGACGTCAGAATTATATGCATAAGAGGCATTTGCATCGAGTGTCGGTAACCATCCTTTAGTAAGGTTGTTGTCTTTGATAGATGAGATATTGGAATAGGCTTCTTTCTCACCTGCAAGGGAACTGGTTGACATTGCAAGAACATAACATTCCTTCAGAGTGAGAATCTTCTGTGAAAATAATGTTGACCACCCTGGAATTATCAGTATTAAAAGAATCAGGACTTTCCTTTTCATTTAGTTTAAGTTTAATCATTAACAACTTTAAGCTTTTCTTTTTTTGTGATTGCCTTTATTACAAAATCTGCGGCAAATTCTTTTCTCTCTTCAATATATTTATCGAAGTCAATTCCGACTTTTTCCAGGATCCCTTCGATTAAACCCCTGGCTGCAAAAGGGAAAACACTTATTGCTGCAATGGAAACCATTAATTGCGGCATTGTAGCTTCCGTGATATTGTAATTATCAAGCTCCGTTTTGTGTTGGTCATAGAGCTTTTCCCAAAGATTTTCGAAATGGATATTTTTCAGAAGTTTTTTTATCCTGGCCGGGTTCCGGTTAATTTCGTTAAGTATAAAGCCTGGCAGCTTTGGATTTTCCTGCAGAAAAGCAATATGTTCTTTGAAGAAGAACCTTATTTTCGCTTCCAGGTTAAGTTTATCATCGAATACCGGGGCAAATTTTTTAAGGATCTTTCCGGCAATCATCTCAAAAACAGCGTTGAAAAGCTGATCTTTTGTGCGGAAGTAGTAATGCAACAGCGCCTTATTGATTCCTGCATGACTGGCAATATCCTGCATGCGTGCCCCGTCCATACCTTTATCAACAAATACATCTGTTGCAGCTTCAAAAATCCTCTCCTCAGTTAGTTTATCATTCTCTGTCATTTTCTTAACTTTTTGGTTTAACTATATAGTTTAACCGGATGGTCAAAAATATATTGTTTTTTTGAAATGAGCAAATTTTTTCAGAAATATTTGCATTTATAAAAAATAATATTTTATATTTGCAATATATAAACAACTTATATATTATAATATGATACCAACAGACCTTATCAAAGGATCATTAAAGACAATAGTTTTAAAACTATTGAAAGAGAATGGCCGCATGTATGGTTATGAGATAACCCGAAAAGTTGAAGAGCTGACAGAAGGCAAAATGAAACTGACCTATGGAGCTCTATATCCTGTTTTACATAAACTTGAGAACGAAGGTGTTCTGGTTACAGAATCGGAGAATTTCAATAACCGTATTCGTATCTACTACCTTTTGACCCCCCATGGACATTCGGTTGTAATAGAAAAAATCAAAGAACTGAATGAGTTCATTGAATCTCTTCAGCGAATTGTTAATACTAAACCCGGATTGAGTCATGCCTGAACTGAGTCTGCACCATATCGATCAGATCAGCCGTGACATCAGCAGACAGGAGATCACTTTTTCGCATCTTCTCGAAGATCTGATTGATCATGTCTGCTGTGATGTGGAGTATGAGATGCAGACAGGATTGAACTTTGCAGAAGCATATATCAGGGTTAAACAAAAAATGGGATCACGGAGATTAAAAGAGATCCAGGAAGAGACACTTTATTTAGTTGACACCAAATACAGAAATATGAAAAACACTATGAAAATTTCAGGAGTTGCAGGCACAGTCTTGTTTGGCTTTGCAGCATTGTTCAAAATTCAACACTGGCCTCTTGCAGGGGCTCTGATGACTCTTGGGGCTTTAGTTCTCGCATTTATTTTCCTGCCTTCAGCCCTGAATGTCCTGTGGAAAGAGACTCACAACAGGAAGAGACTTTTCCTGGTTTTCTCAGCTTTTTTTGCAGGGATACTGTTTATTTTTGGTACTCTCTTTAAAATTCAGCACTGGCCAATGGCAGGAACACTTCTAACCCTGGCTGCATTATCAGGTATTCTGTTTTTTATCCCGGCACTGGCTCTCAGCAGGTTGTCGGAACCGGAAAACAAGGCAAAACGTCCGGCTTACATACTGGGTGCAGCAGGCACAGTACTTTTTGTTGCAGGCATGCTCTTTAAAATACAGCACTGGCCGTTAGCTACTGTGTTTATAATTACCGGGATATTCCTTTTATGCTTTCTGGCAATTCCCATGTTTACCTGGCTTACCTGGAAGGAGGAAAGTCATATTAGTCCCATGTTCATTTTCCTGATCATTGGATTTATATTAATTGTAGTCCCCGGAGCCATGATAACACTGAACATGCAGCGTTCGTACCAGGCATTTTACTATCCAAATAATGATCAGCAGAAGGCATTATATGATTACTTATTCAGTAGTAACAGTTCTCTGATCGGCAGGTATAAAGACTCCTCAAACTATCATGAGATGGAACAGCTGCATTTAAAAACTTCCGGAATACTTACAATTATCAGCAATATCCAGGAGAAAATGGTTCAGGAATCGGAAGGACAACCCGGCAAACCTGCTGTAAGTGCCAGTCAGATAATTCATACTAAAACCGGACAGGAAATATTATACAGGGAACTTTCAAAACCCTTAGACCACGGACCTGCGAGGGCTTTTCTTCTGCCTGACTGTAGTGCCCGGAAGGAACTTAATTCGTCTATGTCAGAATATCTAAGCTACCTGACCAGCGTGACTTCCGCAGAAGATTTATTGAAGTATAAAAAAATGCTTGATACAGAGACATTTCTGCCTGATGGAAACCCTGGTAAAGGTGAAATATCTTTAATGGCAAGCCTTCACGCTCTTGAAGTACTGAAAAACGGACTGCTTACGGTTGAATCATGTGTTCTAAATAAAATTGCAAAACATTGATAATACCTTTAAAATCAAAAATTTATTATTATGAAACAAAAGATTTATTTTCTCGGAGTGATTTCGGCCATTATCATTTCCACCGGAGTAATATTTAAAATGGAGCATTGGCCAGCAGCTGGAATTATGATAACTGCAGGGACTTTGATCCTGGTTCTGCTATTTTTCCCGGCTGCACTTATAAACAGTTACAAGGCTGAAGGAAATACTCAGAACAGGTTACTTTATATTGTAACATACATTACTTGTTTTGTTGTGTTCACAGGAATGCTTTTTAAAATACAGCATTGGCCCAATGCAGGTGTCGCGCTGCTTATTGCACTCCCCTTCCCGTATATTGTATTTCTTCCTGTTTTTCTGATTGTTACCTCTAAGAACAAGAATTTCAATATTTACAAAACGGTCTTTGTTTTGCTTTTGCTGGCACTGAATTCGGTGTTCTCGGCACTTCTTTCATTAAATGTATCAAAAGAAACAATAGATGACAGTTATAACCTGTCAAGGCATTATAACAAGGTAGAAGCCTCCGTTGCTCAACTCCCGATAATTGTCAATGGATCAGCAGTTAATATGAAAATTGATGAAATAATTAAGATCTCGGATAACTATCAGGATCTGATATTAAAACATGAAGGAATGACCCGTGAACAGTGGAAGAAAGATCCGGGGAATCTGGTAAGACCTGATAATGTAAATACGGCTGCATCAGTACTGGCCGACAACGGTGAGATGATCCCCGGAACGAAGCTCGACAAGGCCATCACTGAGCTTATTGATCTGATGAAGCAAACCAAAGGCTTTGAAGATGCGGCCAGAGCTCTGCCTTCAATCCTGAATCTTGATGAAGAAAAAGGGAAGGATGACGCTTTGAATTTCTATAGCAGGAATATCTTTGTCCCTCTTTCCTGGGCCCTTATTTACCTCGATGGCCTGGAAGCAAATCTTTATATGATAAAAGCATCGATACCTGTGTTGAATTAATGTAATTTACCAAACTACATCTGATAGGGTCATGCCACAGCGCGACCCTATTTTTTTTTGGGTCGTTTAATGGACATGCCTTGGTAAGACCCTGTCTTTTAATCAATTTTTATTGAAAATATATAATATCTTCTTTATCTTCATTTAAAATATTACAAACCTGATTTTAATATAATATTTCAATGAAAGCACGAATTGTCTTATTTACGTTTTCCCTGACTGCAATAGAATTACTTACAACCTGTAAGCAAGATTCAGATGTATATACCCGCGGAATCGGCATATACCCTGGTAATCCGACTGAAGACTTTTCACCGGCGCTGGCCCCCGACAATAAGAATTACAGGAATTTAGCTAAGCTCAGAGCTTCTTATAATTCATCAAGTTACGACTTTAATCTTACTGCCCAGCTTATTACAGACGGCATAATAACCGGGGAGATGCCGGCCTATATTTCTCTCTCCACTAACAAAGGAATATTTTCCAGGACCGAAAGAGAATGGCTTCTGGATCACAACAATGTAACTGAAACCAGTTTGGATGGACCAGATACCTGGATACAGTACGAGCTGAACAAAGAGACAACACCTCCGAATGTTGACAAAATATCTGTTACAGGCACAGTAACCTATAATGAAAAAATAAGTGGGAAATGGCAGTTTGTCTGTGCAGGTTCGAGCGACGGAATAACCTGGGAAGAGCTTGGCAAATTTGCAGGAAACGGATTACCGGGAAAAGAAAGACCTGACCCATGGGCCGCTTTTATGGCCCCTCCCAAACCATCATTCTCTTTTAATTTCCCTTCACCTCGTCCTCAAAGACAGATTAATTCGACATTCGAATTTAAAAATCCGGTGAATTATCATTTTTACCGTGTAAGTTTTTCTGCACCTGGTACTGAGAAATGGACCTTAGGTGATCTTGATTTTTACTCTAAGGAAGAAAAACTTATTATGGTTCCTTCGGGGCAGTTTAAAAGTTCATGGATGAGTGCTGGTACCAGAGAGGAATGGGTATATACTGATCTGGGTTCAGTCAGCAAATTTGACCATGTTAAATTGTACTGGATCAATAAAGCCATCGGTGGATCAATCCAGGTTTCTGAAGATGCAAAAGTCTGGACCGATCTGATCGAACTTCCGGGCGGAAATCAAAAGGTTGATGACATCACACTTAAACAACCGGCCAGAGGCCGGTATGTGAAGATTATGATGGATAAACCAATGTCTAATAAAAATTATGTATTAAGTGAAATAGAAATATTCGGGAAAGGCGGACTTGTTACAAAACCGAAACCAAATCCTGAAATTAATGATAACAAATTTTATTTATCAGCCGGAAACTGGAAAATTCAGCGGGCGTCAGAGGTTACTTCAACAGGTGAAGGGATTTCCCTGCCAGGCTTCAAGAGTGATGACTGGGTGGCTGCCACAGTCCCTGGTACTGCTCTCGTCAGTTACTGGAATGCAGGAGCCCTGCCAAATCCAAACTTTAGTGATAATCAGCTGATGATCTCAGAATCGTTTTTCAATTCCGATTTCTGGTACCGTGATGAATTTTATGTTCCTGATGATTTTAAAGGGACGCGCATGTTTCTGAATTTCGACGGGATCAACTGGAAAGCCGATGTATTTGTAAACGGTAAGAGTGCGGGCAGTATTGAAGGCGCTTTTATCCGGGGTAAGTTTGATGTAACCGATCTGATTAAGCCCGGACAGAACAACGCAATCGCAGTGCTTGTCCGTAAAAATGAACATATAGGTGTTGTAAAGGAGCCGACGACACTTTATCATGACAAGAACGGTGGAATCCTCGGCTCAGATAATCCTACGTACCATGCTTCCATCGGCTGGGATTGGATCCCGACAATCAGGGGAAGGAATATTGGCATCTGGAACGATGTTTTCCTGAATGTATCCGGAGCTGTCACAATTACAGATCCGTTTATTCTAACAGATCTTCCATTACCTGATACAACATCAGCAGACATCAAAATTGAAGTTACTTTAAATAATTACAATACAGAGAGTGTTACTGGTGTTCTCGCTGGTAAATATGGCGATATCAATTTTGAAGAGAAGGTATCTCTCGACCCTTCTGAATCGAAAGTAGTTAAGCTGAATCCTTCAACTCATCCTGAATTGCATTTCAAAAATCCAAAACTCTGGTGGCCAAAAGGTTATGGCAAACCATTACTGTACGATGCCGAGCTTGTCTTTAAGGAAGATAATGGTTCAGTATCAGATAAAATTGCATTTAAATCGGGAGTGCGTGAAATGACTTTCAATGAAGATAATCTTATCCTGAATATGTATGTAAATGGCAGGCGATTTATCGGACGTGGTGGGAACTGGGGTTTTCCTGAATCCAACCTTGCTTATCGCGGACGGGAGTACGATGCTGCTGTTGCTTACCATGCCGATATGAACTTTACCATGATCCGTAACTGGGTAGGGCAGACAGCTGATGATGAATTCTTTGAAGCCTGCGATAGACATGGTATAATGGTATGGCAGGACTTCTGTCTGGCAAACCCGGCCGATGGTCCTGATCCGGATAATCCTGTAATGTTTATAAAAAATGCTGAAGATGTAATTAAGCGGATAAGAAACCATGCATCCATAGGTATTTATGTAGGAAGGAACGAAGGCAATCCACCTGAGGTGATCGATACCGCATTACGATCCATGATAAAGATGCTTCATCCCGGGTTGCATTACATCTCCAACTCTGCTATGGGAGTAGTAAGCGGGGGTGGACCATATAATGCTCTTCCTGTAAGAGACTATTTCCTGTTGTATGGCTTTAATAAGTTCCACAGCGAACGTGGGATGCCAAATGTAATGACTTATGAAAGTCTGAAACAGACATTTCCTGAATCAGCTCTCTGGCCGCAAAATCGCATTTGGGGCATGCACGATTATACCCTCGAAAGCGCACAGAGGTGTGCCTCCTTTAACAAGATGATTGAGAAAGGTTTCGGACCGCCAAAAGATGCGAAAGAATTTACTGAATTTGCTCAGTGGATCAATTACAACGGGTACAGAGGTATGTTTGAGGGACGCAGTAAGTTCCGGCAGGGTCTTCTGTTATGGATGAGCCATCCGGCGTGGCCATCAATGGTATGGCAAACCTACGACTACTATCTTGAACCGACTGCTGCTTACTTTGGATGCAAGAAAGCATCTGAGCCGATCCATATTCAGTGGAACCCGGTCTATGATACTGTTGAGGTGGTAAATTATAATGCAGGAAACAAGGTCGGCCTCACAGCCAAAGCTCAGCTCATAAATATGGATGGTTCAGTACAATGGGAGAAAAAAACAGTTATTGATTGCAGGGAAGATGCTACGGTACAATGCTTTAAGCTTGAATTTCCAAAGAGCCTGTCATCAGTTCATTTTCTGAAATTAACCCTGAAAGAAGAGGGAAAGATCATTTCGGAGAATTTCTATTGGCGGGGACCTGAGGATGGAAATTGGCAGGCATTGCGTGATCTGCCGAAAATTGAACTTAATAGTTCTACTCAGATCCAAAAATCCGGAAAAGAGTGGATACTTACAACAACACTGAATAATACTACCAGCCAGCCAGTATTAATGGTGAGGCTGAAAGCTGTTGGCAAAAGCAGTGGAGAACGTATTCTTCCGGTATTCTACAGTGACAATTATGTTTCGCTCATGCCCGGGGAGAAAAGAAACATTGTAATGAAACTGAAGGATATGGATACACGCGGTGAAGACCCGGAAGTTGAAATTTCCGGTTTTAATGTTAAATAGAAGTTTTACCCGCTTTGGCTACTCTTTCATGATCAACAGATCAATAAACTGATTAAAAATTTGTTTTATCGAAAACAAAGGTTATTTTTGCAGCTGAACGAAATGTTAAAATGAAAGCAATCAGTACAAATTGGCGTTGGTGGTTAAGTAAATTTCACTTCATAATGTGAGACTACCAGCTATTTGTATATAATATTATAAGATATTAATCAACGGCCTGTCGTACTCACGACAGGCCGTTTTGATTTTGAAGGTCAACCGGTGTTTTGAAAAAGAGACGATAAAATGAATAAAACAAATATTATGGCAGAATTTAAAATAAAAACAACAACCAGGAAGCTGCTTGCCGACATAATAACACCTGTAAGCATATACCTGAGAATAAGAGATATATATCCAAATTCGCTTTTGCTGGAAAGCTCTGATTATCATGGTAATGAAAACAGCTATTCTTTTATTTGTATGAAACCCCTTGCCGGTTTCGAAGCGGATAATGGATTTGTGACCGAAACATACCCGGATGGATCAAAAAAGATCACAGAAATAATTGATAGAAATACATTTAATGCAAGGTTTTCAGCTTTCGCAGATGCATTTGTTCATTCGGATTTACAGGGAGATATCCCGGTAAACGGACTATTTGGCTATCTTTCATACGATGCTGTAAAATATTTCGAAAAGATAGAATTAAAATCATCCTATATCTACCCCCATAAAATTCCGGATTCCAGGTATCATCTTTATAAGTACATTATAGCAATAAACCATTATCAGAATACATTACAGATAATAGAAAACCAGGTAAACGGGGAACCAGGTGAACTCGACAGGATTGAGTCGTTATTGAACAGCCGAAATGTGGCGATATACTCCTTTAAAACTATTGGAGATGAGGGCCGGAACATTTCTGATGATCAGTACAGGGCAATGGTCCGTAAAGGCAAGGAACATTGTTATCTCGGAGATGTTTTCCAGGTGGTATTGTCGAGACAATTCTCAAGGCAATTCACAGGAGATGAATTCAATGTTTACAGAGCTTTGCGATCGGTAAATCCCTCTCCTTACCTGTTCTATTTTGATTACGGAAATTATAAGATTTTCGGTTCCTCACCTGAAGCACACCTTAAGATTAATAAGGGCAAAGCTTTTATTAATCCTATTGCGGGCACTTTCAGACGTACAGGAAATGATGAAAGTGATAAGCTTCTGGCACAAAAACTCTCAACTGATGAGAAAGAAAATGCAGAACATGTTATGCTGGTCGATCTGGCTCGCAACGATCTTAGCAGACATGCCGTCAATGTTAAAGTTGAAAGCTACCGGGAGGTACAGTTTTACTCGCATGTTATTCATCTTGTCTCAGCTGTTTCAGGTGAGCTCAAGAAAAATACTACCATGGCAGATATGATGTCGGCAACCTTTCCGGCGGGAACACTTTCCGGTGCTCCCAAATACATGGCAATGAAGATTATAGATAAATATGAGAATCAAAGGAGAGGGTATTACGGAGGAGCTATTGGTTTCCTCGACTTCAGGGGAAATTTTAATCATGCCATCATGATCAGAACATTTCTAAGCAAAGCCAATACACTTTATTACCAGGCAGGCGCCGGAATTGTTGCCATCTCTGATGAAGAGAATGAACTGCAGGAAGTGAACAATAAGCTTGGAGCACTAAGAAAAGCAATTGAACTGGCTGGAGAAATAAAATAATAATTAATCGTTTTAAAATGAAAAGGATATTGGTTATTGATAATTACGATTCATTCACTTACAACCTGGTATATTATATTGAAAAGCTCACTGGCATAAGTCCGGCAGTTTACCGGAATGATGAAATTTTTATTGAAGAGGTGGATAATTATGAAAAAATACTTCTTTCACCCGGACCAGGTATTCCGGTTGATGCTGGAATTTGTATTGATCTGATAAAACAGTATGCCCCATCAAAA
>Ga0315273_10013318_pt1 | contig 10560 bp, 15 predicted proteins | sample YL17G02_0_MG_FD_205753 | JGI IMG/M metagenome (GOLD analysis project Ga0315273, IMG submission 205753) | Sediment microbial communities from Yellowstone Lake, YNP, Wyoming, USA - YL17G02_0 | ecosystem: Environmental > Aquatic > Freshwater > Lake > Sediment | place: USA: Wyoming | collected... | reverse complement strand
CGCGCTGCGCTTGGCCATGCCACCCGACGGGAATCCTCTCGGCGTTCTCCGCGTGTGTCTGTTCCATTCGCGGCCGCCCGCAAGGGGCCGTCAGCCATACCCGAGTTCCGACAGGTCGTCTTCGTCCAGCCCGAAGTGGTGCCCGATCTCGTGCAGTACGGTCTTTCGGATCTGCCGGACGATCTGGCGGCGGTTGCGGCCCATGCGCTGGATGTTGCTCTGGTAGATGGCGATGCGCTCTGGAAAGCGGTACATGTGCTCGACGCTCCGCTCGGTCAGCGGCGTGCCGTGATAGAGGCCCAGAAGCGACCGTGGGTCGTCGAGATCCACGGCCTCGCAATCGGCACGCGAGGGCATGTCCTCCACGTCGATCCGCAGATTCTCCAGGTACGGGCGGAACACCTCGGGCACCTCGTCCAGGGCCTCCCGCACCATGTCCTCGAACTCTTCCCGGCTGCACCTCACTCCGCGAGTGTACCGGCACCGCCGTAACGGGTAAAATCCGTCCGGCTTGATGAACCTCCTTAAGGAGATGGAACCTTGTCGACCGCACGAAACACACCCGTTCGCGTTCTCGTCGCATGCCTCGGAATGAGCCTGCTGGCCGCGGGGTGCATGCCGGAGGGGTTACTGGTCACACCGGTGACCGCCCGGCGCGAGATGGTCGAGGAGACCCTGATTCGCGAGCCGGGGCTGTTTCCCGACAAGGTCGCGCTGATCGACGTTTCCGGCATCCTGCTGAACGTGCGCGAACAGCGATTCCTCGGCGAGGGCGAGCAGCCCGTGAGCCTGCTGCTCGAACAGCTCGACAAGGCGCGGGCCGACAAGGCCGTCAAAGCCGTTGTGCTGCGGATCAACTCGCCGGGCGGCTCGGTGACGGCCGCGGAACTCATGCACAACGAGATCACGCGCTTCCGTGCCACGGGCAAGCCCGTTATCGCGGTCATGATGGACGTGGCCGCCAGCGGCGGCTACTACATCGCCTGCGCCTGCGACGAAATCTGGGCCCACAAGTCCACGGTGACCGGCAGCATCGGCGTCATTGCGCAGTTTCTGGATGTGACCGGCACGATGCAGAAGATCGGCCTGGCGGCCCCCGCGATCACCTCCGGGCCTAACAAGGAGGCCGGCTCACCCTTCAAGACCATGTCGCCCGAGCAGCGGGCGATCTTCCAGACCATCGTGGACCAGATGTACGAAGGTTTCCTGAAGGTCGTACAGGACGGCCGGCCGAAGATAACGGCCGACAGAATCCGCGAACTGGCCGACGGGCGGGTCTACCTGGCATCCCAGGCGCTCGAGATGGGCCTGGTCGACCGCATCGGCACACTTCCGGAAGCGTTTGCCGAGCTGAAAAAGCGGATGGAATCCAAATCGCTTCGCGTTGTGGCCTACCAGCGCCCCTTGGGCTACAAGCCGAACTACTACGCCGAAACAGGTGCTGCCGGGACTGGCACCGGCGACGTGAACCTGATCCACATCGACCTGCCTGGCCTGCTGGGCGGCACGCCGCAGTTCCTGTACCTGTGGGCGCCGGGAATCTGAGCCGCGCCCGTCTGCAACCACACCGACCATTGACCGAACAAAGGCCCGCGGCTACCGTAGCGTCATGCCTCGTTGGACAACCCCACCGGGAAGAACGCCCGTGGGTCCCAAGCGTCCGCGCCGTGCAACGCCGGACGTGACCGGTGAACCCAACCGCAACTACGAGGTCTTCTGGGGCGACCGAGCCGAGCCGCGCCCGTCAGGAAGCGGTCCGCATCTCGCCCTCGATTACCGCCACGCCTCTACGCCGGCGTACATCGTCTACACGCGCCCGCGCTGCGTTGGGTTGGCGCATCAGCCGGCAGAAGGGAGGTGATCTTGAGTCCCGCGGAGCATCGCAGTCAAGGTCCCCAAGGTATCCCCAGTTACGTGCGCCGATTTGTGGAACGGGTTCGTTCCCTGCCCGAGGGAGCCCGGGTCGCAGTTTACTCCGGCGCGATTCTCCTGGGATTCGCGCTTTCCATCGTTACTATCGTGTACCGATCCGAGATATGGCGTGCCTCTGTGTTGCTCTTGTGGGTCATGCTTGCGACGCTGGTTCTCGGTGGCCTCGCCTACGGCGTTCTGTGCCTGGTCAGGTACATCCTCATCAAGAGAGAAGCCGCAGAACGAAGCGCGATCGCCGCGCGACTCGTGTCGGAGCGCCACCGTGCTGAGCTGTTGCGTACGGTTTCTCAGGGCGAGATCCAGCCGTTGTCCGATAGTGGCGGCCTCTTCCTCCGAAACTCGGAGTCCCTGTGGTATCGCTGCTCCGCCGTGGCAACTGATCGCAAGAACCAATCGCACCCCGGCTGCCTGTGTGTTACCTCGATGCCTGAGGATGGGGGCCTGAGGATGGGGGTCAACTCTTGATTCATGACGGATGTGCATCCGAGACCGTGCGCTGACGGACCGTCGGTGCGTCACGAAGGCTCAGCGGGACCGTCATCAGCTTTGTGCCTTCTTTTTACGCCCCCGTCGTCGAGGTCCTCTCCCCCTCGCCGAAATTACGAAACGAAGCCAAAAGTGGGAAGACTAGGCAAAATGGAAAACCACGGTAGATGAAGCAGGCTGTCCCTATCTTGCGAGGTTAACGCTTCTTGTCGATCTCGCCCGTCATCGGCACGAAGCGGACAAACTCGAGGTTCTTTGTCGTGGTCAGCCCGTTGGCCTGCCGGGTGATCAGCAGCAGGCGTTGCGTCTCGGACGATTCGCCCACGGGAATGCACATTCGCCCGCCGGGCTTGAGTTGCTCTACCAGCGGCGACGGTACGCGCGACGCAGCGCACGTGACGATGATCGCGTCAAACGGAGCGGCCTCCAGCCAACCGGCGTAGCCGTCGCCACACCGGGTCTGGATTGTGGTGTAACCCCGTTCCTGAAATGTCCGGGCGGCCCGTTCCGCCAGCGGCTTGACGATCTCGATCGAGTACACGTGGGGCGTCAGTTCCGCCAGCACGGCCGCCTGATAGCCTGAACCCGTGCCGACCTCAAGAACCTTGTCCCCTTCCTTCACATCCAGAGCCTCGGTCATCAGCGCGACGATATACGGCTGAGAGATGGTCTGGTCCTCGCCGATAGGAACCGGCTGATCGTAATAGGCCAGGTCCTGCCGATCCGTCGGTAGAAACCAGTGACGCGGCACGTTGCGCATGGCGTCCAGCACCGACGACGAACGGACGCCGCGGGCCTTGATCTGGCCCTCGACCATGCGCTCACGTTCGAGCCGTCGTTCGTCGGTTCGGGGATGCGGCCAGTCGGCGGGCGCGCTGGCCGCGGGCCGGGTCGTCGGATCCTCGGCAACCGATCCGGCATACCCGGAGAACGTAAGGAAAACAAACAGGCCTATGCCGGGACGTTTGCAGCGGCCGTTCATGGCGGGCCTCCTGTCACAAACCACTCCGTTCCCCGGCCACAGTCACTCGTCGAACTTCATGCGGATCAAAGCTCCGGCGGCGATCGATCCGCCCCACAGACTGAATACCACCCAGAGGATCCCCGGCACCCTGGGCATCGCCATCGCGCTGACCCCGAACCCGACGCCCAGCGCCGTCGTCCCCGCGAGCCCGACCGGTATCCACAGCATCGGGCCGCTGACCCCCCAGACCCGCGCGGCGATCCAGGCCGCGGACCACCCAAAACCCAGCGAAAGGACCGACAGCAGCATCGCCGGGCCGCGTACCACGTCCCACGCCGCCTCACCGGAGTCGATCGACCGGATCGGGCCGTGCAGCCGCCACAGAGCCGCAAAGTACCCCAGCCCCATCGCCAGCCCAGCCGCAACCGCCAGCTTCAACGTCCTGGCGGTCTGTCCGCGTTCTTCGCTCACACATGCCTCCCCGTGCAACGAGGGCGGCCTGACAGGATACATCCGATGGCCCATACGATCAGACTTCAGCCCGGCACGCGCGTCAAGGTCATCTGAACCGCCTGACGATCCGCAAGGACGACGGGGAACTGGTCTCCCTGGGCCTGGACAAAGCGTCCAGGATCGTCATCCGCAACCCGGAAAAACCAAACCAGCGTTCATAACTCCTTATCTGACAACGCTCTGCGTTTCCTGGGTCTCCGCGTTCCTATCTCCGGCCGCCCGGCTTGACGCGGGCATGGGTTTCGGCCATACTCTGGAACTCGATATCCGCTGGCGTAAGGAGAGACTGTTCGTGTACGCGATTATTCAGGACGGGGCCCATCAGTACAAGGTGGAGGAGGGCGGTACGCTCGACGTGCAGCTTCACGAGCTTGCCGAGGGTCAGACCACTCTCGAGTTCAACACCGTCCTGCTGGTCAGCGACGGGGAACAGGTCCGGGTCGGACAGCCCTACGTCCCGGGCGCGAAGGTGACGGCCACCATCCAGGGCGAGCTCAAGGGCGACAAGATCGACATCGTCAAGTTCCGTCGGCGCAAGAACTACCGGCGCAAGACGGGCCATCGGCAGCGATATCTCCGCCTCCACATCGACAAGGTCAGCGTGTAACTCCGACGGCGGCGCCGACCCAATACGGCAAATTCCCTATTTTGGGCTCGCCCGCAAACGGGCATGTTTCCGATACTCCCTCTTAATCTCCGTTTCCGCGAGCGCACGGTAGGTCGGGGATACCGGAAGGGAGGCCGTCAATGCGATTCCTGGTGGGCGAAGACGACGCCGCACATCAGCAACTCCTGCAGATGTCGCTTCGCGAGTTCGATGCCGACGCCGAAGTGACCAGCGTTCGGACCGGGTCGGAGTTCCTGCAATGTCTGCGGAACGACCGCTATGACCTGGGGCTGCTCGACTACCACCTGCCCGACGGCCACGCCGACGACGTACTGGCCCGGCTGGGGTCCCAGCGGGGCGGACCGCCGATCGTCGTGCTGTCCGCCGCGGGCGACCGGGACACGGTCACCTCCTGCCTGCGCGGGGGCCGTCAAGACTTCATGCCCAAGGAGGAGGCGTTCGTGGCCGACCGCCTTAAGGCTCGGCTCCGCGACGTGCTCGTCCGCGGCACCGTCGAAAGCCGGGTCGGCGGCGGATCGACATTTCAGATCCTCCTGCCCCAAAGCGGGGACAAGGCGGCGTTGAGTCCGAACGGCAAGACGTCGCGACCCGTCGGCACGGGGACCGTTCTGATCGTGGACGACGAACCCCTCGTTCGGCACGTGGTGGGCAAGTGCCTGGAACAAGGCGGTTGCAGCGTTCTGTACGCCGAAGACGGCCGGTCCGCCCTAGACGTCTACCGCGAGCGCTCGGGCCAGATCGACCTGGTTCTGCTCGATATGCACATGCCGCGAATGGGCGGGGCCGAAGTATACGCCGCCCTCCGGAAGATGGACCCGGAGGTGAGGGTGCTGATCAGCAGCGGCTACGACCAGCAGGACACGTGCAAGGCACTGGCCCGGCTCGAACCGCCCGCCGGGTTCATTGCGAAGCCCTACACGTTCAAGACGTTGATGGACAAGATCGCCGAGGTGCTGGAGCGGCGAACCGCGGCGTCACCCGCCACGGCGCCCTGACTCTTTCCGCTACGCCGCGGACTCGGGAAACCGACCCGGGTGAGACTCGAACTCACAACCTTTGGCTCCGGAGGCCAACGCTCTGTCCAATTGGGCTACCGGGTCAAACGACTGTTTCAGAACATCAGTCTAGCCATCGTGGCGGATGTGTCAACGCCCCGGGTCGGGAAACGAAGCCGCATGTCGGCGGGAGAGCGAAGCGCCCGTGAACCCGTCGCCCCGTCTGGACCGGCCAAGGCGCCCTTTCCGCCCGAACCGCTCCGATCCAGATCCCCACGTATTGTCCATAAAGTGAGGCTTTTGGTACGAGTCATTAAAAACTGCCACTGAGTCACAAAAGCTGCCAACGGGATGGGTACAGACCTTTCATGTGGCCCGGACGAGGGCCGTTGGAAATGCTCAGATTGTCACGCCTCCGAGCGCGCTGTGAACGCCGTTCGGAGAGCTTTTCAGGCCACGTCCGCAGCGTCGGGCGCCGGCGGTTGCAACCGCTCTGGATCGCGCCCGGATGGTCGGGGGCCGAACTGGCGCACAGGCTTCTTGCGGGGCCTTCCACGCCTGTCCAGGATCGCGGCGGGGCCTACTGCGAGCCCGTTCGCGCACGGCGTTGTATCGCTTCACCCAGCGATTCAGCGAACTCACAGAGCACTGGACGCCAGAAGCCGTCTGGGCCGCGCCGTTGGCCACCTGGACGAAAAGCCGGTAGTTCTTAGACCGATCATTGGCACCGCGAAGCTGCCGAAATCTTCCAAGCAACTTCATGCGGCCAATTGCCCGGCGCACCAACCCAGGCGCAAGTGACCGTTCGTCAGCTCCCATGAGCTTCAAGAGTTCACGCAGGCTTGCCGCTTCTTCCGCGTCCTTCCGAGCGCTGGCCAACGACTCAGCCAGGTCGGACAGTTGTTGCGCCATGACAGAAGCGTCCGCCCGCAGCTTGCGGGCCCGACTCCGGAAACGCCCCCGGACGAGCTTCAAGAGGTCGCGCAGGCTTGCCGCTTCCTCCGCGTGCTCACGAGCGATGGAAAGCGAGGTGGCGAGGTCGGACAACCATTCAGCCGTGGCGGTGGTCTCTTCCGGGAGCTTGACCAGGTCGTCCACGACCCGTCCGCAACTGAACTTCCAGTCTTCCCGTAGCCGCCGCGCGGCATTCTCCAACGCGAGAACCCCACGACGAGCCTTCCAGATCTGGATCTCCGCCAGGTCGAAGACCGCCATCCCGCCAGGCTTCCCGCTGCGGACTCGACGGCCGCCGGATTGTCGGTTCGTTTCCATGCCCATCATGCCCCTGCCGCCCGGCGCTGCTTGATCCGGGCCGAAATGATCTTGGCTCCCTCGATGCCGTGTAGCAGCCCGGACGCCTGCGTCAGCAAGGCCGCGGTGATCGCCGCCACCGGCTGAGCCGCCGCCTTGGCAATCTGAATCGCCAACCGCAGCGCGTTGGTGCAAGCCCGCAGCCCGCCGGCGTCCGGCATGTTGGCCAAGTCTGACAGCCACTCGGTCGCGTCGGCGGTCAACCGGAGTTGGGAACGTGCGAAGATTCGTTTGATGTCCTCGACTGAGTAGAGGGGTTCTGTGCTCTCTATGGCTTCGGCGTCCGCCGTCACGCCCGCCGTAGTTCCTTGCGGCTCCGTTCTACTTCGCGCAGATCGCGGCGACAGTGTTCCAGGCAGCCGAGCCAGCCGCGAAGTCTGTCGAAGTCGGCTTCGTCCAGTCCGCTCCGCGTCCCGCACTCGGCGACCCCCGCGATCACCTGGTTCATCAGCCGATCCACGTCCGCCATGTGCCGTCGTTCCTGGCCCGCAAGCTCCGCGATCCGGGCATCCACGTTCGTCTCAGTCATGGGCGCACCTCCTCAAGAGCCACAGAGGACACCGAGGGCGCGGAGAATTGCTTTTCCGTCCTCTCCGTGCTCTCTGTGGCTCGGCTTCTCTTGATTGTCCTGTCTTTCGTCGTCATGGGCACTCGACCTCCGAAGCGTCGTCCATCCGTTCAACGAGCCCGAGAACGGCGCCTTCGATCTGAATGTCCGCCTTGTCTTCGATCACCCAGACCGGCATCTTCGGGTCCGTCCCGATCACCAGGATCAGCTCACGCCCGTCGCGGAGCGTATAGACCTGGACAACGCCCAGGGTGCTGCCATCGCCGCGAATCTGCACCGAGCACGTCCGTCCGTCGTAGGCGGCCGGATCGGTGGGCCCGCCCACCTCAAGTGCAATCAGATCCCCGGGCATGTACTTGGGCCACATCGACCGGACGCCGACGCGCTCCACTTCCCGGTGCTCGCACAGGTGCTGTACGAGCGTGGATTGGATGTGTGGATCCGGGACATGCCGCTTGCTCGGCGGATCGCATCGGCCGCAACACAGGAGAGACTTGACTGACTTTTTCGTCACCGTTCGGCCCCCCTTTTCGCTTGCAGCTTCCCGACTGCCTTGCGCATCTCGCCGAGTCTCCACAAACGGCTCTTGCACCGATCGAGGGTGTTCAATCTGCTCCGCAGGCCGTCCAGGTCCGCCCGGAACAGTCCGCCCCCCAGCGACATCTCGACGATTGGAAGGATCAAGCTGTGGACCGCGCCGTCTGCAACCAATTGGATTCCCTCCGCTTCCTCATCGATCCTGCGCAGTGCCTCCACCGCCGTCGTCTTCGGCGCCCCCGCCTCGGCCACTACCTCCGTGTTGGTTTTCCTCTTCTTCAGCATTGGGTGGACTCCTATGCCAGGGTGAAAGTTCGCTCGGACCCGCGGGCCCGAGCCGTTCCAACGTTCACGACGCACCGTTCTGTCGGCCCCGGAGCGTGGAGGCGGGGATGACGCCCCGCCTCCGTACTCCTGGACACCGTAGAACAGATCAAGCCTAAACCGGCCGGGCGGCGCGGGACATCGACACCGCACCGGCGCGCCCGGCGACTCGGTAAACGCCCGCAAGAATGTGGCCGCGGGCAGGGCGGGAGTGTCAGTCGCCGCTGCCCAGCGGCCGTCGCGTAGCCTGGATGCGGCAAGCGGGGACCCGTGTACCGCAGTCCGCATCCACGGGAAAAGCCGGGGAACGGGCGGGTCGAAGCGCAGGTTGGAGGGCCTGCTTGAATGTGCCCGCTGCCCCGGCGGTGAAGGTCCGTTACCCGTCTGCGGTTAACGTTCACCGCTTTGCCCCCTTGCGTCTGGCTGGACGGGCCGCCCTGCCACGCTTGCCGCTCGCCACGGGCGCCGTCGCCGCTTCGGGAGCGGGCTGGCACACTGCGGGCGACTCGGCGGCCGGCTCGGTTACTCGCTCCATGAAGAAATTCAGGTCCACGTCGAACGCCTCGCACATTTTCAAGGCCGTGGCGATCTGCGGCGCGACCATCCCGGATAGCCAGGCCGCCACGTTGCTTCGGGTCACTCCGAGCCGCTTGGCCAGAGGCGACATGCCGCCTGACCTGGCGATTAGTTCCTGGACGGCTTCGACCCTGAATCTCAACGTACCTGGGTCCATGCCCGAAGTCTATCACCAAACAGTGGCCTGTCAAGAAGTTTCTTCTTTGTCACAGTAGATTTTTCCAGTTTCCGGCGTATTCTTGCGGTTATGACAGGTGGCCGTACTATCTCCGGGGTGCGACGCCAGCCGCTCGATGATTTCGGTCAGTACCTTGCAAAGCTCCGCAAGGCCAAGGGGTACTCCGCCCGGGCGCTCTCGATGGAGTTGGGCCTCGGCGAAGCCTACTTCATCACGGCGGAAACGACCGACATCCAGCCCAGCCCCGATATCCTGATCCGGGCCGCTGACGTTCTTGGGATTGACACTCTCGAACGGCAAGCGCTGCTGAGACTGGCCAGCCAGCGTTCGGCCGGCGGGGATCGCCAGGCGATCAGCAGTGAGCCGGACGAGAACCTTTTCCTCGCGCTCATGCAGCGTCCGCACTCCTGGGCCGATGAGCCCGCCCAACCCTCGGTTCACCTGGACAAAGTTCGGTCCCTGATCGACGCGATGGGGTGGGCGATCATCGAATACGGCGGCGAATCACCGGTCCATCCGATGATCTCCAAAGCCCAGTGGCCCGGCGCGCTTTCCCGTATGCCCCGGCCGCGCAATTACAAGGGCAACGACGCCATTATCGTCCCGGAGAGCATTGTTCGCGACGAGGTCCCGCGGTCGCTCCTCGAAAACTGCCCACGTACGCAGGAGCAGGTAGACCGATTGTTCACCGGGCTGGCGCGAGCGTTCCGCCGTACGTTCTTCTCCGACATCCAACGGGCTCGCGACGCGTGTGCCGACGTCACCTTTTGGGCGGTGGATCACTCCGGCGAGGCGCCGGAATCTCTCTACGTCGTCTTCCGGGGCTTCGTCTCCGAAGAACAGGAAGGTGAGCCAGAATACGTCGGCCTGACAATCGAGGACGTTTCCATGTCCACGGTAGCCAGCGCCGGGGAGTGGAACCTCGCGAGGGATGTCGCCGCGCGCGCCGCACTTTGGCATACGAGGCAGCGACGCGTTGAAGCCGGGTGGGCCTGGCCACCGATCGCGACGTTTCACGTCGCCGCGATCCACGCTGTGGCGGCAGCCGAAACGCGTGCCTTTCGGACCTATGGAGACGGACAGCCGTTGCGGGACGCGGATTACGTGTTCAGCAAGACGTCCCCCGATTTTGGCGCGATTTCGATAGCGAAGACGGCCTCCAAGGATCTGGTGAAGCGTTGCGAGGATGCGGTCGCCGATGGGCGTATCGGTGACGAACTTCGCAGGAAGCTTGGCGAGAATCCGCTGCTTCTGATGGAGCTAGAGAACACGAACGTTACCGCACTGTACTTGTCTCACCAGTTGGAGCGCGTTCCCTTGTCCCCACGGGAGATTGCCAGGATGGAGAAGGGGACAAAGAAACGGCGCCAAGGGCGAGATTGACCGAACCGCCGGCCGGATGCCTGCGGCGATTGAAGGAAAACCAAGCGGGAACTGACTAAGGCGGCGGTAAGAAATAAAGGTATCAAGTCAGACCGGAAGTGGGTATGATTCCGGGGCATGAAAACCCTTGTCGAACTCCGGCAGAAATTTGCCTCCGTTTGGGTG